>VTLG01014502.1_pt1 | contig 49245 bp, 70 predicted proteins | sample 4694571 | NCBI WGS metagenome assembly VTLG01 (sample SAMN12604809, study PRJNA352737) | marine metagenome | biome: ENVO:00000447; feature: ENVO:00000209|ENVO:00000569|ENVO:01000036; material: ENVO:00002151; isolation source: viral sequences binned using virsorter ... | reverse complement strand
AGTAACTGAAGGTGAATTGCCAAGAGATGATGAGCAAAGAGAATATGTAGATGAAGATGGAATGGCGAAATCTACGGAATTAGGACATATGGCATCTCTATATATTAAGGCTATTCAACAATTAACATCTCGTATTGAAGCATTGGAGAACGCATAATGAATCAAAAGTTTGGAAATCTATATGCAAGACTTTTAGCCATATTTGCAGTATGGGTAGCTATTGCATTTATGTTTGAGATAGGTTACTGATGACTCTATGGTTTAAAGCACATGTTTTATTTGCATTAGTTATACTAATCGCAGATGCAAGAGGAACTCTTGAACCTACTGTAAAGAAGATTGAGCAGAAATTAGGAATACCTGTTTATTACGAGGAAGTTTCTGATTCAACTAATCAGATCAGCAATCCATATCCAATACAATATGCTCCACAGCAGGACACATTTAATAGTCAAAGGAATAACAATTAATGAAAAAGTTATATACGACAATTTTAGTCTTACTTATGTTATCTTGTGTTAATGTAGACAAGGTTATTGAAGTTGGGGCAAAAGCAAAAGATAAATATGAAAAATTTGAAGAAGCTAATCCAGACTTTACAAAGAATATAATGTCAGGAGACACTGCTAAAATAGCGTATTCGCTTAATAATTTTAAAGGAATTAAGACAGAAGCTCAAAAAGCAAGAGAGGACAGCATAGCAGCTTTAGAGGAAGCAGAACAAGATTCTATTTTACAAGTAATGAAAGAAAGTTTTATCGATGAACTATATAAAAAGTATGGTTCTAAGAAAGATACTATAAGGTGAGGGTGGTACCTGATTGGCGAGAAATGAATAGCGTATTAAGAGTCATAATAATGTCAAGTTTTATTGGATTTCTCTTAGCTCTTATCTTCATATCTTGTGCTGATGAGTATTATTTTGGGAAAACAAGGGAAGAACTAACAAAAGAAATGTTTGAGGTTGATTCACTTATAATGACGATCCAATATCAACTTGATAGTACAAGTATAGATTTTGAAAAGTTTTATATTGATGCACAAAGAATAAATAACGGACATGAGTAAAGGGTTAAGTGCAGATTCGCAGGTCCATATTAGTGTAGCATTTTTAATTAAAGCTATGATAGGTATTTCAATGTTAATTGCTACATACTATCAAGTTCAAATTAAGTTTGTTGCTCATGAAAATAGAATTAAAGACTTAGAGGACAAAATTGTCGTTCTTGAGGCATCGATTGAAGGAATGGAAACTCAGCACATAGAAGAATTAGAAGAACAAAATAGAACATTAATGCAAAGATTAGGATTAAAGAAACCATAATGGAAGCATACGCAGAATACGGAGCAATGGGAGTTATTGTTTTACTCTTCATTGGAATGATACACTTTTTAAAAACTCAAATGATGGATAAATTAGGCGAAATTGAAGATATTTGCATAAAACTTATTGATAGATGGAATAGGTCTGATGAACAGAGAGATAGAAGGCACGAGGATCTTGTCAAGGAAATGAATGACATAAGTGACGATATGAATTTCATTAAAGGCAGAATGAATGGGAAGCAAACTTAGGCGATTTAAACGAATATACCCGAGAGCAAACGAAGAAAAAGGAGAAAAAATGAGCATTGAAGATAAACAAGCAGCACTTACAGAGGAATACGAAAAAGTGTCTAATGAACTTCAACAACATGAAGCCAGAGCTAATCAGCTTAGGACTCGTATGGTTGAAATTCAAGGAAGTGTGAAAGTTTTAGCTGAGATGAAAGAAGAAGAAAAAGCGGATAAGAAGAAATGAGGTTTTTGGGGACCAGCTTGCTCTTGGTTGAGTGCTGTTTAATTACAGTCGCTGTTCATGGTTCTCCACTGGTCCCCTATATTGTTTTTCTTGCTATGCTTATCATAGGAGAACATCATTGGAATAAGGTAAGCGAGCAATTAAAGTGAAACAAACCGATTTTCAGGAGAGAGTTTTGAGTGAGTTAAGTAGAACAGAAGAACAATTAAAGACTTTATTTAAACAATACGATAAAATTGAAAGACACCTTGAGAAAATAAACGGTTCCGTCATGGAGCATCAGGTGGATATCGCAAAGGTTAAGACCTGGGGATCTGTTGCAGTTGTAATAGTCCCTACAGTTATTCACTTCATAATTAAAGGAATATACTCATGAAAGAAGTAGTAGATATATTAGTCCAGAATTGGAGTTATGTAGTTATTGCCATTCTCGCAATCGATAAGGCAGTTGCACTTTCACCAAGTACCTGGGATGACCTCTTGTGGACATCTGTAAAAAAAGCTATCTATAAGATGGCTGGAAAGAGTTAATCATGTTAAAAAGATTAATATCACGATTGGTTAGAAAGCATGGAATGATTGGATTATTAATGCTGATAGGTGATCATGCAGTTAAAGCAACTAAATCAAAGAAAGACGATGAAGTCTGGGAAGAAGTTAAGGCTTTACTCGAAACTTACTCCTAATGATTAGTCTAAGACAGATGGAGTCTTTAATAAGAAGAACTTTATCTGGGATGGGAGGAAAATTTGCTTCTGACGATGCTGTAGAGATGGTTTTAGTGACAGGTATCGTAGAATCAGGATATAAGTATGTAACTCAGCTTGGAACTGGCCCAGCGAAGGGCTTCTTCCAAATTGAGCCCGCAACTTGTGTAGACAATCTTCAGCATTATCTTTCCCATCGTGGAAAACTAATGAGAAAATGTGCTGAGGCAAGTCATGTTGATAGTAAACATTGGCAGAACTATGATGAAAAATTATGGGCTGATATTTTAGAGAAAAATATTGCAGCTGGTATTGTCCATTGTAGATTAAAATATTGGAGAGTTCCTAAAAGGATGCCCAATACTACATCTGGACAAGCAGATTATTGGAAGAAATACTACAACAGTGAAGGAGGAAAAGGGAGGCCTGAGAAATGGATCGAGGCCGTAGAGAAGTGGATGGATTAGATGATTAAAAAAACTGGAATTATTATACCAGACCAACATTTTCCAATTCACTCTCAACCTGCAGTTAATGTAGTATTAAAAGCTATTGAACAAGTTAAACCTGATGTTTTTATTAATCTTGGAGATGTCGGAGAATGGGAATCAGTATCTGCTTGGAAATACAAGAAGATAAAACAACCACCGTTGGAATATCAGTTACCTCTCATAAACGAAGAGATAAAGCTTGTAAACGAAGGATTAGATCAATTTGATGAAGTATTAGATAAGGTCAAGTGCTCTGAAAGATATATCTGTGCTGGCAATCATGACGAATGGTTAGATGCATTTGTTGAACGATATCCTTACATGACTGACTATACTTTTAGAAAAGCATGTAGATGGAAAGAAAGGGGTTATAAATACCTTGAGTATAATGAACCTTTAAAAATAGGAAAGGCTGCTTTTATACATGGTGCATTTGCTACTACCTATCATGCAAAGAAACATTTGGAAACTTATGGCGAGAATATCATATATGGACATACCCACGATGTACAGAGGCATACTCTTACTAAGTTGGGTGGCACGATAGGTTCCTGGGCTATGGGATGTTTGAAAGACATGAGTAGAGGCAAAAACAAATGGCTCAGAGGTAGATTGCATAACTGGTGTCATGCCTTTGGAGTAATACATTGGTTTAAAGATAATAACTTTAGACTTGAAGTAGTAGAAATACATAAAGGGAAAACAACCCTTTGGGGAGAAGAAATAAATGGTAACGAGTAATGGTGTAGGGAAAAAGGCTGAAGGCGAATCTATTGATCAGACGCGTCGAGAAACTTTAAAGACAAATAAAAAGACTAAGAAAAATGCCAAAAGAAGTTCATGAATTAACCCAGTTTCTTTCTGGAACAATAACAACTCCTTCGGAACATGATATTCCAAAGGAAGCGGCCAGTTATAGTGAAAATATTGATCCACATACTGAGAATGGAAAGTTGAGAGGAATACCTGAAGATGCACAACATATTTCATCGCTTAATGCAGAAAGCTTGGGTATTATTAATGATAGTGGGACTCATCATCTTGTACACAATTATACTTCTAACGGCACTAAGTATCTTAATAGTATCAACGATTTATACGGAAACAAAACTCCTGGTACAGCGACTACAATAGCTTCGAGCATAGATGAATTGCCTATGATTTCTAATAACAAAGAAGTCCATATAGGAACAGGCAATACTTCATCTGACTACCCTCAATGGGCTGGTATTGTAACCGAGCCTCAGTTTGGAACAACGTACTCAGGTGTTCAGGTCGAAAATGCTGAGTTAAGTCCTCCTGGTGGAACTGCTCCAGAAATTTATAACTATATATCCGATGGAACTTATTTCTATGGGTTTGGACTTCGAGATACTTATCTTTATAAATTCAAAGTATCTGATGGTTCTATTGTAAGCAGGAAATTAATAGGTGAGTTAAATGCGATTGCTGATGCTGATGCATTTTCAAGTGGGAATATGTGGGTATTATCAAGAGGATCAACAGGAGTTTATAGTCTATTAAGAATAAGTAAGTCAGATTTAACAATTACTGCAAGCAATCTTATAAATACTTTCACCTTGCCTTCTGGTTTTTATATATCAGATATGATTGAAACAACCAATAAACTTTGGTTTGCAGCTTATAAAGATGGAACCTTAGATGAACCTGATTCTTCTATGGTATTAATGAACACAGCTAAACCTTCTGGGTCTGGAGCATTGACAATGACTGATAAGACTCCAGATTTGGATTATGGATCTGCTGGCCAGTATAAGTGGGTACGAAGTCAATTTAATGTTGGAAACAACCAATGGGAAGAAACTGCTACCCAACAAAAGATTACTGCTACTTATAAAAGGTCATTGGTAGTTATAAGCTCTACGAATGTAGGTTGGGTGTGTAAATTAAAAACACCCTCTTCAAGGCTTTTTGAAGGTGGAGATACAGATTATGATTATATCTATAAATATCAAAGTTCTACTGGAGATCCAGAGTACAATGCTGGAACTCCTCAAGGTTATATAGATTTTGATAATGCTTTATTTGTGATACCAGAAGATTATAATGCATCCAATGGAAGTTATTATGTTTATTCGTTAGACCAACTTACTGGAGCACCTATAGATGGTGTTTGGAATGATTCAGACGGGACATTTTTGGCAGTAAGAGGAACCACTCCAAATGTAAGAAGATGGGCAACTATAACATATTCAGCAAATACCTATGGTGCTTCTTTATTTGGTTCAGCTACACACTCTGGCTTGTATAACAATTTAACTGGTGGTTTTGCCATAGTAAAAGATACTATTAGTTCAGTTGCTTACATGTTTGGAAGTAATTCGGTATCTGGAGGGTTTAAAATATCAAGATTAACCTGGAATAATGGATTTTCCTCTGAATTAGGAATAGGTCAGATGGATGTGTCTTTAACCATTACTGATAATGGTGGAGATGGGCTTGATAGTACTAAAAAATATTACTATAAACTTAGTTATCTTTATGACGGTTATCAAGAATCTCCCTTATGTATACCAAATTTTATAAGTAATACAGGTTCGTCTGAGACAAAGAAGGTCCAAGTAGACATTACTGCCTCTGCAATCCCTAAGAGAGTAACACATTTACAATTATACAGAGCAGAGAGTGCCTCTGGAGGTACGACTGAGACATCTTTTTACAGATTAGTAGCGTCTTTACCTCTTGATACGACATGGACAGGATCCACTACTAAGCAAAAACTTATATTTGATAATGGCTCAGTTGGTACAAGTTATGAAGCAATGACTGGTATAGCTGAGAACATAAGAAACACTATGGTTCATTATGGATTAGCTGCAAAGGTAAATGGGCATTTATTAGTTGGAAAAACCTTTCATCCAGACTTAGAAGATGGTTCAAACTATATATTTAAAAGTCAGCCTTTGAATTTTGACCAGTTTAATGTGACAAAAGATTTCCTCATACTTCCCTCAACCCCTACAGCGTTAGCATCTTTTAATGGAAGGCTCTATGCTTTTGATGAAAACAATACCTATAGAATAAATTCCGATGGAATGTACATTGAAGATACTTTTAATGGAGTAGGTTGCGAGAGCCCCAGTTCATTTTGTGTAACAGAGTTTGGTATGTGTATGGCTGATTATAATAATATTTACCTTCATTCTGGAAACAACCCAAAACCTATTGGTAACCCTATATTAAGAGGAGATACTTTATCTTGGCAAAATAGGGATACCTCTTATAAATCTAAGGTTTCTTTTGATGGTGGAAGGAATGCTTATGTAATAACTTTCAAAACTGGAAGTAATTACTATGCCTGGATGTATAGTCTTGGAATGAGCAGATGGGACCTAATCACTCTTGGATCAAATGAGCCAAAGGCTCTTATGTCAGGTAGAGAAGGCGATATTTTCATGTCCCAAGATGGTAAGTTGAAACAATTATTCACAGGAACTGACAAAAGAACTTGGAAGTACACAACAAAAGAAATCACTTTGGGTACGGATACTATTGATAAAATGTATTATAAATTAAAAACAGTTGGAGATAATACAGGTATAACAATAGCACACGCTTTTAACTCAGGTTCATTAAATACTCCATCAGCCCCTTCTTCAAACGAATATAGCCTATCTTCAACAAAAGCAAGGTCTTTAAAATTTAGTGTAATAGGAACAAATGGATCTAATACAGATTACAAAATTGATGCTCTTGGTGTTATTTACAGGAGATTGCCAGTAAAATAATGTCAAAAAAGAATCCACCAAAAGTTTCAGATAAAGATACTCAAAAAGCTATTGACCTTATTTACGATGAGATAAATAGTCTTATAAGAGCTACAAATAAAGAATCAGGTTACGAGAATCGTGCAGAAGGAGAAGGTAAATCTGGAGATACTCGTGTATTTCAAGATACTGAGAGTGATAAGTTTTATATAGAAGGAAGAACTCAAGATGGTTGGGGTAAAACAAGACTTTATTTGAAAGGCGAAGCTTTAGAATATGTTACAGGTGGTGGAGCAGTCGATTGGAGTGTAGACCAGGGTGGATCTCCAGTTATAAATACAGGAAATTACACATTGTATACTGACTCAGCGGCTGTAAATGCTATGGGAACTAAAGGAAATAGCAACGCTTTGAATCATGACCGATATTCCAACTCTGACGCAGTGTCGGCAATGGGTACTAAAGGCGATTCTAATGCCCTTAATCACGACAAATATACAAATGCGAACGCAGTGTCGGCTATGGGTACAAAGGGTGATTCTAATGCTTTAAATCATGACAAGTATACTGACTCAGATGCAGTAGATGCTATGGGTACAAAAGGCAATAGTAATGCTCTTAACCACGATAAGTATACGGATAGCGATGCAGTAGATGCTATGGGTACAAAGGGTAATTCAAATGCTTTGAATCACGATAGATACAGTCACCCTACAAGTGATGGAAATATACATTTACCTTCTGGTGGATCTACTGGCCAATATGTAAAGCACAATGGTTCTGGAACTGGACAATGGGCAAATTTGCCAGTTACGGGAGGAGCCAATACCTTATCTGATACTGATCCGTTGCCTACTACAAGTGGTAATGTAGGGATATTTAAAGAACTATCGACTCAGCAATTAAAACTATACTCTCTGAAAGCTGGTTCCAACATTACCCTTGATAAAAATAATGGAGGTGGGGAAGCAGACACATACATTGAAATATCAGCATCAGGGACCACTGTAAGCGATGCAAATTGGACTGGAGTCCCTCTTACAGTTGGTAATGGTGGTACAGGAGTTGATTCGGTTTCTGATTTAAAGACAATAGTTTTAGGACTTGGAAGTGCAGCATATACTGCTTCATCTGCATATGCCGCATCTTCTCACAGTCACAATTACGACAATTACGATTATTGGACAATATCGGCAGATGTTGGAAGTAGCAATGTAAGTTCAGGGTCTTATATGTCTATACAGGGTTCTGCTCCAATAAGTACATCAGAAAGTAGTAGAGTTGTTACAGTTTCTTTAGATGCAGATGGAGTTACAGATACTCACCTTGCTTATAACACTGGTCAGCATTTAACGACATCTTCTACTCCCACATTTGGGGGTGCAACTCTTAGTGGTGAATTAAATTTTAGTAGCAGTACTGGTTCTATTTTAATCAACCATGAAGTATCAGAAGCTGACGCTTGGTTCTTTAGAGAGAATGCTACAAATTGGGGATTGTATTGGAAGAATGCTAATGCAAACCATAAAACTTTCGGTGGATATACAAGCGTAGGGGCAGAGTTTGTTGGAATGAAACATGGAAGTGCTACAAATGCTGTACATATAAACAGTGGTTGGGGAGGAACAGATAGCGACACTTATGCAACATGGATGCTCTCAAATTATAGTGGAGTATTTTGGTGTGCCTCTCATATATACTCTGAAGCCGATGTTTATGCTTATTACTCTTCAGATCCATTGTTAAAAGAGAATAAAGTTTTGATTGAAAATCCATTAGATAAGATTTCAAAACTTGGAGGATACACATTTGACTGGAAAGAATCTGCTAAAGAACATGGTGGACACTTAACTGGGCATGATTATGGAGTTATGGCAGATGAGGTAGAAGAGTTATTTCCTGAGATGGTACAAACAAGAGAAGATGGTATTAGAGCAGTTAAATATGAAAAATTGATTCCAGTACTTATTGAGGCAGTAAAAGAATTAAAAGGAGAATTAGATGCCATTAAACACTCCACATAGGTTAAGATTGAGCAAACTTGGTAAAATTGCTGGAGGAATTAACTCTGGGCAAGTTCGCTTAGCTGCTGATTGCAGAGGAAGTGCATCGCAAACTGATATGTGGGATGACTTTAAAATAGGAACAATTAGTTTTGATGAGGTTACTTTTTTAGCTGGTGGAGGAACATGGGAATATGCTCATTTAATACTTTCAGTTCCGAGCAGTGGGGATGTAGGTGCTTATATGGGTGCAAGTTCAGGTGGAACTGATTATTATGTTTCAAAAACATATAACACCCCTTCAGAGATTTTACACGCAGGTGACGATTGGACTATTGAAATAGATGAAACAAACGCTGGTTCGTTATATGCAAGTCGTATTCAAAATAGAAGTACGAATGCAAGTGATTATGTATTTAGTAAAGAACATATCGAAACTACAGGAAGTACAAATCACAACTTCAGTCCAGATAATGCTAATTCACCGTATGATAGATTTGTATTAGTAACTTTTGATTAATTTAATGAATAAAGGAAAATAAAATGAGTGCATTTACAAAAATGATGGGATGGGATCAGATAAAAGAAGATGCCTCTATGATGAAAGACCAAGGTGACCAACTTATGGGTTTTGGCTCCAATATGTTTAATAGAGGAGCTGGTTTTTTATCAGGTAAAGGCGATTGGTATGATAATGCCATGAAGTCTTTTGATAGAAGGCAAGCAGATATGTGGGGGCAAACTGGAAGAAATATCCAAAGAGGATACGCCTCAAAAGGAGCAGGTGGTGGTTTTGCAGACCTTATAAATGAAAACATGACATCTACTCAAAGATTTGGAGAAGGAAGTTCAGGTTTTTTTAGAGACCTTTACACAAAAGGTGCTGATATGGGTATAAGATTGCAAACTGGTGCTCAAGGATTTACTGGGCAAGCAAGTCAAGCTTACTCAAAAGGTGCTGATTTGTCTAAAGCACGATCTGATATTTCAACAGGTCTTTTAAATAGTGCAATAGGATTAGGTGGTGGTTTGTTAGCTCAAAGTATGGCATCTAAAGGGTCAGAAAGACTTGCAAACATTATGATGGGAAATGACCCTGCAAAAGCAGTGGCATCTTCAAAACCTTCTTTATGGGGAAGAGCCAAGGGTCTTTTAGGCTTTGAAGCTGATAAAGCTCCTTTATTTGGAGAATGGGATAGTGCCGTAAAGAAAAGAGAAGCCTTTAACAAGACAATGCATAACTTTAGGGCAGGAGAAACAGATGGAGTCAATAGATTAAGCTTGCCAAATATGGATACAGCAAGGAGTATGTTACCAGGCGGATGGAAAAGACAAATAATGGATTCTGATGCATATCAAAGATCAATTACACCTGGACCTCCTGAACCTGGGGCTGGATGGTATGGAACTACAGGAAATGCCAATAGTTATAGTGGATACAGAGCTCCAGATCAAAATCAAGGTGGCTTTTGGAGTTGGCTAACTGGAAGAAGGGGAGGATAATAATGGCTGGACCATACGGTGGTTTCGATTTTGAAAAAACTATACTTGCTGCTAAATCAGGTGCAGAAGATCGAAATATAAGAATAGCAACACAAGCTGTTAGGAATAAACAGTTTAATCAAGAAATGGCTTTGAGAAAATCTCAATTAGCTGAGAGAATTCGTTCAAACCAAGCAATGGAAGATTATCGTGACAGAACTTTACTTCAAGCAGACGAGCATTTTGATGCAAGCTTAGGTCAAAGGCAACATGAGTTTAGAGAAAAGCATGGTTTAGACGAAAGAACTCATGAATACTTCAAAGAAATAAACAATCGAAGGCAAGCTTTAGCTGAAGATCAATTCGGGCAAAGAAAGTATGAATTTGGCAGGGTTCAGGGTTTGAATGAAGCGAAATTTGCAGAGCAAAAAAGACAGTTTGAAATAGATACGGGATATAAATACGACGTTCTTTCTCAAGATTGGAATAAGTTTCAAGATAGGTTAAAAGAAGATCAAAGACAATTTGATGATAGACTTGATGAAAATCAACGTCAGTTTAATAAAACCTTCAAACAACGCAAGACTGAGTTCAAAAAGAAATTCAAGCTAAGCGAGAAGCAATTCAAAGAAGTTCGAAGAATGAATAAATTCAAGAAACAAATGACTAAGAAGGAATTTAAAGAAGCAGTCAGAAGATTTGATGAAACTTCCGAATATAAGTACGATGTTCTTGCTACAGATATGGTCAAATTCGATACATCTATGGCTCAAGATTTGTACAAGTATAACAGGAGTCAGGGTTTTAAAGAAGAAATGTATGAAGATCAAATCAATCGTTCAATGTTAGATCCAAACCTAATGCCAATGACTGGCACTCCAGAAGATTATGGAACCGATGTTGGTTTCTTAGAAGGACTTGCAAGGATAGGTGGAGGAGCAGCAACTGGTGCTGGATTGGGTGTAGTAAGTGGAGTAGCTGCAACTGGACCTTTGGGTGCTGTAATGTCTCCCGTAACTGCAGGTGGTGGTGCTATTTTAGGTGGTGGTATAGCTGCACTTGATTTGATGTTTGGTTCAGAAACTGCAGACAAGGGTGCATTGCTACAAGCTGAAAACTATATCAGCGAGGTCGAAGCCATGGCTCCTCTTTTATCGGATAGACCTATGAATCAAGCTGCAATTTCTCAGCAACTTACTCAAATGGATCAAAGTCTTGCAGATGCAAGGCAATCAGCAAAGGTTAAGGAATTAAGAGCAAAGATTAAGTCTTTAGAAAATAAAGTTATCATACCTGGCGTATATAATACTAAATCAATGTTATCAAAGTAAATGAATCCTCAAGTACTTCTCGAGTTATATAATACTCGACCTGGTTATTTTACAGAAGAAGAGGTTGATGAACTTGAAAAATTAGCAAAAGCTAATGATTTAGATTTCAAAAGAAACCCTCTCGATGCTGACTTTAAGTTAGGTCGTACTATCTCTCAAGCTGTAGGTGGAGTAGTCGAAGGAATGACTACTCTTCCTGTTGGTGATGACCCCAGAAACTTCCCAGAACGAGTTGCCAAGAGTCTTGGTCATCTTGTTGGCTTTGTAGGTGGTCCTGGTAAACTCTTAGCTGGAACAAAAGCTCTAAGTGGAGTGAAGGGTTTCCAAACATGGACTGAATTGGGTGGATCTGTTCCTATGGCAGCTACAAACCTTCTTTTTAGAGGTGCTGGCAAAATAACAGAAGGTGCAAAGGCAAAGGAAGCTTGGAAATCCATTGAATTCCTTAAAAAGAATCTAAACGCTACTGATATAGTCCACGATGCTCTTCACTTAGGAACTGCCTCTGCTATTTCCTCTTGGACACATGGTGTAGATGAGGCTATGTCCTCATTTATACATGGTTCTGTAGCTGGTGGTGTGTTTGCAGGTATAGGGAACTATATGCAATTAAATAAAATGGTAAATAGTTCTAATGAGACAGTATCCAAGTATGGTGCACAAACCGTAAGAGCACTTGCAGGTGGTATATCTAATCAACTAATGACTGTTCTCCCACAAGAAGAAGTTCCTATGGAAGATCAAATCTATGCTTTCTTACTTGGTACTTATTTCGGTGGTAAGTCAATGCCTGCCCATAAAAAGGTTGCATATAGAAAATTTGGAGAAATGGTCAAATCTGAACAATCGCAAAATCCAATAGAACGACCTGAAGATTTAGTTGGTTGGAAAGATTTTCCAAAGAGAGTACAGAAAGAAATACTCACATTAAAAGCTGAGAGAGAATCTCAACTTGCTATTATGGCCCAAGGTCTTGTGCAGGAAGGTCATTTGGATGCTCCTGTAGTTGGCTATAAAGGTGACCAATATGTTGTTATTGGAGAACCAACAAAGAATAATCGAGTAAGAATTCAGGATATAAACGATCCAGACGCTAAGGTAAAATTTGTTAAACCAGAGAATCTGGATGTAAATCTTGGGTTAGAAAGACCAGAAGTAAAGACAGAAATAATAGAAGAAAAACCTGTTGATACTTCAGTTAAAGAAAACACAGAATCTGTCGATGTTGTTACAGATTTACCTTCAAGATTAAACAATTTATCACAACAGATATCAAAGCGAGGTGGCTATGAAAAAGAACAAGTCGCTACTGAACTGGATAAGCAGCTTAAAAAGGCTCGTGATATTGAAGATCCTAATGAGTTTGTTGAGAATATTAGAAAAAAGTTTTCCAAAGCAGAAATAAAAGAGGATTCAGCAGAACATCATGACCTACTTGCTTTTCACAAACGAGTAACGACAGAGGAAAGAGTTGCTGAAATAGCACTTGATTTAAACAAAGGAATATTCAGAAGAAAAGATGTAAGTAAGAACAATGAAAACATCATAAAGAAGAGAGCACCTTCGTTTTTTGATGGTTTATTTGGCAGAACAGGAGAAAAATTTATACTTGAAAAAGTAGATATGTACTATGAAGGAGAAGTAAAAATCCCTGTTAAAGGAGGAGGAACTCGAACAGTTAAAAGAAGATATGTCTGGGAAACAGATATTTCTCGTTATCTTGATTATAATTCCATTCCATCGAAATCCTCTTCGTTAAAAAATAAAAAAGCAGGTAAGACAAGAGCAAAGAACGGAAAAAGATATTATGGAGTACACAAAGATTTAGCAGACAAAGGGCTTTATATACATAGTGGAGTTAAAGAAAAAGGTCGTTATGTTGTAATGCCATTTCAAGTTGAAGGAGGTTCTAAGGCTACCACTTATGTTCGAAAGAAAATGATGGTAATAAATAAGCATTTTAAAGGAAGCCAAAAACAGTACAACAAGAACCGAGATCATTTTGCCAGAGAGATGAAAGAGTTCCAGAAAATGTCTACAAAAGAAGGCAAGGAACTTTATGATAGAATTATTGGAAGTAACATAAAAGCATTGGAAAAAATAAACAATCTTCCTTATGAAAAAATGGTTAAAGCCGTAAGGGAAGATTTAAACAAAGGTAAAAAGCCTCGTTTTATTTTAAATGCACAAGAATTAACACAACGCATGCAAGTCTTAGACTCTGGAGATCCAGGGCTAAGGGCAGGTGGATATACCCATATTAAAGATATGAAAGATGGCTTCCGAATGTCTATCATATCTACTGAAGGAAAAGAGCTTGGAGGGAGACTGAATCATCTTGATGGAATTTTCGTAGTAAGGCAAGATGTATTTGATGCTATGATAAGAGATATTGGTGCTCCTGCTGAAGCTGGTGTTTTAAAAGGTACAGTTGCTTCCAATGCTACAGGTGAAGGAGCAATTATAGGAAAATTTGCTTATTTCAGGGCTGGGAACGAACGAAACCAAGTAATGAAACACCACAAACAACATGGGCATTTATATGAGACTGCTAACAAACAAGCAGGATTCCATAAGAAGATGGGGTTAGAAGTCGATAAAATACTTAGCTCTAAGTTTTCAACTGAAGATGGAAAAGCTATTGGTAAATACAATCCTTTGATGAAAGAGAAGAACCCCGAATTAAAAGATTTAGTTAATTATACATTACCATTTGAAGATGTTCGATTAAATACAACTAATTTCGAAAATCCAAAACGTATGTTAAAAGATACCTTTATTGTACGTCAAATGTTTTCTACTCAAGTTGAAGAACAAATGCCACGAGAGGTTATTGAGTCTTTCATAAAAGAGAACTTAGATAAATCAGTTAAAGGCAGAGAAGATATCAATAACATAATGGATAAAATTATTGAAGGTAAGGGTAAAATCAATCTTTCAGAAAAGGCACTTGAGAAACTTGAGGTAGATGACATATCTCTTCAAAATGTTGTAAATATTCTATCTGGTGGTGATAGTCCTCTTTTTAGAAAAGTAATGAATCATATTATTAAGGTGGAGAATAATACAGAATGGTTTAAAGGAGATATGGTTACTCCAGAAGCTTTAAATGAAATAGGACAAATACAAAATTTCTTTTCTGTAGGTGACCGTATTCTAAAACTTTGGGGCCATACTCCAGCAACTATGAATTACCCTCATGTTCAAAAGCAGGTTGATATGCTTATGCGAAAGTATGTACTTCATAGAATATTAAGACCAAAAATAGAAGGTTCTTTCAAGGCAATAGGAAATCCTTATAGTGAATATAAACAGCAAACCCTTCTCGATGGAAAAAAACTTAAGTATGGTGAATATATGCTACAGGAAGGTGCTGGGCAAAAACTTGTACAAATAGAGGGCATAAACGGTGGGAAGCCAATTACACTAAGGAGACTATGGGATGTTTATGGAAAGAAGAACCCAGAGCTATTTGAACATGTAATTGCTCGTGTTCCTATAGACTCTATTGGAGGAATTAGGGTATTAAATTTTAAGGGCTTTACAAAAGATAAAGGCTCTGGTGTTATTTTAAATCCAAAAGATATGGAATACTTAGGAGGAATGGATCTTGACATTGATTCAGTATTTGTCTATACAAGAACATCAAAAGAATTTCGTGATTCTATTAAAAAGAATAAAAACGAACATGAAGTAAATGGTAAAACTCAAGAAGCAATTACAGACAAAGCAAAGAAAAGATGGACAGAAGAAGTAAATAAGGAAGAAGAAGTATTTCTTGGATTAAATCCTTATACAAGATTACAACAAAGCGTTTCCTTTGAAAGGTCTGCAAAAAACATTGGTGCAGTGGTCCATGCCAAATCAAGAGTACATACTTTATTTACATTAGCAAACAAAAGAAAACAAACACTCCTTAAGACAGAAATAAACCCAGAGGATGTAGGTCTTGACGTAGGTGATACTGTTTACATAAAACTTACCCCAAAGAATGACAATGGTAAACAACTGAGAGAAGATTCCAGAGCATTGATGAACATTGTTTTAGATACTCCAAAGTTTAAAAATGTAAATGTATCATCTTCTGAGTTTCAATATGAACTAATGAGATCAGCATTTAAAGACATGAGGCTTGTAGATAGCAAAGGGAGGCTCATTCCAGGGCATGAAAATCTATTACTTTCGGATAGTATAAAACTTATAAAACAAACTATTTACAAAGAACTAATGGAAGTAAACGATGCTTTAAGAGGAACAAGGTTTGTTGATGGTGAGAAAAGGACATTAAACCTGTGGGACCCAGGACAAGATAACATTATTAACATTGCGAGGCGACTTGTAGATCGGGCCGAAGCAGAGGGCTTGGACATTCCTGGTTCAACCATGGTCCAAGCCCAAAGACTTTCTGAGTTAAATGCGGACTTCTCCGTTACTAATTGGATAAGTCCTAAGAAAGTCCAAAAGATAATGGAAGATTTTGTAAAGCTTTCTCAATCGGGAAATAAGAAACTCTCCAGAATATTGTTAAGAGAATACAATATGATGAAAGGTAAACTGGAGGATATGCCTGAAAACACCACAGAGCAGATAAATATGAAGCGGGATTTTGTCATGGACAGATTGACTACTTTAGTTTCTGCAAAAAGATTGATGGAAAAATCTAAAGGATTATCAGACGAACAAATTACCTCTATTCTTCAAGATGCTAATGTTTTAAGAAACGATTATGCGATATTAATGGCACAGGCAAAAGAGCAGCAAATAGAACAACAAAGATTTGTATCGCAAAAAACAAGTGTAGACGCAATTAATAAAAAAATTATTCAACAGGGTGAAAAATATACTCCAGAAGAAAAAGCTTTTTTCCATGAAGTTTTACTTTCAAATACTTATAGGCATGAGTTTGCTACATTCAAAGCTTACAAGTCAAATCTTTATACACAAAAAAGAAAAGCTGAGAAAGCAAAAGATGTTGAAGAAGTGGAAAGATTAAACTTTGCTCTTAAAAACGCAAGTCAGTTATATAATAATACAAAAGTTTTATCTATCGGGTTGGGATCCAGAGCAATACCGAATGCAACAATAGCATCCTGGGGAGCAGATTTTAATTCTATGGCTAAAAAAGTCGGTGAGCCTGGAAGCACTTCCACTATAAAAGAAATATTAGGATTATCAAAGCCTACATCAAAAACAACTGAAAACTTATCAAAAACCAATGAGTCTTTAAGTGATACACAAAGGTCTAAGATAATAGATAAGCTACGACTTGCTTATTTTAAAGAGATACCAGATACACCAAGAGTACGAAAAGCTTTAGAAGATTGGGTTCAAGTTTTAAAAGAATTTCCAGAGTTAGGAAAGCTTGATAAGCTTGAGCAACATTTTGCAGGTGTATTAGCAGAAAAATTCTCTGCAATGGGTTTACCAGGTATAAGCAAAACACCAGAAGCATCCAGATTGGAGGACTTAGAGTTCTTAAACAAGAGTTTTCTTAGTATGAAACAAGGAAATTGGGTAGAAAGGATGCTTGGGCTCAAAAAGACCGATAAAAAGGGCAATCTCATATGGAACAAGTATTACACTTATGTTTTTCCTGATACATTGGCAGAAATACATAAATACCGAGATTTACACTGGCTAAAGAAGAAATCTCATGTGATTTATAAGGATGGAACAGTCACAAAGTCAAAAGAAATGGATGTTATGGTTCCAATTTCTCATATGGGATACCAAACAAAAATACAGGATTTACTTTTACAACGAAAAGAATGGGCTGAAAAAGATATTGACAATGTTTATAATGACAATACAAAGTGGATGTCAAAGATTCCTGAAAGACTTGGAATTGAAAACGCAATCATAGGTCTAAGGAACTACCAAGCTTTTCCAGGTTTAATTGGTGGGCATCCCTGGCACAAACAAGCTATCTTATGGCAAAAGCATTTAAAAAGCTTAGAAGGTAAAAGTTTTTCAATCTTAGAGGGTGGTAAAGTTAAATATGTAGATATCAACTATATTCAAGCAAAGATGAATAAATCTATAGATAAGGTTGTCGATTATATATCAAAAGAGATTTACCATGGAACAAACCGAAAAGTATTTGAAAAAGATTTTTACGATGCAACATTGAAATATAGAGATAAATACGGATGGTTAGATGTAAACAAGTATATTACTCATGAAATTAGTCATAAAGTATTTAATGGTAAAGCTGCTGATTTAGTTGGAAATAACCATACTGTCCAATTCATGCTTAAACTTGCTCAACATATACAAGTTGGAGACTATATGGTAAGAGGAACAAAGGTTCGCCATATGTCTCCTGAACAAAGAGCAAAAATGACAAGCAAATTGCTGAAAAAAGTTCCTATGCGAGAAATAGGTTTTGTAAAGGACAATTATTTTCCATTAAGAGAACATTTAAAAGCTGAAAAAGAGGCTTATTTAGAAAAAATGGCAGTAGATCTTGCTGCTCAAGGAATGTCAGAAAAGCAAATAGCTGAGAATATTCTAAGAACAAAAAACGACATGGCTTTCAAAGCATCAGAAGATGGCGGAGTTGCACGAGATTTAGCAGATATATTTACAGGAAGTACTGGTAATGTTAATAGAATTTCTAAAGAATTACAGTTTAAACGAACTGGTCAAAAACGTAGGCCTGGATCCACTCTTGGAAGAAGTAGAAATAACCCCATTCCAGGAAACAACAATTCAATGGATGCTCTTAGAAACTATATGATTGAAGCTGTTAAAGCAAAATATAACTTGGCAATGGCATTATCTACTTGGAGAACTATAGACTCCTTTGAAGTAAACAAGGCAATGGGAAAACAAACGGAAAATTGGTCACGATTTATGAGGCTCCAGGCAAATGCAGCACTTGGATATCCATCTGTTATTCCAGAAGCATGGGTAAACGACCCTACTTTTAATATAAAGAAAACCTTATGGTATAAGTTCTCTGATTATGCTATGAAAAAACGTCTTGATACTATTTCAGACAAATACTTTGATGGAAAAAAATGGCAAGGTAGCGATGAGGAGCTTTATTCTAAGATGGCTCACTTTGCTAATTTAGAGGCAAAATGGTCCATGATGACCTTATTGGCATCAACAAGAACAATGGCAAACAATATGCTCGGTGGTTCGGTACACTCTATTATAAATGCTGGAGCAAGGCCTTGGTTGGATGCAGGTAAATTAAACGAACTAAGAACAAGAATCCCATTAGCCAAAGGTGAAAAATCTAATATTGTAAGAGATTGGGATTATTTTACGAATATGGCTGAGTCACATGGTGCTACTGAATCATGGCTGAGGGCAGAATTAAAAGCTAATCCAATGTTTCGTACCAGCCAGGGCAGTAGGTTTATGAGAGAACTCATGGACAATATGAAAAAGAATAAATGGGAAAGTGACAAAGCAACTGTTATGGAGATTGCACAAAGGCATGGCTATTCGACTAAAGTCATGGAAGCTGCTGGATTCTTCATGAAGGTTACAGAGGCAAGACTAAGGAGAAGGTCATTCTTTGCTCATTATTTAAATGCTATGGATGTACTTGAAGTAAATAAGGTAAAGTTCGATAGAGATGATCCATGGTTAATTAAATATGCTATGGAGGGTGTAAAAGGAACTCAGTTTATATATAACAATGCAAATAGACCTTTATTTTCAACATCGAATTTTGGAAGAATATTTTCCAGATTCCAGATTTGGACATGGAATTCTATGAGATTTAGAAAAGACATATATAAACAAGCTAAGGCTATGGGTATGAATCCAATGTCGAAAGAATTTGAAAGGTTTAAACGATTAGTAATGGCAGACATGTTTATGTTTTCACTGGCCAGTATGTTTCCTGCAACGATATTCGAAAATAATATGCCTGCACCTTGGTCACAATTACAAGATTTATCAGCAGTTATGATGGGAAGCGAGAAAGAAAGAGAAAGAGCATTCTTTGGTACCCTACCTCCTGAATTGTCATGGATTCAAGCAGTTTCCCCACCTTCAGCCAGATATATAATGCAACCTATTGGAAATATGATGAAAGGAGATTGGTCACGATTTGCCTCTTACCAAGTATGGACATGGTTTCCATTTGGCAGACTGATGAGATCTGTTGCTGGACCAAACAACATTATAGAGAATCCAATGGGTGCTATTAACACACTAACTGGCTTACCACAGTTTCAATTATCAGCTATGGCAAAAGACCGAAGAAAAAAGAAGAAGGAAGAAGAGGAAGCTTTGGCTGAAACAGAAGGCATTATGACCGAATAAAAATTTTTTTGAGGGAGTAACTTTCTCTATCAAATCCTGAGTTGTGGTTTAAGAGAAAACGGAGGTTACGTTAGCTACTCCCTCATTTGTACTTAACAAGTTAAATATTATTACAATTTCTGCAAATCCTTTTTTCTAATCCGAATTTCGGCCAGTTGTGTAATATCCATTCGTTTTTATCTGCCTGTTGTTTTGTTTCTTTGCATTTTGTACAGTAAAATATTGTTTCATGGTTTTTCTTTTTAGCCTTATTTAGCTTGGTACTACGCATAGTATGTGACCTTATGCTATTCCAGTAAGACCTCTACTAACTGGAGTTTTATTTACGAACTTTCTGACTTTGATATTCTCCTTATCAAGGCCAGTTCCTTCAGCAATCATATGTTCAATCAGATCTATTAATGCTGGAGGTTCAGAATCTTCAATAAATCCTGGCGGAATAACAATTTCCACTTCTACTGAGTATTCTATGTCTGGTTCGTTTATCATTGGCTTGGGAACCTATTGTTCTCTTGGTGATTTCCGAGGAGGTATTCGATGTGCGAGGAACGAATAAATCCCCAAGCTTATATTTATAAGGGCAGTCCTTACATTTCTAAGAATGTACGCCAACACAAGCTTAGGATTCACTTTTTCTTTTGTCAAACTTAATGGAGAACTTGTTTTCTTCATAATTTCCACTGGTTTTCAAAAGTATTATAACTGCCCTTAAATTTTAATGGAGCCAAAGGTTGCTCAACCTGTATTGACGACACCCGAGCATTACTATTCAGCATTTCTTGACTCCATTAATCTTATAATTTGACCTGCGGTATAAACCATAGCATCTAATATTTCCTCTAATGATTCTTTAATCAAATCTCTATCATCTTCAAGAGGAAGATCTTGTCCGTATGTTTTTTGTCCATGGTCTAACCTATCAGAGATTAATTGTTTAATTTTATCGTTGATTCCACTCATTGAACATTTCTATAAAGAAATCCAAAGGAATAAGAACTTTCGTATCGCCTCTATCTTCTCTTACAAAGACTGCATGGCAATTTCCAAGCTCTAAGAACTTAGGTAATGCTTTTCTTCTTTTGGCCTGGATAAAGAAGTTATCATTTACAATAACATCTACATCTTCAGCTACTCCCATACTTTTTCCATTACTTCCCCAAGTCCTAATAGCCTTATGTTCTTCTTCTCTAAAGAATGTCTCTATTTCCTTTTCAAAACGATAGCCTTTTCTTTTTGATTTACTACTCACAGTTTATACAACTTGCTCCATTTCTTGTTTCTTCTTCTTTCATCCATTTTGCATTATAATCGTCTGCTGTTGTAGGTTCACATTCTTGAGGTTCTATCTTTTGAATGATAGTGTCTAATTCTTGGATTATAGACTTTGGAGTATCTGTTAATTTTACGATTCCCCTGTATTTTCTAAGTGAATCCAATACTATAACACTTTCGTTTTCTGTTAATCGAGCCATATCTAAGTTTCCCAAATTGATAGTTGTAATGATATTTCGCAAGGAATAATTCCAATTCCGAATGCTAAATGGTTCCCATTATTACTTGATTCTGTCAATGTAATTGTAATAACGTATAACAATGTAAGTCTTACTACGCTTGTGTCTCCTTTTTTCTGTGTACTAAATCCGAATAGTTTCATGTAATCTTTAACCTTTTGACTTTCTCTACTTTTGCATAGTTGCAATCGTTCTTTATAACATGTTTTCTTAGTTCATTGTTATTTATTTTAATGCTTATCTCCTTAAATTCTTCAGGAACCGAATTTTCATCAAGGATTTCTAATTTACCTGGAGTCTGAAATACAGTAAACTTATGTCCATTGTTTTCGACAGTAAACTTATTTTCTCCTGTTTTCTCTCCAGTATTTTCAACTGTTGTTATTATTAGTTCCTGCAAGTATTCGTAGACACTGTTAATAGCTTTCTGTCTATTTCTTAGTTTTTGTATGAAGTCTTTATGCACATCGATTTCTGCCTTAATTACTTGTTCATCAGTCTTTTTACTTAGCATTACTTCTTTTAGGTTTAATTGTTTTTCACTTATCATGTCTTTGATATCATGAATTTTATCAATCCAGACAGTAAGTTCATCGTCATCATCACACATTTGCATTTCTAAGTCTGCATCTATGTATTGATCAATAAGTTCAAGTGTTGTCAGTTTTTTCGCACTTTTCACTTAGTCCTCCTATTCTTCAAATCGAAATGTCTCAGGTTTAAATAATAGTTCTGTCTTAAACCCATTTCCATCTCTTACCTTTAAAGAGTTAAATGTTCTGACCATATTAATCGGTCTTTGTCTATCATCCATCTCAGCGTTTAGTGCTAATATCATATCTGACTTTTGAGCAACACTGCTGCTATATTTTGCAGAGTGAATACTAAGGTCTGAGTTCGCACCATCAGCTTTTGTTGTATGGGCAATAGCAAGCACACCTACATCATATACATCAACAATTTCTCTTAACCCACCTACTATAGCATCCATTTTAAACATGCTATCATTGGTATATCCTACGTTTATGCCATCAATGGTATCAATGACTACCAATTTTGCACTTGTGGTCGCTATGAGCTTTTTAAGGGCTTGTATTGTTGGAGGTGTACTCATTGGCATTATGTGAGCACTTTCAGATGACCATCCATTATCGTTTTCTGAATAATAGTGGTCTACCTGCTCAGCAGTAACATCTTTAGCTATTTGTGCAAATCTTCTAAATAGCAATGATGTTCCAAATTCCAATGTGAGCCATAAGGTAGGCATTTTTAATTTAAATATTAGATTCTGAGCCAGAGCTGTCTTGCCAAGTCCTGTGTTTCCAATTAGTACTGCCAATTCTCCACCTCTTAGCTTTACACTTTTTGGTATACTTGGGAAAGCTTTATTAAAGTATGCAATAGAGTTTTTATCTTCGTTTCTCAGCCTCTTTACATATTCTTTTTCCAAGTCAGCCATAGTGTATACTGTAACAAGTGGATCCAATCCTTTAGCTTTTTTAGGGTAAAAGATACATCTCTTGTCACAATGGGAATCAAGAACTCTGTCATGACAGTTATACATCAATGGAGTTTTATATACAGATTCTACTGCATTGTCTACTTCGTCAGAATCCATATCTCTACCCCAATATCTATACATAGCCTTTGCTCCATCCATAGGGACTGAATTTCTTAAGTCAATAGATGCCATTCTTAGTATAGATTCATGACGAGAGCCTTCAACTGGACCTTTGTTCCAGATATTCCATTTACATGTAGCTATTGCCTCAATATCACCTATAGGACTATCAATCGAATCTTTAACATTTGCCTCTGTGCTTGTTTCATTTGATTTTTGTACTGTATCAACTGATATTTTTGGTAATAGTACGTCTGGTTTTTCAATCTTTTTTAAAGGAAATCGAGGTTCTGGAGTTCGAGCTATTTCGTGAATTTCTTCATACGAGCTACTTAGAAGTTCATCGAGTTTCAAAGGAACTTTGTAAAGCTTGGTTTTTAAGTTGATAGTATATCCAACTCTGATTAATCTTGCTCCATCGTAAATATCATCAGCTTGTGGAAAATACTCAGTTAATGTAACCTTAACTTCTCTTGGTAAGTTTGAACTTGGCTCAAAACCAAATACATCTGGAATTACTATATGATATCCAGTTCCTGAGAACCAGGGTTGAATATAATCATCGGGAATATGGTGTTTTTGCGTAAGCAATAATACAAACGTTCTTGCTTTTTCTAATACTTGAGCATTTGACCCATCCCCTTTGTCTATATCCATAACAATATCATTAATATAGAAATTTCCAGAGTACCCAGCTATTGTACCTCTTCTCTCCATATGAGCCATAAGGCCCTTGTCAAAGCTATACCAGCTCCGATACAAGGGCCTATTGACTTTTATATGCTTAGTAACATCATCGGTAAGTACAATATTACCTCGATGACCACAGTGTCCTACAGCCAGTTCGACATATTGTTTCAAATGAAATCCTTGCCGATTGGTTGCTCGTTATCCCATGGTCCAGATAAGTCAGCATCGCTACTCATCGCATTCTGAGGTGATACATTTGGATCTTTGAAATCCTTAATGTATACTTTCCCATTTTTGTTTGGTCTTGTTTGACCTAAGAAGTAATCAATGAAACTCTGATTAGGTCTGTTCACACCTGTAAAGTGATTCCAGGCTTTACCTTTATCAGTATTAGTACTAATGTAAGTAAGCATTTTAACTTCTTTACCTACTAATTCAGGATAATTGATTTCTCCATTGTCTCCACAAGCGTCTGGTAATCCAGCGGCTAACAGTAAATCTCTTACTTTAAAGCCTGCTCCCCAGTCTACGACTTTCCCTTGAGGAAAATCTTCAGTTGGTTCTCCACGAACCATCTTGCCAGATCCTACAGTTACAGTCTTTCCCCATTCTGATTTAGAGGGTTCTGTGTAACCAAGTTCAAGACGAATTGCAACATCATGTTGAAACCCTGCCTCTTGTTCTTTTTCAGTTACATCTTCTGCAGATTTAATTACCATAACATCAATGAAGATGTTCGATTTTTGTCCAGATGATTGAGGTCTGGAACTATTTGCACTAATAGCCATTTATGCTCCTTGAGTATTATAAACTCTGTTTCCTGGTGAACTGGGTGCCGATATCGTATTTGCATCATCATCTTCTGCTGGACAACCTGTAACGGCACTTAATCCGTATCTTCTTCCGTAGGTTAAAGCAGAGCCCATAGCATGAGCATTCGGCTTAGCTCCTAATGGTATTGGGACCGTACACTCAATGTATTCATTTTCGTATCTCAGCGTTGTTATAACATCTACAAAAGCCATACCACCTATAAGATAGAGATGGTCACATGATGATGTATAACTAATACCATTTTCTGTTAAAGGTCCATGTACTGCCGCAATAACAGAACTTAGGTCAGCATACTTTGAATCGAAGAACGGATTTGTGCTTGTTTTCTTAGCACTAACCATTTTCTTTTGAGCTAAGCTGAGCTGTTTTGTTATTTTTGAAGTACTTCTTGATTGATGAATTCCAACTGAAGTCGGAACATCTGGAGCACCAGATATTGGTTGCTCTTGGTCGTTTTTTTGCATGTTCAAATGCCTCCTATTAACGTCTTAATTAACCTATATATTTAAGTATTTCAGCTTAATTATAAAAGGTTCTTTTAGCATTGTTTGATGGTATTCTTGACTTTTGTGTTCATCAGATCGTCAAGTTCACGAGAGATTTCCCAGCTATTATGAAGAGTACTGATGTTCTCTTCTGGCAAGTTTTTCATTACTCTTTTTAGCAATGGAAACTTCTTATCTTTAAGATTCTGTGTCAGATATTCAACGAAATCGCTTTTCTTATATCCAATAGGATCTTTGGTCTTAACCATAGCCTTTAATTCATCAGTAGTTAAGCAACTTAGTACTTCATATCTCCATGATTCTTCTTTCCATCCTCTTTCAAAGATTTCCTCAACAGAACTTAGGTTCATTTTTGACAACAGATCATCAATGGCCTTAAATCCATTTTTATCATAGTACCTATTGAACCATTGGCAGATACATGCATTAAAGAAACCTTCTTGATTTCTTTCGTATACATTTACGAACCCTTCTTCTTCATCAGTAAAGTTCATATCATAGCCATGGTCGTTGTCAAGTAACCATCTTAGCACAATACTAAAATCGTCCTTTCTTTCAATTAGATTCATACAGTTCCTAATTTCATGGTGTATACCAGGAACAATATATCTTGCTATTTTCTTAACTTGAGTTTTGAAACTTCTGTCCTTCTTCTCTTGTATAGAAGTATTATCTGTTTCTATTTTTCCTTTAGACGTTTGCTTTAGATTCACATATATCGCAGGTTGCAATACATCGAAATTCCATGCAACAACTTCCGTTTCACTCCATTTATTTGCACAATACAAATTGAACTGTTGATAGAACTTTGTTGTTGATTGCATAGCTTTAAACGGGAGAGTTATTTCCCATTTAAACTTCATGTCATCATCTATTTCTGGGACTTCAGATAGTATCTTTTGTCCAACTTGACTATGTTCCATAAAGAGTCCATAAAGAAACTCTGGATCATCACAGTAATGTTGTTCATCATATTCAGCAAACAAGTTATTTGAATACTTTGAACGCACACCTTTCTTTTGTTCTTCAAGTCTAATAACATCCAATGGTATTATCTTTTTCACAATATCAATGTGTTTTCCAGAATATTCGCTATACGGTTCACATCTTCTTGCTATTGATTGAAGATCCCAATCAGATAAATCATCAGTTTCTTGCTCTTCAAAGGCTTTCTGTTGCACTTGTTGAGGTGCCTCAGCTATTTGCAGAAGATATTCTTCACTATCATTTTCTGTATATGCTTTTTTAATCTCAGGAATCAAGTTAGTCATCTTAATAGCATTGTTTACCCATTTAACATCTCTTCCAAACAGTCCCGATAGCTGCTTGAATGAATAGTCGGGGTTTTCTTCTAACAAGGCTTGCATAACGTCAGATGCCTCATAAGGTGTCATAGGTATTGTGAAAGCATTAGCTGATAACCTTTGAACTGAAACTTGTTCAGCTTTAGCCAAATAATATGGTACTTCTTCCATATTTAGCTCTTTTGCAATAGCCAGTCTTTGGTGGCCATCTAATACAGTATACCCTTCTCCACCATCGTATACAGTTATAGGTGTTAGCATTCCGACTAATTTAATGCTATTTTTCAACTGTTTATATTCTACAGTCTTACGTTTACTGCCACTTCTGATATTATCACCATCAGTATACAGTGCTTTTGTCTTTATTGTCTTACTCACTTATTCTCCTTTTCGTTGTACTCAAGCCATAGTTTTGAATAGTGGTATGGTTTTTCCACAACATCTATTATTCTATGTGCATTGAAGTTATCAGTATGATCTCTGTCGAAATCATGTTCATCTATTAACCAATGTAGGAATGGCACGAATCCATCGCCTTCCCACCAAAATCCTTTTATTTTGTTGTTCATTTTAACCTCTTATAGATTGACCAAAATGTTTCAGGTTTTAATCTTTTTACGTTTGACCATTTGACATTCTCAATCATCCATTCAATCCTTGTTTCAAATTCACGATTGAGCATGTCCATAGCCTCTTTAGAAACCTGTATTTTGGCTTTGTTAAACATGGATCTGACCTTAGTCTTTTGAATAATCATTCTATTATAATTCCTTTTTGCCAGCTATTCCATTCTTCCCATTTATCTTTCCTGTGTTCAAATTCTACACATAAAGAAACATATTGATTTGGTTTAAGATGACATGTTTTCTCTCTTTCCATTTTTGCTATCGCACTACTTATATGCTCAGTCTCCATGTCTTTTATCTTTACCACATCACCATTAGATCTAACGTAAGTTTTCATAGCTTTCCTCCATATAACCTGCTAAATCAACATTGTCTATAAATTCCCAAGATGCTCTACTTCCCCACCAATAGCCTCTTACTTTTCTATCTTTTGTGTTTATCCACAAAGCTGGCCCACCACCTGCTACCATAACGTCAGCACCTTTGAACCGTAATTGACCATCAACTATGTATTCAACATCAAAATATTCGAAATCTTCATAGAAACCATCCTTTGCATTCTCCAGTTCTTTAGCAATCCTTTTACAATGATTTTCCAATTCTACTGTACATTTATCATCTTTATTTCTCATTGTTACCTATCTTTCTTCTTACATATTCTGATTGAAGTGCCAAATAAGAATAGTCTCCCTGGACTTTTAAATACATATCATCTTCCAGGTCTGGTGGCCATTCTTCGCCTTTATAACCAACAAAATATTCAGCAAAAAATCTTCCTATTTCATTGAAGAATTCATCTGGAGTTCCATCAAATAGAACTTCAGTTTCTTTTTCGGCATGTTCGTTTTTATACACTATCATTCTTTATTTCCATTTCCGAGACTAAACTATCTCTTAGTTTCGCAATTTCTATAAAGTGGTCATTGTCTTCGCATACCTTTGCAATCGAGAATGCCTTTTTCGGTTGTTCTTTACCTTTTTTTGTACAAGGTATTGCAGTGAATTCAGTAATAGCTCTTCTTCCACAACCTTCAACATCACAAATTGGTATGTCTAATGACTCTGTTATTATTCTCATGTTTCCTCCAAGTTTATAAGAGTGGGTAATAGGCCATGCATTACGTCACAATGCTCGCACTACTTTCAATCGTTTTTATCGGTATTTTCAGTTTTAACATCTCTACCCATATTACGATACTTACCATTCTGTTTCTTTTAAGACGAAATCGCCTCACTCTTAGAATTAAGCATTTTCTCAGCGAATAGACTTGCTACTCATATCCTCTGAGGGCTACACCAACGGGAAACCTGGGTATTCCATCAATCGTTAGTTCTTGATACCGAACTGTCAAATCTGAACCTATGAACTCATCACCGTTATTAAACCATCTTTTTCGTTGGTCCAGGGATCCTTTGGGTCTAACATGGAAAGTTTCTCCATTATCAGTCTCACATGTCCAAATTACACATCCTTCCTCTGAACCTGTGCCCTGCTTATAGCCACAGATTCTATACTCAGTGTCTTGGAATGTCTTTAGCTTTTGAAGGTCCGCTGATCTATGGTTTAGCTTATAAAGACCATCTAAGTTTCTGATTATTCCACCTTCGTATCCATCACCAATGAAGTTAGCAGTTATTTCTCTAACCTCATCTTCATCGAGTACCTTATGGATTACACCTCTGTTAATAACCTTTAGATTGCTATATACACCTACTGTAACACCAATGTTTAATTGACGAACAGTTTTCCATCTTGTTTCAAATGGTACATGAAGGTTTTCAGTATCAAAGCAATCAAATACTACAAAGTGTATTTTTTCCAGAACATCTGGGTCATTCTCGCCTCGTCTAACTGCACCAGCTAATGCTTGGAAAGATAACTCTTCTGAATATAGCTCTCCGTCTAAGTACAATGACGTACAAGGCTTATGGATATCACCTATTTCTCTTACCTTATCTAATCCAAAACGATTATCCCTGTTCACCATCTTATCAAGATCTGTTAGTGCATGATGAAGGTCTTTTTCAAGACCAGGCATAAAAGTAAATGGCTTACCTTTCCTTGAGAACATCTCTACCTTATTATCCTCGGTTAAATGGCATGTCATACGAACACCATCTAACTTTGGTTGAACATAACAAGGATATTTGATATTATGTTTCCGTTTATCAAACTGCAAAGCTAACATCGGTAATATAGGTGTGCTTATTGCTTCCGAATTTTCGGTATAGCCTTTGTCTTTTTTCCGATTTTCTTTACTTTGTAGCTCTTTAACGGCCTGTTCAAAGTGAGATGTTTCATTGGATCTACCAATGTTCTTCCCCTCATCTACAACTTTTTCTTGAGTTTGAAGTTTCTTCCCTTTCAAACCAAACTTAGTTGTTACAAGACTATAAGATTGACAATCTTTAACATGACCAGACCAGGTCTTTATTTGACCTGTGCTTGAAGTAGCATAGTAGACTGGGGTTTCGTAAATACCGTTCATGATATTTCCCTCCCTGCAATTAAGAAGTTTTGGACTTCATTTACAAAATCCGTTTCATTGTAAAATGTTAAAAGTTCATTAGCTTTATCCAGTAATCTTTCAGCCTCAGCTAATTTTGCTCTTGCACTGTCTCTTTCACCTTGCAGTACACTTTCTGGTGTTGTTGATTCAAACACTTGACCCATGATAATGCTCCTTCCATACTTTATCATAACATTTTTGTGCATTTATTGGTTTAAAGAACTTGTCTCGTTCCATTTTATATGTAGCATTTAGTAGTGGATGCTTTATTTCTATATCATAAAGTTCTTGCATTGTCCATGGACCAATTTCTACGTCGTTTCCAGCAACAATACCAAAGGCATAGTCCTTATCTTCGTCTAATTCAATAAGATACCATTTCCATGAACTTAAGACATGAAAGAACTTTGCAACTACTTTTTGGTCTTTAAGTTCTTTTGTTTTATCACTATTCGCCTTTTGCTGTCTAATCGCTTTTTCAGTTATTTCTTTTGTCAGTAATTTCATTTTTTCCTCCCATATTGCCTATACAGTTCTTCTACTGCATAGAATATAAGTACGGCAGCTATCACGCATAACACTAATCCAATACCACCTACGAATAAACTCCCAGCTACTTTAACTAACCCGTCTATCATGATTATACACTCTCTTTCTTTTTTCACTTAGATTGTTTAAATGACCTTTTAGTTCTTCAATCGGGCATGTTATTTCATTCCATCCCCACCACCATCCATTTCCACTTAACGAGAATAATTCATCCCTATCAAATTGCCATTCAGCATCATGGGGTGCATCATATCTATAAGGCCACCCATGTTTCCAATCCCTGTGATTATTGAAGTCTTGCATTAGTATTTATCACTCATTGATGAGAATACTCTATCTTCAACAACTACGGTTTGATCTTTTTCACATTTAGGACACCATACATAACTTTCTTCAGCATGTATTGGCTCAACATGGTCATAACTTCCATGGTTATGTTGATAATATTCAGTTACCATCTTTTCATCACAATCTGGACAAGCCATAATGTCCCCTATTTCAGCTTTTGCCATTTTTAAGCTCCTTATTCTTCTCAAATATAGTGGACATCCAAATATCTGTATAAATAGTTACTTGAGGCAGAAAGTCAAGCATAGCAAAATACATGAACATAACTGCTCTAACAAAAGTTTCAAATTCTTTGATACCTTTGGTTTTAGATACTCTGAAATGATAAGTATAGCTTGTTGTTGCAGTCTTTAGGTCAACATGTTTCACCTTTTTCAAATCAAACCCATCTATTTCAGTGTTTATACCAAAGCCATTAGAACAATCAGTTCGAGGAGGACCTTCTTTAAACATGTATAACATGACAAGGTTCTTACTACCAGGAACTTTTGTTGCTACCATTTCTACATTTCTGTATCTTACTACATCTTCAAAGAAATGCTCTTTATTCGAAGGATGGTTAAAGTTTTCAACTATTTTACCAATGCTTTCTGTATCCTCATATACCCATTTAATCGTGTTCATTTCAAGAGCCTCCCTGCAGTTGGTGTGGCAGAAGTCCTGCGAATAAATTGTTTACCAAAGTCTTTCTTTTTCGCATTCTTTGACATAATAAACCGAGCATCATTCATTGTTTCATAGACACCTATCAGTTGCTGAAGGTCCCTCTTTTTCCTAATTACCATGAATCCCATTATTTACCTCCCATTGGTTTGTCCATACCTACGCCAATATTACTGTCTACCATGTAGTCCTTATAAACTTCCCAGTAACGAACCAATTCTCTTACTGCGTTACCTAATGACATTTGATGGTTATCTTCATTCAAATGGGGCATTGTTCCACTAAGATATGATTTTGACAGTTGGTCTATTTTCCGATGTAACAATTCAGTTTCATCTAAACTATGGGTATCAGAATGATCTAAACAGAACTCACTAACACATACTCCATCACGATTAACCAATGTATGATTGTAGTCTGGATTTTCAGGATTATCAATATGACATCCTTCACAAAGAGCATGAAAATGAGTAAAATGACGAGCTACGTTTTCACGACTCATAATAAAGTCATTTTTTGCACCATCACCAAAATGGTCCTCAGTGCATTGATAACAAAATTCAGCCATCATTTACCTCTCTTTTCATTAATCCGCTTTGATGCCCTAACCACGATACTCTCCTTTGTATCATTTGGTGTTACAGGAATTCGTGCAGATATTATTTCCCCGAATGTACCTATTGTCCTAACAAGTACAGTATTTTTGTCTTTACTATTTTTATACATAGTAACGTCCTTTCAGATGATTATGTAGACCGTATGATGCCCAGTCTACAAAGGCAAATCTCTCAGCGAATAGACTTATGGTCAGATCTTCCATTTATTTCGAATATGACCAAATTAACCTCTATTTCACATGACCAGGGACAAAGAGTCTGTCCCTGTAACCAAAATGTTACCATTTGATATGTGGATTGAACCAGACGAACTTGAGCTTGCGAAAGGTCGCCCTTTTAGCTTTAGTCTTGTTCCATCCATACCGTTTGATAACCCAAGCCTCAGCTTGACTCTTACGAGTCCATCTTGGAGGATGTATGAGGTTTGGGTTATCACTAACATACTTAATCATTGACAACTCGAATTCCTTTGGAATTCCGAACGATGTTATGAGCCGATTCTAATCGTTGGTCGAGACTTCGACCATCGGAGTACTTGCTCGACAAGTACGAGAATAGGCTCTTGCCTCGTTCGTTAGAAGTTGGAACATTGCCTTCAGCAATGGAACATGCATCTCTTAAACCAGCCTTATGCAGAATATTGTCTATACCTCTCCATGAACGCATTCTATCGCCATGGATTATGTATAGAGCAATGTCCTCTACATACTGGTTTAAGGCATGTTCGACAACTTCTACTGGAGTTGATTCCTTGAACTTAATCATGTTACCTCCTACCAGTACCAATGAACTGCCATAGCAAGTGGAATCAATGGTAATGACAAGACTAACCATTGAACGTACCACTTCTCCTTGTGCTCATGAAACCAATCAATAAGTTGAGAGACAAGACTTGGTCTGACATACCATTGATTCTGGAACTCAGCAATCTTCGATTGCAATACCATGAGTTCTTGCGATTGCTCATCGACAGTATTCCTGAGATTCGCAACTTGCTCACTCTTCACTCTCATCTTATCTTCCATGTTGTTCCGTTCATCCTGTACGTCGATACGTAATCCACGTTCATGTTCGGCAAGTAGGATGCCAAGAACGTCATGTCCCTTGGCTTGGCACTTACCACATAGGCTATAGCCATGATAAGTATAATCACTTAACGGAGGCAAGTGACACAATGTACATTTATCCATAATAAACTCCTTAAAGGTTGTGCCATAGCCAGACTCCCCCAAGTCTGACCATGACGTTAAGAACATTCACCCAAGGGTGACTATTCGATTGATATCCCCGTTGATGGTGCGAACGACTCATCACCTTCCGATGATGCTACCCACATCCGTATCTTACCAGACGGAGTAACCTTGTACTCCTGTCCAGATACAGGTGACGCAAGGTGCAGTTCACGTGCACTAAGGACTTCCTGGAACTGGTCGATGGAGTTATAGTAGACCTTGGCATTATCAAATAACACCGAGTCATTCTCCATCAAGTCCTTAGTACCCAAACCAAGTTCATTACCCTTGCCCTTAGGACCAGAGATGAACGATGATTCCCATAGACCATCACTATCTTCGATGATAGTACCATCGTCGTTACGGTCATGGATTACGAGAGTGATACCCTTTACAGGGTCTTTGCCAGATTTACTGGCAGGCTTAGTTGTAGACATTACAACCTCCTTTGTTAAGTACACCTCAGACCTGTAGGACATCTGAGGAGATGATGAGGACTAAGCCTACAGTCAAATCTCTCAGCGAAGTGATGGTCTATGACCTCCACTCAACCAAGAGTGTCCCAATTAACTAATTTCAACCTAATTAACCAAGACATACCTCTCAGCGAAGGGGGTGGTGATGTACTATATTACACACGCACATTCTTACTAAATTTTTTGCTAATTGCGATAAATCTCAGTATTTACTATACTCCATCATGTCAAATTGGATCATTAGAACTAAGTAGGGTGACTATTACTAAGACTATACTAAGTAAGATATATCATAGATTAAGCAAGTCTAAGAGTAATAACTTAGAGAAGCCTCTTGACGAGGCTTCTAATATAAAGTCTAAGACTGGTATGCCTTCTCATTTGAATATTGAAACAATGAAAGTATATGAATTTGACAACTTTTTGGAGGACATGGAGACTTTATCAAAAAACAAGAGCAAAGAAGGATATGAGGAAATATAATGAGTAATGAAGTAAACGATGGAGTAGCTGAGGCAATACAGGAACTTGCTAAAGCTGTAAAAGATCTCGCACAACAGGTACATTGGGGTTTTAGAAATGAGTTCGATGAGAATGTACCAGATATGTTAGGTAAGATAAATAATGCTATAGTTAAACGAACTTGGCATATACAGGGTAAGGATGAGAATGGTAAATACCTTGAGGATGATGGTTATAATTGTACACAACCTTGTTGCATTGCTGGTTTAGATCGAAGAGAGAATGATAGAAGGAAGAGTAATATTGGTTATGACGGTATGATAGAGAAAAGGTCAAATGGACAAATTAGTTAGGAAACATCTTCGCCAACCTTTGAAAAAAGGTGTAAAAAGAGAATATTATTGGGAAGAATACCTTATTTACACAGAAAAAGAGGCAAAAGACCATAAAATACCGTATAAAGCATGGCGAGACTGCAATATGGGTGATTTTGGTCTTTCAGATGATGGGTATGTAGCAGTTTGTATTAAAAGAAGAGAATACGAAAAGTATACAAATTATGTGTTTCCTTATGGTCAAGTGTTTGGTGGAGCAAAAAAGAAACTATTATACGAACCACATCGTAAAACAGGAAGCTATGCATCAATAACTGCACAAACCTTTGAAGAAAAGTATAAAAGAAATAGGCAGTATAAGAATTTTGCAAAGGCATATGCGATACAATTTGTATCTGGTAACATTGATTATGATAAATTAGGTAAGATTTTTAGTCCAACTGATGGAAATCCATCTGCTAAGACAAAATCTTTACTGAAAAAGGAGTATGTAAAAGAAATGATTGATGATGAATTGAAGAAAATATTGGCTGAAAAGGAGATAGATGAAGGTTCTGTGCTTGATATGATTAAAAAAGCACATGAGGTGGCCAACGATAAGCAAGATCCAGCGAATATGATGAGAGCAGCAGAGGTTTTAGTTAAAATATTAGGTCTTTATGACAGAAAACAGCCAGATGTTCACCAAATTGAAGGTGAATTCATGTCTTTGGCTGAAATTGAGGATACATTGGCAATAGATGGGGGAAAATTAGAGAATGGCAAAAACGTATAGAAGTAATCAACCAAAAAAGAAGAAAAGAGACAAGAAAACAAGGCAAGGAGCCTCAAAGAACACAAAATGGAAGAGAGCAAAGAAAAAGCGTTACAAAGGTCAAGGGAGATAGAAATCTTCATGAGCAAGGTTTTCCTTACATCCCTTGAGAACAGGTGGTGTAAAGAGAATCCTGTTTCTTTTAATGAATTTTTGGCTGAACTGCCAGAAGAGGTAGTGGATACATTAGGATGGGCAGATACAGACATTTTACAGATAGCCCCTATGATTGACAGTGATGATCTTAGTACAGGGCTATATATACGAAATATAACAAAGGATGGGTTAAATCGAAGATAAACCAATAAGAGCCACTTTCGAAGAAATGAAGAATCTTACAAATCCAGATTATAACAAGGTTTTGTTTGATTCATTCTCTTTTCGTTTAAGACAAGCGAAAAATGCACTTTATCGTATATCAAAAATGGAGAACAGGGATGAAATGGCAAAATTTGCCTTAAAAGCCCTTGATATACTTGATTCAAACTGGAGGAATAGAATAAACCATGAACATGAACGTAGCGAAGAAATTAGAAAAAAAGGCCCAAGAGGTGGCACAACTGTACTCGGACAAAAGTAGGGCAAGTAATTTTAATAATGAAACATTTTATGTAGATGAGATAGTCCCATTGTCAGAAGCGGCTGCAGTTGTTATCTATATGAAGAATACTGGGAAAAAGGCTTTGTCTTTATTCCTATATATGAAAACAATGGAGAGATGGTTTAATATCTTTCCTACTGATTCTCATCTTTTGGCTCTTGATAGAGTCAAATTCTATAAAGAAGAAGTTGAAAAGTATAATTTTGGAAATAACTTTAATTATGTTGAAGTCGCAGAATCGGTAAAAGAATTAGAAGAACCAATGGGTCATCCTAAAATTACACCAAGTTATGACTTAGGAAAGGAAAATGGCAAAACAGCCTAATATATATAAGCAAAGGAAAATTCTTCGAAAACTGAAGAAAGACATGATTACCTTTGGTAAGGTATGTTTACCAGGAATGTTTACGTCTAAATCTCCAGAGTTCCATTATGAACTTGCTGATATGTTCAAAAACGAAGAAATAAAGAAAATGTGCGTTATTGCACCCAGAGGACATGCAAAAAGTTCTATTGGAGCTTGTGTATTTCCGTTACATCATTTATTTTTTAGTACTGGACAGAAGGTAATTGTTCTCTCAAGTAAGACTCAAGGGCATGCGATTGACCAACTTCAGACTATAAAAGATGCTTTAGATCATTCGATGCCTTTAAGGTCATTATTTGGATATTGGGGGCAACACTCTGCAAAAGTTTGGACAAAGGATAGAATAGTATTAAAAGATAATTCAGCTATTATATGTAAAGGAACTGGCCAGCAGGTTCGTGGATTGAAGTTTGGGAACCAACGACCAACTCTTTTTATCATAGATGACCCTGAAGATGAAAATAATACAAAGACAAGTGAGGCAATGGAGTGGAATCTCCGATGGTTGCTTCAAGGTGTTGAACCTGGTCTTGACGCAGATAAGGGAAGAGTGCTTGTTATTGGTACTCCTCAACATGAAAATTGCATGGTGGAACTTCTGCATGAGATGGAAGGTTATAAATCAGTAAGATATCAAGCTCTCTCCGATGACGGTAAGTCCTGTCTTTGGCCCGATCTCCATAGCATAGAGGCTTTACTTGAGAAAAAAGAGAGCTTGGAATCTATAAACAGAATATCTGTCTTTTACAGAGAATATCAATGCCAAGTAGTTGGAGATGAGGACCAACTGTTCAAAGAGAAAGATTTGCGTTATTGGGATGGAACTTTCGAAAAAGGCGACGAACGTACTGGTACATTGACAATAACACATATCAACTATGAAAAACTTGAAAAACCGATGAAAAAATTTGTATATGTCTTTACAGGCATAGATCCTGCCTCTTCCACAAAACAAACTGCTGACTATAGTACGATTGTTTCCATTGCTATAGATTCAGAGGATAATCGCTACATCCTTCCATATTACCGAAAACATGCCAAGCCAATGGACCTTGCTCAAGCAATTCTTGATTATGATGATAGGTATTCGCCACAAAAGGCCCATGTTGAATCTGTTGGTTATCAGGAAATGATTCGTGATTATATCCAAAGAATACGATTTATTCCTGGATTTGCAACAAAGTTAAATCCAAGAACATCAAAAAGCTATAGACTCGAAAGTCTACAGCCCTGGTTCTTTAAACATAAAATCTTTCTTAAGCCGAATATGACAGAGTTTGAGAACGAATTACTTATGTACCCTCGTGGGAAGCATGATGATTTACTTGACGGACTTTATTATGCTTTTTATGGATCTTACAAGCCACCCGAAAAAGATTTAACTATGGGAGATGAACATGAGTCATACGGGGTACAGGAGTTCGACTGGGCGGTCTTATAAGAGATATACTAAGTTTATGTCTCTTGTTAATTACATAAAAACACTTATTGACAATAAATTTACAGGAGAATTAAGAATTAACTTGCATAAAGGGAACATTTCTCATAAAGTCTACGTTAATAAAAGCGAGGAACTACCAGTGTAGCTCCTCTGTGCATCATAAATGGAATTGGGACCACTGCACAAAGCAAAGCCCTTATTCAGATAAAACTTTCTGGGTAGGGGTTTTTTTATATGCCGAAATACGATAAAACACTTGAAGAAAAAATGTCTGGCGATATGCTGGACTATCTTGGTTATAAGGAAGGAAAGAACCCAGATGACCAACCAATTCATAAGGATGTAAAGGAATCTCTTGAGTTATTGGAGCATTATTACGATGAAAGAGAAAAATGGGCTTTAAAGTTTAAAGAAGCCGAAGAATTTAGAAATGGGGTACAATGGACTAAAAAGCAAACGAATGCTTTAAAGTCTCGTGGTCATAGCCCAATAGTTGTTAATAGAATCCATCCAGCCATAGAAACTGCCAAAGCATTACTTACTTCAAAGAAGCCTCAGTTTAGAGCTACTGCTCGAGATGATTCAGATAGAGAAATTGCAAAAGTCTTTTCTGACCTCTTTCAATGGATTTGGGAACAATCGAATGGAAATGCTGAGTTAAAGAGAGCAATCGATGATTATTATGTTGGTGGTATGGGAGTATTGATGGCTTATCAAGACCCAAATGCTGATATGGGCAAAGGAGAGGTAATGCTGAAAAGCATATATCCTCTTGATTTATATATAGACCCCAATTCCAGGGATCCATTCTGTCGTGATGCTGCTAATATGATTGTAGCAAAACTTATGACTGACGATGAAGCAGAGAAGGTTTATCCAGAATATAAGCATATCTGGGAAAAAGCTGGTTCATCTCAACAGGAAAGATACCCATCTACAGATTTACATAAAACCGAGGACCAGTTATTACTTGGTGATTTAACAACAGATGATACTGTATCTCCTACAAAAGAGTACATTGAACGATATACAAGAATTAAAGTCAATTATTATCATATTTACGATCCATATTCAAAATATGAAGCTCTCTATGAAAAAGAAGAATATCAAAAGTATGTAGAAGAAGCTGCAGTTAGATTAATACAACCAGAAGGTGAAGATGAAACTGTCACAGATTATGAGGAAGTAAAACAGTACATAGAATTAATGAATGAGATGGGGCCAGTATTCCATCAGATGATGAACCCAGAAACTGGTGAAGTCATTGTTCAGCCAGGAGAAGAGGGCAAAGATGCTATTCCTGGCTCAACAAGAGAAATTGTCTTGATGACAAAAGGTGATTTAATTGAAGCAGGTGAAATACTTGTAAACAATATCGAGCAAACACGAATTAAAGTAATTGTTAGTGTAGGTTCAATGCTTTTATACACCCGCATACTCCCAGTGGACACTTATCCTATTATACCAATGATGAATGTTCACAATCGCAACCCTTACCCAGAAAGCGATGTGCGAATATACAAGCCTCTACAAAAATATATTAATAAAATTCGTTCACTCATAATAGCTCATGCAACTACCTCTACGAATGTAAAATTACTTATTCCAAGAGGTTCGGTAAATAAAACTGAAATTCAAAAAGAGTGGGGGAAAGCTGGTACCGCAGTTATTGAATTTGATGCTGAGTTAGGCCAACCTGTTGTTGCTGGACCAGTTCCATTGCCAAATGAACTGTACAAGAACGAGGCTGATGCGAAGCACGACTTGGAATACGGCTTTGGTATTTTCGAAATGATGCAAGGTTCTGGTTCAGCAGCTCCTTCTACCTATCGTGGAACGGTAGCTATCGATGAATACGGACAAAGAAGAATAAAATCAAGATTAGATGATGTGGAAAATACACTCAACGCTTTGGCAAGGGTTACCATAGGTTTAATCCAACAGTTATATACTGAAGAAAAGGTTATCCGCCTTACAAATCCAGATGGAACGGTTAATAGAAGTGTTATCAATGAACCATTGTACGAAGATTATACAATGGCTATTCATGGTAAAGTAAACGACATAACAGTTGGAAAGTATGATATTGTTATTGCCTCTGGATCTACACTTCCATCTAACAGATGGGCTCAATTCGAATACTATATGGAACTTTATAAATCTGGAGTAATAGACCAAGAAGAACTATTGAAGAAAACTGAAGTTGTAGACGTTGAAGGTGTGCTTAGTAGACATAGTATTATAAACCAACTACAAGGACAACTTGAACAAGCTCAACAACAAATAAAAGAATTAACAGGCGATCTACAAACTGCTGATAGAGAATCAGTTCATGCTAAGAAACGTCTGGAAGTTGAGAAGTTTAAGACTCAACTTGACAAGGCATCAAATAAAATTGACAAAACATCGGAACTTTTCGATGCCCGAATGAACGACCAAATGAGCATGATGAGGTCATCAAACAAGGAAAAGAAAAAAGATGAGTGAAGAAAATCAAGAACAAAATCAAATTGAAACTCAAGAAGCTCCAGAGAACCAAGCAGTAGAGCAAGAGAACGCCTCTTTTGAAGAAGAGGTAAATAAGATTTTTGGACAGACTGCAGAGGATCCGTTTGCGGCTAATGAAGAAGGATCTCAGCAATCTACACAAGAAACTTCTGCTGATGAAGGACCACAGGAAGAGCAATCTTCCGAAGGTGATTCAGCGAAGTATTGGCAAAGCGAGGCCGATAAACGGCAAGCGAATGTCGATGAAGTTATGAACGCATTAGGAGTTGATAATATAGGCGAATTAAGCAGAACGGCAAATGAGATGAAAACTCTCATGCCTATTGCAAGATATATTAACGATAACCCAAATGTTCTTAACGCAGTCGAAAATTCTCTTTCCACTGGTGAAACTCCTGGTCAAGCCCCTCCGCAGGGAAATCAGGAGAAATTAGTGAAGAAACCCGAAAGACCTACGAAGCCAGGTAATTACGATCCCGTTGAGGCAGTTAGTGACCCAGAGAGTGAATCTTTTAAATTTAGAGAGAAACTCGATGGATATAGGGATGATATGATTGGTTACTACGAACAAGTTTCGGAGCAACAACAAAATTATCAAGCCCAATTACAGGCTCAGCAACAACAACAATCAAACCTTATAAAGTTGCGTGATAGATTACAGAATCAGCACAAATTTTCTGATGCTGAAGCTGACCAATTTATTACATTTATGAGTTCTCCTGAATCTACTTCAGAAGAAAGCTTAGTTGATTATTATCGGTACCGTTTTGAGCATAAGCAAAAAATGGAACAAGCTGATGACAATCAAAACCGTAATAAGATTGATGAAATGAAGAGAGAGAAAGAACGTCTTTCTATCAAATCACCTGTTGCTGTTACCCCTGGAAATGAATCACAGACAGAAAAGCCTATCGAGGATCAATTAATGGATAGGATGGTTGCCCAACATAATAGGCAAAATCCTTGGTAAATCTCTGAAAGGAGAAAAGTAAATGGCTAAATATAGTCTAAGTACTGGGAACACTATAGCTAATGGCTCTGGTGGAGTCTCCATTGATCAAACCAGGCGAACTTTCGAGTTTGGAGACAGAGTGGCAGAACTTGCCCCTCAACAGTCACCTTTTTTTGTATACTTGACAAAAGTTGCAAAGAAACCTACAAGTGATCCAGTATACAAATTCATGGAACAACGTCACCAATGGCAACGAAGAACATTTGATGTCAAAGGTGCTGTTAGTTCAGCCTCTTATACAAGTGGTACCGAAGTAGACAACATGATGAAACTTGATGTTGGTTATGACGGTTTTGGTCGCACAGTATCAACACCTGTTAAACCCAACTTTTTGTTAGAAGGACAAATTGTTGCAATAGCAGACTCTACTGGTACAGTACGACATCTTAAAGTATCTGGAACTCCAGACCTAACTGCTGATTCTGGTTCAGCCGCACAGTGTGCCTTAACACCACTCTTTAGTGCGACGTGTGCATTCGCAGATAATGCAAAAGGTCAAGTAGTTGGTAGTGCCTTCGCTGAAGGTTCAACTGCTCCAGCGTCTTGGAAAGACGAATTGTATGATAGAGAAGGTTACTGTCAGATCTATAAGACAGCAATCGATTTATTCAGTAATACAGCTCGTGCGACTGAGTACAGAGGAATTTCTAATGAGTACATGAGAGTATGGCAGGAAAAACTCATGGAACACAAAATGGACATTGAAACATCAATGTTATTTGGTGTCGGAGCTGCTGACGAATCTGCTACAGGCGGACCAACTCGTCGTACTTGGGGAATTCTACCTTACACCGAAGCGAATGGTAAAGTGAAAACTTTTAACTATTCAGGCGGTAGTGCATCTACTTACGATGACTTTGTAGATGCGATGGAAGATGTTTTTGCTCCAGAATCTGGTAACTCAGGCTCGAAGCTTGTATTGGCTTCACGCAAAGTTATCACCTGGATGAACAAACTTGCTGCTGGTTCATTCTTAGGTAATACAGTGGGTACATCCCAGTATAATCTTGATGTCCAGAATATTCAAGGTAAGTTTGGACATAAGGTAACTCAAATCAGCACAATCTATGGTGATCTTAATATGGTTGCAGAACCGTTATTGAGAGGTCCATATGAAGATTATGCAGTTATGATTGACCTTAAAAATGTCAATTATCGCCCATTGGTCGGTAATGGAGTTAATCGTGATACGCATATCGTGACTAACATTCAAAATAACGATGTTGATGGTAGACAAGATCAAATCTTGACCGAAGCAGGTCTTGAGATCTCATTACCAGAAACACATTGTGTTCTGAAATGGTCATAATCGTATGATTAATTGGGTACATAGCAACGGGGCAGTCTTTGTACTGCCCCTTACCCGCAGGGATAAGTAATGGCAGCTACATCAGTATTATCTAAAATCGAAGATTTAATTGGAGATGTAACTGAAACTGTTGCAGTAGGAGAATGGGCTTCCGATATAGCAAGGGAAGTAATCAATCTTTTACCACAAGATATGCTTTGGTCAGTTTCTACCACTATTGATGATCCTGGGTCTGGAGCAACTTTAACAACTGCAAAATTCCTTTATGCTCATAAAAGTGGTTATCCAGCAAATGAAATAAAGCCAGAGATGAGAGCAAGAGCAACGGATAATGACAGTATTTATTTAGCCACTGTTCAATCTCCTGCATTTTATAGACAAGCAGGTAAAATTTATGTCCTTCCATCTGGAGGAAGCGTAGAAGCAGTTAGTTATCCTACGATTAAGTATAATGATGCAGATATAAGTGGTGTTCCAGATGATGTAAAACATTTAGTTATTTTAGGTACAGCAGTCAAAGGAAGGTTAAATCAGTTAAATACATTAAGAGAAGGTGTTAAAGATATTTCTTCACCAACATATACCGTAGCTACTATAACATTAGAAAACACACCTACGATAACAGATTTAAGCATAAGTGCTACTGCTCCAACGGTACCACCGAGTCCAGATTTTAACGCAGGGGCAATAACTGTGTCTACTTCTGCCCCCACATATACAAAACCAACATTAGTATTAGGCTCTTCTCCAAATTTAACTCCTTTAGACCTTACTACTAATCTCACACTTCCAACTAAGCCAACTAATCCTACTTATAGTTATATCGACGTTGGAGACATCCCAACGATAGGTGATACAAATGTAACATTAGGAAGTGCACCAACATATAGTGGACCAACCTCTACTGTAAGTGTGGCTAAAGCCGAGACTTATATAAGAACAGATGAAGATGTAGAATTGGCAAATATAGAATTACAAAAGGTTTCTATTGAACTCAACAAATTTCAAGGTGACGTAGCTAACGCACTTAATGAGTTTAATGAAGCAAATGTAGTCTATCAGGCGGAACTCCAGAAGGCTATTCAAAATGCTCGACTCGATCAAGAGAGGATCCTCGCAGAAATCCAAATAGAGCAAGATAACAAGCGTCAAGATAGACTACAAAGTTTACAAACACAGATACAAAACTATGAGGCTGATTTAAGTCAATATGGTACTGAAATGCAGGAATATCAAGCGAAGATAAATAATACAATTCAGTTGTATCAATCTAACGAAGTCCAGGCAAAACTTGAAGTTTGGCAAAAAGAACGGTCTGACGATTTGAATAAGTATCAGTTAGATGTTCAAAATGAATTAAATGAATTCAACAGAGAACAGACAATATATCAAAATGAATTGCAGGAGAAAATTCAAGAAGCAAGTAATCAGCAAACAAAAGATTCGGCAGAATATGGTGCTATACTTCAGAGATTTTCAAATGATATACAATTATATCAAGCAAAAGTAAATGATGAAGTAACTCAATATACAATTAATGAAATACAAAAGGAAATTGCTCTATGGTCTGAAAAACAAGGACAATTATTGGCTAAGTATGGATCTGATATGCAGAACAATAATTCTAAGTTTCAATCTGAGTTTGGTGTATATGGAAGAAAATTAGACTTAGAATTTCAAAAGCACAGTACAATGATGTCAGAACTTGGACTTCTTGAAAAGCAATATCAACAAGGATTACAAACATTTATAGCCAGTTATACATTACCAAAAGGAGATAGCGATGGCCAATAGGATAGAATATTCAGTAACTATGACTCCTATTAAAGAAGTGACCTATACAGTAGATTATGATAATTCAAACTCTGATGTAACAGATGTGTCTGGATTAACTCATACCTATGTAGAGCCTACTATAGGAAAATCACTTGGAGGAAGTGGTTCTATAACAGTCAATTTCACAGGAGTAGCTAAAGCTTATGTAAATGGAAACGCAGGTACATTAGCAGCTACAAGTAAAAAGTTTTTAATAATTAAACATACTGGTAAAGAGTATGATTCAACAAGTGCAACTAAAACAACCGATGAAGATGCTGAGGTAACTTTAAGTTTTGCTTATACGGATGGAACTCCAGATCCACCTGCAGCAGCTTCTATCCAAATTGCTAAGTTAAACAAAGGTGAGGCTATTTGCATTCCTCATCCAAACTTTACTATAACATTAGCATCTGCTGGAACTAAAAATGTCGCATTAGAATATGCCTGGACTGCATCATGACACAGAAACAAATGATAGAACTTATTCAGCAACAGTTTCCAGATGTTGGAGAAACTCAGATTAGGGTAATGATAAATCAAGCTTTAGATGAGTTTGTTCATCATACGAGACTATTAAGAAGTAATGGAACTGTAACAACTCAAGCAAATAAAAGATACTATCCATTGACACTATTTTCAAATGTTACAGATGCAGATGATGTTTTAGAAGTTTATAGAGTTGAACATGACAACGAAAGAATACCTATCGCAGTTGGTGAGTATTCACATGAAGATTTAACAGAGGCATCCTAATGTCGCATCAAACAAAAGAATATACTTGGTGGATTGAGGGAGACAAATTAGGATTTGGAGAATGGAAAAATAACGATGTTTCGACAGATACTGTAGGTGGAAAGACTCTAAGAATATATATAAAGAGACTTCCGACTCATTTAGGGACCACTTTAACAGATAAGCCAGGTGTTCCACCTGAATTTCATGAAGGTATTGTAAGTAGAGTCCTTGAAAAACTTCATGCGAGATCTGGTTCAATGCCTCAAGCAAGATATTACAGAAATGAATGGCAGACATGTATAACTATGGGTAAACAACGTTCTAATATGGAAAAAGATGGAACAGGTTACCAATTTCAGATTGATGAGTTTTAATGGCTACAGGTACATATAATATAACGATTGAAAAAGGAATAACTTTTGATGTTAGTATTACATTGAAAGATAATAACAATGTTGCTATCAATGTATCTAACTATACATTTAAATCAGAAATACGAAGAAAACCTGAAACAGGTCTTGAGAAAGCATTTACAGTTACAAAGACTAATGCATCTGGTGGCGTTATAGAGTTATCTATGACTAAAACCGATACCCAAGCTTTACCAAAAGGAACACTAATCTACGATTTAGTGGCCAACACAGGTAGTGGAAATAAAATAATCAGAATATTAACAGGAACAGTCACAGTAATCGAAAGTGTGACAGATACGAGTAATTTATAATGGCAGATATTACAGTTACAATAAACCCAAGTACTTCTTATTCAGCATCTGTTGCAGAGGTTGTATCTGGTAGCAGTATTAGTTTTGATTCTTCTGATGCTGCTTTCTCACATGGAAATGTTCAAGATGCGATTTCGGAAATAGAGCATAGAAATTTTACACAAGCTGCGACTCCAACAGGAAGTACAGTAAACGAAGGTGATTTATGGTATGATTCTGACGATGACATTATGTATGTACGAAGTGATACAGGATGGTCAGAACTTGTACAGGAAAATATTTCAGGTACTATAGATGGCGGTACCTATTAATGAAAGAAAAGGATAAATAATGGCTAATGTAATCAGATTCAAGCGAGGTGGTGGAACACTGCCAGGTAGTTACGCTGGATCGGGTGAGCCAATTTGGGATGAAACTAATGCTAAGTTTCATGTGGCGACAAATTCATCAGCAGTAAAATGGATTGGTGCAGAAATACTTGACCAAGATGATATGTCCAGCGATAGTGCTACAAAGCTTGCTACTCAACAAAGTATCAAGAAATATGTAGATGACCAAGTTACTGCTCAAGATCTTGATATAACTATTGACGGTTCAGGTACTTACACCGTAGACCTCGATTCACAGGCATTGAATATTGTAGGTGGTACTGGTATTGCAGCTTCGGCAACGGGGCAATCAGTAACCATAGCAGGTTCGGATGCATCAACATCAGCAAAGGGTATTGCACTCTTTTCTGCTGATAATTTCTCAACAAGTTCTGGAACGGTAACAATAAAAGATGGTGGTGTAGTAAATGCAGAACTCGCAAATAGTGCAGTTACGGTCACTGCTGGAAATGGGCTTTCTGGTGGTGGTTCAGTATCTCTTGGGGCTTCCACCTCAGTTGCTTTAGACTTAAACGAATTAACATCAGCGGCAGTAGATGTTGCAAATGATAGTATAGTAATTGTAGATGCTAATGATAGTAATAGTAGTAAAAAAGAATCGGTAGCAGATCTTATTGCTGCGATTGACGGAACTGGTCTTACTGCAACAAGTGGTGTTCTTGCAGTCGATGCTACACAGGCAATAACAAATATAAGTGGAAACTTAACTGTGGCTGGTAATTTAGTTGTCGAAGGAGATAGTGTGGTAACGGAAGTGGCCACAATGCAAATCGAAGATGGACTAATCCAGCTTGCAAAAAGAACTACTGTTGATAGTGATGATATTGATATTGGTGTATATGGAGCATATAGTGATGATTCTGGAACTTCAACGGAATACTCTGGTCTATTTAGAGATGCGAGTACAGGTGATGGAGTTTGGACATTTTTTGATAGCTTAACTGCTGCTCCTGGAACAGGAACTAATGCAGTAAATATATCAGGTGCTGGATTTAATTATGCCGCTATAAAATGTGCAGATATTACTGGGATTGATGATGATGGTACTGGTAATGCTGAACTTAGTGGCTTTAACATTGATGGCGGTACTTATTAATGGCAAATAAAATAATCTTACGAAATAGAAGTAATACAACTTCCCCTGCTCCAACGCATGATTCAAATGCATCTACTGATATAGATTATGGGGAACTTGCAGTAAACTACCACGCAGATGTTGCAACTATCTATTTTAAAGATTCAGCTAATACTATAAGAGAGATAAAGGATTCGACCCAATCGGCAACGGTTGCAGATAGTACTGCCCTTGCGATTGCTTTAGGATAATATTATGGCAAATACCTTCAAACTAACAACAAATGCAGGCTTAACCACAAGCTTAGTGGATCAGTACACAACTCCTGGCTCTACAACAACCATTGTAGTAGGCATGTCAGTTTCTAATACATCTGCTAACTCTATTACTGTTGATGTAGCGATTGTATCTTCAACATCAGACAATCGTAGAACTGGAGCAAATGAAACTGTTCATTTAGTAAAAACTGCTCCAGTCCCATCTGGAGGAGCTTTAGAAATAATGTCTGGTAATAAATTGGTTTTAGAAACTGGTGATAAAATACAGGCATTAGCAAGTACAACTGGAGTAGCGGATATACTGATTTCGTATATGGAGATTACTTAATGGCATATTATGGCAATGAACCAGCCGATGTCGCTTTAAAGGTTGGTTCTGGAGTAATAACTGCAACTGAAATACAAGACGCATCTATAATAACTGCGGATATTTCAAACGACGCTATTACCCCAGCACAATTAGATGACGATGGAACTGGCTTTCAAGTTGGATCTCTTGGTATAGGAGCTGCAGTTAGTGGAAGTAATAAATTACATGTTGAAGGAACTGCTCATTTTACTGGAAATATAACTGGAACGCTTGGGACCGCAGCACAAACTAATATTACCTCGGTAGGTACTCTTACGTCATTTAGGTCTACTGGTATAGACGATAATGCAGATGCTCTTGCTATCACTATTGATAGTTCAGAAAATGTAGGAATTCGTGCACCTTCGCCTTCAGCTAATTTAGAAATAGAAGATGGAGGAACTTCAAATAGTCTTTTATTAAAAGTTACTGCTGACGATGGAAATCCATACGGAATAGTAATTGGTAATGATTCTTTTAGTACAACCGATACACATGGTTTAAGGATGCACGTTAATGACGCTGGAAGTGGATTTATAGACGCAAGAGGTTCAGGTGATGAAAATCTTTTACTTCAACCAAATGGAGGCAATGTCGGAATTGGTACAAATTCGCCTGGATATGGTGGAAATGCAAACTATACATATTTATCAATATTAAACACAGACACAACAGGCGATGCAGATAGAGCAGCAGTTCTTGAATTAGCTGGGAACAATAAAGGTAATGGTGTACGAGTTGGACAAATTGATTTTTGGCAAGACGTTGATGGTGGAGATGATTTAATTGTATCTATTATTGGAGCTCAAGACGGAACTACAAGTAATAATGTTGGTGGAAAATTAAGATTACAAACTAAAGCAGATAATGGTTCTTTGGCAGATAGGCTTGTAATAGATGAAAGTGGAACTGCTATTTTTTCAGGTAATGGTAGTTTTTCAGGAGTATTGGAATGTGGAGGGTCAGTAACAGGAGTTAGTGCTGATAGTGGAGCAAATGACCTCATAGTTGGAAATACATCTGGCGAAGCAGGAATGTCTATTATTTGCAATACAGATTCTTCTACTATGATTGATTTCAGAGAAGAAGGTGAAAGTTCAGGTGTTAAAGGTAGAATCCTTTATGACCATAGTGCTAATAATAGGATGCAGTTATGGAGTGGTGGTTCAGCAACTTTAACACTTGATGGGAGTTCAAACGCTACTTTTGCAGGTAATGTTCAAGGAAGTTCTGTGGGAAAATTTAAACTTCAAGATACTGCAGGTTCAGCCTCTAACCCAACCTATTGTTTTCATTCTGACTCAAGTACAGGAATGTATAGACCTGCGAATACTCAACTTGCATTTGCAACTGATGGAACACAAGCCTTGATATTTGGTGGTGACCAAACTGCTACTTTTTCCAATGATGTAACAATTACAAGTGCTAACAATCCAAGTTTATACATTACATCAAGTGAGGCAAATACTGATAATTTTAGAATCTATGTAGGTGGAACAGGACTTTCCTTCTATAACACTACCGATAGTAAAGCATTTCATTTTAAACACGATGGAGATTTATCGTTTGGACACGATGGTGCAAGTGTTAATACAAAGACTTGGGGGAACGCTGAAGTTACTGGGAATTTGGATGCATATACTATAAAATTGGGTGGAGATTGGTTGTTTGAAGAAGTATCCTCAACTACAGTGAGAATAGCAGAAGGCTTT
>VTLG01010998.1_pt1 | contig 49250 bp, 49 predicted proteins | sample 4694571 | NCBI WGS metagenome assembly VTLG01 (sample SAMN12604809, study PRJNA352737) | marine metagenome | biome: ENVO:00000447; feature: ENVO:00000209|ENVO:00000569|ENVO:01000036; material: ENVO:00002151; isolation source: viral sequences binned using virsorter ... | reverse complement strand
GGTTGGTAGGTGAGGGGGGGTTTTACCTCGTAAGAGGTAGATGTAGGGAGAATACGGTGTCGATATGTTCCCAACCATATGGTTGGGAGTCAAGGGACAATGGCTTGCCGAAGTCCAACACACGCGCACGTAGGTTTTACCGTTGTCCCAACGGTAAGGCAACTACCTACCTTGCTAGCATCATTCCATGATGGGTTGCCCCAGACAAACTGTCTATCTCGGAGTGTGACGTTCCGTAGGAACGCCACGCTCCGTATGGATTGACACTCATCCTAAAGGATGGGGGGCAGGTTTTACCTACGGCCTACCTGCCTCGGTTGCCTACCTGACCCCTACGGGGAACCCCCATCGGAGGGGGGGTTTTACCCACCCACCGAGGTACACGGAGGCGCGTACCCTAGGGGGGGTTTTACCCTTCCTAGCAGCGCGCGTTATTGAGAAATTTTTTTTCCTGAACGCCCCCCAATTGTGATTAACTGTCACCTTATCCCGTTGCCCAATGGCTAGTCCTGACCTTGGATTCCTTTACGATTCGGAAGGGCTTCATCGTATCAATGAGGGATGCTGTGACCAAATTCGGAATCTGATGCTGGAAAACATGAAAAATGAATTGGAATCTACTTTTGGATGGGTGGAGGAAGGGGATGATGTACCAACATTTGGATTGAATATGAATCCAGAGGAAGTACCATATTGGGCTGAAAATCTACGCAATGGAATTGAATATGCATCTTGCGAGGAATTGTTAGAAGAATGGGGTAATGGTCACGCCAAAAATGGAAAAACATACAATGAGATTTACAATGATTGTGCTAACGCTCAAATGCTAGGTCAGCATGATGACATCATGGCAGGTGAACCTATGTCACCAATTGACCTCGCGTTCGCCGTTTTGAAAGATATAGGCGAGATTTATCGAGAAGGTGAAATCCCACGTTCACAAGTTGTCGAAGACCCACAAACACCGGCTCAAAATCTATGGAGTAGCATGGCTCAAGATTGGCGCGAACATCTAGCAGACACTGAACAGTGTTGTCGAAGAGCAAAAAAAGAATATATGGACGCTATTGCAGGTACACACATAGACCAATGGGATGATATTGCTGTCGGTGAACAATGGTCGAATGAATCAAGAGGTCGCTCTAATCGCCCATTACCTTCTGACATTGAATCTATGGACTGTGCTGAATTTGAAAGTATGATACAAAACCAATTATCATCTTTAGATGGAAGTGAAAATGCCGGACCATATCATTTTTCACGACCAGAGGGACGGGCAATACCTCATTTTCCAGATGCTACACACCCAGATGAAGGACAAGTCAGCCTCCATGAAGCATTACGTCAAGTTTTGTACATCTGGAAAGATTGTGAGGAACGACACAATGAATTGATTCAGGAAAATATATCGGATGAGTCAGGTGATTTCCAAGCAAGTGAACCAATGCACATTGACCTCGCGTTCGCCATTTTGAAAAAAAGCATCATGGATTTAGGTGGTGAACCATCACCCCCACCCGCCATGCAGATGGATTGGATAGACCATGACATCATGGATGCACACCCCGACAAGGTGTTCCTGTTCGGAGACAACCATGCAAGAGACGGTTATGGTGGACAAGCCAAATACATGAGGGGGCATCCCCGAGCAATCGGCATACGCACAAAACACGCACCTTCTATGCACCCGAGCGCGATGTGGACAGATGATACCTACGATGACAATGTGCGTATGATTGACGAAGATATTCAAGAAGCACTTTCACACAACAAACAAATTGTTATCCCATCAGCAGGGATTGGTACAGGTCTTGCTCGTTTGAGTGAGAATGCGCCGAACACCTTTGCATATCTACAAGAGCAACTGCAAGGTTTAATGGGCAACTCTGATTAACTGGCCCTGCTTCCCAGACTAGTATGACGCAGCCGCTAGAGCAGGCATTCCAGTTCTTGCAGAAGGAGCAAACTACCTTACAAGATTGGGATGCATCTGCGGTTGAAGATATTGGAGAAGCCCCCAAACATCATGCCCAACATGGAGGTAGTGAATCGAAATTACATCAACTCCAACGTATAGTGGAACAACATTTACCTGAAGCGCACAAGATAAGAAGTCAATGGGAAGAAGGAGTAGACCAAGTTCCATCTTGGATGGGATTAGGAGCATCAGATTTTCACATTGTGACTATTCCATCCGACGGTGATGAGTATTATGGAAAGAGGGGAACTACACAATATACTGCCCTATCACCGACTGAGTATCATGATAGAGGAAAAAAGGCATATAGAGAACGCGGTATGTCTCCCAGTACTGCCGCAGACCGACAAATGGATGTAGGGCATCTTGCTACTAATTCACATATGTTGGCTCCAATTCCTCATACCTTAGCAACTATGATACATCGTGGAATGCCTGAAGAAATGGCGATAAGTAGAGTTCGGGATAGCCTAAATTTGATGAGAGATAGAATGCGGCGTCATACTAGTCAGGGAAGCAGTTCTGAATCAGAGGAGTTGATGGATAGATTAGAAACTACTCATGTGCCTGTTGGATGGATGGGCAATACAGGTGATAGGGTCGGTTCTATGTACATGGATGTACTAGGAGATAGTGATGAAGGATTCGGACCAAAACATAGAGAACATCGTGGTACATCCGGGCGATATGGGACTTTTCCTGTTATGGGAGCATTAGGTCTTGGAAATTTATTCACAGGAAGTATGCTACATAGATTAGGCGCTGATGCAATGACTAGTAGTTCTAAATCTCGATATTCACAGGCTATGACTGCGGCTACCAATTCTAGGCTTTTTAGAACATTACATTCCAAATTTGGTAAATTGAAACGTAAAACAGGACCTTATGAAAAATTCAAAGATACTATGCATCAAGGTATGACTATTGGAGAAACTGACAAAATGGGTATTGGAGAGAAGGGTAGCGAGACGGATGTAGGAAGGAATCTTGAGGAAGGCAGCAGTCGGCGTCAAGTGAATATGCGGCCCGGTCCTAAATTTGCATTGGATAGGAAAACATGGGAAGATTTAGGTTGGGGAGATTTGAGACCTGAATATGGCGCACAACATCATTTACCAAAATATGAGAGAAGACCCAGTTCAAAAATGCGACCTGATTATTCTCCTGATTCCGTCCCTTTGAATATAGGTCAGAGAGGAGCAAAACTAATGGCTCGACATAGAGGACAAACAATCAATGAACCACTTCCATATGATTCACCACAACGAACATTTCATACTGTTATAGATGGAAAAATTACTCCTATACCACTTATCTATGGAATGCGTGACGAGGATAATTGGGATAGCAGTGTACTACCTGAAGAACTTCGCCCCGGTGGTACTGAAGAGAATTTGGGGAGGAACCTATTAGCACAAATTCCAAATGTTAATAACTACAAATATCAAACACAATTATCACAATTTGAACCCGAGGGTGTACTTGCCCCACCGCCTCATCTACAAGGTCCTAGTCGGGAATGGTTTGATGAGGGTGGTAATTTGAAGTTAAGTGAACCAATGGAAATAGCGTATCGTTTGTTAAAAAGCATCATGGACCTTGGTGATGATGATGTCACGACGCAACCAGACCAACCAGTCGAAGCGCCCGCTGAAGTTCCACGAAAAGCATTGGGAATTATGGGCCATCATGACTGGCACGACCTTGAAAGATTTGATGACAAGATTGGAGAATGGATTGACATACATGGTATGCCGACCCATATTGTATCAGATGGAAGTAGTGGTACAGGTGCAATGGCAACCCAATGGGCTGATGACAATGGCATTCCCGTTATCACTCACAAACCCAACTTCCGTGGCGGCAACCGATTCACTGCGCCCGCACAAAGTCGGCAACGGATTGTCAATAGTTCTGACCATATTCTTGCGTTCCCATCCATCAATGCTAGTGGAACAATGGAAGGTATTGGAATGGCAAGGCAAGCAGGCAAGCCAGTTCATTTGCATTACATTGAACATCCACATGATACGCCCATTAGTGAAGTAGGTGCAGCCGAAGAGAGAACATCAAGTGGAACTCCTTGGTTGACTCCCGAAGATGGAGGAGGCCGACGACAGGTGGACGATGACGACGATACCCCACCACCTCCACGACGCCGACAAACAGGACCAGCGCGTGGCCGTCGAGGTCGAAGTGACGACAATGTTGAAACGGGTGAACCAATGGATATCTGGTATCGTATGTTGAAGTTTGACGGTGAGGTGGGGGATATGAGAGGGGAATCTGTTCCTGAAGAGCGACATCTGTCCGAAGATGAATTGATTGAAACGCTGAACGCACCTGATTTACCTGAAGAAGTACGCGAGGATGTATTGCGAGAAATTCAACGCCGTATGAATCCTCATACTTTCTCGGAAGATTTTCAAAATATCAACACAGGTGAACCAATGGATTTGGCATACCGTTTGTTGAAAGTTATGTCCAATGAAGAATATGAAATGTTTGAAAATGACCCCGATGCATATTATTCTCATATGGCGCACCGCAATACATCAGAGCGTTCAGAGCGAGAAGATGATGGATGCTGCAGAGAAGCGAAAAAACGATTCCATGAAATTTCAGAAGATTCTTCGTTCCTAGGTGGTTCGCGTAGTCCCAATGAGCAATATATGGATTGTGCCGAGTTTGAACAATATCTAGAAGAAGAACTCCATACGATGCGCGATATGGCAGATATACCAATGGTAGCGCAAGCAATTCATGATTTAGAAGATATTTTGGAGCGCTGGAAAGAGTGTGATAAAATCACCCAGCCTGAATCAGCAGACCCAACATTTACGGCAGGAGAACCAATGGATATAGCGTGGAGGATGCTCAAATGAATTGGTGGGATGTAATCAAAGCAACATTTGCTGCCGATGATGATTGGGAACATTTCGACCCTGACGAACATGACATTCACGATTTCCTTGCTGCACGTGGCCGACGAGATATGGAACTTCCACCTGTTAAGCCAGATGATACACCGCTAACGCCTACAGCAGGTGACATCATCGAAGATATTCTTTCAACTCAAGATGAGCCAACAGGACAAGGTGGTGGAGGTCCTGCACGTGGTCCCACTGAAGATAGACCTGCACGTGGTCAATCAGTCGGATTACCCCGACCAATACGCAAACCTACAACAATATGGAGCAGTGGGCCACGAAGTGAACAAAGTAGATATGCAGGTCCACATAAAAATACACCACTACCACCGCCACGAGAAAGTGGAAGCAGTACATCGCATCTACCGCGAGCACAACCACACCGTTTTCCACCAGAACCTCCAACATCATTTGTGCCTGAAGATACATCTAGATTTGATGAATTATCGCAGGCTATAGAAGACATATTATCCAGAGGTGGTCGAGATGCACCACCACCAGAACCAACAGTGCATCCCGGTTCAATGATGACTAATCCAGACCTTATGGAGAGATATCATGACTCTCCTATTCATTTGGATAATGAATCTGAATTCCAAGATATTCAAGATGTAATAGATGATGAAACTACCGGACATGATGTTGCAGGGGTGACTCATACTGGTCAGAAATATCCTATAGGATTCCATGATATTGCTGCTGAATTACATGAAGACCCAGATGCTCCCACACCTCCTTGGACTGTAGATACACTGGACGAAGCACTTCGCACAGGTAAAGCGACACCTGAAGATGTGGAAATGTTCATCAATCCTGAAAATCCTGACAGACCAACCACTCGCGCAGGTATTGGAATGGACCCAATGACTGCAATGGAACTTGGATTACCGGGACCTTGGGGTGAAGGTGACACTGATACACCTACTGCTGAACGTCGTGTCCATATAGACCATGACGACCAAATACGAGAAATTATGGAAAGATTGGAAGACGAAGATGATATTGACATCGAACGTATTATGGACCCTCCACCTATAGGTGCAGAATATGACCTCGGAGAGCCAACATTTACAGGGATTCCTTTCAATGAGGATACTGGATTTACAATGGGTGAGCCAATGACACCGTTTGATATGGCATGGGATTTGCTGAAAGATATTTCTCATCTTGAACATCTCCGTGAAAGTGATTGGGACCAATACATGGAAGGAGTGTATTATGAAATGCTCAATGGTAGTTCTGAAGCCGCTGATGAGTGGATAGATATTCAACGACAAGACCCACAAGGTGCAAAAGAACTTGTGCGACAATTAGGATTATCTGAAGAAGTAGATGATTTTGCCGCAGGTGCAGACGCACCAGAAGAAGGTGGTGTGACTGAACGTATTCCTACGAATCAAGTTGCAGTGACGACTTCACCATCGGCTGACTTAGAAGCCCAAGCCACCCATCATGGATTTGAATTTGATGAGCATGGTAATTTAGTGATAACAGGAAAGAAGCCGGAAGAGAAGAAAACAGGTTCAATTATGGACTTGACTGATGAATAAGACCGCAAAGTTTACTTTCTACATCGACCACGGACAACCGTGTTGGTGAACCGTGGCTGATTTCCGCGTGTATGAAGTTGGACCTCGTGATGGTCTGCAAAATGCTTCATTCACTACAACTACAGATGAGAAGATAGAACTCATTCACTTACTTGCGAATGCAGGTCTGACTGATATGGAAGTCGGGTCATTTGTAAGTCCCAAAATGGTTCCATCAATGGCTGATAGCGCTAAAGTGTTTGAAGAAGTTGCAGACCTTGGTGATTTTTCTGTATTGATACCAAATGAAACAGGATTGAATCGAGCCATCAATGCTGGTGTTGAAAACTTCAATATCTTCTTTTCACCATCGGAATCTTTCAACCGACGCAATCTCAATCGAACACGCACTCAAGCCGTTGCAGAATATATGCAAATGCTTGAAAAAATTCCTGATAGTAAGGTACGAGTCTATCTATCTGTCATATTTGGATGCCCATTTGAAGGAAAAATACCAGATGATATTATCTATGAATCTATTTTGGAAGCATCGCTTCTAGGAGATACGGTAGTCTTGTGTGATACAATAGGACGCGCCACAAAACATGACATAGAAAAAATATGTGAATATGTGAATGATTTCAAAGCAAACTTTGCTTTGCATTTGCATCATAAGCCTGACAACGAACACCACGCATTGAACTTGGTTGAAACAGCCATTGCTGGCGGCATTACAGAAATTGATGCCAGCATTGGTGGATTAGGGGGATGTCCATTCATTCCCGGTTCCAGTGGAAATGTAGGTACAGAAAAATTACTAGACCTTCCCGGTTTGGATTGTGACCTTGATTTTGATTCCTTGCGACCCGCATTAGATTGGGTGCAACATAGGAAAAATAAGGTGACATTATGATAGGAATAGTAGTAATCGCATTTGTAGGCTTAACAGGGATATTTTGCTTGAACTTCTGGTTGGCAATCAGACCACTCGGAGATATTGAATTAGATTTCTGTGTTGATGAATTTTGTAATGAAATGTATAGTGGGCATCGTTATGGACGGGATGATTGATGCTTCGCTTCTGTATGCGAGCAATGGGATACGTCTATTGCTTCCTTGAGCAGTTTGTCAAATATCCTAACGACCACACTATCCTCGGTGTGAAGATTGATGAGGACATTCAGAAGATGAGTCGTCGTGAGGTCTGCGAATATATCGAATCCAATACGCCAGCACAAGGTTCATTCTGGAATTTAGATTCAACTACGAAGATGCGTTTTGGCGCACAACTTCTACGAGAGATGAACAATCGTGTCAAGACTGAAGACGACTCCTAAGCCAATCTAAGAATGAAGGCCTAGACCTAGAAGCAAAGTATGCGCGGTCTTTTTCATCTTTTTGCGCTTTACAGGTTGCACAAATAGTTCCACCAGATGTTAGACTCATTGTAGCGGAATCTTGGTCTGTCCCACACCAGTCACAAAATGACATGGTTGGTTCAGGATTTACACGGAACATATCTTCATCCACAACATCATCTACCATATCTTTGAGGAATGCCCATGCTTTCTCAATTGGTTTGAACGTACCGCGTTCTTTGAAATGACGTGCGCGATTATCATGTGGATTTTCCAATGTCACTGTATCAGCACTGGTGTGAGATACGTCAGGGCCACCTTCGCCCATGATACCACGCTGACGGCGTTCTTGATTGAGTTCTTCTCGGTATTTCACACGGTCAGGTGATGATTCATATTTGGTATCGTATCGACGTTTATGCTCAAGCGCTTCTTTGGATTTAGCCCGCTTGACTAGAACCGTCATAGTATTGCGACATATAGAGTAGTTGATAACCTATCCTACCTTCCACCTATTACATGGGCCTCGTAGGTGTGCTAGCCAAGGCTATTACTGACAAAGAATTAGAAATGGCTGCATCTGGTGGAATACCACCTCGTCTTGGTGGCGGAATGGTAGGTTCACATGGTGTTGAACGTGGTGTTGAAGGTCGAGAAGGTTATGGCTCTATTGAACCATCACGTGCATATCATCGGGCAATGAGCGGTGATTTGGGCGTCCCTAAGCCTGACCCACTTGAAGGATTCACTGGTGCTAGTGAAGACCCAGACCAATTGGAGGAATTACTTGCACTAATTGAAAGAATGAAGAGTGAGGGACCACCGCCACCAGACTGGCATATCAATCCACGAGGTGGTAGTCTGGGTCGCGCATTACGCACTCATCATGGTGGTTCTCGTATGTTCACTCAACCAGCCGGTGGCGGAATGGGACGTTCAATGCAGGGTGTCCAAACAGCAGATATTCCCGGCGCACCCGAAGCCGCACCGTGGCTACGTGAACACGCAGATACTGAACCTGAAGAATTACGACATTTAGAACCACACCGTGAAGAACCTCAACCTCCATTACCCCCATCTCCACCACGAGGTGCAGGATTGGTGGGTGTGACCGAACCTAGATTGAATATCACAGGAGATGCAGACCTTCCTGAAGCATTACACGGTTTGAATCTGAATGCATTACCACCCGGCTTCCGCGCACAACTTCCTAAGATTGCAGCAAGCATGGCAGATAGACCACAAGGAACCGGCCATCGTAGGCAAGAATGAAAACCCTTGCTAGGTATCACCTAGTTGGGCCGGGATGCGTTGTCTGTGGTTTCTCTCCCTCCTCCTCCCGGCCCACCATATTGTATCAATAATAATCTGTATCATATGGATAGATATTCTTGTGATATTCTATCAGGATGATACATGATAATATCAATACGACCCAATGGAACAGTTTAATGGGCGAATGCGTTCACGACATATCGGGGAGAGACCCATATGATTGATGGCGGCGGAAGCAGAAGAAATAACGATGACATATTGCGAATCATGGGATTCATTGGTTTTGTATCCATTCTAGTTGGGGCGGCGGTGGCCGTTTTTGATACTAAAATGTGGCTACATAGTGATGATGCATATTCCAATGCAATGACGTATGCAATGGGGGCATTTACCCTACAGGGAATGTCATTTTTCCTATACAAATTGCTATTGCAGGACCAAATGGATGACAAAGCCAGTTGGACACGAACGCAACGCACACGTGACCGACGACTCCAAGATATGCAATCTCAATTCGCAAACGCGCAATTGGAACAAGAATTGAAGGTGCGCCAAATGACATTGGAACGCCAATTACAGATGATGGAAAAGAACCCAGAAGCGTATATGCAAATGATGGGTGGAGGTAATCTGGGCATATTGGATGACCAATTCAAACCAATTACTCCTTTCACAAATGGAACAGATGAGTTCAATCCACCTCCTGCACATAAACAGCAATCAGACCAACCAATTACATTGGGTGTAGATTACAACAAAGAAGAAGAAAAGGATGAGGAACCTAAAAAAGACACCAAGAAGAAAGGTGAAAAATGATGGGATGGATTTTCAAAACTCCAAGTGATGATGCAGTCGAAGGTACATTACGTCAATTACATATGGCGAATCAAGTTGACCGTGTGTACGAACGAACTTGGGGTTGGCTGAAAGCCGCTATATGTTCCGTTATCGCTATGATGATTACATCTGGTTTTGAGTATTATTCAGGTGCAAGCATCTATCATGAAACGCTTGTATGGGTATTTGAAAAGATTTCAGCATTATTTGATTAGGTGATAGAGTGTGGTCGGTGCAGGTGGGACGGTACTCGTGGGTGCTGCCCTATGGGGCAAGGAAATCTACGACTACTGGAAGCCTCGTCGCATTGGTGTATATGGTCCTACAATGGTTGGAAAAACCACGCTTGACAGGTATATGACAACACCCGGAGAAATGGAGGATATAGGAGATGACCAGCGAACACGACATTTCAAACGCCTCTTCGGAGATGGATATGTTCTCCCGCATCCCACTCGTAAGCGCATCCGATATGATGGTAGCAAACGAGTCGTTCATTCATCAGACCTCGGTGGAGAACAAAAATTCTGGAGTCTATGGGTTGATGACATGGTGGATAGACAAGTTGAAGGTGTCATCTATATGTTCGATGACCGAGCCAAACAAGGTGGGACAGGTGCGGTGGATGCAGTGGCTGGATTTGAGTACCTTGTGGACGCCATTATCAATCGTCGGTATCGCTACCGACGGTGGAAAACACGGTGGAAAGGTAAGCGATATGCACCCGGATACATTTTGTTGGTCGCCAACAAAGCAGATAGATGGTGGGATGAGCAAGCAAGTACCCTATGGCAACAGCAACGATTGCGCGAACATAAGATATTTGATGCATTTAGACCTGCTATGATAAGATTACAGAAAGCCGGAGTAGTATGCAGAGTTTCAATGATGGCGACAAGAATAGGATGGAATGTAGAACACACTTTGATTAAGATGTTAGCCCAAGAATGATGTGATATGATGTTTAGCCGAAAACCAACCTACCAGACGCCCTTAGCAATGAGTACTCAAGCCGAACTTGTTCGATTGGCTGCTGAAACAAATTTGAATACACAACAATTACAACAAACGGCGCAAGTGCAAGGCGCTATGCAATATGCTGCAGAACAGAAACATATTGAGATACCAAAGGTCAATTTCTATCCAAGCCAACACCCCAAGCCACGTAAGCGTCGTCGTCAAGACATCAAACAGGCGTATCGTTTGTTGAAGCCGATGAAACGTCATTGGTTATCTCCTCGTCGTTGGTTATTTGGAGGTAAGTATCGGTATGCGAAGAACACAGCCCAATGTTGTGTGGATGGGTGCGATGTTGATAATCTACTCAGGTCTGTTGGAAATGTGTACAATGATATTCACGATGATGATACAGGTAAATCTTTGTGGGAACAGTATTTCATGGACCCAGTGACTGAACAACCACGTGCTTTTCTAGCACGTGAAGGTGTCACTAGTGGTCGAACATTGAGTGCAACATACTGTCCTGAACATTTACATTTGTATCATTTGTTGTGTAAATGGGAGGCTGAAGAAGAACAGGAGAAAGAATCTCGCACTGGAACTTTAAGAGATAAATTGAAGCGAGGTGTATCTACAGTATCTGTCCCTATTTCAGTAGTAAAGAAGCAAGATAATACTCCTGAACAGTTGATGAAATATGAAGAGTTCTTCCGAATGTGTCGTGTTGATGGTATTCCTATTGTGCATTTCAAAAACAAGGAAACTGGCCTGAATGATATTACAGTAATTACATTTGATTTACGACAATACAGACCTACAGGCGACCATAGTCCATTATTGTCTGCAGGGACCGAACCAAGTGTCATACAGCAATTAGCGCAAGCCCCTGCAGGTAGTGGTTTGCAGGTCTTATTGAATGAGGCTCAACAACAAGAAGCGGAATTTGATGCACCAGAGGTGCCTACGCAAGTATCATGAACTAATGACATATCGGAGGAAGTGAGCGAACATGGTATGGCCTTTTAATAATCAGCAACAAGCGCAACCCAATGGTGCATTATCTCTGGGTCGAACAGAGCATCCACAATTTAATACTCCTGCTACTCCAACGTGGGGTGCAGGACCAGCACAACCACAGCAACCAAATCCATTTTTGGCTGGATTAGCAGGTCAAAATGCAGCAACGTATGCAGCACAACCTGTTGCACCACCATCTGAAATGGAAATTTTAGCAATGTTGCTACACCATCAGACGCCTGTGGACCGATTTTTGTCCGGTCCAAATCTAAATCTATTAGTCAGTATTATTGCGAATATCGTCAATCTGTCATTGGTGGAGTTCTTTCGCAATGTCAAGTTCACTGAAGATGATGATGGAAAATTGTGTGTAGATGTCACATCCTTACCTACACAATATCAAACGCTATCAGCAGAAAATGTGACAGCGGATTTGAATTCACTTCAAGCATCATGTAATCAGGCAGTTCAAAAATCATTAACTGACCAACAACAAGTATTGCAGATGGCACAACAATCAATGATGCAGGGGGCATTAGACGCCGCGTTAGCCGACCCCGGATTCTTGGAAAAGATTGGAGCCGGTATTGGCTCAACGGCTCGTGGCTTAGCGGGGATGAAATGAAAATGATACCACAACAAGGACCAAAAGCAGCCGGTGGACTTACCGGGTCTATGGCGCATGGCTGGAAAGTAATGCATGATACACCACATGATGTAATGATTGACCTCATTATGGTTCAAGTCATTTCATTACTATTGGGCGCATTCATTCTATTAGCGACACAGGGACACAATATGGATTCCAATGAAGTGACATGGACTGCAGGAATCGTTATGGTGTTCTTCACATTGACTGGAATGGTCTATCGGCGGTTATCTCGTTAGCGCTTCCATTTGTGTAATGGACATGACGCAGACGGCAAACCAACCTTCTGTTGCATGAAGCAACCACAGGCTGAACATCGTCGCCCATCGAACATTTCACATCCTTGACACGTTTGCATTCTTTCGACTGCAACTTCTGATGGGACAGACCGGCCCAGTACCTTGTCAATAGCCGCTCCTGTGAGTCCTTTTAACGTATCCAAATTGACAGGGACGCCACCAATACGGGGAGAAGCACGTGGTAATCTGCCCATGTTCGGCACAGGAAGGTTCAATTCATGAATCTATCTACGACGTAATAATGGCGGAGCGTATCACTCGAAAATCTTGCCCGTTCTGCGTCTGTGACGAACGGGACGCATTTGAACAGGATTTATTGTCTGGCGTCAGTTTACCCAAGCAATTGGATAAGGACAAAGGATGGCGAGAAGGCACATCTGACCGTCATTTTAGGAACCACATGGGCGAATATCATATGGGTTCTAATTCCGAATGTCCTGTATGTACATCTGATGAACGACAAGAGTTGGAATTCAGATACTGCAATGAAGGTCTGCCATCTCCTGAAATCGCAGAACTATTGGATTGTGCCGAATCTACTGTGTATCATCATATGAAGCACCATCTCAAACCAATTGTGAAAGCATCTGCCGCGCCTATGATTGCGCTGGCGGCTGGAGAAGAGATGGAACAGTTGCGAGCCAATGCTGAACGATTGAATGGTGAATTGGGATTGATGTTAGATGATGCTGACCGCAATGACCCACAATATGTTCGTAATCTAACAGGTCTAAGCAAGGAAGTTCGTGAAACTGTCAAAGATATTTTGAAAATTCAGGAACGTGCCGGTGTTGTTGGCGCTGAAGCCACAATGAAAGCAGATACAATTAACATTCTGAAGATTGAATTGGCGAAAGAATCGCCAGAAGTATGGCGTCGTGTACGTCAAACCCTCATGAATACTGAAGAAGGTGATGAGGTAATAGATATAACGGAGGATGAAACATGAAACAGAACTTTGTAGGGATTCCAGTATCGGAACTTATGTGTGTTGATTTACCAACAGCATATGTTTTGACTGATGAGGGAGCATTAAGTGAGAATGAACTAGATGTATTTTTCAATACATTGCAGGTAAGTGTGGGAGTATGGGCTGATTTCCTAACTCGTATTACAGAGAGTCCTGAAAATTGGGCGCAACCTCGTCATGAATTTGTAGATATGCTGCAAGAAACTATGTATCAGGTATTTCAAGAAGATGACCCTATGTTAGCATGGCCGTTGCGTCAAAAATTAGCCATGATGATTGACCAGTTTGATGAAATGGCTGATGAAATGGCGCGACCATTTACAGGTCCACACACAATTCGGGACTTCTATCACAATCTAGCCAGTCGAGTACGAGCAACATTTGAGGAAATAATGAACGGTGAGTAGTATGAATCCAATGGAGGCTGCTTGGCGGGTGTTGAAAGCCCCGACAGAAGGGTATGACTCAAACCTCACTGATGAGGAGAATACTGACGGGCGACATACCGAGCGACAACCTCAACAGCCTACCATCACTGATTTCATGGGATATACCAGACCTCAATTGGAACAAATGATTGTCATGTTCCAAAATGAATTGGTACGACGTGGACACCCCTCTGGTGAACCTGAAGTAAATATCCCTAATCGGGATGACTACATGACAGGAACTGGTATGTCTTCTGATGCACCGCCGGAATCTGTTACTGATGAGGAAAATGCAAGAATCCGACAGCGTATAGAGGATGGTACAGCCACGATGGACGATATATTCGCATACAGACCGATGGATTCGCAACCTGTTGCCCCATCATCAATCACTGAAGCACTTGCGGCAGGAGTCCCTTGGGAACATATTCATGGTTCTCACTATGGTGAAGTCCCAGAAGCCCATGCGATGGCGATACCTGATGAAGGTATTCAAGGAATTTTAGTGCAACGAGGTATTGACCCTAGTGTAATTGAGCCACAGCATATTCATCAATACCGAAATTTCATGCAGACACATGGTAGGCATCCAACGATAGAAGAGATAAATATGATAGCAGGTGGATAAGATGAATCCAATAGATGTTGTATGGATAATTCTGAAAAATCGAGGTGATGCTCTAGAACGATTACATGATATTATGATGCATCCTCGAAATGCAACACTTGATGAAGAAGACCTTGATGAAATTTACATGAAACTGATGCAGGCAATTGGTGACGGTCATGATGTGACGCCACATGATGTGGACCGAGCATTGGGAGCGCATATTCTGACTGAAGAAGGTAGCGAAACCGATGACCCAGAAATAGGAGAAAATGAGAGAGTATCTATGCAAGAAATGCTACATGATTTACTAGATACTGGAGCGCATTTTGGTGAATGGTCAGGTGACCCTGCAACCGTGGCGAGGCAAAGTCCCATCGAGGCGACTGGGCCTGTTGGTGCGCTTAATACTGAGCACCACCAAAACCGCACATCCGCTATAGAATGCCCAGATACGGCTTGTTCAGGTCCTCATGCGAGTCAAGATATAGAACCCGGTGGAATACATACGAATTACAGTGAACCACTATGGGTATGTACGTATGAGGACCATCACCACGAGTTGGATAATTACAACGCCGAGAATGAGGATACTGCAGATTGTTATGACAATAGGGGTTATTTGTGGTTAGATAACGATGGCGACCCGATACGACCACCATATGAGAACATTGAGGCTCACGAAGACTTCGGTGGCGATTTTGATTCTACAGATGCATCTGAACGTGGTGATGATGCGTGGGAGCACCCAGACGAACGTACCATGACAGAACGTGGAATGCGACGATTTGAAAATCGAGAAGGGGAACCTGTACCGCACGAAGGTGTACGAGGTTTGGTTCCTCCATTAACAGCGGCAAGTCAAGGTGAAGGTCGTGTTGGTCCTGATGTTATGGATGAAAACCAATTGATACGTTATGAAGCACCACAATTGCGTGAAATGATTAGTAGTATTCAGCAAGAATTACAACGCCGAGAAGAATTACCTCACAACACATCGGTGAACCCTACTGCACAAGAGGACCTCGACCGCATTGCTGAAGCACAGGCCATCGGGCGTGACGCGCTCGAGAATTTGGAGACTACTCCCCCGGTCTCCCGATATGGTGATTGTCACATATGTGGAGATGAGTTAGACTTTGAGAGAGATTGTGTAAATCCGAGATGTGAGAACTTTTATGAAAACCAATGGTGAAGTGATATTATGATTAAGAAATCTCCACAAACGAGGGGTAGCGATACCCGAATGTACAATCCTCGGTCAGAATCCGAGGAATTCATGTATGGAGATGACAAAGAAACCTTTGGACCCGGCGACCCTGAATCACGTGAATTGGAACAAAATAGTAAGAAAGAAGAACGTGAAGAACGTGAGCGCAAATGGGCAGGTCTGCATCATTTGAAAATCCGAACTGCTAAACCAGCAATGGAAGAACCATTTGCTGAATCCACACCAATGGATGCAGGAGATGAGATATCTGAACTAACCGGACCATCCGGTAGTATGGGTGAGAATTTAGATGTAGCAACAGGCGCACGAACCGGCACAGGGTCAGCATTAGGTGAAGTCCCACCACAATTACCGGCTATGGGCGTATTTGGTTTGACTCGTTCTGACCCAGATGACCGTGCAATTGAGATGGCATTTACCAATCTGCGTAAAGTACTAGGTGACCCTGTGGGAACATCCACATTGGAATCTGTGGACCGCGCCATGCGAAGTGGTGTTGGACCCGGTGGTGTAAAGCGACGAAAGAAGCATCGTTCTAAGGCATTCCCACGTCCAATTGGTGGACGTTCACCGTGGGCATCTACCAAACGACGTGCTTCAGTACATCAACGTCTATTCGGTAATATCAAAGGAACAGGTGGTAAGAGCATACGTTCTAAATCTAAAACAGGTATGATGCGTCAGCCGTATGCATTGAGTCCTCATCATTTGGGTGTCGGTGTAATGTGGGGTAAGCCACGTCCGGGTCGTTTGGAAAACCCCGGTAAGTACATTTCATGGTTGGGTCGTCAATCTGCATATCGTGGCGCTGGTGGTTCTGGTGTCATGTTGCCATATACACCACACGCTCCACGTGAACAATTGGGCCAACTTGGATTCCCCGGTTCTCAAGGTTCAGGGCGTATGCGAATGCTTCCCGGTCAATCACAATTAGCACGTGAAAGTCCACGTCGTGCAACACGTGGCCCACCCAGACCGCGTGGTATGGGTCGTGGTATTCCGTCACCATTGGCTGCTTCGCCGTTGGCTTCACCATTGGCGAAAGCCGAATTAGAAGAGTTGGTGGAAGTATCAAAAGCATATGTTCGTCAATTGGGACCGGGATTGAGTCATATTGACATGGGTGACTTCCGAGAATTATTACGTGAACTCAAACATTTACTAGCCAAACTACCTCGCAAGAGTTTGATGGGCATATCTGGAGGAGGTAGCACCAGTTCAGGTTTAGTCGCTGCACCTGCAAATGGGCCACAACAAACTTCACGTAATGAAGGTGCGACTGAATCTGACCCCGAAGATGACCCACGTTATTGGGGCGCTGACCCATCACAATTGACTCGACGTGGCGGTGTGCATCATGCATGATGATTTTCTATACATGGTATTCACCAAAGCGGAAGATATTTTTCGTAAGTCCAAAGGTGTATTCTATACACCTGATGGTTCTTATGACCCAATACCTGTAGCATATCATCCTGAACATTATGGAGAACAATTAGCAGGTCATCATCCCTATGATGTGGATTATGGGAATGTGGACCCTAACACTGGTGAATTTGCTACATTGACACATCATGGTGGAGGCATTGCAGGATTTGAACATGAGTTCGGTGGCGATGAAACAGGTGGTCGTGTTCTATGGCCGATTGAAGGTGTAGCAGATGGTATAGCGAAATTCATTCGTGAAAAAGGATACACACAAGATTTGAGAGGTGGCCCATTGATGGGTAATTCCATACATGGATTCAGTAATCCATTGATGTTTGCTAAAGAAGCAATCCAAGAAGCCATCAACCGATTTAATCATGACCACCCAGATGAACTACCTCCTGCTCATTCACCGGAATGGCGACAAGTGACTATGGGTGCATATCCTAAAGATGAAATGGGCAAAGTATTGTCCTCGGACCAAATACCAGTTCGTAATACAAATGGACAATTGAATACATTCTATCTCAATAGTGGTACAACAGTAGGTGAACCTGACCGAGGGCCATTTCCTGAATCTGGTGCAGTACCATATTATGCTCAATTAAAGGAGGTCTTGAATGAATGGTTGGGTCGTGGAATGGCAATGGACTTCGTTCATAATCCATATATTGAACCACATATGATGAATCCGTTGATGAGTCGTGAATCAAGTACTGGTGGATTAGCCAATAAACGTACATTGACACCACAACAAGAACGTGAATTAGCAGAACAATCTCATTGGGGTCAAATCGCACCTGAAATGTTGATTCATCATCACCCTGATGCATTTTTCCATGCAGATAGAAGTAAGGGTGGTCGTCCATCGAAACCAGAAATACAAGATTTACGATATTACAATTCATTGTTAGACCTTGGATTGACTGAATCTCAAATACAGCATATTGGTAGCGCACCAATTTCAGCATTGATGCACGCTGGTAAGAAAGTAGCAGGTGAAGGAAAGTATCAGAATCTGTATCATGATTTGGCCGAAGTATCAGGATTGCATCAAGGGCGAACTCAACGATATGCTAAGTGGCGTGAAGGTCAAGAAGAAACTGATGAAGATGCATTACGTGAACAATATGCAGCATACAAAGATGAAGATAGACGTGGTGAACACGCTGGAACTCATGAAAAGCATACTAGTCAAGCCCGACGATTGGAACATCCTGACGCTAAAGGAAGATATGGACAAGGAACCATTGAACACGCACGTCGGTCTGTAGGTCTATTGGCTGGCGCACATGAACATGGTATAGATTTGAACGATGTGTATAATGAACACGCTGCACGATTGGGAAGACAAGAATTGATACCCGGCACAGACGCACACGATAATGCCCAGATGGTACGTAGTGTGTATCAGGCGATTGCAGAACATCGTCTAGCCAATGACCCACATCTACAAGGGCGAAATATATTGGATTTCGATGCAGGGCATCCGACACACGCATTACATGAAATACGAATTCCAGATAACTGGCAATCCACTCCATCACAGGCTGTACAACGAACTCACTTCCCTGCTCAAGAACCTCAACCTCAGTCTCAATCTACTAGCATTATGGATTTGATACAATCGAGTGACCCCACATACAGTGAAACTGAAGAACGATTATTGAAGGCAATGGAACAGATTCAGATGCAAGATGCGAAGGCTAATCCTGATGTCAAAAAGTGGCTACCACAGCAGACTCTCAACATCAATAATCAGCATGATGTGTTGGTGCTTTCTAAGAAACTAGAACTGACACCTCACGATATTCACTTTGTTAAAGCATCTATGGGCGATTGGTCTGATATAGCAGAACGATTAAAAGTCCCGTATAGTGTCGTAGGTTCCATCAAGGTAGCATTCGGTGAGTGAATATGGGACAAATTTTAGTGAAATCGGATTACAACCCGCGTCAATATGAGTCACGTTCATTGCTAAATGAGGCAGTTGAGAATCGGGCAAATAGCATCATGAAAGAATGGGAAACTAACACCATTTACAATGGGCCAGAACGTGCCGCTGTGGAAGTAATGCACAAGCACCGAGCAACACACAATGAGATTGCATGGGTTTTGGCTGGTGACAACATCACCAAATCAAACGAAGTGTATGCATACATTGACAATGTGTTAAAAGCAGCAGGTCAAGGATTACAGGGACTACCATCAACCATGACAGGCCCAAAAAACGAAGCAGGTAATCCAACTCAATCTCATGTTCAAGATAACCCACTTGGCCTTGGTCAAGGTTGGGAAGGTCAAGGTCTTGGTGGGCAAGCAACACCCGCAGGTGGGCAAGCATCCCAGACAAATCCCCAAGCCGCACAAGAACCTCCTCAAGCCGCACAAAAACCCGGTTTAGGTCAGCGATTCAAAACATGGGCGACAGAACGTGCAGCCCCAGCAGCCGCACGTGGTCTGCGCCATCTTGGTGCATTTACAGCCGGTGGTATGGCTGCTGGACCCGCAGGAGCATTAGCAGGTCTTGGCGGCTCAATGTATCAGGCACACCAAGCCAAGAAACGTGGTGACTATGGAAAAGTCATGGGTGGCGAAGGCGGTTTGAATCAACTTGCCGGAGATGCTGGCCGACAAGCCGGACAAGCAGCCGCAGATTTTGGGCGACAACAGGCACAAAATTTCCAAACAGGTCAAGGAGCAATGGGTAAAGTAGGACAAGCAGCAATGGCTGGTGGAAATCTAGCCGGTGCTGCAGGTCGTGGTATAGCCAGTGCCGCAGGTGCAGTAGCAAAACCATTCCAAGATGCATGGTCACAAGCCGCACAACAACAGGCACAAAACGCTGCCGCAATGCAAGGAGGACAACAACAACAACCACAACAGATTCCGGGCGTAGGTGGCGTACCTAATCCCAATGTGCAAGGTGGCGCACAAGCACAAGTTGACCCAGCAGTCGCACAAGATGTGACACAACAAGGGCAACAACAGCCACAGCAACAACAAGGACAACAACCTTGGAGCACAGAAGCACAACCGGCTCAAGGTGGACCGGGCATGGTAGGCAGTCAATCAGATATGGCTCAACAGCGTCTCATGCAAATGAGTTCAGATGACCCGTCTGCATACGACAGCATTGAATCTATTTTGAAAGGGCTGTGATGCTCGTTGCATCCTGACGATGCAATGACTGATGTCATTAGCGAAATTGACTTTGAAATGAGTAAGCGCGATTTCCAATTCTTTTTTGAGGATATCTGCGGCTGGCAATTATCACACCATCACGAAAAATGGGTCAATAATCTACAGACCCATAATCGGTATTGTGTCAAAGCGGCACGTGACCACGGAAAATCCGTATGCTTCCTATCCTATCTACTATGGAAGGTATGTTTTGTTCCCGGTACTGACGCTATGATTTTCAGTCACTCACTTGACCAGACTATCCGCCATATGCGATTTTTGAATGATATGATAGATAGTATCCCTATGCTCGCAAAAATGAAGAAGAAGGATACATGGGCTAAGACCTATTTTGGATTTACCAATGGTTCTCGCATCAGTGCAAAATCGGTTGGTGGTGGTGTACGTGGCGCTCACCCTGACATCATTCTATGTGACGATATTCTGTGGGGAACAACTGAAACAGAACTGAAGCGTGTCGCTTCATGGTTCTACGAAGTTCTAGTTCCGTGTTTGCACCACACATCTCAACTATGTATCGTCGGTACGCCATTCACACCCACTGACCTATACACAGAACTAGAAGAAAAACCGGGTTATTTGGTGGAAACTTATCCTGCAATGAATTCACAAGGTGAACCATTGTGGCCTGAACGATGGGATTTAGAAGCGTTGGATGCACGACGTAGGGATATGCCCGCTGTTGCATTTACACGTGAATATCTATGTGAGCCAATTGATGATGCATCTAGTCTATTCCCTAGTTCTATTTTAGTTCCATGTGAATCTCGTAATCATATTCTATATGACCGTGAATTATCACCAATGGAAGGTGGGGCTGATAATGACCAGTATTTCATAGGCTGGGACCCGGCTATTTCATCTGACCGTCAAGCCGATTATACGGTCATGACAGTGCTACGACGACCAGCACAAGAACCCAATAATTTGGAAATTGTGCATATTACTCGACGTAAGGGTATGGACTTCCGCACCCAGATTATGGAAATCCAACGATTAAACAGCAAGTTTAGACCTGATGTTATCGAATTGGAAGCCAACCATTTCCAACGTGTATTCGCAACAGAACTTCGTGAGAATACTGACCTCCCTATCAAGACATTCATTTCATCTAAGACCAAACGTGAATCCATGTTGATGGGTCTGGTATTGAAATTTGAACGTGAGCAAATGGTATTGCCTATTGGAGATGACCGCTCTCGTAGTTTGATGGCTGACCTTAAAACAGAATTGTTGTTATTCGGTATGTCGAAGAAAGGGAAGTTAGAAAGTATTGGCCGACACGATGATATGGTGATTTCACTTGCGTTAGCGCATTGGGCTACAACGGAGTTCCGTGAACGCATCATTGATTTGGACGAAATTGATGACATATTCCCAGAAAGTGTACTAGGATTTTGATAGATATGTGGGGTAGCATTTTAGTGGGTGATGATTACGATGTCCCATTTGATGTCACAGGTCTTGATATTGATATTATGGAAATCTGTGGACAATTGGCTCAACACCCATTATTGAAATCTCCACCACCACAACAAGGTCAATCTATCATGGGTGCGCCAAATGCTAGTGAGAATCCTGCTACAATGAGTCAAGGTGCAGGTGAATTAACACCTCAACAAACACCAAAGGATTTACCCGGTCAAGAATCTAACGAACAAAAACGAATCAAAGAATTAGCAGGGCAATTAACTCAAAAACCAGAACAGAAATTAGCGAGTGAATCTTCTATTGGATGGTTCGATTCCATAGGACGTAGTGCTGAATCAATTGTCAAAGACCTCAAAATGGCGCGTCGAGATAACAAGGTAGTCAAGGAAGATATTGATGACTTGATTAACGCTGTTCGTTTGATGAAGCGTATGGAAATTGATTCAACACTCCAAGGATTATCATGGGCTGATACACATTACGATACCATCAAAGCATTAGGATTATCAGACCGAAATTTACAATCATTGCAGCGATATGGTGAAACTCGTAAATCATCTCTACTACGTGCCTGTTTAGAATACGAAGCGGCCACAGAACGTATTGATACATTGACTTCCAATATGGATGATTGGACTAGTATGGAAAAACAAGCATGGGTCGAATCTCACAATGACCGTGATGCAGCCAAGAAATCATGGTCTGCTTGTTTGCATTCTTTGGATTCATTGAATAAGTCTGAAATGACATGGTTGGAATTAGCATCTCAAGAATTAGAACTACATGGTACAATGGAAACACGCACTATTGTAAGCAATATGATAGAGAAAGGACAACCAGTCAAGAAACTTACTGTGAATAAATTGGGAGCATTGATGAAAACCTACGGTGATGAAATAGGAATTATCAAAGGTGTTAGACGTGGTGAATGGATGATGCGTAAGCGAGATGGTTCACTGATTATCAAAGACCCTTGGGCATATGCAGCCGGATTCATTGATGCTGATGGATATATCACAATCACTAAACGTGGTGAACCACGTGTAGGTTTGGTAGCAACAGGAGAACGTGGTCGTATTCATTGTGAGCAACTAGCCAAGACCTTGGATTGTGGCGTTCTTCAATTAGACCTCAAAGTGTACAAAGATGCACAGCGGTCACAACATCGACTTCAATTCTATTCCAAAAATGACATTACCAAGATACTCAAAGGGATTCTTCCACATCTTCAATTGAAGAAGGGGCAAGCCAAATCTGTATTGGAATATCTGACCACACCACACAAGGGAGATATTGCTAAGCAACGACGTAATCAATTGGAAAAATTAGTCAAATGGGATAATTGGTCAGACAAGAAGGCTGATGAACTACTCAACGAGTGGGGAATTACCGAAGGTGACATCGAATCATGGCGCGACCCCACTCTCATGAGATTAGCGGTTGATGCTGAACGATTGACGGAGGCGATATTATGAATCCAATAAATGCAGCATGGAGTATTTTGAAACACGGCGGCTGTCCTATATGTGGTTCTACATTGCATGATTTTGCACCTACAATTGAAGATTGGGAAGATTGGGGGATAGACCCACAGTCTGAATACGCTATTCAAGATTTACACTACATGATGAATGAGCGAGAATTGAACGAATAAAGGGATTGACGATATGGCAGAAAAAGGAAGGATTGGTCGGTTTCTCGATACATTGACGAAACCGTTCAAGAGGAGAGAGACACCTGCGCCAACAATGCCGCTATGGAAAAGCGGTATTCAGGAGCCAGTATTGGTTCAGGGAATTACCATTCCTGCGTTGTATGCAACAGTGCAGGAATCTGTAATTTTGCGAACCACGATTAACACATTGACACAGGAAATTTTCAGACGTGGATTATTCTGGGAGAAGAAATTTCACAAGAAATGTACACAGTGTGATGATGAATACCAGCATAATGTGGAAATGTGTGAACTGTGTGGTGGTGAACTACGTGACCCAGACCCTGATGAGGTAGTATATCCAAAGTGGCTATTTGATGAGCGCACAGAACAAGACCAGACTTTCATGGATGTTATGCGTGAAATTGAATGGGATTTGAATATCGTGGACGATGCGTTCCTCATTATTCAGAAGGAATACTACCTTGATGAGGAAAGTGGTGACATTGAATTTTCGCGGGTAAAACAGATTAACCGAGGCGACCCTACATTTGTGCGATTGATTGCTGACAAGCGTGGTGTACGAGGCGGGAGATACAAAATCTGTCCTGTGCATCGCAATAAAACGTACAGTCATTCAGAAGATTACAAAGAATGTGATGTGTGCAAACTACCATTGCAGGATGTTCATTTTGTGAATACAGCAGGTAGTGGTAAAACACAGTATTATCTAGAAGGTGAAGTCCTTCACATATCCAAATTCAATCCATCCAAACTGTATGGTCGTAGTCCCGTCGCAACCATGTGGCGTCAAGCCATGACACTCACTGCGATGGACAATTATATGTATCTCATGTATTCCAAAAGGCGAGTACCGCGTGGTATTCTCGCTATTACTACTGACAACATTCAATCTACTGCATCATTCTGGAAGGGTGTTGAAGAAAAGATGGAACGTGACCCACACTATGTTCCAAAAGTTGGTGTTGAAAGTCAATCGGGACGTGGGCGTGTTGAATGGGTTAAGTTCATGGATACGATGGATGAAATGCAATACAGTGCAGTTCGTGATGAACTACGTCAGCGCATATCATCGTTCTATGGTGTGTCGAATATCTTCATGATGGACTCCGGTAAAGGTGGAGGTCTATCCAATGAGGGTATGCAAATTCTTGTGACTAATCGTGCAGTTGAATATGGTCAGAAGATTTACACACGTGACCTATTCCCACGATTGCTCAAAATTATGGGTGTTAATGATTGGAAATTGACACTGTATCCAAATGAAGAAGAAGATGAGGTGACGCGCCTACGTCGTGATGAGATGGAAGTCAATATCGCACAACGTATGATGCAACTCGGATTCAAACCAGAACTCAAAGATGAGGGGGAGCGTGACATTAGATTCACCTACAAGACTCCTCCTCCTCCACCCCCCGCGCCGCCGGGTGGCGCACCGCCCGGAGGCGCACCCCCTCCCGGTGGAATGATGCCGCCCGGAGGCGCACCCCCAATGGGAGGCGCACCCCCAATGCAAATGGGGCGTGGTGGTAATCCAATGATGCGACCCGCTATGAATCCCGGTATGCCGCCCGGTGGTATGCCCGGTGGTATGCCCGGTGGCGCACCTCCAATGGGTGGTGGCGCACCTCCAATGGGTGGTGGTGGTATGGCAATGGCTAATCCAGCAATGGCGAAATCGGATTTACCACATCTTGGAGGTGGTGGTAGTGATTCAGATAAGACCGATGGTTCCAGACCTAATCGTGTAGCCGGTGTCAAGGATACACGTACTGCACATGGCGCACCAAAAGGCACAACACATCAACGTGGTCATGACAAATCTCCTATCGAGCAAGCATTAGAATCTATTCAATCTGCAAAGGAATCTGCGACGGACCCAATGGGCAATAAAGAAAAGGATAGTGGGCTATATGGGCGATAGTCTCATAAACGGGGTATCTCTCACGAATACCATGACCAGCATGGACTTGTCCAAGATGGACCCAATGGCTCGTAAAATGGAAACTGCTGTAAGAGCATTCAATAAAGCATTAGAAGATGGAGATGCAAATGCCGCAAATGAGCATCTGCAAATCATCAAGAATACCAGTGATTTCCTATCGGATGACCTTTGGAGCATTGTGCAAAAAGGTGTAGAACAACCAACCGGACCCAATCAGCGATTCGCTGGTGGTGTACCAATCATGCAATTTGCTGAAACCGGCCAAGTATTGGATGTTGGAAATCGTGGTGATATGGTCAAGGGTCTTATCCTACCTGCCCGAACAGGTGGAATCATGCAACCACAGCGTTCACCCGGTCAGCGACTTTGAGGTGATATAATGACTGATGATGATGCAAGTTTGGATTTGATGAAAGCGCTTATCGGAAAGATGGAGCGTATGGATTCAGACCTTGGACAAATTCGTAAGGAAAATCAACAACTCCGTCGCATTCTACGTGACCCAAGCGCATTATTGAAGCGCGCTGGGTTTGTTCAAACTACTACACCTAACGTCGAAGATGTGTGGGGCGACCCACTTCGTGGTGAAGGTGCAATTGTTAAAGGCACAGAAGATGGAGATTCATTCTTTGAAGTGCCAGAAAACAACCAAGATTACTATGAAATGGATTGGTCCGAGATTCATGACCTAGCAAATCAAGCCAAATCATTGGGTCACGTAGCCAATACACCGATGCCGGAGGCAGCAGAATGAAGCCAATTGCAGTAAAAGCGGGCGAGTATAGCGAAGTAGAAACCTTGTTGGAAAAGGCCATTGAGTTGGAAAAGGCCATTGAAGAACATGGCAACAATGATGTTCACTTTGAAGATGTAAGTGGAACCAACGTGCGAGCGCAACACTTCCATACCAACCAACAAGTGATGCCTGAACCAGAAACGGTCACAAAAAAGGTAGTTCAAGATGATAGCCCACCCGGTCTGCACTGGGCTGCTAATGCAAATCCACACCAAACAGAATCCACTTTGGGAATGCACATGAATGATGGTGGCGGTGATAGACCTGCGGCACTCAAAAAGTCACAACTTCTTGGTGCATGGAAAGAGGACGACCCATTCAGCGTAGATTCATTGGTTGGAAAGGTTGAGGAACTCGCTCGTCGCCTATGAACGGGGGCGAGTAGATGGCCGTAGATACACCGTATGACTTCCATCTACGACATAAACACGAGTTATATCGCTCATTGTGTGACGGATTAGAACTAGAAAACGCTGCGGCAAACTATCTATTTTCCAAAGCAAATGCGATACGGCACAACATTTTCTATCAATCTCCTGAAGAATGGGCATTGAGTGATGCTGCAGATTTCATCTTGAAGGCAGGTAAGTACAGGAAATTCAGGGAAGAATACCATCGAAAACAAACTCCTGAACAGTTTGGATTATCTGATGAACCTTGGATTCAGCGTCTTACACAATTTACAGATGGTCACAATAGCCCTCGTAAGTCACATTCTACATGGCCTTCGATGAGTGATGTGGACCCAACAATAGCCTATGGTGGTACGTCACCTTGGGACTTGTCAGTTCTAACTCATAATAGTGAATGGGGTAGCCCTGAATGGTTGAACGCATTGTCAGATGTATGGGAAGCGCAAGGTGCTGACGATGACCCAGAACACCATTACAATTGGATTGAAAATCAAATTAAGGAGCATGAGGGCCATCACGCATTAGGATTCCATAACAAGGACCATTATCTAGGTTCGATAGAAGGTGATTCACCATCAGATACATATGAGAAACATTTTGCTCGTTGGAAAGCCGAAGCAGCCCCACCTGAAGTTCTAGATATGAGTTTGAAAGACCAAAAACTCGCACATCTGAACCAATACAAGCGTGTATGGGCTGGTAAAGAACATGACCCCTTGGAAGACCCATATGAACAAGATGATATTTCCAACAATGCACATGGACTAGGATTCCTTGGATATGCATTAGGTCTAGAATGGCTTACACCTAGCCAACGTGATGATGTTATCAATCACATAAGTCAGAATGGAATATCAAATGAGGTGCCTCATGTATCTCATTCATGGATGAATCGTAATTGGATGGGTCGTTTCCTAGCAGGTGAAGCCACACAACGATTGCGTGACCCTAGCCATGCTGGAAGTAGTATGACTGGTACTCATCATGGATTTGAAACAGAAGACCAGAAAGAACATCATAATGCTCGACGCTTACATGAGTCGCTACTAGATACATTGGTCTATGAAGATGATAACCCTGTCACAGGTGCAAAAAAAGGACAGCCAGTTCATGGTTATTGGGAAGAAGATGAAAAAGGGAATAATCGCTGGGTTCATAGCGATGATGTCGAGGCTGGTGCAGCACCAGCATACACATTACGAGGTGTGGATGATGCGGAATTTGATAGTCGCTTAATGAGTATGAATCAAATGAGGCAGATTGGGGCGCATTCATTACAAGACCATATTCTATCCAAACCCGAAAATCGTGTCACTCGCAGTATGCGTGTATCAGGTAAAACCAATCCTCAAAACATTGAGTTTGGTGTTATGCCTCGTTATCTGAAAGACGCAGAAGGAGGATTCGCTAACGTACATAGGGGTAATTTTGGGTTCAAAGGAACTGAAAGGAGTACGAATAGTGCATTGTTAGAACACCACAACAAACCTATCTGGGATTTAGAACTACAACATTGGCTTGACACAGGTGTTATTACTCCAGACCAAGAAACAGCCATGAAAGCCCGTCGAAAAGAATTGCATCAGCATTACAATCGACGTAGGCAAGTACAAAATGGAACTGGTGCATATCTGAATATGTATCATTTTATGGGTGGAGATGAAAATGATGTGCGCCTATCTCCATTTGCTCGGTTCATTATGATGCACCATGCACAAGGTGGAGGTGGAATGGATGCAATGAATATGTATTCAGAACTTGACCATATGTTCCATCATGATGCATGGGGTAATCCAGATGGCGGATTGTTCACTATGGGTGATGCAGTAACATCAGGTTGGGAACCTATGAAATTGGAAGAAGGTCAATCACCAATGGACTTTCCTGAGAACATTTGGCCTAGAGAAAGTGGTATGGAAGGAGATGACCGAGAAGCCGGTCAAATACGTGAAGGTTCATCATTCAAAGGTAAAGGCATGACACTACCACGCAATCAAGTACGTAGTGGTATGTCGTCATTGGTAGGTGCGATTCAGGACCAACCAATAGATACATGGCGTGATGCTGATGGTACTAGTTCTCCACTTCTCAATTTAGCACATGGCGGCAATACAGATATTCATCAGCAATTGATGATTACGTCTGACCCTCATTTCCATGAAATGCTACGTGATGGTACGAAAGGATTGAAAATAGGAGAGGAAAATCCATACAAAGATTCACGTGGTGGTGGTGATGATAATTCAAAATACGTGGAAGCCCGCAAAAATACCTATCATGCTTCTGATAAACTAGGTAAGTCAGGTATGAAGAAACTAGCATTGCTGGCTGCATTATGGGGAAGATGGAATGAGAATCCTGCTGAAGCGCAATTGGCTAGTGGCCCACCTGCATTATTGGAAACTGGTAAAATGGGTGAAAAAGTACGAGGTTCACAACAAGATTTACTTCCCAAAAAATTGATGGATTTAGCACGACGAGAAGGAATGCATCTCATTCCCGGTCATCCGGGCGATATAGACCTGCAATCTCGTGTCAAACAATTTTTGCTGCACAGTGATTTAATGCGTCAATTGGCTGATGAAACACCATTAGCATTGGAATCACCTGCAAGTGAGGTGTATGAATCAGACCGAGGAGTACCAACATTGAGTGGGCAATTCCCCGGTGGTGGGGCAGCACCAGAAGGTATCACACCTACTTCATGGGGGCCACATCCCGGTGAAGAAGAATCTGACCCAGATATTGGATGGTTAGACCCTAACATTCCACGTGGTAAATGGTTCTTCCATGATAAGAATAGGGATGTATCTGGTTCAACATATCAGACAATGGACGTGAACATTGGAAATGGAAAGACACAAAGAGTTCGCCCTCAATTCGATTTCCAAGACCATGCACATCAGGCTTTGGAAAATGGTGAGATGGATTGTCCTGTATGTGGTGGTGATGGATACATTGACCCAGAAGATATGGGTGCATCAATTCAAAAAAGTAGCATTATGGACTTAGGTGGTGGTGAAGATGAAAAGAAACCAGAGCGAGTAGAATGTCCAAATTGTCATGGTTCAAAGACAATGCAATTACCATCTACATTCAATATGGATAATACTCATGTACAGCCTCATCACGATGAATACAAGGAACGGGAACTAACACAACAATTGGAAGATTGGTTGGCGACTCCACCAGAAGAACGTGACCCTGAAAAAGGAGATGAATGGTTCGATGAAATAGAACGACAACTTACCAATATACCTCAATTAGAAGGACTCAATAGCAATTTCCAATATCAAAGAATGGCACGATTTGGTAGTAAGTTCTTATCAACACAAAATCTAGTTCGCAATGTGGCTACATCATTGGCTGATAAAGTGCGAGGTCAATTTGAATCTGATGGATTGGGCGACCCATTCGGACCTGATGAGAATGGTGATTGGTCACAAGCCCATGTCAATGCTATTGCATTGTGGTCCCATGCAAACGAATGGGCATTACGCGCACAACCACAACACCGTGACTGGCAGAACGACCAGATTTCAGGATACACAGGTCAGGAACCAGAAGAATATGTCAATCAACATGGTGAAACAGTTCGTGAAAAATGGCAAGATACATTCAAGCAACACGATGACCCAAATATGCCAGCAGCAGGTTCAGTCATTCATTATGCAGGTTTTGACTCTGACGGTGGAAACATTCAGACTGAGCCTATGTCATTACCATTGAGCATCTATAACAGTATGGGACATCGAATGCGTCATGGTTGGGGTATGTCACCAACCTTTGGTATGCAATTCGATAACGTAGGCGCACCTACTGTATTGCATAACAATGGTAATGCATCTTCAAAGCGTTCCAAATATCTGAATGTACCATTGGATGAATTACAACAGGTATTCCCTGAAATGCAAACAATGTCAGCAGTGCATCCATCTGCACCATCAGCCGAAGATAGACCTGAATCTCAAAAATTGAATGATACAGGAGATAGTATGGCATTTGAATTGAGTGACGATGAACCAATTGTTTCTGACATCCTCAAGGCATTAACGAATCCAGACCTGCTTAAAGAGGATGCGCGGGTAAAACCTGTCAAAGCAGCACATCGTATTTTCGACCTTGATGACCTGAAAGAACTCCGTGGATTTAGCGATGACTGGGTTGTATCTACATGGTTGAAAGGTCATCGTGGAATTGCACGTAAAGAAGGTGACAAAGTATCTGTCCAATATGCTGATGGCTCATATTGCTCATTGACTGAAGAAGGCAAGAAAGGATTACGGGAAGCGCACGACGATGATTTCGTCATGGATGTTATCGTAGGTAAGAACAAACGTATTACTGTTATTGATTTGTTGGAACATGATGGTAAAGAATTGTACGATGAACCACTCAAAGACCGATTGACTAAATTGAGGTCTAGTTTTGAGAGTACTGATGATGTGCATATGCCAGCCCCATTCAATACTCGACGCACTGACGATGAAGGATTATCAGCCGCTATCAGTAGTTTAGCAGATGAGGAAAATGATGGATTTTTGCTACGTGACGCCATTTCTACCTACATGAAAGGTGAACCGCGTCATCCAAAATGGGTTCTATTACGTGAGAAAAAGGAAGTTGATGTCATTATTCTAGACCGTCGTGGACGTGGGCCTTACACATACCAATTGGGTATTGGACCTATCAATCCTGAAAAAGGACAATCGCTTGGTAATCGTGCAGTACAGCGTGATGATAAGTGGTTCATGGATGTAGGTACAATTTCACGTGAAGAAAAAGCATTCAATGAAGGTGATTATGTACAAGTATCTGTATCGAGTGTATCCCACAAAGAGCGTGATGGTGAAGATGTGTACGATTTACAGACTCGGAATATCATAGGTGAAACAAGTACAGAAGCCACAGATAGTGTTGATACATTGAGTCTATTGGTCAAATCATACGCACCACTCATCTGGCCGCACGATGTTGTCGTCAATCGTAGTGATGTACAAGTATTGTTGCATGGATTACAAGATACTGTTATCTATAAAATGGATAAATGGGATGATGGTTGGGCATTACATCAACCAATGAGTCTACTAGGTGACCTATCAAATAGTGATTACAGCATTCATTTGTCTGAAAGCCTACGTCCATTTTGGGAACCTATTGTTGGTATGACATTGAAAGGTCTCATCAAAGTAGATTACAACCCACGTGATACGAAGGATAAAGGACGTGATGAAAAGGATGAGGAAGAGCATTCCCACGAATCTGGATTCAAACTACCAAAACCTAAGAAATTGGATAGTGAACAAATTCTCAAACCTGAAATGACAAAGATGGTTGTACAAGCATTAACCTTGATTGATAATGTAATTGCGAAGGAACGTAATACATGGACTGGCCCACGAGGTCTAGGAATTGGATTGGGTACACCAGATAGTGCGCCACGCGGTCCTACGGAAATTACACAAGATGTCAATACATTGGACTATGACATGAGGCAACGTGACGATGAAAAAACGGAGAAGCCTAGGAAGAAACCTGCAAAGATGACAGGTGAGCCTCACCCTATGACTGCTTCTGTCACTACAGATGAGGGAGAAAAGGCCAAAATTCGTGTGACTGCGGAAGAAGCAGCCCTAGAAATTGAGCCTGAAAACCCCCTTGAGTAGTATTGTAGTATCATAGGTGGTATCATATACCATTACACTACGTGGGGTAATCAGTGGTTCTAAGTGCTGCACGTCAATCTGACCGTCCCTCTGGTGCGGTCCTCCTCAAGGCCCATCGCATTGATGACCTCGTTATCGCCGGTTATGCCAGTGTCGAACTTGTGGACAAACAAGGTGACCTCATCACCACGAGTGCGCTCAACAAGGCGTTCAAGAAGTTCATGGAGAACCCACAATACAGTAATGTCCAACTCGCACATTCCAACATCCAAGTTGGTGAAGTCATCCCTACCTACACAGACACAAATGGGCGTATGTGGAAATCAGAAGTGGATGACACCGGACTATTCGTCGTTATCAAACTACGAAACGACATCGAAAAAGCCCGAGAGGTTGCCGCAGAAATCCGTAAAGGAAATCTTCGGTCATTCTCCATTGGTGGTCAAGCATTCAAGCGAGTCAACAAATCCGATGGGATGCGTGGCTCATACCGTGAAATCCAAGATATGGAACTCCACGAAGTCACGATTTGTGAAAAAGGAATCAATACAGAGTCAACATTCAAAATTTTGAAGGAGGACAAAACAATGGCAGAACCAGAAGTTGTAGAGCAGTTGCACAATGTTTTGGAGCGTCTATCCAAGCGATTGGATGAGTCGGAAGGCATGGAAAAGGGCAAGCCCCCATTCCTTGATGACGATAAGGACGACAAGGACAATGGCGACGACAAGAAAGATAGCAAAAAGGACAAGGAGTCCAAAGATGAAAAGATGGCATATTCAGAAGATGATGATGGCGACAGAACGGAGAAGGGCTTCGATGACGTTATCACCACAGAATATCTCAACTGGATGGAGAACACCCTGAAAGGCGCAGGTGTTGATACAGGCGCGGCCCGCGCACACTTTGACAGTGTGAACAAGGGATACCGACCTGAAGACAAGAGCGACCATCGAGGGCAACCCCCATTGGGTATTGTTGGTGAAGGTATCAGCGCACCCAAAGCCAATTTCGGCAGCGGGAAGCCCAAGGGGAACAAGTTCGCAATCCGCGCATCACAAGATGCATGGAACCCACCAAAGGGCAACCAGTTCGTCATCAAGGAAAACGTGACTCGCGCACAAGTCGAGGAGGCTTACGAGGTCTTCAAGGCAGCAGCACTTGAGCAACAATTCAAGGGTGAACTCAATGAAGCATTCACTGAGCGACTCCAAAACGAACTCATGGCGAAACACAACCACGAAGAAAAGGCAGCATACGATGCCCGAACCGACGTGGGTAGCCTACAGAAGGCAGTGCTTGAACTCGCTTCACGCATTGACAACATTACAACAGGTGAGGGTAGCATTGAACTACGCAAATCCGCACCATCCGTTGAAATTCCCACAACAGAAGCATTGGCCGACATCAGTTGGGCCGATGTTCACAGCCTTGCTAACAAGGCACTAACGGGAGGCGAATGAACATGGCACGAGATTACATCCGAACGATACAAGACATGGAGCGGTACTACTACGGTGCGGGCAACGTGAGCGGCTACTCATACAGTGGCGCTGACATCCTGAAGGCCGATGCACCTCTCCTCAGCACGACAGCAGGCACATACCAAGCGATTTATGGTCGCAAGGTCTGGTCACAACTGAACCAAGAATTCAATGCGTTCAGTATTCTACCCAAGAAGCCTTGGGAGAAGTCGGGCTGGAGAATCATCACGGCAAAGCCGTCCTTTACCAAGGGTGGCGGTGTTGCGGAGAACGCAACCTTGCCTGACACAACCAAACCAACCTTCCTACACGTGGCTGCAAAGCCCAAGACGGTTGCACACACGTTCGACATGAGCGAAGTAGCAATCTTCCTTGCCGACAAGGACGACGGCCTCGGTGACATCCGACAGGTCTTGAAGGAAGAGATGGGCAAACACCACGCAGACCACGTGAACACAATGCTCACAACTGACGTGGAAACACCAGCCGGTAATGATTTCGAGTCACTTGACCGATTGACAACCAACCCATCAACCATCAACCTTGCGAACACTTACGTGTCAGCAGACACGGACAACGATATGTATTCCATTACACGCAACAGCGGTGGAGATGCATGGGAAGCCGCTGAAGTCAGCGCATCAGGAACAAAAGGCACTAACCGAACATTGAGTCTTGACCATCTTGATACCATGTTCCAGCAAATCTGGACTCGTGGTGGTAATCCAAAGGTCATGTTTACTGGCTATGACACACTCATGCGTGTGCAACAACTACTACAGACCCAGCAGCGCTTCATGGAAACCAAGCGTGTCACCCCATCGTTTAACGGTGTTAAGGGTGTACCCGGTATCGAAGCAGGATTCATTGTGGCTACCTACAACGGTGTCCCAATCATCCCAAGCAAGGACGTACAAACTGACGGCATCAGTCGTATCTACTACCTCGACACGGACTATTTGTGGTTCCAAACCGCAATTCCAACCCAGTATTTCGAGAGCGGTATTGAATCCGGCGACCCGTTCGCTATCAATCGTCTCGGGCAGGAAGGTCTGTATCGAACAATGGGCGAACTGATTGTGTCTTTCTACGGCGCACAGGGGAGTGTTCGTGACCTCTCGTGAGGTTGTTGAGGAGAATAACAAGGAGTGATGAAAAATGGCAACTTATGATATTGAAGGCGAAACATACGGACTACGATACCGATTGACCAATGGCACAACTGCACCTGATGACGGGTCAGTTGTTGCTGATATTCAACTATGGGGCGGCACACAAGTGGACAGCACCGCATGGTTAGATGGTGGTGCAACCGCAGGGAACTACCCCGGTAATATCGACGTATTCCAAGCAAAGAACACGAACACGACAAATGCTGCAGGTGGACTACGATTAGTCACACTACAGTTTGACCTAAAACACGCATCAGCAACCACATTGGATGTATCGGCAACAGAACTTGGTACATTCACTGCGATTAAAGCGGTATTGGGTCATTCACACCAAGCAGGAACACACGTGTACACCGTTCTAACTGACGCAGACACTGTGACAATTACTCCACAGGCGACTGCAGACAAATACCAGATTACATTGCTTGTACAGGGTTGAGGTGGTTTATCTGCCCAAGATAGTTTATGATGGTCCCTTGCCGACCCAACGGGTTGGCTGGGGAACCCTCATTCGCGGTGAGGTACAAAATGTATCACAGGAAAATCTGGATGCATACCGTATCTCTTTAACCAATTGCCGTGTGTGGGATGAAAATATCTCGGCTGCATCGGAAGATGCAGGTCTTGATGGTATCCCAGATAGCGGATGGACCCGAAATGACATCATCTCTTGGCTAACAGAACAGGATGTACCTACACGTGCAGGATTGACGAAAGCGCAATTATTGTCACGTGTTGAGGCACATCTGAATCCTGTTGAAGAGGAGGAAGTCATCGAAGAGTCCATAAACGAGGCTCCACAGGCAGATAACAACGACACAGGAAGTGATGAATAATGGCTTACGGAAATACAACAGATATACGCACACACGTCTTAGGTGACCTGTTTATGCTAACAGGGACATTTACGGATGGTGGTAAGGAAGTATCCTATGCAGACCATCTAAGTGAAGTACTAGCAGCAGGAGGTCATCTGACTTCTTTGACAAGCACTGGTATCCAAATTGATGGCAACGAAGCAGCAGCGCAAACTGTTCTGACAGTGAAAACAATTGATGCTAGACCGCATCTAATTGCAGGACAATCTGTATATGACGCCGCTGGTGTCAGAAGAGGCGTCATTGCGACTGTGGACAGTGCAACACAAATTACTATCGAATCAGGATTGGCTGCACAATGGGACGATAATGAACTCATCTACGTGCTTGGTGCAAACAAACCATCGGTCACATTGATTTCAACATCATTAGATGTATCAGTTGATGAAAAGAACAAACTGATTGTGTTTGAATGTGGGAGCGTACACGCAACAACCCACGTTACTTCAACTTCAGATGGTCGCTGGTGGATACTCGGGAAGCGCTGATGCGGGGTGAAACTCCGTGCCATCGTTTGTGACCGTGAAATTACCAGCAGCAGGGCCTTGGCCCACAATGTGCGCTATCAACAATGCAGCAGGTTATGCTGCTGGTACAACCACCGCTATGACTAGTGACGATTTCCTCCCTCAGGCTGGGGATGTTCGTACTGTCATTTTGCCCGGTATGGAAATCTGGGCTAAGAACCCAGCACAAGGTAATGCAATTCAGTTCTTAGGAATGGGTACAAACTTCACTGCGACATCTGTTCGCATCAATGATGGTAAAGGCGCTCGATTCGCTATAGAAGATAATGCAGAATTATACGTGGTGGACCCGGCCAATCTAGCATATACATTGGCTGTAGGCAGAGGATTCGTTCTTGCCGCTGCGAATACTTCAGGTGTCGAAGTATCTGAAGATGGTCGAGGTAATCTCACATACACATTCTGGGATATGTCATGATGGTGGTTCGATGAATGGGTTATCTCTCAAAGATATTGACCGCCTAAACAAACATGGATGGTCGAAAGCCCAAGAACTCAAACCAGCCGAAGAAGGTATTGCATGGCAAGACCATTCTGTGAAGCAACAGAACACCCGTAATCGTCAGATTGCTGACGTATTGGACATTGGTGCTGGTACACGGTGTAAGCACTGTGGTATGCTACACTTTTGTTGGATGGCGCAATGTGGTGCGTGTGGTCTAGATATGGACTACAACCTTGGTAAGGTTGAGGTGGTTCGCTGACAGCATTTTCTATCGCATGGGCGTTGTTAAAGGCAGGATTCATGCCTATGGGAGGCGTATCTGATGAAGAGAGAGAAAAACTATTGATAGCGCATGGTATTCCTCATGGTGATGGCTCATTAAGACAACATGAAGGAGATGCACCACCTAATCCATTACGACACGTAAGACCTCATAGTCTCAAGGGCGGAACTAGGCCTGATATAGAACTTGTACAATCTCAAGGGCATGGAGGTCGCAAGAGGTTTGTATCTGGTCAAAGAGAAGGTCACGGTACGGCCATGCATGAAGGATATGTGCCGGGTATGGATGTAATGCTATCTCCAGAAGAAGCCGCAGGGCCGGGAGGAGGTTGGTCGAATCAAGGAGATATTTCTGATGAACCATTGCCGCCATCAGCCACTACGCCTATGTCTTGGAAACGCCGACGTGAATTAGGATTGCCAAGGTCTGTCACAGATGATATGTCAGCGGAACGTGCTAATTCCTTCAACAGTTGGATGGCGCGAAACAATCCAAATCAACCTGAACAACGTGAGCGTCTTTCTATGGAACAAGCCCTTGACCCAGATTACGACCCTGCAGCCCAAGCAAGAGAACTAGGATTGCCAGAACCATCACCCATACCCATTGCGACATCTAATGATACTGTCAGTGTCATTATGCAGATTCTCAAGGGGGTATGATATGAATGCCTACAGTGTTTCAACCCGGTGAACGCGCACCACAACCCATTGACCCAGATGCAGTCATCTATACGACGGCACAGAAGGTCGGTGAACTACTACAGATTCCACCAGCAGACCCGGTGGATTTGACATTGAGTGCATCAGCGACAGATACAGAGATTGAGATTTCACCTATTGATTTTCGCAATACTGGATTTGAAGTAGGGGATGTCATCGAAATTGAAAGCGATGCATCACTAGTTGAAACACGTACCATTACAAATATCAATTTGAACACTGGTAAGGTTCGATTGGTATTCACAGGTGGTCTAGCGTATGGACATACTACAGCAAATAATGGTACAGTTCGCAATACTGCGATATTTACCAACGGCAAACTACGTGGTGTATCACGTGACCATGTTGATGCCTTGATTACACGCCATCAAGACCGCATTGACAATATCTGCAACAACTCATGGCGACCTATGTTGCAGGTGGCTGAATACAAGATATTCGATACATACAAGCCATACCGACGCCGATACTACACAGATTATGTCGGAACTACACCACTCTTATTCCGCAATGTTCAACAGATTCTACGATTGGAAGTCTGGCAAGGTCAAGATTACAAAGAATTGGCTGGTGCTGAAGTTCGATTGAAAATCCTTGACCATTCAGAATTAGCGAGTGACGGTGTGTATCTATGTCCCGGTGGTGGCGGTGTGTTCACTTTGAATGTAGGTGCAACTAGCGCTACATGGAATGCATCATTCGATAACGCCACAACCGCACAACAACTTGCAGACCTCATCAATAAGGATGGTCGCAGGAACAAAGATGCTACGGCATCATCTACTTCATACACATTGGAAGATTCCTATGCGTCAGGTGGTACTGCAATTGCTAAAGTTCACAATGAGTTCTTGGCGTCAGCCAATGCTGATTACGGCAATGCACGTGTCAAAATCAGCAGTATGCGTCGAGCGCAAGGTGGGACAGAATGTACTATTGCGGCATCAGACCTGACAAACATTGAGTTCAGTCAGCATGGTAGTGCTACAACAACCTCAACCAGTGTTGCAGGGGCTGTTGTGAATGTTGCATCTACGGCTGATTTCAAATCATATGGACTCATTATGGTAGGTAGTGGTACATCGGTTGAGGTCTTATCCTATACGGGTAAAACCGCAACGTCGTTCACAGGATGCGCCAACGTCAAAGGAACACCATTGACGACGCTCAACACAGGTGGAACGACAGCATTTCAATACAGTTTCGCAATTGACTTCCAAGGTTCAACCGCTACAGGTGACGAAGGCCGATTGAAGGATTGGTGGTTCGACCCTGAAATGGGTGTCATCTATTTCAACAATTCATATCCATTCTTTGAGTGGAATGCGGTCAAAGTGACGTATGTGTATGGCGAGCGGTACGTCGAAAAGGCCATTGAGGACATTGTGACTAAGTTGGTTGCTATGGACTTGATTACGGCTGATGACCGCTCAGTTCTGATACCTGAAGGAACCACCAACATTGACTTAGGTTCCAAGTATCAACTGTTCAAGCAACAGGTTGCTGAGACCTTGCCACGATATGTGGAGGTGGTCACACTTGACTAGTCCAATTGACCACGCATGGGCGTTTCTTAAACAAGACGAAGATGATGCTCATATACTACACCCTGATGACGATATGGATGCAAGGGGCATGGTATTCATTGAGGATTATGGGGAAGTACCAAAAGAAGATTACTACAATGCTGAATGGTGGTGGAATCACCCACACGGACACATCAATAGCATACAAGATGAGTTTGAATCTATTGAACATCTTCAAGCATCATTAGACAATGAACGAGGGGCGGTTTGATGCACCCAATTGACCACGCATGGGCCTTGTTGAAGACCAACAAGGAACCATGTCCTGTATGTGGCTCGACAGAACCAAGAGGTTTTGTTGATGAGGATGGAGAGTTTGTTCCTTTACCTCCAGAATTTAACCCTGAAAATCTATGCTCGGAATGCTTTGATGCAATGGACAAGAAATGGCGTGAATTGGAAAAACCATCTGATGATTTCTTCCAATGGCCTAGAGATAAAGATAAAACAATGGATGAGATAGGGTGGGAATAAAATGCATCCAATTGACCACGCATGGACCTTGTTGAAAGTAGATTACCATTCAGAACTGAAGGTATGTCCCGAATGTCGAGGTGAAGATGCATCTGCTTGTACAATGTGTCAAGGGACAGGTCTGCTTTGGAAGGCTAACCAAGTAGTTGTTGATGGTGTCACATATGTGCCTCAAGAGGGACAACAAGCACAGCAGGAACAGCCACAGGAAGAGGAGTCGCAAGAAACATTTTTTCCACGATTTGATATGAGTGGACTACAACAAGACTGGCAGAATCGTGACGAGAGTGGCGGTGGTCTGATGGGTGCAGCCAAAAATTTAGGTCGTAGAGCATGGCAAGGTATGAAAGATTCCTCTATAGGACAATCGTTAGGACAACAAAGGAGTATGTTTGACCGTAATGTTGGTATCAAAGACAAGTGGAATAATATGCTACAAGCGCGAGAAGCGGAACAACAACAACTAGCCCCACCTAATCCTGAAGCAGATTCCCCATTATCAACGGAAGAAGATAGACCTCGTTCTATCATGGATTTAGGCGAAGATGCATGGTGATTGAATATGATGGGCAAAGACACAATCGAGAATATGCGAAGTAGCATTATCAAGCAAAGAGATGAAGGATTGGTGATTGACCCAGAGCAACTTGAAGTTCTATTCATACGGGAATGTGAAGCCCAATCTGACTTCTACGATAAGAAAAAAATTAAGAAGGTCTGGTCATATGACAATGGTGACATTGTAGATGAAAATGGACAGAGCGCACCTGCAGAAATTCAAGATGCTATCCGCAGACGGGTCAAACAACGCAGTGCAAACGAAAGTCATAAGGCAGATAAGATGTTGCGGCAACTAGATAGGATGGAGGACTTGGCGTGACCGCAACATGGCTAGAGGCAATTGCACTTTTGGAAAATCTGTTTGACGCAGGTTGGAATCGTGCCAATACAGGCCAACGTAAGCCGGTTATTGCTGACATCACAACCGTGGACCCCGGCAGAGGGAAGCGTTTGGACATCCAACGACAAGATGCTGTGTTGTTCTATGAAACTGCACACAATGAAGAGCAACCTGAATTGCTATATGACTTTGTGAACACTCGTATCAACGTCACAGTGGACATCAGAACTACCTTGAGCCGTGAACAACTGTATAAGATGGAAAACGAGGTACGTCGTATTGTTCATGCTAACCGTAAAGGTGACGGTGTGAACTTTGATAGGTTGATTTACAAGACCAGAACTGACCTATCTGACCGCACAAAAAAGTTGTGGCGGTACACATTTCAGGTTGAAATAGTCACATTCGCAGAATTGATACCATGAAAACACTGATTAACTGAGAGAGTATCGGAGGTAGTGAAGCATATGCCATCAACAGTCTATAAGGGTGACCTGAGCGAGGTCACATTTGGTCGTGAATCAGGATTATATCTAGCATCTGCAAATAGCGCAGGACACGCATCTGGCTATCCTCAAACCTTTACATGGACATCAGCGGCAGTCGCAAATACCAATACATCAACAATCACATTTGCTGGTGGAATCTCAAATAGTCCAGTGCAGAGTACAAAATTGATGTATCCTGAAGGAATGCTTATTGGTGCAACATTGACATTTCATGGTACAGCAGGTAATCACGCCGATGATGATTATGCGGCTACCGGCCAACTTTTCACTATTGTAAAACACACAGCATCGTCCGGTGCTACGGTTTTGACAGTATCTCCAACACTGAAATCTACAGGTGCTGTATCAAATACAGGTGATGCATTCTATATTCATTCATTGGGTACTCCTGCATCGGATGTCACAATGGCTCACAATACTTCTGCAAGTACTAGCGACGAATCAGTATTGACTGACCAATTCATAGGTCTGGCTGCAACAGTCACACTACCCGACATCAAGAATACCATTGAGCGACAACACGTTGTCGGTATTGGTCGTGATGTGGTCGTACAGGTGGCTGGTAAGCAAACAACCGAAGGTGGAACCATTGAGGTTATGATGAATAATCCACGATGGCTATACTATGGATTGGGTGGAACATCGGTCAAAGATACAAGCACAGGTGCAGTTGTAAGTCCTACATTGGATGGTGCAGTTAGTGCTGGTGATTCACACGTCACTCTATCAGCATTGACAAGCATTGCAGTGGGTGATTATCTGATGATTGAAGATACAGCCCCATATCAAATTCCAAGCGATAACCCAGCAGTGGCTGGCACAGGTTCCGGTGGCAATACATGGCCGGATAGTACACACGCAAGTGGATTCAAATTCATAGAAACCAATGAAGTGCGTCGTATTGTCGCATTGAATGGGTCCAATTCCAGCGCAAGTAAAGTAGTATGGCTGGATGCCCCATTGGACTTCGGCCACGCAACAGGTAGAACGTGCCGTATTATGCGATATGATACAGCATCATCTAATGGAAGTCCTGATGTGAACAAGGACACCTTAGCCATTACCAATCCATACACACATCTAATGTATGCGTCATGGAATGTCCCATCATTCACTTTGGAACACAGCATTCGCAATCGTGACGTTGGAGGATACCACACTGAAACAGGCGCACTTGAAAACGTGCCGGGTACATCGTCTGACGCCAAGACCTTGACACGTGTATTCCGAGGATGCAAAGTGAAGGATTGGTCACTCACAGCCGATGCAGATGCCCAAGTCAAGTTCACCGCCAACTTCGATGCACTATCCGTGTACACAGATACTGGACGATTGGAAAGTAGTGCCAAAGGTGACAGATATACCGCCCATCGTATGTTTGAAAATACAGCAAACAGTGTGGTTAATCGTAAGATTGCAGGTATCGCACCATACACACAGAAGCCATACCTATTCTACAATGGAACCATCAAGGCATTCGGTCAAACGATTGCCCGCGCCACGAAATTTACATTGAATGGTAAGAACAATGTTGCACAACATTGGGTTATCAGTGGTACAGATGCACCATTGTATAGTACTAGCGTGACAGGTGAGGCACAAGTTCCATTCGCAGGGTCACGACTCCCGAAACTAGCCGTTGAGGGTAAAACCGAATATGATTTGGAATTGGAAATTATCATTGATGACCCACTTCTATGGCACGAACTACGCAATGCAACCGAGCGAGATTGGACTGCACCCGTAGAACTCACCTTGACCAAGCAGGGAACAGGTGCTACACGTGAATCTATTATCATCACAGTGGAAGATTACATTATGGAAACAGGCCCAATCCCTGTACCTGAGGACAAAGGAGTGATTCGTACCGCAGCCAAACTATTCTGCAAACACGTTAAGGTGGAAACCACAGGAACACTCATTGGATTGTGATATAATGGCTCGATTCAGTATGCACCCCGGCGACCCAGACCGTAAAGCACGTCAATTAGAGATGGCACAGATTGAGATTGTACCACTCAAAGACCCCGCAGGTGAGGTCTTTGACCCCGAGGCATCCAAACCAACGGATGACCCATTCCCCGAAGAACTACAGGATTACAGTTCTATGACCGTACCAGAATTGAAAGCATTGTGCGCTGAGCGCGACATTGCAGTATCTGGTATCAAAACCGAACTCATCGAGCGATTAAATCTCGATGATGCATCCCATTCCACTGAGGCCCCCGTTGAAGAAACGGCAGTCATAGAGGAAGAGGCGGTCCCTGAGGAATCAGCAGCCGTCGAAGAAACCGTAGAAGGTGAAGTAAGTGAGTCAGGAGGAGAGAACAGTGGCGAACCCACTGAATGAAAATAAGCAGGGCGAACAGATAATCGCAGACAAATCGGCACTACTAGTGAAAGGTGGTGTCACTGAACACACAATTCGTGTGGACCCAGATAACGAATCACTCGTTATGAAGGTTAATGTTCGTGAATTATCGTTCATAGATATGCAGAAGGCAATCAAGTCGTTCGTATCCATTGAAATGGATGGCGGCGTGGATATTGACCTCGCTGGATATTGGCGATACATGATGGAGAAGTGCATTGTGAGCAGTGAACCATCACTATCTGTGGTTGAGATGTTAGGTCTCAGCCAATTCGCAGGGCAGCAATTAGCAGCAGTTCTACCACAACCACAGGACCTATTAGCAGGCCCTTTGGACGATGGCAGCAACGAGTAGAGGATACTTACCGCTTGATGAATAATCCTGCCGACGATAATATCTCATTCATGATGGATTCAGCAATCTATTTCGTCGCCAAGCATTACGGGTTAAGCATCCCCGAAGTGCGCGCTATGAGCGAAGAAGAGTTTGAAGATTCATTCGTATTCGGTGCTGCCGCTGAACGAGTAAAAGCCGATGAAATGGAGAAGGCGACCAAAGACGCCAAAAGCGGTACTCAGGTAGGGCCTAGTAAGGGGCAACCCTTCCCGTATGAGTGAGGTGTGCGAATGGCAGATACAACGGCTACGGCAACGAAAGATACAGCATCATTGCAGAAGCAAATTCAGGGCCAAGTTGTATCTCTCGGACTATGGGAGAAAGCCCAAGTCAAAGTTCACAAAACAATGGTGAACACACCTATTGTCAAACAAATTATGCAGATGAAACGATTTGTTGGAGGTATCATGGGGGCGCATAAAGCCCAAGGACAGCAAACAAAAGGTCAGAAAGAGGGCAATAAGCAGGGTCAAGACGGTCTATCCACATTTCAAGCATTATGGGTCAAAATGACCGCATATGGATTAGCAGCCAAGTTCGCTGCAAAAGGGACTAGTACATTGGGCAAGGCGTTCATGAGTTTGATTGGAAGTGTATTATTCATCTTCGGCATTCTCATGTTGCTTGTTCTAGGTTTAGGTCTTGTAGCAGCGACACTGGGAGATGTCAATAGTCCATTGGCGCAATGGCTATCAGACTTCCCGTTATTGGGAGATATCTTGACTGGGTTCAAGATTATTTTAACAGGTGAGGATGGTGAAAGTGGACTGGCTGGTGCAGTGAGTGTGTTCAAAGTAGCAATGTTGGCCGCAGGTGTAGCACTGGTACTGTTTGGTGCGCCTGTGGCTATCGTGGTAGGCACTTTGGTTATGATGGTAGGCATATTCCAATGGGTCAAAGGGCAAACGGACAGCGTATTCCTTGCGATAATGGCTGCAGCAACTGTTGCTTTTGTAGGTTTATGGGTATTACTGACGTGGGTTGGTGGTGTTGTAGCATCATTCTTCGCATCATTCATGCTACCATTTGCTTTGATAACAGCAGGTATTGGTCTATTCTGGGCAGCATTAACAGGTAAAATTCATTGGGGATGGGGTATCATTGGTGCAATTCTGATAGCAATTGGAGTGTGGTTATTGGCGGGTGTTCTAGGATTTGCTACTATTGCCTTCATGCCTGTTCTTGTTGTTGTCGCAATTGTACTAGCCGTAGTTGGATTAGTCTGGTTATTCTGGGACGAGATTGTATGGGCAGTCACATGGATATGGAATGGTTTGATGAAATGGGGAGGCATCATTCTGGGTGGTATTATTGCCGCTGTAGGATGGCTACTTGGTTTCGTATGGGCTTTAGTCTCAACCTTGCTCAAAATTGCTGTAGCAATTATTATGATTCCAATTAACATTGTAGTAGCGATATTCAAATTCTTCGTCAGCATACCCGGTAAAATCAAAGCATTGATGCTCAAAATTGGACTAGCCATTATGTCACCAATGATAAAAATTGGACGCAAAATTATGGCTGGTATCAGATGGGTATTGGGTATCCCCGGACGTATTGTAAGAGGCATAAAGAAGGGCATCAAATCTATTAGTGATGCTGTAAAGAATTTCTGGAATGACAAGATTGCAGCCATTGTGCCTAGAATTGGAATCCCTGACTGGGTTCCGATTGTAGGTGGAATGGATTTCGGCCCATTCCCACCATACATGGCAAAGGGTGGTGTTGTATCTGGACCTAAGAGTGGCTATTCGGCCACATTGCACGGTACTGAAGCCGTTGTACCTCTTCCTGACGGTCGCTCAATTCCAGTGAGTATGGAAGGTGGTGCATCAGGAAATACGTTCAATATCTATGTGGATGCATCTGGTATCGCTATATTGGACCGCGCTCAAAAGGATAAATTCGCCAAGGAGATTGGTATATCCGTAAGAGAAGCAATTGAAAGAGACAATCCATTCAAACGATTTGGGAGTCCTATCTAGGTGATGTAAATGTCAGTTCCAATTCGTCTTGTTCAACGCAACGGCAAACTAATATCTCTAGATGCTACCCAAATACAGTTCAAATTTGCACGTGGTACAACGGCTATTCCTATGCCTATATTGGGTGAACGATATGCTGCAGACCTGAATATCGTGACTACTAGTATTGATGTGGATGTCATCTTACGTGATGACGATTGTGCAGCAAGTGATGTAGCAGAACAACCAGCAAAAGCATTCATTGATTTCGCTAAGCCCAATGTGCGCGATAACAATACGATAGGTGCAGGTTCATATTTCTATGGCGATGGAGGTACAGTCACAATTGGTCAAAGTGGTGGAAAAGACATCACCAACAAGGAATTCCAATTGAAATCTACATTCTTGAAACAATCAGGTGCTGACCCCATCATTATCAAATTCATTGACACAGGTACTTTGGGTGCTGCGACATACAGTTCTGGGACAGTAAGTATCAGTTTGAATCACGCTAATCTCAAACACGCATCTACACCATCTCCATCATCCGGTGCATTTACTAGCATTGCACATGAGGTCGCTACATACCTCACCAATGCATTGAACAATTCAGCCAACATTGGTATCACTACCACAAGTACAGGAGATACAGGTCTTAGTCATGCATTCACAGCCACACTAAGTGCAGGTACATACAACGCAACACTGGGTATGACACGTGTGGATATTCAACAAGATGAGGTAGGGACCAATGGGAATAGCGGTACACCTGTGTTTTGGGATATGACCTCATCTGGTTCAGTCAATACATTGGCTGTAGTCCCACCAGCATTTCAGACATTTCGTGGTGGCGAAAACAATACGTGTAAATCTGCAGGTGACAAAGTACAAGACCTGATTGCGAATGTATCGAATAGCAACGTCATGGGTGCAGTAGGTCAAGCATTACAAATGGATACCAACGATGAGAGGAAAGGAGTCAGTACCGATTTCAATAAATTGGACCCTACGGCTGGGGCTACAGATGACTACATCGTGGGTATTCAAATTCCGTATAATTCATTGATTCAATCTGCAGATACTACCAGTATGACGGCTCGTAATTTTCTCATTGTGACAGGTTTGAGTCCAGCCAATAATCAAGGGTCCGTAGCCAATAAATTGCCAGCATCTACAACATTTGATTCTGAAAATGTGTACACAGGTATTCGAGGTACTGTGACTACATTCTCGGCTGCATATATGGCTGGCGATACATTCTATTCAGGCAAACTTTCATTCGCACCAATTGACATGATTGTAGGATTGTGATAATATGACACTGATTGGAAAGAGTAGCAATGCATTATTCTTCAATGGGCTATCTGATAGTGTGTTAATTCCACAAGCACCATTTTCCAAAACAGGCAAACAAACAGCATTGGGTAAATCGTATGACCCTACACTTGGTGGTCAAACTCAAAATGTCAATACCAAAATCAGCAAAGCCAGCAAGTCATTTAGTGTGGAAGCATGGGTAGTTCCAGATTGTGGTGGTGTAATTGCATCTAAAGAAGGTGTATTTGAATTACGAATTGGAGATGTCAGCACACCCGGTCCTGCTCAATTTACAGTCCACACTTTTGATGAGGAGGTTGGGCAGCAATCTATTACGGCTACTACAGCCGCTCCTGTTATCGTTTCTCGCACTCATAATGGATGGGATGGGGTCGTGTACCCCACAGACTCATCTGTGGCCCTACACGGCACGTATAACCGCTTCAATACGGGTAAAACAGATGAGACAGCACTTAATCGTCATTCACGTGAACTCATTTACATTGTAGGTGTGTTCACAGGCCAACAAGTGAAACTGTATGTCAATGGTGAAATGGTAGCATCTGAGAAATTGAGTAAGGAAACACGTAGCGCACATTCATCTGCTAATCTATACATTGGTGGTAAAGGTGGTGAATATCGTGGTAGTATTGAAGGTGTACATTGGCGACGTGGATTTGCTGAAAGTAATGTTGTGCCGGGTCCACTACTACCTACACCAGATACGATTGGATTATGGAGATTTGAAGAACCTATCGAAGTTCCGACAGTATCATTGAATCTCAAAGCCGCAGCATCAGCATCAACAAGTGCAAGTGGAAGCGCATTGACTGTATCCAATGCTGAAGGTAAGGCATTGATTGAATATATCTCAGGGTCCACACCTACAGCAACAACGACACTAGACCTTACTTCATCCACATACAGTAATGGAAAATATCAGATTACAACAGCCGGTGCGCTACAGAAACTTGACCATCTTCCTATCAATCTCATTATCAATCCCACAGGTGTGGATGAAAAGACCGGCACAGCATACCAGACAAGCCCCCCAGAGCGCGTTAGATTGAAGCAAGTGGTATGGAATGCCGATGGGACTACAGACAGCACCCTGACGGTGTATAGTATCCATCTTGATTTCACCAATAGTACCACTACAGGTCTGCGTGGATTACTACACGCTCACGCAGCCAATGATACTACCAATCAACTTGCGAAAGGGTCCACGATGGCAATTATCAATTCAGACCTATTGATTGATTCCGGCAGTGGGCTACCCTTACGCGCACCCGGTCAAGGTACACAAGTCATTGACCGCACAGGGCAGATGGTGATTGACGAGGTTGGCGGAAATCATGGATTCATTTTCAATACACAGATGGCAACCGATACAACGACCAATCCATTTGCGTTTAATTGGGATGCGACAGCATTACCTGTTGGATTTCAAGCAGGGCATACTGGCCGACATAAATTCACACACGTTAATGGACACCCATACCTACGTCATCTTCCTCAAACAGTAGAGGAGAAAGTGGAGCGTAATCTAGATGGTGACAGTGATTCATTCATGGCATTCTTTGATGGTGCATCT
>VTLG01005189.1_pt1 | contig 49258 bp, 57 predicted proteins | sample 4694571 | NCBI WGS metagenome assembly VTLG01 (sample SAMN12604809, study PRJNA352737) | marine metagenome | biome: ENVO:00000447; feature: ENVO:00000209|ENVO:00000569|ENVO:01000036; material: ENVO:00002151; isolation source: viral sequences binned using virsorter ... | reverse complement strand
CTTTAGTTGGAACATAAGCTCCGATGACATCATATGTATGGTTTGTGACAATGAGCGGGACATTCGCTTGACCGAGTTTGAGAGTTAACATTCTGAACGCACCTTTGACCAATTGGGATTTGGTCATATCACGGACTTGCTTATCGTTCAGAGCATCCGTAATTTCTTTCTCTGTGGAAAGCATGCCCAAAGAGTCTAACACAAACATACATGGTTTGCGTTCATCTATAGGCATTTGAAGATATTTATCAATTGCCTTAAGTGCCTTGGTACGAAATTCCTCAATTGTCACTACATTAATAACTACGAACCTTGTAGTATCAATATTTCGAGACTCTAAAAGTGCCCTAGTAATGCTACTCTCAGTATCAAAATAGAGTACATAAGCATCGGGGTTAGCATCCAAAAAGTTCTTGGCAACGGCGAGAGCGAAAAAAGTTTTCCCCGTACTAGATTCTCCAGCAATTGCAGTGATCTTGCTACTAGAAATACCGCCAAAGATACTACCGCTAACGAGTCCGTTAAAAACCATCGAACCTGTATCAATAAAGGATTCACTGTCCGATATATCGGATGCGAGTTTGCTGTAGTCATCACCAATTTCTTTTACAATATCTTTTAAAAAATCCATTATCCAAAAAACAACTCCAAATTAACAGTTTTCTCTACATTCCATCCAATAGCATCAAGAATTACCTTAACAGGTTCCAAGAAAGCCTTTTCAAATTGTAGTTCATAATCAATGTACTTGTCAAGTCCCAACTCCATAGGAAAATCTGAAATGAAAGATATTACATTCTCCCTAATAGGATTTGCTTTTTTAAGATAACAAAACTTGATCTTCTCTCCATTATTAATAAGTGAATACTTATTATCCAACTTCCTCTCTTTGATATAGTGATTAAACAACAAAGAACCTCTTACATGAATAGGTGTTCCCTTAGCATAAATTGTAGAATGTGCTTTATACTTCTGTACATCTGATACAGTACGAGGAAAAGCAATATCTTCTGGAGGAAGATTTATAAACTTCTTTCTACTCTCATCAATAAAATCAATCACCTCATCTTCTGTACCATTCATCATCAACTTAAGAGCATCTTTAATCATAGTACGACAAGGAGCAGGAGTAGAAGACTTAACTGCCTCAATACCCATGATTTTAAGTTTAGGGTCTTCATACCTTACCCCTTCACTATCCCATACATTTAAAATATATCTCTTCTTAGCAGTCCATATACCACGATCAGCGATGTTCTCCCGCTTCATCTCCATCTTCTGATCATAGGCATTTACATAAGACGCCAGTTCCTCATAGGATTTCTCGATAAAGGGTTCCAATTTATCTTGGCAAACCTGGTCGAGTATGGTAACCACTTTAGCCTTATCATTAATCTTATTACTAAAAAATTTATCAACAAGAGGTCCAAAATTGATGTATACTGAATCAGTATCTGATGCCACCACATAATCGATATCTTCCGTATTAAGTAACTTGTTCAGATAGGTATTTATGCGGTTCTCAATCCAACGAATAGAAACCTGTCCTGAAAGGGTAATAGCTTCAGCATTTGCTAATTTATAATAACGAAAGTACTGGTTGCCAACAGCACCATAAGCAGAATTAAGCGCGATCTTTTTCGCCATCTGAAAGTTGTTATACTTTGTGATATCCTTGACAGTTTGCTCATGTAACCTCCTTAATTCAGTATCTGAGAGATGGGCATAGGGACTCTTCTTAGATGCTACTATCTCCTTCTCAGGACCCTCCTCAGCACCTCCGATAAGGTATCCCATTACAATCCTCTCCTCTTCATTTCTTCCTCAATATCTACCAATTTTTGCTTAGATTTTAACATCTTCTTTTTATAGATCTTTCTATCTTCATACATCACATCCATTAGTTCTGGAAGAAACCCTCTCTTATCCTTCCTATACATGGCACCATTAGCACATACAGAATACTGCTCATAGGCAGAAAAATCAACCTCCTTATTCAATACATTATCTACACTGGCTTTAGGATGCCTCTCTTCAATCAAAGTTTCTGGACTAATATTATACTGCATCATAAGGTGAGGGTATAGACTATTAAGGTCAAAAGAAGCAACCCAATCATAGACACCAGGTACTGGTTCTTTTACATAAGCACCAGCATATCTCTCATTCTTTTCACTCTTATCCTTAGGAGGAATCACAATATTTCTCTTCTTAAGATAATTGTAGATAATAGTATCCCACATTCTAACCTGGAACATGACATCACTGTAATTAACCTTAGCACTATAAGCCATAGTCAATGCTAATTCAATAAGCTTCATCTTATCTTCTAGACGGTCAACCAGTTCAACGTCAATAATGTTATAGTCTACAAACTTCTTCCAATTACCAGTATAAAAATCTTTAAAGGTATCAAACTCAGAGTGATCAAGTTTCTTCTGTCCTAATTCTACACTAGCAATATAATCCAATCTATATGACTCTTGTGCCTTATAAGTAAACTTCTTATAGAGATCCAAATAATCAAGAGTAGAAATGCCACCAATATCAAAAATATTAAACTTTCTACCAGAGATATAAGTTTCATTGGGACTTACCAATCCCCAAGGTGACAACCTTCTCATCCTGTCATCACCTAAAATTCTATTAATCCTTCCACAAATATAAGGAATATCATATAAACGTACATTCCATCCAGTTACTACATCAGGACAATCAGCCTTCCAATATTCAATAAAAGCATTGAGCATATCCCTCTCATCATCATAGTGATGATAAGTTACATTCTTTTGAGTAGGAGTATAAGGTTTTCTTCCCCACGTATTAATATGCTTTGTATTATAATCTTGCACAGAGATAGTCAACATCTCTTCATCACAAGATGCTGGATCAGGAAACCCATGTTCAGCCTGAACCTCAATATCTATAGTTACCAATTTGATATGATTAACATCAAATTTAATTTCATCTTGAGGATACTTATCTGAAATATACTGGAAGACATATCTATCATTACCATATATCTCAAAGTTATCTACATCCCCATATTGCTTATAATAATCCCTACAATCTCTAACTGTACCTGGTTGTATACTTTGAACATACTTACCATCTAATGTTTTATACTTTGTCTTAACCTTACTAGGAACAAATAGAGTCGGTCTATAATCATCTTTATATAATACACGCTTTCCATCTTCATAACCACGAACAAGAAACCTGTTCCCAATCATCTGAATGTTTGTATAAAATTTCATTCGTCTTTCTTTAGCATCTCCTCATACTTTTTAACAAGTTTGGCATTAGGTTCAACAATAGTTAAAATTTTATCAGAACTTAGCATAAAAGTGTTCTGATTCGTCACATTTAATAGCCAAGGAGACAAGATCATCACTCCCTCTTGAAGTGTGATTTTTTGATCCGAAGTTTGAACTACAAATGGTTCAATGAGTTTACAATCAGGTTCTCCTAACTCAGATGTTACCTCCTCAATTTGAGTCAGAATCATTTGATTGTTCGTCAGCAGCAGCAGTTTCAGATTGTTCATACTTTTCGACTCCTCTCTCGTACATTTCCTTTAATTGGTCTATTGGATCAACTAAAGTAATAACCCAATCTGCTACGACTGGAATCAACTGCTTCTTAGATAAAGGCATCCATGGAGTCAAGCGTAATTTAAATGGAGTGGACGCTACTTCTTCACCCCCATCCTCATCGTCGCTAGTAAAAAGTTTAACACTACAAGGATATCTAAAGAAATATCCTACAGTCTTATCATCTCCATCAGAATCTTTTACCAACATCTCTTGGACATCTGCAACAACATCCTCACCAGATTTTAAAACAGCAAGTTTTATAGTCATTTTAGTGGTAATCCTCTTTTAATTATAACATAAAAAAAGGGGGTCGTAAAGACCCCAATAGCCGTTTGGTTTTAAAATGGAACATTTTAAAACCCACTCTATCTATAAGAGTAGGCATTTACAGCCAATCTTTTCTACTATGATGCTCTGGTACAATCTTACCGATCTTAATGGTTAATAATCCATCCTCGAAATCAACGGATCTAACTTCAACATCGTCTGAGATCGCCCACTCTCTCTCGAAAGATCGCTGAGCCAATCCCTTATGGACGTAGTCTTGCTCATCCTTGTCCTCTCTTTGCCCCTTGACAAAAAGTTTTCCATACTCGGTGAAAACATTAATTTCCTTCTTTTTAAATCCAGCAAGTGCTACTTCTAATCTTGATTCTACATTGTTTACATGTACAAGATTATAAGGTGGATAATTGGAAGTTGTGGCAATATTGAAAAACTGATCAAAATAGCCGTCTAGGCCAATACTGTTCCTAGAAATCTTTTCCATTAATTCAGGAAGATCTGCGGAACGATAACGTGCTAGGTTACCCATGATAGTAAGCTCCTTTACTAAGCGAGTTTGTTGTTGTGTGGACCCCTAAGGCATCCATTACTAATTATACAACATCCTCTAAAAAAGGATATAGGGTTTACCCTCCCTCTTCTGGGGGTTTACCCTTCTTACCTATATTATATTTCTGTTCCAAAATCCAATCATTCTTATCCTTATAAGGAAGAACTTTAATTTGATTAAGAGGAGCAATATCGTGAATGGAATCTTCCTTTACTACGTGGATTAAACCCCAATCAGCCAGCAAACGAGTAATTCTGTTTCTACGTTGTACGTCATTTACTGTTAAATTTGCATACTTTCCATCTAATGCAAATAGTTCTTTAAAGTGAACAATGTAATACTTTCCCTGCTTATGCAGAATATGACACGACTGATATAATTTCTTTTCCTTACGGGACGCAACACCAATCCTTGTAAGGGTTTCTCTCACCTTCAAGAAATCATCAGGTTCATTTAGTTTAACCTCTACCATTTGGTCTTGGGACCAATTAACCTGAGGTTCAACAGTACGAGTAATCATTTTCTACCACCAGTATCAAGTCGTTTTTTGATAAATTCGATTTGTTCATTAGATAAAATCTTCAGTGCTTGAGTAGCATTCTCATTATTATAACCATAATAACGTTTAACATACTCTAGATCTGACACCTTATCTTTTCGAATCCAAGGAGAGAATCTCTTCTTTTTCCTAAGTGTATTTAGATAAAAACTATATTGCATATCCTTATCTAGGAAATGATACCTATTCATTTCGTTAGCAAACATAATACAATCTAGATGTCCTGATAAACACCTATTAACAATATAAGGAGGATAGTCTCTAACCTCCTGTGATAGATCTTCTTTTGTAAAGTTGATAGAATTCAACCAATCTTTTAATTCAGCCATCACCAATCAGGATAAACATCACTCTGTGTAAGTTTAGCAATATACTGATATATTAAACTCCACCCAAACTCATAAGTTTCTCCCTTCTCATCCTGAAGATAAAAAGGAATATTAGGATATCTTCTTTTAGCAGCATAGAAGTGTGCTACCACTGCATGGTCATCATCAATTCTACGTTCCTGTTCTAATTCTTGTTCAGTCATAGTTCTATCCAATTGGGACTTGGAGATTTCAAAGCAATATCCATTGCAATTGTAATTCTAGGATTAAATGCATAGTGAGTAGTAGTATAATGGGGAAGATAAGAAGGAAATAGAGTTAACAATCCTGGTCTATTATTCTCTTCAAAAATTTCAGGATCATTAAGTTGATTTACAGGATTTATATAACAAGTAGAAGTGCCTTGTGATTGAATATTAAAATGACCACTCAAATAAGAAGAAGGATGAACAGAATGTAAATGAGTAGAAATCTTTTGGCCCCATCTAAGAATATTAACCCAACACTGAACATACAATGTAGGTGGATTAGGATTACCTAAGTGTTTATTATATGCCCCCACCTGAACCTTAAGATGTTTTTTTAGAAGATTTGTCTCCCTGGTATTCCATTTTAACACATTATAAGATTGAAATCTAACTGTGGTACTACTCTTTCCTAATCCAGTATATCCATCTGTAAATTTAGATGTCCCTTCTATCATACTATAAGGTAACTTTTTAATCTTCCTTTCTTTCTCTAAACAAGTTTTACTTAATGCATCACAATCAATAGGAAGAGGAATATATCCAAAAGTAAAATCCCAAAGAGGTGCATAGGGAGATATGGGTTCATCACTTTTATACCTCTTATATTTCATAATTAAAAAGTAAAAGTTCCTTTCTTTCTTTTTGATCTCTCATATATTCACCAACAGAACGCATCGTATAAGTTAAATCAAACTCAGCTACATTCCAGTTCTTGAATCTATCTTTGACCAACTGATCTGAATTATAACTGATAAGCATTGGAACGTCATACTTATCACAATCAGATGCAAACTTATCATGATCAAATTTCTTATGCATAGATCCTTTCCTCCCATAAAGATTATCCTTAATATCATAAGGAGGATCTAGATACATAAACACACCATCATGCATATCCTTTTCCATTAAGTACTCATAGGAATATCCATTGATATGCCAATGAGAAATTATTTCGGAATATAAAGGCAATTTTTGGATCCCTCGCAGGGAAAAATTATTACACGATGCCTGTTTCGAGAAGGATGAGGATTCAGTGAGACCAGAAAAAGAGCACTTATTAACAATGTAAAAACAAACGGCACGATCAAAAGTGGATTCCTGTGAATCATTAATTTTCTCCTTTGCGTCTAAAAATAAAGCTTTAGCTGACTCTGGATCATTATGAGATAATTTTAACTCAGATAATCTTTCTTTCATCTCCACACCAAAAGTCTGAAGATTAATCCAGAAATTAACTAATGGTTCATAAAGATCATTAACTACAATCTTTAAATGAGGATACTTTTTACTAAGATGAATAGCAACACTACCACCACCTAAAAATGGTTCCCTGAACTCAGTATACTCCCTCAGATCAGGGAAATATGGATCCATCTTTTTACAAGCCCTAGACTTCCCTCCAGGGTATCTGAGAGGGGTCTTACATGATTTAAGAGGGTCTTTCATAGTTCGTCTAGACTTTCCAAGTTAGCAAGATAAAGTTTGGCATAACATTTAGCCATCAGTCTAACATCAAGTTCTGATAAGGAGTCAACCAATCTACATATCTTTTCATATTCAAATGTTCTTTCTACAGATCCAAGCTCTATCTGATCTAGAGCTCTCATAGCAACAGAATCATCCTCCATCAATTTGACATCCAAGCATGGCACCCCCAATCATACCAGAAGGAATGGCCCACCATCTATCCTTACCTCTAGATCCAAACCCGGCTAATCCTCCACCTAATAGAGCACCAGCAATAGTTCCATCTGAACAATCATTAGTATCTACATTCTCATATACTGTAACTGTTCTTTGATAAGTCTTTCCTTCTGCGAGGTCATCAGGATCACAAGGAACTTCAACAGTCTCCTTAGATGATTTCACATACCCAGGATTATATTCAGTTCCTGGAATATACTGTTCTTTATACTCACTCTTAAAACAAGTACGACTAGCAGATCCACCAGGATCATAATAATCCTCCTCCAGTGGTCCCCAATGTTCTGCCATTGCTGCAGTGGGAGCCACTAACAATAACAATGCTAATAATCTTTTCATTTTACTTCCTCCGTAGTATTAGAGTTAACTCCAAAATAAATTCCAACAACAGGTATAGCAAAGATAGCAACTCTGGCAAATCCTGTCACTGCTAATATAATTAGGAGAGTTTTACCCTTCATTTGAATTCACACTCCACCATGATTTCGGTTAAACACGCTAGCATATTTATTTCTTGGTCGGCGACGAAAGCGCTCTGATACTGATACTTAGCGATAATAAGAATAGCAGCAGCAATACCAGGACCGTCCAAGGCATTGTAACAACCATCATAAATGCTCCGCAAAAGTAAAGCAGGATCATTGTCCAAGCTATGAACGACCCACTTTCGAACCTCCGGGAAGTTTTTTTCTTTGAGACTTTTAAAGAGATCATTAGTCTTTACCGTGGTAAAAGCGGCGAGAATGCCACTATCTATCTTACCTCCCACCGAGTATCTTTGACACTCATTGAGAACCCTACGCCAATCGGGGAAGTGTTTGTTGATAAGTTCGGCAAGGACTTTCTTATCAGTTTCAACCCGTTCACTGTCCAGGATGGATATAAGTCGCTTGAAGAATTGTCCTGCAATTTCTGGTTTTTGCTTTGCATTTATTGAAAATTCAACGACTGCACAACGGGAATGGAGAGGTTGGATGATTTTGTTTTTGTAGTTGCAAGTGAAGATAAACCTACAATTTCCCACAAACTCTTCCGTAAAAGCCCGAAGACAAAGCTGTACATCTGGAGTTGTGTTATCTGCTTCATCGATGATAATGACTTTGTGTTTGGCCGAAGACGAAAGGGATACGGTTGAAGCGAAGTTCTTTGCGTTATTTCTGACAGTATCAAGGAATCTTCCTTCATCTGATCCGTTAATGACATAAACATCTACTCCTAATTCATTACATAAAGCCTTTGCTACTGTAGTCTTTCCGCATCCTGGTGGACCAGAAAGCAATAAGTTAGGGACCTCGCCCTTATTTAGAAACTCCCTAAAAGTTTTCTTAATACTCTCAGGAAGTATACATTCTTCAATTGTCTTTGGACGATATTTCTCAGTCCAAACAAAATCACTCCTCATCATCTTCAGTGGTAGAAATCAAAAGTCCAATCCATGTAAATCCCAGAACTAATATAATAAGTTCAAAGATAGGTGTAGGTATAGGTGGGGTTCCAAAAATCATACAGTTTCATACCCATCTGTCCTTGTACCAACAGTCTGCTCAAAAAACAATTGACCATCCTCACCATACATCTTTGATACCCATTTACCACTAGGATATTCCTGCTTATAGACTTCCTTAGAAGTCTCTTCTCCTGCCTTAGTCTTTGCATACCAAGTTCTTTCCCACCATTCTTCAGTTTCATCATAATGGAATCCTTTCTCCTCAAGTTGAAAAGTAAAGCAATCCACTGGATCCTCATCCACAGAACACTGCACTTGATCTGGATCCCACTTGGGATCACTACTGACAAACCAATTCATAATTGCTTTGTAGAAATTGTCTAAAAGAGTCATTTATCCAAAAGTAGAGTCAGGTTCTAAAGCTATGTAATATAACACATCATAATTCTGATTCCTAAATCTTGATAAAAGTTTAGATGAAACCACCACATCATAAGCACCAGGAATAATTTTCAAATTCTCTTCCTTGAAGTTGAATACAAACTCTTTGTCTGTCTCACCTACTATAATAGAAAAATCATTTGAAGTATCATTCTTCTTATCACGTGCTACTAATTTTACTACTCCACCCTCACCAATAGCAGAAATATCAGGTAACTGATAAACAGATGCTGCTTTCTTTAACTTCTCTAATTGTTGACTAGTAATGACAAAGGAAACATCTTCACTAGGGAGACTTATACCCTTATCTGGTGGGGTAACAATAACAGTAGGATCAGCAAAGAAATACTTAGAGCGCATCCTCCCTTCCTTGATGACAACATACTCCTCATTGGTAAAATCCAATTCAGGACTTTGGTGCAATGACAATCCATTTAAAAACTGATTCAGATCATAGATACCAAAATCCTTAGGAATCTCTTCAGTAATAATTGCTTCCACTAAAATGTTTTTCATAACACTAATACTACGCAACTTATTCCCGGATTTAAAAAGAATAGATTGATTAATTGTAGAAAAGTTTTTTAGTAGGTTGACAGTTGTCTCAGAAAGTTTCATAACCACGGGTCGGAGTTTCATTGTTTGTGTTGCCACTGAAATAGTATAACAGCAAGCAGTAATGCATTGCTTTTAATATATCACGTTTTGCTTGTCCCTTCTTGTCATATCGACTCAAATACTTAATTGCATTGGATCGACAGAATGATTCTGCATCCCCTACAGAATGGATAAGATCAAGAGTCTGAGTATCAGAACTCTGATTTGTATAATGTCCATTATATGTTGAAGCAACATAATCCTTCAAATCTGTAATACCTTTATCTTCTTGGTATTTCTGATTGGATGGTCCTTTTAGATTTGGTTGAGGTTTCGTATCGAAACTAATGGTATCGACATTTCCTAATGTTGGATAAGGATCATATCCCTCAGCAAAATACTTATTATCATTATAAGCAGTATTACCAATACTGGGATCATAAGAAAATGATATATGATCATTACCCATCCCACCCTTTACACGAGTTCCAGTAAAGAGATAATCATCACTCCCAAAAATGCTACTCATACTAACAGTATCTGCAGCAGCCACAGCACTTTGACTACTAAAAGTAATAGTATCAGGACCTGCACTGGTATTGCTAGAGAAACTAAATCCTCCATCAGAACCATAATAAGGATTGCCTACTAGACTATGCCCATCTTCTTTCCAAAAATCCTCCCAATCTTTTTGAGAAGTAGCTTCTGTTACACTAGAAGAAGTACTAACAGGGGAATAATCACCAGCTCCAAATACTGTAACGGAATCTTGGGCAGGGAGAGGATTCTCGAAGTCATCATAATGTTCACTCTTTTTCATACCATCATCTCCATAAAGTTCATCGTAAAGTAAGCTCCAGGAATTAACCATAATTCTATCAAATTACCTCCTTAGTGTCAAGATCAAAATCAGCATCTACCTTATCATACAATTGAAGAAATGCTTCTTTTGTTTCCTCATCAAATCTATTAATACAAACTTTGATTGCCTTCTCTTTACTTCCAAAAATACTGTAAGCGCGAACAATATGCACCAACCTACGAGTGCTAATAATCTCTTCAATCCCTCCATCATAAAATGTTTTACGAATAATATCACCCCAATCTACAAGCCTCTTACAAAAATCACTATCCCTTACCCCTAGTGTAGAAGCAACCCTTCCTAAAATTTTAGTCTCTATTGAAGGTGCTGGATAGTCCTGCTCAAAGGTGACAGGAAATCTCTCAAGAAATGCTTCATTAAGTACATTAGTACCAATGAATCTCCCATCATCAGATCCTTTACCTTTAGTATTAGCAGTTGCAACTACATTAAAACCGGCAGAAGGAGATACAAACCTACCAATCTTCTTCAAGAAGATACCTTTACCTTCCAAGATAGGTTGCAAACAGAGAATCTTATTTGATGCTAGATCTATTTCATCTAAAAGGAGGACAGCTCCCCTTTCCAGTGCTTCGATAACTGGACCGTTATGCCATACAGTGCAGCCATCAACAAGACGGAACCCACCAATAAGGTCATCTTCGTCGGTTTCAATTGTAATATTGACTCGTATTAACTCTCTATTTAGTTGAGCACAGGCTTGTTCGACTGAGAGGGTTTTTCCATTCCCAGAAAGACCCGTAATGAATGTAGGATAGAACACACGGGTTTTAAGAATGGTCTTAAGATCACTAAAAGGACCAAAGTTGACGAAGGTATCATCTTTTTGAGGGATAAGGTTTTCTTCTAATTTAGGCTCAACAGCAGGTGCATTAAAAGACTTCTCAATATTCTCAACTACCTTTGTAGTTACTTCCAAATTCCATTTACCACGACCCACTTTAAACTGCTCAATCTTTTTAGTAACAGTCTGATATGCAATGTCATTCATTGCACAAAATCCTTTCACATCAGCAGCAGTAAATTCAGTACCATAATTGCTTCGTAGACTATCAATAATTTCTTCAGAAGTCATTTTAATCTCAAAAGGCATAATGTGTTTGTCAATAAAATTAGTATAGCACCCAGAAATGCCATACCTCAATCAAGGAGACACTTTCTAATGTGTCCCAGATCCTGCTTGATCCATTAATGGACCTCCTGGTCCAAATGCTTCTGGAGGATTATACTTTTTAACACTCTTCTCCCATTCTTGAAGTGAAGATGAACAATCAGGTGGTTCAGGATCTTTATATCCCTTCATCTTCTTCCATTTATTATGCAATGCACCCATCATCCATGATTGTGCAAGACTATGAGGACCATTCTCAAGCAGATCTAACTCATACTTACTAGAGGTGTACCCTTTGTACTCTTCTCTCCAATTTGAATCATCATACGGTTTTGTCATCCATCTCTCCATTATACCAAGTAATAGCCCCTTCTGTTTTATAATATAAAAGTTCTTTCTTTAACAAGCCAATCTCATCCTTCAAATCTGTAATCTCTCCTTCCAATTCCTCTATGTGCTCCTCGTAGACAATGTACATATCATTCAGAAGTATCATCAGAACTATTTACTGATTTAACCTTTTCTTCAACATCATAACCCTTAAGTTTCTTCCAATCAGAATACATTGCTCCATAAAGCATACCTTCATGAGATTTAATCTCATCACCATCTAAAAGTTCCTTTTGTCTTTTAGATAATTGAACATTATCCATAGAAGCATATTCTTTTTCCCAATTGGGAATCTCTTTAATCCAGTGTGCTATCATATCTGTACCAACAAATTTCCTGATAAAGTAATTCTCTTCTCATTATATCTATGCTTAGGAACTCTATGGTTCAAATAAGCAGGAAAAATAACATATCTTCCCTCTTTAGGTCTTACTTTTTTCCCAATATCTGTAAAAATAAGAGGAGAATAATACCATTTTGTTTTTAAAAAATACACCAAACTATAATGAAATGGCCAATGATTATGTTGCTGAGCATAATCTCCTTTATTATAAACGTTTCCCCAAAAATTAACTATATCTAAAGAAGTACTGGAGTTATCAACTAAACTATAATCAAAATTCTTTTTTATCTCATAGATTAAAAAAGTTTTTAAATTTCTAACCTGCACATTTTCAGATTGCCAATCCCATTCAGTATGAATTGCCTTTACATTACTAACCTCCACTGCTCCAGAATTATCTCCCAATAAAGGTAAAACGGAATTCCTAAAAGAATCCGCTTTGGGATAATCACCAACCAGATAAAAGTGAGGATCCCTCATTTCTTCTTACGTCTAGGTACTTTAATGGTCCAGGAAGGAGATACTAAATCTACCATCTCAAACTCTTTCTTATTCTTTTCAATCTGATTTAAATAAGCCTCACGTCCTGGTTTAGGTTGAGTGTCTCCATACTCAGTGATTTGGAATCCAAAAGTACGACACTCTTCTGAATCTGATAAATCAATACCACAATCTTCTGCATACTCCCAGATAGCCGTATCTACCTGACCAAAGAGTGAATCAAAGGTCATTCTCTTTCTCAAATCATTCGCAATATTATCTACGTGCTCATCTGCTAAATCTACTCCACATGGTCTTGCTTTGACCAACTTGTTAAGATCAATAACGATCTTGCAATCATTGTAAATGCACATAATTAAGCAACTAGTGAAATGAACTCGCCAAGAACCTTCTTATTAAGTTTCTTGGTCTTTAAGGATTTTGCAAAGGCTTTCTTAATTTGCGCCTTAGTTGCATCCTCAGCAACCTCAAACTCCTCATCATTATACAATGAAGAAGAGATTATGGCAAAATAACTATGATATCCAGAATTTTGAATAATATAACTCTTTTCCTTCTTTATCCTAACCCATTCCTGATCAGAAATATACTCATACTGTTTTATAAAACTCCTAAAATCCCTAGAAGAACATATTCTTATACCAATAAAATTAACATCAGAATAAATTTTCTTTAGGTCTGTAAGGAGTACTTCAGTAAATTCCCAATAATGAGAAGGAACAGCATAAGTATGTCCAGTCTTACGACTACGAAGATAAGTACGCCCAGCAATCATCTTTCTAGCTCTAAGAACTTTACCAAGAGGATTCCAATCATCTTCAAATTTTTTCCAAACAGGCAGATGACTTGCCTCACCATCAGTTAATATAATACACTGAACCTTTTGAATATTATTTTCCTTTTTAAATTGAGGAATAATTTTATGAAGAGATATCAATGCTTCATTCAGAGGAGTACCTGAAAGATTATACTTAGGATGAATACTATAATCAGCAGACCATTCCCTCTTAAAATACCATACTGTTCTCCACAAATTTATCATTTGCTTTTCTAAATTTTGTTTGCTAACTTTACTACTCAAAAAATTAAGCAAACTAAATTGATCATCAAATACTAAATCATTCTCCTTCTTTTCTACATGAGGTTCGGCAGGAATCATATTCCCCTTACTATCAAAAGTAGCACGTCCATAATTATTAGTAAAGGCATAAACTTCAAAAGGAATCTGAACCTTCTTACAAAACCATACTAAATTATAAAGTTGTTTAATAGTATCAACTAAACAATCTGCCATAGAACCAGACCAATCTAAAATAAAGATCAATCCATGATTCTTACCATCTGGAAGTATATTTACCTTTCTAAAAAGATCCTCATCAAATTTATAATTATGAAGCTTAGAACAATTTAATACACCTGTTTTTGCAACAGTGGTTCTAGCATAAGCATCACCTGCTTTCTTACATTCAAACTCTTTAACTAGATAATTAACCTCCTTCTGAGCATTTCTTCTAAAAATTCTATATTCAGAATCTACTTCTTCAAACCCAGACTTCCATACATCAAAACCTTCTTCCAATTCTTCCTGCACTCGGGTATTAGAAACTATAACTGTATCTAAATTAACATCCGGAACCTCACAATAAATGTTAGGAATATCCCTTCTAGGCATCTCATTCAAATATTTTAAATTATCACTTAGCGCTTTATCAGTCTTAACTTCAGGTTCTTTAACTTCAGACTTAAGTTGTGGTTCTACTTCCTCCTCCTCTTTATTTTCTGAGGGTTCAAAATTATTCACAGAATGATCAGGGATCTCTTCTTCCACTGGAGGATTCTTGCAGTATTCATATAATACCCTAGCTGCCTCTACCGCATCATTCCATGTTTCAGCCTCAGAAACTAAAGAGACAATCTGTTCTTCAGCAGGCGAAAAAGCCAAATCAAGGAAGTGACCCACCTTGAAATATAAATTAGCCCTGTCAGCAAGATTAAGGTTATCAATATCTTGATTAGCAAGGTCAAAGAAATCATCATTGTTTAACTCCTTATATCCATAATAAAAACTTTTAGAGATACCTGGATATTTCCTCTTCATCAACTTTTCAATTCTAGCATCCTCAGTCACATTTAAAAACTGAGGTGGAAGATCTGTAGGAAACATCCTATTAGGTGTAAACAAAGCATGACCTACCTCATGACCCACCAACATATCATATACTGTACTACTTGCCTTTTTCCATAAAGGAAGAACCAAAACTCTACTATCAACATCAAAGGAAGCAGTTTCTACGTCCCTGTTCTCTACAATCAAATCCTCTGTGGCCAGAAGCCTAGCAAGTTGGGATTTAATTTGATAATTAACCATAGTGGGTTGATTTGATAAATGTAGTATGACATAAAAAAGGACCCCATGGTGGGGTCCTGTGACAGATATTTAACTGGTTTAAACTAAACTAGAATCTCCTTACAGATTCTTTTACAACTGGACTGATCATCCTCACACTCAATCAAGCATTCGTAATAGTCGTTGATTTTAGTATCTTGTTCAGTGAACGTTAACTCTGTGTGACTATTCCATCCTGCAAGCTGATTTTGAGACATAAGGCTATGCATTTAACTATCCTCCACTAAAAGAACTTCATAACAAAAAAGTTTAGTTTCATATACTACCTCCATTCTACCACTATTTATGTTAGGGAATGCTTACAATTAACAAAAATAAATGCCTACGAGTTTTTACTTAGTATTCTGCCATGAAAGAGAACCCTTGCTTCTTCTCAAAATTAATTATATTATTAAACTGTTCTTGTATCTCTTTCTTGTGAGAGATAACAAATATATTAGCATCACTAATAACGTACTTAATAATCTTTAGGAACTCATCACTACCAAATCCATCTAATGAACTATCAAATACCTCATCCATAATAAGGAGATTGGTATTAACAGAATTCTTAAACCTAGCAACTTCCCTCCAAGTAAAGAGGAGTGCTAAATCTATTCTCATCTTCTCACCCTCGCTGAAAGAAGCATATGAGAAATCTTCATGGATTGGAGATTCTATGGTCTCATTGAATTCCTCATCAAGTTTAAAGTTGATGTAGAAATCCATCATCTGGAGATACTTATTCACCTGCTGATTAATCAGAGGAAGATACTTCTTGATTATCTTTGCTTTTACTCCACCGTCTTTTAACAGACTATAAGTGAAGTCATAGTAAGAAATATTCTCTTTTTTCTCAGCAAGGTGAGTATAAGTTTCTTGAAGATTACTATTAAAAGTTGCTAACCTGTCATGCTCAGTATTTCTGTTTGCAAGTTGTTCGGTAACTCTTTGAATTTCCGATTCAAGTTGTCTGATCTGGGTCTGACATCCAGAAATGTGAGTATTGTTTTTAGTAATGCCATTAAGTAACTTACTTACCTCCTGTGATAAAGAATTAAAGGTGGACTCTCTCAACTCTTCTTTTTGAATTGCCTCTTCAAGTTCCTTAAAACCTTGTTGCAACTCCTGTTTTTTATTTTGAGAGTCATCAATTTTATTTATTCTGAAGTCCTCGTCTATAGATTGTGTACAGGTTGGGCATACCCTATTTTCCTGGAAAAACTCATGTTCTTTGGTTGCTGTTGTTACTTTATTGGATATTTTGCCCCATAGATTGTTTAGTTTCTTTAACTTTTCACTAGCACCCATAAGCTTTTCTAAGTCCTTTTTTCTATCAGCAGCCTCATTTTCTAATGCTTCATTTTCATCAACATAATTATCTGCTTCAGTAAAAAGTTGAGTTATCTTCTTCTTTTTCTCATCTATATTCTCTTTACTTTGATTCTCTATTTCCTTAATAAGATTCGTTTGCATCTCCACTTTATCTAATAGAGAATCCTTTTTAAAATCTAAAGTTCTAATCTCATCTTTAACAGAACGAATCTTTTCTTTAATCAAACCATTCATAGAAGAAAAGATTTTAATGTCTAACAAATCTTCTACAACTTCTCTTCTACTAGGAGAATTCAATTGCATGAATGGAACAAAATTACTACTACCCAAAATTACAATCTGAGTAAAAGACTTATAGTTCATCTTAAGAACATTCTGCTCTAACCATTTCTGTTGATCATTAGCATTAGCAGATTGATCTAAGGGTTCCTCATTCCTATAAATTTTAAAGATATTAGGTTTAATACCACGTATTACTTTCCACTCAGTATCACCAATAGAAAATTCTATTTCTACCTTACAATCCTTCTCATTTGTACTATTAACAAGCTGTGCTTTATTGATCTTCCTAAAAGACTTCCCATACAAACTAAAAGTTAGAGCATCCAGGATAGTAGACTTACCTGCCCCATTAGTTCCTATAATTAAAGTTGTAGAATTCTTCTTTAAATTAACCTCAGTAAACTGATTACCAGTACTTAAGAAGTTCTTCCAACGAATTTTCTCAAATAAAATCATGCTTCGTATCTGGGGGAACTACAATATCATTGGGAGTGATAATAGTATACTTATGCCCATGCATTTCACAGGTCTTAATCATCACTTCATCCTCAATCTCAATAACATTCATTTCAGGATATTCCATATCCTGTAATTGTAAAGCATAACGAGTAGCATCATCCTCTTCCTGAAAGATATAAAGAACCTGTTCAGCATCCTCATCCACAACTGAATAAGCACCATCCTTTTCTTTTCCTTTCTGGGCGAGAATATACATCAGACTAACTCACATGCCTCCTGATATATCTCTCTGATAATAGATTGAACCTTTGATTTATTTAAATTAATATCAAATTCATCAATATATCGATCCAAAATAGATAAAGTATCCTCAGATTCAAGTGCTTCTGCTTTATCCTCCTCATACCATCCACCAAAATCAAAGTTTTCTACTATCTTAAGTTCTGCTACATTAGAAGCATATAACTTATCAATAAATTGTTCAAAAGAAGAAAGATCAGACTTCTTTCTAACAATCAATTTAACTATCTTGTTCTCATACTGTCTAGTATCAAAAGTCTGATAAGGAGTATCCTCATAATAAATGGTATAAAACATCCTATAAGGATTATTAATAGGAGTATGTTCTAGAGTATTAGTATCTAAAAGATGAAATCCTCTAGTATCATTAAAATCCGTCCAATAAAGTTCATAAGGATTCCCCAAATAAAAGATAGTATCATTATTAGATCTGGTATGATAATGTCCAGAAAAGACTCTTTCAAATCTTTCAAAGACTTTAGAATCATAACCATGATCCATAGTAATCTTTTGGTTAATCTGGAATCCATTAAATTCTAGATGACCCATTACCACTCTAGAATCAGATTTATTAAGAGCTTTATAAGTTCTTTCTTCATTCTCTGAATTAATCCAAGGAACAACAAGAACTCCTAACTCATCTAATTTAATTTCAGTAGGTTCTGAATATACATGAACATTATCATATTCACGTAACAATAAATCTACTGCATTAATCTCATTTGTGTTCTTATAATATGCTGTATGATTGCCCACAATAGTATGGACAGTTATACCCATATCTTTTAGCTTATCGTAATAGTTATTCTTTGCCCAGGATAAAGATGAAAAGTCGATACCTTTACGGCTGTCGAAGGTGTCACCCATATCAACAACCGTTGTAATACCTTCTGAATACAAGACCGGAAAAAATACATCATTATAGAACTTTAAAAAATAGTCGTGAAAGAGTTTTGAATTCTTCCTTGCTCCAAAGTGCTGATCAGTAATGACTGCTACTTTCATTTATTACTACGTTCTATGGACCCTTTATATGGATTTTTAGTTCTATTAAGAACAGTAATGAATTTATCTGCTACAAACGTACCAGCAACACATACTTCTATCTCATCGCCATCATCCCATATTGGAGTACCATCTTTCTTCCTTGTATCAAGAGCCTTCTGCAGGTCCCTAATAATTTTCTTAGTGATCTTCATGAATACCTAAGTTTAGAATGGATAGCATCCTTAATAGAATTATAATCCGAATAGTTAGAAGCGTCAAGATCATTAGCCTCAAACACCTCATCAAAATTAGTCTTCTCTAAAATTTTATTTTTAATTTCTAACTGCTTCTTCTCTTGTGAGATTCTTCTTAAAAAAGCATAGTAAATGATTTGAGTAAAATAAGCAAAGGGATTTTTACTTTTATCTGGGGAAAAATTATGAATATATCTTACGCAATTTTCAATACCATCACATATCATATCATCTTTAAACATATAGTTCACAAAATTAGGTTTAAAAGATAGATGATTAGCAATCTTTAAAAAACATTCTCCAATGTATCGAGGTATTTGGGGTTTCTCCCTCCCTTCTAATTTGGCCCTTTCTACTTCAGCAAAATAAGATTCCAAGGCAGCAAGAAACTCCTTATTATTCACATAATGCTCGGATCTTTTAACTTTCCTCATAGTAGTAAAAGCCATACTTATTACTCTTGCTTATATATGAGTAATTTTATCGCAGTATTGTGATTATATCAAGCTTGACAGATATTAAAAATGCCTATAGACTAGGTTTGTCCTGGAAGATAAGGATAGGTTCGAGCTTAATTCTTTTCTTTAATATCTAATCTATAGAGTTTTTCTAACGAAGCTTTTGCTTCATTGACTGTACCTATTTTACCCATTTTTTTATTTAATTTAGATCTATTACCTCTATTAACTCGACTTACATAATCTTGATAATTAGTGATCATTTCTATATCAGATGATTCAGACATAGTAAGAACATCATCTAGATTAATTATAAACATATCTTCTCTACTAGTTTTTAACCAAGGTTCAAATTTATAAGCAGCAATGGAACCTCTAGTTTTAACTTCTTCTATTACTATGGGATTATGGACGAATAATAAAGTTCTATTTCCTTCATCAGAAGCTGCAACTTTGGCGTAGATCTCCTCGCCTGATTTAAATTTTATTGTTGCAAAAAAATCATCTTCTATCATAATGTAATTCCTCCGTTATTCTTTTATGTTGATTGATATAATTTCATAATTGAATTGTTCCTGTACATAGATTTTTATTCTTTCAATGAAATGATTCAACGTGTAATTTTTTCTAGATGTAGTTGCTAGATCATCAGCAATATCATAAAGTTTTGCTTTAGACTTCATCCGTCCTTTTCTGAGGACTCTGCCAATGGATTGGAGATTTCTGATTCTGGACTTTGAGGGGCTGGCGAAAATAATGTTGTGCAACCGCTTAATATTAATGCCAGTGCTAAAAGTGCCATAGGAGGCGACAATAATTGCATTTTCTTCATTTTCGGTAATCTCCCTAACAGATTCTCGTTCCTCAGCTTTTACTCCACCATGGATAAAGAATACTTTACGTTTACTATCTACACTTTTATTTATTAAATTATACAACACCTCACCATGGGCTTCAACCCTACTGTAAAGTACTAAGGTATTTCCCTTAAGATCAATAGAAAGATTCTTGATAAAATTATTTCTTTTCTCATTACTGATTAGAAATTGTATTTCATCTTCATACGTTTCAAACTTCTGAGGTTTATATTTTAAAACCAAACATTGAATATCAAGATTAGATAGATGTCCCTCATCCATCAATTTTTTAGTATGAGTAACTTTATATGAAGGTCCAAACAATCCTTCTAAGACCCATTTATGAGTTTGTGTACCATCTAGGGTTCCAGTAAATCCAAATCTATACTTAGCATGATGAAGTTTATCCATAATATTAACTAAGGACTTACTCTTAAAGAGATGTGCTTCATCACCAATCACTACATCATAATCTTCAAAGAATCCTCTGTCTAAATTATAAACAGATTGCCAAGTAGTAATAGTGACCTCATTGACATTAGTTCTTTCTCTTCCAGCATAGATTCTATGACAATGATTTTTAGCATCCCATCCATAGTCTTCAAAATCTTTAAACATCTGTTCCACTAATGAAGTAGTAGGAACTACTAAAAGAACTTTATTATCTTTCTGTACAAAGTATCTTACCAAGGCATAGATCATTAAAGACTTACCAGATGCTGTGGGAGATATTAAAAGTTTTCTATTATATCTGAGTGCATCATAAACAGCATCTATTTGATAATCTCTTGGTTTAATATTACTAATCTTATTGATGTACTCCTTTACGCCCTCCTTAGAAACAAATTCATTTACTTCAAAAGGAAGACCATAATATTTGTTATTTTCAAACTGATAAGTATATGCATGATTCTCACAGAACGCTACAATCTTATCCAGTAGACCAACATAGATTCTTTTGGTCTTCATGTTGAATAGATGAACAAATCCATCCCAGTACCTATTCCTGTACTGAGGCATAAATTTTTTATTAGGTACTTCAAAAGTGAATCTATCTCTTAACTCATATTCAATATGAGGTTCAGTTTTTATTTTTAGATATACTTCGTTTACCTTTTCTATAAGAAGGTCTGCCACCTATATCCATTCATCTACAAATATTTATCCTAGTCGTCAAAGGATGAATAAGTATGTACTTTAACAGTTTTCTTTTTAACTGCACCACCACCAGATAATTTCATAATCTTTTTATCTCTATCTGATTGTTGAGACTGTGCTTTTTCTCTTTCCTTCTGTGCCTTTTCTCTTTCTTTCTCTGCTTTCTTCTGTGCTTCTTCTCTTTGTTTTTTAATCATTTCAATATTTACCAGTCTCTCTTGCTTTGCAAAAGTTTGGGTAGGTTGAACTAATCCACCTTTAGTTAATCGTTGCCATGGTTGTTCTTTTCCTGCTAGTTGTCTATTAGCCAATGGTCTATTACTTCCTTTGCCACCTTTAGACATGGTTACTCCTGGAGTTATACCACCCATCTTTGAAATTTGTTTATTAGATGATCCTTGTTCAGGTTTACCTGTTGCAGGAACTGTTGTAGTAATAGATGCGCTTGCATCTCTCATATCTCCACCTTTAGTCTTATCAAATACACCCCGTCTAGAAGCTTGTGCTTGAGTATATCTTTGAAGAGTTGCAGGATCCTCATCTCTCATTTTATTCCATTTCTGTTGTCCAGCTGCTTTTCTTCTTTTTATTTCATCGGGATCATCCCCTCTATAATCTGTAGTATCAGCAACATCTTTAAACTTACTAAGCACACGTTCTCTTTCAGCATCTCTTTCTGGTCCCTTTGGCTTCTTCATTGAAGCCTGTTTAGCAACTACTGCACCTACTCCACGAACTTCTCCTGGTTCACCACCTGCAACTTGGGTACTAGCACCTTGTTTATGACTAACTCCTATTTTCTTATAATCATGATCTATATCCGATTCCTTATCAGTCCTTTTCAAAGGATTAATAAGAGGATCCTGATTACTAGGATCCTTCTTTTCTCCTGTTTTAGGTTTACTTGGAGTAGGGTCTATCAATACATTATCAGATTTTGATGTTTTTGAAGTTACCCCTCTATATGTTGCCTTTTCCTCTCTATCTAAACGTTTCTTATATTGTGCTTGAGTTTCACCTGCTTGTTTTTTAGTTTGTTGATATGGTTCTGCACCACCCCTCTGAGCAATCTTTGATAATGTACCTTTTTCTTTTCCAGCAGTTACCATCTTCCATCCATCTTTCACTGCTCCTCTCATTTTCTTTTCTCTTGCAGCATATGCAACAGCATCTATATTATTTTCTAATTCATTATAATATGATTCTGCATCACCATCAGTCTTACCCTTTTTAAAGTTTTTAGATTGTGCATTATTAAAATTCAAGGGATCTTTTAGATCATCCTTTGCCTTTTCAATTCTTGATCTCATCTGATCAGCAGCACTCTTCATCAATCTTTCTGCTTCTTCTTTATCTTCATCAGAAGCATTTTTATTATTCAATATATCAACTGCCTGTCCAAGTGCTGTTTTTACTGATTTATTAAACCTGAATTCGTTCCATATTGTTCTATGGCCATGCTCACTGCCATATCTTCCTTCTACTAATATTTGATTAAATTCTACGAAAGACTTCATCAATATGACGCTTTCTTTTTATTTATCCTAATCCCGCATTAAATCTCATAAACTCAATTGCATTCTTAATTTGATAAGTTCTGTTAGTTATTTGTTTAAGAATACTTTCTATGTAATTTAAGAGAGTATCATAATACTCAATCTTCATAGAAGAATTGGATAACTTTTCATCTGCATCCAAATACTTCTGCATAGTATCCTTATCCCTTATCTTCTTTGGAAAAGGATTCTGTGTATAGACTTCTGGGTCTGCTTTCCCACTAAAATACTCATACCGTTCATGACGGATGTTCTTCCTTTGCTGCTCTGCTTTCTTTCTCAGAAGAAGAATGGTATTATAAAGTTGATAATATTTTGAATGAAGAATGGGTACATTTAAAGATTCATTATGTAAATTATCTGGATCTATTTCTGCATCCTTTTCCCACATCTTTTGAAGTTCATCTAAATCAATCACAATGTCCTGGTATCACTTTCTCAATATCGTATATAGTATACTTGAAAGATACCTGTGCTGTAAAGTATTCCAAGTCTTGTTGTGTAGCATCAAATTCTAAAGTAGTCAATCTATATGGAAATAGATTAGTAAACTTTACTTTAAATTTTGGATTAAGTAAATTATCTAAAACAGTTAAAGTACCATCAGAATAAAGATTTAATTGATCTATAGTAGAATCTGTTCTAGAACTTAAGTCACCTTTATTCATTTGAAAATTATATATCTCACTTAAACTTTCTGGGAAACCTAAACCTCTTAACCATTCTTGCAATTCCAAATAATTCTCTAAACCTTCATCCACCAAAAATCTAAGAGTAAGATCTTCAAATTCTAGTTTATCTCCAGGTAAAGGAATATCTTTCAAATAAGTAGGTTGTTCAGCAATACCTAAAGTCATTCCTGGAATATTAACTGCATTACCAAAATAAGAAATCTTAGGTGCTCTATTAACAGTAAATTCAAAACCAGTAGGCGCTAAGAAATTTCTATTTGTTATCTGTCCAATAATAGGTTTTCTAGTTCCTGCCATTATTCATTCCTAGCCATCTGTTCTTCAAGTTTTTCTTTAGCTGCTTTGATGCCAGCCAGTCTTACTTCTAATGCATCTTCATAACGATGAAGCATTTTAAGTTTCCACTTTTGACGGTCTTCTTGACTCATCTTATTTTTACAGAACATGGTAGAAAGCAGGTCTCCGTAGTTATTTAGATAAAAAAAAGGACCCTTGGAGGGTCCTTTGAGCAAAATGGAATATGTCCATCTATATCACATGAGGTTCTTAACTGCAACTCTTCTGTAGTAGCGGTTGGAGTTAATGGCAAGTCTGCCAAGTCCTCTTGTTGTTCCTTCTGCAAATGGGTTAGCAACCAAACCATATCTGGTCTTGAAGCCAATCTTGGGCTGGAAGGTGTCTTCTCCCACAGCACGTACCATCTGGAGAGGTACATATGGGCAGTAGAATAATCCTGCATCATATGGGCTAGAACCTTTGTATCCAACTGTGTAGTACTGGTTACCAGAGTTGGTAGCAGTGTTACCAGGTGCAAGGTTAGCAGAGTATGGGTCAATGTAAACTCTGAACTTACCATTGATGGTTCCAGCAAATGTGTTGCCAGTATCATCAACATTCAGGTTAGAATTGAGTGCAGGGGTGTAATCCAGGATACCTGCCATTGTGAGTGCAGAAGCAACGTCAGCAGAGCAAAGGACCATGTTGCCTTTTCCGCGACGAGTTCTCTGTGCGATAGCATTAGCATCTCTTTCAATCTGGAATAGAAGTCCTTTGAACTTCTCAACAGACCATCTACCATTACTATCAATGTCTAGGTCAAATACACCAGCAGTAGCAGTGTTAGAAACAGCACCTTGCTCAGCAGTCATATAGACTGTTCTGATAACTTCTCTGTTGATTTCAGCAAGGATCTCAGTGGAGAGAATGTTAGCAAGTTCTGCTTCAGCATTAAGACCATGAATTGCTTTAAGGTCTTGAGCTAGTTCTAAACTGTACTCAGCTTTTAGTGCTCTGGACTTAGCAGTCACAGTGACTTTCTCAATCGAGAATGCCATCTGAGCAAACTGATCACCAGTTGCACCACCTAGTGCTTCAGCACCACCAGTGGTCATACCTTCACCAACGTTATACAGTGAAGTATTTGTTGATGCAGTACCAACTGGGTTAAGGAGTGAAGGGTTAGTACCCTGCTGTGCAGTCGTACCTAAACCAACTGCTCCATCTTCCCATCCAGCAGTGTAATCTCTTACAGCATCTTGTCCAGAGAATGCAGAATCTGCTTCATTGAACAGTGCTTCAACGCCAGTGGAAGTACGGTCAGTACCATACATTGAGCGCATAGCAAAGATGAGTCCAGTAGGACCACTCATTGGTTGAACACCAGCCAGGTCATATGCGACCAGGTTTGGCATTGCACGTCTAATCAGTGAGATTAGAACAGGGTCGAAACCAGCAACAGGACCAGCAGGTGTTGCAGCACCAGAGAATCCAGCAGGTGAAGAACCTGAGCTGTTTGTTGGGCTGGCTTCCATGAGGTTGATGCCATTGTTAAATGACTCTTCCTCTTTTAAAAACTTTTCTTGGTTTTCTAACAGGACTGCGGTAACCGCTCTACGATGATTGTCTTTGATTGGATCAAGACCTTCATAGTCTAGAAGAGGTGCCCACTTTTCCTGCAGATGTTCTGATTGGAACATTTGCTTTTTACCTAATAGTGTTTACGTTTGAATTAATCTTAAATTCAGTTTGATGGCGGTTTGAATGCACCCAGTGTCCTTAGATAAGCGTCCATTTGAGTGCTCACAGGAGCCTCAGTGGTATCTACGCCCTCAGAAAGGGTTTGTTGGGAGGCAGACTTAGCCTTTGGAGTTTCTCTTGAGAAGTATGACTCCTTCAAGGTCTCCAGTTTTTCACGATAACTTTCTTCACTTTCAAACTCTACACTTTCAGCAAGTGAGGAGAGCTTCTCTTTCTGTGTGGCAGCAAGGCCATCAGAAACTGACTCAAGAATACCATTAGCAACAGACTCACCGAGTCTCTTGTTTAATGTAATATTCTTTGTCATCTGCTCATTGAGCTTGGTTTCCATGTCATCAAGTTTTTCTACCATATTCTCAAGGACATCATATTTTTCTTCAGGAATTTGTACATAATGTTCTTCAAATAGTGACTTCATACCTTCTAGGAAGGATTCAGTCATTTCTGTTTTGAGTCCGTGCTCAATAGCTAACTGATTCTCAGTCATCCACTCTTCTGCTACATACTCTAGATAAGAATCAACCCGCTCCTGCAGAGTAACTTTCTCTTCTGCAATTGCTTCGGTTAGCTTCTCTTGATACTCTTTCTCCAACTCCTCTTGGACAAGTTGGACCTTAGCATTCAAGGCAGCCTCAAAAATAACTTTTGCTTTCTCTCTGAATTCTTCAGAAAGATCCTCTCCACCAAGTAGTGCATTGACATCTTCTTCAATGTCTACTTCAATGGTTTCGGTTTCTTCTTCAACTGTCTCTTGCTCGGCTACTACTTCTTCTGTAGTAGGTTCTTCGGATACAACCTCTTGATCATCCTTGAGTTCCACTTCATCTCCTGAAGCGATTGAATTTTTAAGGTGACCCATTGCTTGATCGCCAGGCTTAGCATTCTTATTCACTACATCCTTCACCTGTTTAATAGTTCCACCAGGAGTCTTCAGCTTTGCTGAATCATCAGTAGGACTATAGTTTTCAGGAGTAGGTCCACCCAGATCTTCTATAGGAAGAGCACCTGGAGGTGGGTTTTGTAGCTTACCAATTGGTTGAGCAGGTGCAGCATTGGCGTTCACAGCAGTTTTAGATTGCTCCATTTCTTGTAATTTCGTACCACGAGACATTTTGACAGCTCCGATTAACCGTATAGTTTTAATCTATATTTATTTATAAATTGTGAAATTACAATGAGTTTAAAAACTCATTGAAAACATTCAATTTTGATTTATCTAGTTGTTTTTGATCAACTAGAGTATTAATTTCACGATATGCTCTAGCAGCAGCCCTCTCTCGAAGGATACCACCATCCCATACCCATTCTTTTCCTTCCATAATTCCTTCTACAAATGCATCAGGAGCGGAAGGGTCTGCCACTATATCTGCAGCAGTTGAGAGCATAAAGTCATCTCCGACCACATTTACACCCTCTCTAGTCGCTTTCAGAGAACCAATTCCTCTGGAAGAAACTCCTAGTTTTACACCCTCTCCAATTAAGGATTTGGCAATTCTGCCCATGGGTGTGTCTAAGACTTTTGCTTTCCCAATAAAGTTTGTTCCACTTTCCTTCAGTGAAACGATCTTATGAGAAACTCTGTCCAAATTAACAGTTGGACCTTCTGGATGACCAAGTTCACCAAGGGCTCTTCCCTTCTGAATATGGTTTTCGTTATACCGAGAAACTTCCTTTCTTAGGACAGATATGGGATACATTCTCCCATTTCTATTTTGAAGATCACCTTGCAAAAAGATCCCTTCTATAAACATGTGTTTCTTACCGCCTTTTTCTTCGACGATAAATTCAACACTTTCTATTTCTTCTCTAATGAGTTTCATCAGGAATCCCCAGTTATTTGAACTTGTTGATAAAATATGTTACCGGTATCACTACCGCTTGTTGGTCTAATAGCACCAACTACCAAAGTATCTCTTAATTCTGCAAAAGGTGCATCCAATACAGTTGGAACACCAGCACCAGAAGAATCATAGGTTACTGTAATTCTAGTACTAAAGTATCCATTTACATCTGATGTATTATTAATAGATGCAACTGGTTTTTCAGTAAAATCAAAATTACTTTGAGTACCTGTACCATTACCACTAACAGTTAAAGAAACATTTTGTCCTTGATAAAATGGACATCCAGTTCCTTCTGCAAAATCAATAGTAGTGGGACTACCTTTAGTAATACCAGTCACTCTATTAGAGGCTGGTCTTCCTATACTAATAACTGCTTCACTATCTTTTGGAACATAAAAATCAGTCACAGCAGCAGTAACAGTACTACCGACAGTAACATGTGCTGCCGTTCCCTGAGCAAATACTCTCAAGTATTCACCTTGATGGGCAAATTTTTCTCCATTTCTAGCAGATGCATTGCTTATAGCAATGACTCCACTTGATCCTACTGCCTTAAACGCCATTATTTTAAATTACAATAGTCCTTAGTATTTATTTATCATTTTAAACGGCTCTTCCCATACTTACCGCTCCTGCAGCAACTGCAGATTGGGGATCAGATGGTTCTTCCTCTTCAGCAGAAGCTTCTGGAGTTTCTCCTTCTTGATCTAGATCAACATCTTGATCCAATTCTGCTTCTGTTTCTGGTTCTTCAGGATTATCTAAATCTACATCAGTATCAAAAAGAGAATTAGCTACGTTAGGCTTAATTGCATTAATCCTTTCTGCACTCTTGTTAAAAAGAATATCCTTAATTTTATCGCTAGCTTGAGATGCCGACTGATCAGTCATCAAAAGATCCATAAGTTCATCCATGTTAAAAAGTCATGACTTCAAAACGTATTTATAAAAGATCCTGGGAGTGGTATTGATATTCCATCAACATAGAATATAATGCCTTCTTCATTGCCTGTAAATGAGCAGTAGGTTCCTGTTGATTAGGAGGTCTAGCCCCAGAAACAGGTCTATTTTCATGATAAAAATCTACTGCATTATATAAAAGACGTACATCGTCTATATTAAAATTAACTTGAAGAAAGGGTCTTCTTTCATTTTCCCTGTCTATATCCCTCAAATTTCCCCCTTATTCAACATATCCTTAGTGAAATCTTTTACTTCAGGATCTTTAGGGGTTTTGGGTGCTTGCATTGTGTCTGGAGTTACCAGTGCTTCTGGAGGAGGAGCTTCGCCTCCCATTGCCATTGGATCCATAGCAGCCATAGGATCAAGAATTGTACCATCTGCAATTTCTTTTTCCATCTGCTTATCCTGTTCGATGATTTCTTCATCACTTTGACGAAGAATATGTCTCCGAACATAGTCAGCAGAATAGTATCTACCAACATATGGGTCTGCCAATCCAGCCAAATTGAGTCTTTCAGTAGTCAATTCTGCTTCTTTCAGTTCTGCGAAGTGATTATCATAGAGGAAATCATACTGAATATGATCTTCCATGATATTCCAGTCTTCTGGAGTAACAACATTCTTTAAAAGTAACTGAGTCTTAAGTAAATCACTGAATAGATGAGAGAATCTCTTCCTCATTCTACCTACAAACTTACTAAATTTAATCTCATCTCTCAAAATTTCTGAAGATCTTCCTAAACTAAAGCTACTATCTTGTCCCTGAACTCTAGAATCTGGAACATTTAGAGACCTATACAGTTTTCTTTGGAAATAATTAATGTCTGTAATCTCTCCAAGGTTCTGACCACCAGGAAGAGTAGTAATTTCTGTTCCTCTACCACCTTCTCTACGTGGTAACCAGAAATCTTCCATCATGGACATAAATTTCTTATCATCCCTGATCTCACCAGTATTGGCATCATAAACTAATTTGTTACGATACCTCATCATTACATCGCGAAGATATTGTTCTGCCTTAATCTTAGGTAGATTACCTACATCAATATAAAAAATTCTTCTTTCTGGTGCTCTAGAAAGACGATAGATGACCAAACTATCCTCAATCATCATTAACTGATTGAGTGGTTTGATTGCTTTATGTAACCAAGATAAAGTTGTACCTTTATTTCTATCTACAAGACCTGAAGTACAATAAGTAACAGAATCTCTGGTCATTTTAATCCCTTTTTGGGGATTATTTGGTCCAGTATAATTGTTACCACCACCAATTCTATCATAAGAACCAGGGTTATAAACAAAATATTCTTCTATATCTGGGAAATTATAGACTGCTGCAGGATTTTCATTTGCTGCATTAGCTCCAGCAACAGCTCCATTACCCCCTTCTTTCTTTTTAAGTGCACGAACAAACCTCATTTTTGAGGCATCAATATATCTTAATTCTTGTATACCTTCATGAGGTTTTTTCTGATCAATGACTTTATTATAATAAAGCTTTCCATCAATATACCAATTCCTAAAAATTTCATGAGACTTTTTATCAAAATCTAATAACTCAAGAATATATCTAAACTCATCTCTAACTGCTTTTTTGATATTATCACTAGCATTCAAATTTGATAATTCAATAGCAACAGGACTATCATTTGTATCAGATACAATTGCTTCATTAACAATATCTTCAATAGCACTATCACACTCAGGATAAAGTGCCATAGAACGGTATCTTCTAATTAAATCATTCTCAGTACGATAAACACCCTCAATATCAACATACGAACCAAAAAACCCACTACTGATGTAGTTCTCAGATCCGTCCTGATTATTAGGAGGGACCGGAGAGACTACACCAGGTGGGGTTTTTTCTGTATCTTCAATTGAGAAACCAAATAATCTCGCCATGTCAATATATTTTAGAAGTTTTACCTTCTAGTATTTAGCTAGAAACCTATAGTTGTTTCTCCAACTCCACCAGTATTAGACTGAGTTGAGTTACCAACTGTGAAGTATTGAACTTGGAATTCAACATCGAATTGCTCAATTGCATCTCCAGTATCATAACTGAGAGCAATTTCTCCAATGCTGCTTGGCCAAATATCATAGAACTTATAGGTTCTTAGAATAGCAGTAGATCTACCAGGATCAGCATTCGCTCTAGAATTCTTAGTAGCACCTCTACCTAATTGCTGTACATAAGCATCTGTCATGTAAGAACTAGGATTACTGATACCTGTAGCTGTCTGCAAATTGCTCATAGCATTTGCCCATTTTTCAAATGCAGTTCTTAGTTTAAAGTTCTCATCATTAATGACGCTAACTGTCCAAGGTGCAAATGTTCTGTCTCCAGCAACTTTAAGAATTCTTCCTCTGAAAGGAATATCTACATTGGCTATTGTAGATGCTGGTAATGTTGCAGATTTGGCCATAAACTTAAATAGACCATTTTCTGCATCATCTCCAGAACCCCAGAAATCAGTCATGCTGGGGGCTGGAAATGAATTAATAGAAACTTCAAATAGATTCGGCCTAGCGCCTCCTCCTACTAATTTAGATTTAAATTGTGATAGTGTTCTTGTATCGGCCATGGGTTAAAAGATCCTCCTTAACTGATGTGATTAGCGACCCGGTACGCTGTGCCTAGGACTGTGGAAAATCAAACAGTACCTACGACTTCTTGGAATGCAACACCAGTTCTGGTTGCAACGAATGTCAGGGTGACATAATTAATAGATTTAGTTGGCTTAAGGAAGATGTCTGCCCTAAACTCATTATTATCAATAACATCAGGTGTGTTATTGGTTTCATCACAAACTACTAGGAAGTCATAGACTCCTCTCTTAGCTTGAATATCCCTCAGATAAGGTTCAACAATGTTAACAAAGTTGGACCTTGTATTTGAATCATTTAACTCAAATAGTTGTGCGTTTGCAGCACCTTCTAGTGCTTGCTCCACAGTCAAGAATAACCTTCTAACATTAATCCTATCAAATGCGGAGGAGTAAGTTAGAGCAGTCTTATCTCCAAAGAGGAGAATTCCTGATCCTTTCTGATTGATAATAGCATTGATCCTAGCACCATAGATGATATCTCTTTGTGCTTTAGTAGGATTATAGGCAACCTTAATTGCACTATTCAAAATACCTCTTTGAACCCCTGCTGGTGAGAACCAAGGATAAGCATCAATACTTGTCCTAACCATTAGTCCAGCAATGTCTCCATTAGTTGGAATCCAGCGGAATTCATTATTGAATCTATCATAAGTTTGCTTGTAGCCAGCATCCAATACAGCATAAGATGAAGAGGATATTGGACTAAAGAACTTCAATACATTATTAGTTTGAGTTGTAGTGTTAGAAACATTAACTATATTTGCTCTATGAGGAGAAATAGTAGCCATGCAATCCTTTCTACCTTCAGCAATAGAAATCAGGAGATTTGCTTTTGCTTGAGATTCAGATTCTAGAGTTAGACCTGGACCCATCATTAGGTAGTCAACTGCAACTTCATCCTTGTTAGCAAACTTGTTATAAGAAGTAAGCAAGTTGCCCAAGGTTGCTGTCATACCATTGGTACTACTATAGTCAACACCACCTGTAAGTGAATAAGCATTATTACCAATAGAACTGAATGTAACACCCTGTGCTTCTACACCCCATACACCTGCAGAGGTGGTATTGGCAGTATAAGCAGTAGAGAATCCAGCAGCTAGTGGAGTTGTGTTCCAATAGGTGTCATGATCCTGAGAAGGATTATAACCAGCAAAGATATATTGTGAATCTTCCTTAAGAGCATCCTTATAGTATGTCTTAAGTGGAGAATCTCCATCAGCAATGGCATCTTTTGCTTTGGAAAGGAAAGTACTCTTCTCTAGAATGTTTCCTTGAATACCAGTAATGTTGCCAGTGTCATCAACTACAACAATGTGACAAGAGTCATTTGCGCCATTTCTTTCTTTGGCAAAATTACTTGTAACTGGTTTTGGAGCAATGGTCTTCCAATAAACAGTTGAATTAGTTAAACCAAGAGTTTGCTCATCATACCAATCAGTAACTGTTTGTACAGTAACAGAAGCACCAGAAGCTCCACCACCACCAGTATTAATACCACTATTGTTTACAAAGAATAGTGTATCAGATGCTTCAATGGATTTGCCTGGATCACTTTGAGCATACTCACAAGAGTAGTAAGTAACTGCTCCACCAACATTAGATACTCTTTGTACAATCTTAACATCAACAGTACTTGCACCATTGACAGCGTCTGTACCAACACCAGTAACAATACCTTTAAGATATCCATTGAATACAGTAGTGCTTCCTGCTCCAGGAACAATAACATCTGATAATGCTACTGTTACACCATATCCAATAGTAGCACCTGCGGCACCTGGATCTGTAGTAGTAATTCCAATGGTTTGGTCTGCAGCATCATCAATAAAGCAAACCTTAGCAGAGTTAGCCCAGCTGCCTGGGTTTCTTGCTGACCAAGTAAAGTCTACTGCAGTTGTGAAATTCTCATTATAATCTTCTTTACTCTTAATTTTTAAAGATGCATTAGAAGCAGCATCAACTCCAGCATTGGCATTGTTAAGGGTAGAACCATCAGTTCTTACAACCTTTAGCACTCCTCCATATGATAGAAATGATGATGCAGTCATCCAATATTCATACTGACTATCAGTAGAAACTGGTTTACCAAATGTATCAATGAATTGTTGTTGCGTGGAAATATCCGTAGCTTCATCAATAGGTCCAATTGAAAAAGGTCCTGCAATTGCACCGATATTATCTAGTACATTTTCAGCCCTTCCAACTGTTAAATCAACCTCTCTGACAAGTATGCCCGGAGATAATTGAGGAGTAGCCATGTTTTTTTAACTCCGAAGTCTCAGTTTATCTAAGAATTATTTATTATTTTGCCTATTTACATGTAATCCCACATGTAAGATCTATCTCCATATTCATCAACATGCCATCTATCTCCATCAGCATCTACAAAGCTTTCTTGAGCATCTAAACCATCAGACATAAAACCAAAAGGTGCCATATCCTGTTCTATCTGATTCTTCTGTTCTTCATAAAGTCTTTTCCTTACATCCTGATCAGTAAGTTCCTTAAAATATTCTTGTGCAACTAACCATGCATATATGACCATACACATAGCTAAGTCATCATTACATCCTTCTTCTGCTTCAAATGAGTTGTGCTTTTGAATAAAAGTAGTTAATTCTGATATCAAATCATAATCATTAAAGTAAACTTTATCTTCTTCAATTAAAGTTTTTAAGTTAAGAGATCCTACCTTCTTAACAGTCTTAGACATCTTGACTCCTAATTGAGTCTTTTTACCTGAAAATCCCTGTCCTACGATTTGCCCTGCTCTGCCTCTCATAGAGCACATAAGCAAGTTTTGATACTCTAGATCATATTGTAGAATAGAAGCAACCTGATCCCCTACGTCATTGACCTCACACAGAACAAATGCCTCATTATAATTCTTTCCAACCTCCTCTATGACACTAGGGAAGAGCATAGGTTTTATTTCGTTATTTCTATATTTTGCTACTACCCTATGAGGAAACTTAGTAATATCAACTACAACAAAAGCAGAATAATCATTACCAACACCACGTGCTACGTCTACAGTTATAGCATAATCATGATCCTCTTTTACATCTTCATAGACATCTAATCCAGCATTTCTGTGTTTAGGACTATCATATACTAATGTCTTTAATTTACTAGGAGCAATTAGAGTATCTACAGATCCTAAAAATTCACATTCAAACTCAATTTTGAATTGATCTTCTGAAGTATTAGCAATAGTCTGTTTCTTCCATTCAGAATCTCTCCCTGGTACTGAAGACCAATGAACCTCAGTAGGAGTATATTCATTCATTCCTCTTTCCGCATCATGCCACATGCGGTAGAAATGATTCATTCCATGTGGCGTCGAGACGATAATAACTTTCGTAGACTGACCAGAAGTAATAGTAGGATAAACAGAGGCAAAAAACGCATCAGCAATGTGATTTGGAACGAATGCAAACTCATCCAAGAAGAGTATATTGAAAGACATACCTCTGACAGCACTTGCACTTGTTGAAGCAGCCAGGATTTTACTACCATTTTCTAATTCCAGTGAACCTTTATTCCAGGATAAAATGCCCTGTTGCATCCACTTAGGCAAATTCTCATAAGCAATTTGTAATCTACCTAAAAGTTCTCTAGCAGTGGATGCTTTGTTTGCTAGAATACCTATATTAACACTATCATTAAAAACTGCATAGTGCAACAAAAATGCCACAACAGTGGTAGACTTACCAGTCTGTCGAGGCATCTTACATATATTAAATCTTTTTTGGTGAAAATTCCTTACTAATTTTTCCTGAAAATCATAAAGTTTAAATGGTTGCAAACCATGGTCAAGAGTTACAATCTTTATATAATTTTGAGCAAAATAAACAGGATCATTTTTACACTTAATATATTCGCGAATATTATCCTCAGTAAATTCCTGAGCAACATTCGCTTTTTTTAAATTGGGGTTGCCAAGATATATTTGATCAGTTGCCATAATTTAAGTAATACCATCTCCTTTTCCTACATTAATATATGGATCACCATAATCAATGCTAGACAAATAATAACTTCTTAATGTAGAACTAGGATATACCTTATCAAGAGCAATTGAAACTTCCTTTCTAGTTGGCTTTTTAATTTCTGGGAAGAAGCATTTCATTTGCATCATCTTGCCTCTCCAAGTAAAAAGTACCAAATAAACATTTCCATGTTGTTGAGGAACACGTACTGATTCATCTAGTTTCTTTTTAACGGTCTTAACAACCCTTCCTAAAGGTTTATCCATTTTTTCAAACGTTTTCTTTATTTAGAAAAAATCCCACTATTGCAATAGGTATAGCAGCAACTATTCCTCCAATTAAAATAAATCCCACTTCAGTAATAATACTATTAATCATCATTCTCCTCCACCACCAGCAGAGCCGCCACCGTTTCCGCCACCATTACCATTGCCAGAAGAATGGCCGGAGCTACCATTGCCATTACTACTTCCATTACCGTTATTGGACCCATTTCCATTTTTCTTTCCATTTTCATCAGGTTCTAAATATCCCCCTCTACCGACATGGTATCCACGAGGAATGTCTCTACACTTTTTCATATCATAGCAGTAATATTTTCCAGGAGGACATGATTTCTTTTCCTCCTCTACTCTCTGTGCTGCTTCTTCGATAAACTCTCTAAAGTTTTTTCTTATTCTATGTTGGGATTGTTCGTCCATGATGTCCGTATACCTATTGGATGCTGCTACTTGACTATCTATACCTTTCATACTTAAGGGTTGAACTGGATATACTCCTGAGAACCTCCACTTAGCTAATCCAGATTGTCCTGGAGTTTGATAATCTTGGGATAAAAGATCATCTGCTACTGAAGGGAAAAGAAATTTATCAAATCCTGCTACTGGACCTGCTGGTGTTGCACTCTGACTAAATCCTTGAGGATCACTCCCAGAGGAATTAGTAGGAACAGCTTCTTGTATGAACTTTTTAAATCTTTTGAGAATATCATTCATAACTGTAATGCAGTAACAACTGTTTTAAATGTAGTCGTATTAGTTGATGCAGGATAACCAAGTAATCTTAAAGTTCCACTATTAATATCAGCACCAAAAGTAGCAATTCCTACTGGTTGATTAATTGTACCATATTCATTCATGTATGTACTAGTACCATCATGAATAATGTTAATAGTAGTCATATTATAATTAGTACCTTCTGTAACCTGAACTTGATAACTTACAGATCTATACTCTGAGGCACTTAATGGCATAACACTAGCAGCACTAGTAGATGTAGTTGTTAAAATACCACCTTGAATATCTCCTGCAATAAGTTCTAAGTTAGTAGCAGAAACTGGAGTGAATGTAAATTCCTCAGAACTAGCATCATACCTTAAAAATCTACCATCTCCAAGATTGGCATCATCAACATCACTTAATCCAGTAAGGGTATTAGATCCTACTGATGTACTAGCAATACCAACCCACTTACTAAGATTGCCATCATACATGACCAGTCTTCCGGCCACTTCAACCCCATTTCCATTTACATTTGATCTTTCTACATCATCAAGATCTGCAAAATAGATAGCTCCACCACCACCATATGTTGCTAGAGTTTCTTGAACCCTATTAACAAATAATCTATAGTGCTTAGCAAGTTCCCCAAAAGTAACAAATTTTTGATCTAATGGAGTAAGGGGATCAGGAGTCTTAGTATCTGGGGGTTGATTTAAAAATCCTTCTTGAAGATCATCCTGAACCTCTTGAAACTTATATTGCTTAGCTTTTAGCTCTATTACCATCTTCCTAAGTTCTTCTAATTCCTTAGGGAAAGGAGTAATATCTTCTCTTAATTGAGTAATATCCTGATCATAATATTTGATTTCAGGAAGATTATTAATATCTTCTTTTAAAGAATCTATATCTTCTTCATAATGTCTTATTTCAGGAAGTTCCTTTATCTGTTTTTCAATATTCTGCTTAGTTTCATTTAGTTTACTTAAGATTTGCTTCTTTAACTTCCTATCATCATCTTGAAACTGACTATGGTGATTCCAGAGCCTTACTGATGCTTCTCTTAACTCTTTATAGATTTGATCCTTAGTTTCCTTTAATTTTTCACCTGTTTTTTCTAAATTCTCATTTAATAAATTAATATCAACTTTAGTCTCAAAATTCTTGGTATCTATCAGTTCTGTTAATTCCTGAACCTCTGTATCAATCTTTCCTTTGACAAAATTGAAATTATCTTGGACTTTAACAAAATCATCATCAATAACGCTAAAAGTCTTCCCAATCCATGAAAAATCAGGAACTTCATTAACCTCATTCACCCATCTGGGGAAAGTAGGGATTTTATTTGCTACTTCTTCAAGATGCTCCTTTAAGGACTCAAGATCTTTCTCATAATGTCTTATTTCTGGTAAATTGCTTAATTCTTCTTTAAGAGAAGTAATCTTAGTATTAAGTGCTTCTACATCTTCTTCATAATATCTAATTTCTGGAATATTCTCAATATCTTCCTTTATGGCAGTTATATCTTCATCATAATATTTTACTTCAGGAATAGACTCCTTTAATTGATGAATATGACTTATAATCTGCTCCAGTTCTCCATCATAGGATTTTATCTCTGGAACATCTGGTATATCCTTTCTTACGTCATTAATTAGACGTACAATCTCTGTAAGATCAACTGGTTCTGGTAATTCTTCTTCTATAACCTCTTCTTTTACTTCTTCTTCAAGAGGTTCTAAAAAATCTTCTACGGATGGTAATTCTTCTATAAAATCACTAACAGATGGTAGGTGTTCTACTGATTCAGTAAAATCCTGCACGGAAGGTAAATTGTCGTCAGTGACGTCAAACATGGTATGAGTATCGAGTGTACTTCGGGATTTCTCTCCCTTTGTTATTTAGAAGTATTTGGAATCCGACTAGTAGGATTCTGATCTTTTAATAATTTTTGCAATTCTGCAGTAGATCCTACAAAAAGAGCATTTGTAACATTAGTGGGACCTTTTGCTTCCTCTTCCTTATTAACATCCTTCAATTTCTTTTGAAGATCCATTAATTTGTCAGTTGCATCAGATACACTCTTGATTAACTGTCCAGCAACTTCATATGCTCTAGGCATATCACTACCTTCAGCAACTTCAAGAATACCATTAATTGCTTCTTGTCCTTTTTCTATTATACTATAAAGATTACCTCTAGTATATGCATAATCCTTTTCTATGTCACTTTGAGTTAACCTATCAGGCTTTTCTCTGTCGACTCCCACCACTACTTGACTTTCATCTACTGTTACCTCACTAGGAGTAACATTAAATTCTTTATTCAACTCTTCATATTTTTCCATAATATTTTTCCTTAGAAGACATCTCCATCAAATCCGAAGTTATCTCCAAATTCAATTAGAGCATTATCATCATCTCCTGGATAATTAATACCTAGAACTTGAGCACCCTTCACATGATTTTGAGGAGTGGTATTATCCTGACTTCTCTTAACTGTAAGTTTATTCCCAGTAACAGAATCCACATACATCTCTTCAGTACCCACATAGATGTATTTGTTCTCTTCAACTTTAGTTCCATCATCAACTTCAATAATAGTATCCGTTAGATTAACATTAGCAGCAATAAGAGTTACAACATTACCCTTATAGTCCTTAGTTGCCCTAGGAGTAACCTGATAAGTAAGATCTCTAGTAATGGAAGTACCAGCAGCATTGGACCCAGCAACATATCCAACAGAAACCTTTCTGATAATATCTCCAGAAACATCTGAAATAGGACCAAAAACGTATGTCTTAGCAGTAAATTGTAAAGTATAAACTAAAGCTCTTCTAGTATCAAAATTTCCTTCATAATCATCTTCCATAGAAATATTATCTAATTGAATAGGAACATCTCTTAATTCTTTTATATTCCCCAAGAAATTAATTGGAAGTTGATAAGCAGGTTGAAAGTAAGGTAAAATCTGTTCTATAACCTGTAACATATCATCATTTAACTTTGTCATGATAGACAATTCAAATCTCATATTATAGGGAACTGGCATATAACTTTTCTTTACATCGCCAGCAGCAGTTTGGTTAATAATAGTTTGAGTCTGAGTAGATTTCCTACTAGGGTCATATTGAAGTCCTAAAAACTCAAATGACATTCTAGGAAGAGTCATTTGAGTAGGCACATTCAAATCAGCTTCTTGCTGCATTCTTGCAAGAAACTTTTGAGTAGGTCCATAAGCTAAGGGAACTTTAAGGGTACTAGAATCTTTACGGATTTCAATACCATTGAAGAGGTTACCAAATCCAATAATAACAGATCTAAAGATCTCGTTATAAAAATACTCAAACATTAATTTATACCTTTACTAGTACTATTTAACGATTTCCTAAGGCATTCCAAAAGGATTACTTTCAGTGAAATCTAATATTGCATCTCCTTGAGTTTCAATATTCTTGTTATCTGCAAATGGAGTGATCTCTTGAGTACCACCCAAGGTATCAAAACTTCTATTAGTATCAAAGGCATCAGAATCACCTAAGATATATTTTGCTCCAGATTCTCCACCATTAATTTGCTCACCCTTAACAAATGTTCCTTCAGCAATAGATATTGAAAGATTCAAATTAGTGGTATTCCACTTCTTAACTCTAGCAGTAGCACCAGAAGTCTGTCCTGTAATTACCTCATTATAAATGTAAGCACCGGTTCCAATACCAGTTGCAGCAGGGGTACTTAGAGTAATTGTAGGTGCTTCTGTATATCCATATCCAGAATTAGTAATATAAACAGCAGTAACAATACCTGCAGTGCTAATAGTAGCAATACCAGTAGCAGTTACACCATTGGTAGGAGGATCAGCAAAGGTTACAGTAGGTCTTACTACATACCCACCTCCACTATTTGCTATACTGACACTTCCCACTTGTCCACCATTAGCAGTGGTAATACCTGCTGTAGCAGCAGCACCTGTGGCATTTGTACCACCACCTATAATAGTAACCCAAGGAGATACGGTATATCCAGCACCAGCATTTGCTAGTTCAATTGCATCTATCTTTCCTGTCTTCTCACCTATTGCTCCAATCAAAGATGTAGATATAGAAGCAATACCCACAGCAGTAGTACCACCAGCAGGTGCAGATCCTATTCCAATAGTTGGTTGCTCAGTATAAGCATTACCCATATTAGTAATGTATATCTGACTTAAAGCACCACTAGCAACATAAGATGCAGTTGCTGTTGCTTGAGTTGCACCACTGATCATAGTCAGAGTTTGAATATAACCAACATTCTCAATTTCATCATCAATCTCTTCAATTCCAGTATCCAGAACCTCATCCTCATAACGGAAGAGTTCACATCTCAACTCATAAACATAATTCTTTTTAAGTTGATAGAAAGGTTGCTCATGCTCAACATATTTGATTTCAAATAATCTATCACCTAATGGGAAATAAATGATATCTCCCTCTTTAGGACGAGTCCATAGTTTTACATCAGGAAGATTCTTCATCAATGGACTAATATATTCTTCAAATCTTTCTCTAGATATAATCAAAGTCAAATCATCCATTTCTTGGATACCAAATTTTCCAAGAAGAGTTCCTTGTCCACCATATCCTTCGTAATTATCTACATATGCTTCTATAGGATATGCATCATCAAATTTAGATTCTATTACTTCTTTAATAACTGTGTTAGTCTTTATATATTTTCTAGGAATATAAAATACCTCGATACCATACATTCTAATCTGCTCATTCATGAGAGATTGAAGTAGTGCTTGTTCTCCTGAAGCTCCGTTGAGGGTGTAGGGATTAAGTGCCATAGTACTTTACCCTATCATATCTAGAGGTGGTAACTCATAAGTAGTGAGCATCTTCTCTCTAATTTCATCTATTTCTCTTTGAGCATCATCATAAATCTGTCTGCCATTAAATTCTATTCCACCAGGTAATTTAACTCCAGTGAATTTAATCAAATTCATTCCCCATTGACGTTTAAACAATGCAGTAGTATATCTCTTAAGGAAAGAATCATTCCAGACCCCAGCAAAACTTCCCCCTTCTACTGCTCTCCAACAATCAATAATTATATAATCTCCAGCATTTATTTCACCCCACCTAACATCAATATACAACCTATCCATCCTCTGATTAAATCTAATCTGCTTATGAGTATTCAAGAGGAAATTCATCGTTTCCAAATACGTCATAGCCATAGAATAGCTCAATAAATCAGTTTGTCCCCAATAATATATGTCATTCAAGAATAACTGATACTTGAAGCTAAACATATTAGAGCTATTAATAGATGAAGCTTCATCATACTGGAATATTTTAGTAACTCCAATAATGTTTTTAGGTAAAGGTAAGTAATTACTATTCTCTTCAAAATTAAACTGAGTAGTAATTCCAACAGTCTCATTAACTGTTGTGGTAGTAATGCCTGTTGCTGTAGTTACCCCCTTTCCTCTATCAATATCATCTTGCGTTATTTTATACTTTAAGTAAATTTGAGCAACACCATCAAAATGCCTCTCATGAAAATATTGCAGAGCATCATCGATCAAATCCTCACACTGCTCCTCAGCAAGGTTAATCTCCAACATAGGAGCGCCCAACTGCCTTAAGCAATACTCTTTGAATTCTGTTCGTGAAGCAGGCTGCGCCATGTTATATTACTACTATTTTTATATTTATGGTGCGGAAGATACTCCTCCTTGGACCAATATGTTACCATCAGCAATAACATAAACAGTTGAAGCTGATCCCACTAAAACATTATAAACATATCTTCCAGGTTTTAAGGTTCTAGTTGCAGTAGATCCCAAAGAAACATCAAACTCACCATCCGGTGCGCTAGTAAACCCTACATTAAAAGTAGCAGCAGGATATCCAGTAGATCCAACAGAAACTGATTTAGTCATCTGAGCAGATCCACTATAACCAGTAAAGTTATAATTAGATCTGTCGTTATTTAAAACTTTGAAACTAGACTTAAAATCTGCTCCCTGATAAATGGTCAGATTAACACCATAAGGTACTCCTACCGAAGGATCAAAAGTAATAGTGTTATTTGCCATTTTACTTGTCTAAGAGAAGTTGAATCATGGATTTAATATCACCTATTTCATTTTCCAATTTATCAATTCTTTCTTTATCAGAAAGAAGTTTTTTTCTAGTTTGAACATATGCCTCAAAATCAGTCTTATTAGTATTCACGATAGCCTGAGAATGGCTATCTCTAAAAAATCCATCATGGTCCTTTACTGGTATTAAAGACATTATGCTAAAGCTATTGATCTAAAGTTTCTAACCTGAGGAGGTACTGCCTGATTTGTACTGGTTCCAATAATTTTAATCCTAAAGGATTCAAATGGTGGAAGATTATCAGCAGTAAACTTATATTCCTTATAAAGACCCAAAGTAGGATTAGTGGTAAGTACATCCACTTTCTGAACTCTAACATCAGATGTTCCATCATTCTCAGACCTACTCAATGGAACTCCCACTCTAGAGGAATTCTGATTAAGGAATCCAGGGAAAGGAACAAAGACAAAATCATTTACATTACCTTCTTGATTAAGTGCATAGAATACTCTTAAATCATTAAATGTATTAACATAACCATCAAGGAATACCTGTAAAGAAGTAGCAGGATTTTCAAGAACTACATTCTTAGTTACATAGAAATATCTATTTGGATCATCACTAACACCATTGACTCTATAATCATTCTTAAAGTCTGTAATAGGAGCATTAATTCTATTTGAAACAAATACAATTGCACTTTGATCTAAATCAATAGAAGGAGATATTCTAGAATCATCACTCACCAAATTAACATTCATAGTAAATGATTTCTTACCAGGAAGATCTCCCAGATAAGTATTTTCATTTATCTGAGAAGCAACGATCCTAGGAGAATCAAAATAATTCTCTACATTAAGAGCAACTCCTTGGAATCCTTTATCTAAGAATGGTGCTTCAGTACCATCAATACTTTGTCCAGAAATAGTCCTAACTGAAGAATTAGTATTGGTTCCAGTAGGTGCTAAAACATTAAAATTAGGTACAATCATTTCAAATGGTACATTATAAGTTCCTCTACTTTCATCAGTGGCAACTACAGCAGTTTCGTTAAATTTAAGTTGTTGGAAATCGCCTGTGCCGGACCTATTAGTACCTCTATCAGTATCAGACATATCAATCTTGATATGATAATAATCTAAACCATTAGGATTAGCTATAGTTGCGGCACTCAACTGATGAGTAGCATTAATTCTTCTTAAAGAGACTCCATTAAGTTCATACTTATATACCAAATCAGTAGCAGAATGATTTTCAACTAATGTATTATCAATACCTCTAGTAATACCTGTTAAAGTACTTCCAGAGAATCCAGTATACTTAATAACTTCACCACCAACTTTAACATAACCAGGGTTAGTTGCAGCAACTCCTACATTTTCAAATAGTGCATAATTATCAGTACTTGCAATAGAAATAGCACTAGTGGCACTATTAGAATAATCTGCACTTAGAGTTACAGGAATGTCATTAGTTTGAATTCTACTTAATGTGACATAATCAGTTCCACCATGCATTCCATGATTTCTTTGATGAACCCTTACATGAAGACCATCACTGTCTTCTCTAATAGGAGCTACTGGTAATACAGCTCCACCAACACTATAGTTAAGAGTGGTAGTAACACCAGCACTATTTTGATAATTTAAGAATTCTCCAGCTCCAGTACCAAATTCACCTTGAACATCTGTAATAATTAATTCATTATTTCCATAAGTCTCAGCAACGGTTAATTTCATTCCACCACCAAGAGCTTGATTGCCTACAGTTATTGGTTGAAGAACATCACCTAAAGCATATCCTATACCCCCTGCACTGATAGTAGCAGCAATAGCTACTCCATTATTAATAGCAATATCTGCAGTAGCATTAATACCCTTACCTGTATAACTTGTAAGTGCTACTCCAGTAAAGACATAATAAGCAGCAGAAGGAGTATATCCAGCACCAACATTAGTTACTGTTAAAGTTCCTGTGGCAGAACCTGCAGCTCCAACATAACTTCCAGAACCAGTCGTTCCTGTTTGAGTAATTGTATTACCTGCTACTAATCCAGTATCTGCTACTGTAGTTCCTAATCCTACCCTAATAGTATTGGGTTGCATAGTAATAGCATTTTCAGGAATTTCTTCCAATTCTGTATTAAGAGATGGATTAAAGAATTGAACAGATCCATTAGAAACAAAATCTGCACGATGTAATTCAAAAGTCAAATCTTCATATTGACTTGGAGTCCATACAGAAGCATTTTGTGATTTATAGAGAGATCCAAGTAATCTTTGGGTAGAAACTAAAGCTTGTCCTTCTTCCCTTCCCAATGTAGATACATCAGATTCTCCTAGTCTAGAAATCCAAACCCTATATTCTGTAGAGTTGGATAAGATTATAATTGCGTATTCTCTTTGACCATTTAGAAAAACTGGAGATGGGAATGTAAATTTAGTGGCAACACTAGCATCTAAAGATGTTGTAATTTCATCAGGTTGCTTATCTACTTCAGAATAAGCTAAAACTCTTTGACTTGGTTGTCCCAACTCTACATCACGAATTTGCATAGTAACTGGAACTCCCTGAGTATCCTTCTCATGGAAGAAAATATCACAACTAGTAATATAAACTCCTGTCTCATCATTAACCATGAAGGATTGAGCAAGAGGGTCAAGATATTCACCAGTCAATCTAGAACTAGTTGATCCACTTTGGAATGTAGTACTTGCACTTGCACTATCACCAATAGTTCTAGTTTGACGGAAATTATCATTATGAGTTACTCTTGCATTCCTTAAAGATAGAGTAACTTGTTGAGTATTATCAATGTCTCCTTGTGAATAGAATACTTCTTCAGCAGAAGTAGTAACTGTTCCTTCTACTCTACTATTAATTGGACTACTAGTTAATCTTAGTCTAGATCTACCAGTCTCAAATTGTGGGTTAGAAGCATCACTTCCACTTGGAACTCTATAAGAACCAATTAATGTTCCTAATCTATCTGTAACTAATCTTACATCTGTAACTACTGCATGAGCTCCACTATTTGCTCCTCTTAAAATCATATTCCGAGCAATATAGCCAGAGAATTCTGGTCTTTCTTCTTCAGCCAGACTAAATGTATCACAATTTAAAAGAGTAGAAGTTTCTGAATAAGTTGCAGGAATTCTAACTTCTCTATTATAAGGGTTTCTTTCAAATCTATCAGTAGGATTATTATAAGGACCATACTTATGATTTGGCGTTGCTACTCTAAAAACAATGCCAGGGGTCATCCCACTATTTCTTTGAGTTACAGTGGAAGGCATTATACCACCAACAGCTTCACCAACCTGGAATGTTCCAGACACCATTCTTATTTCAATTAACTTACTAAAACAGAATCTAGCCACATCTACATTATCAAAGAATGGATAAACCTGAGTGAAAGGCTTCATTCTTCTTGCAGTAAATTCAATATTACGAGATCTCATGAAGTGGACAATATTTCTACTTACAATCCTATCTCCTAAACTTTGTGTATCAATTTGCTGAGTAACAGTAGTCTGACTACCTGTTCTTTGCTGTTGCAAATCAACTCCAACAGTTCCAGATATAGTAGTACTAGTAACATCGTTTTGATCTTGTACACGGAAAGAACCAGGAACATTACCTCCAATATTCCTCATATGATTTATAGCACTAGTAGATGTCCAGTTATCTCTAGTACCATTACCCATCATATCAATAAATTCACTAGCAGTACCCTGACGCCAAGATCTAGTAGATTGAGTTGATTGACTAGAATCTAAGGAGAATGAAACATCAACACCAGTAGTCTCCCATGCCCTCCAAATAACAGGACTTACTCCAGATCTAGTTCCATCAGCAGCAGTAGTAATTTCTGCTCTCATTGCTTCTGCTACACCCTGGAAAGAACCTTCCATCAGGACGTCTCTAAGTTCCATTCTATTAACATCAATCCAGACATCCACTGTTGGTTCAAAGAAGAGGGATCCATTCCAGAATCTAACAAGGAAAGGAGTTACACTTTCAGATCTTGTAGCAAAGGGTTGTCTTAACCAACTAGTTTCACTATAATCAAGAGTGACAGTTTGTGCTTGACTTCTTCTTACATTAGTTCCTAAAATATCAGCATATCTAGAATCTTGATTAGGTGCAGTTGTGGTGCCTATACCAGCAATAGATGTATTTCCAATTTGAAGATTAAAGGAAGTAGTATAATGAGTAGGTCTCATTACTCTATTAGTTCTATCAATAGAATTCCTAAAACCAATGGTAGTATCTTGTGGTTGAGTAGAAGAGAAATTATCTACATAAATTCCAGACTTATACCTATTCAAACCATTTGCATCTGGCACAAAGAGATTTAAAGTAGTGCTTTCAATCTGGTTTAAAGAAGTATAATATTCTAAATTCTTAATTCTCTGCTCCAATTTAGAGATATCTGACATTTGATATCTCTTATGATCAATGAAGGTTACCCGAGCATTCTCAACAAAATACAAATAAGGAGGAAGTGCTACATTAGCAACATTCATACATCCTGATACTTCTTCAGGAAGAGTAGGATTATCATCAGGAGACCCTTCTTTTACTGTAAAAATACCATCTTTATCCAAATAGATTCTATCCATTCTACCCAGATAATAATCATATCCTAAAGTAATAGATTCTTCTGAAGCTAAAACATTTTTAGAACTATGTTGATCGCCATCAAAGACTCTTCCATCAAATTCAAATGGAGACCTTGTAGAAGCAGCAACAGTATAATCAGTTACTCTAGGACGAGCATCAATAATATCACTACAACTCAGACCATTAATACTAGGAATTTCGGTTCCATAATCAAAATCATCATATGAACTTACTGTAGTAATATCTCCCGTATCTGATGCAGCATAAGAAGAGCTCATAAAATAAGCAACCAATTTCTTAGTAGGAGTAGGAACTCCTACTTTTCTAATAATTCTTGCATAATCATAAATGGTTGATCTTTGACCATTACCAAAATCAAATGCACTAATAATATTTTTACTGCCCACATTAACATTACTTGCTAATGCAGCTACACCAGATTCATCAAAAGTAATTACTTCTCCCTGTTCAAATACTCTACTATTTGTGTATATAAAATTAACTTGAGTATCATTCTTTCTTATAAGATAAAGTGCTTTAGCTCCACTTACAGCACCAGTTATAGACTCTCCTATAATAAGGTCATTAGTAGTTCCTGTAGCACCATCCATAGATGCACAAGTCATAGATGGAGGTACTGGATCATCAGTATTTTCTGATTCAAATACTCCATATAGCATATTTGCATCAGGAACATTCAAACAAATAACTGGATCTTGAACTCTAGTACCAAATGGGAAGTCACCATAAACTAATCCATCATTTAAAGTTGTGCCACCAATACCAGATCCTGTTTGATTAGATTTGTCTATTAATACTGTAGTTACAATATTTTTAGTTTTTATTTTATTAGTAACTTGAGATTTACGTAAAGTAGCTACTAAAGTACTAGCGGAATCATCAGTTCCTAAACCATCAATAGTTAAAGTATTAGAACCATCAGTAAAATTAAATTTATCAGCTGATAATGATTCCATAGTACCATCAGATCGTACTAAAGTATATCTTTCTTCATCATAAGGTAAAAATACTTCATCTGCTCCAGCAGAAAGAGATGAAGTTGCATTATTAGTAATAGTAGTACTATATTCCTTTCTAATATTAATAGTAGCATTATCTAAATCAACAGATTCAATATTTTTCTTAGGGAATATACTAAAGAGAGTATCAGCAGCTTGACCACCTCTTCTACTTTGGAACTTTGTTTCAACTACAGAGAAGTTTTGCGCATCTATTTCTGCTGTAGGAAGAGCACCATTCCTGAATCCTGTAACGTTTTCAACTGCTTCTATAGTAATAGAATTAGTAGAAACACTAGCTACTCTAGCAAGATTTAAAACTGTATTATTAATAACCCCAGAAGATGCTTGATATTGAACCAAATTACCAGTAGTAACTATACCTGGCCACGTGGTAGTAGGAGTAGTAACTGTACTAATTCCTCCTGATGCAGGAGTAACAGTAACAAGACCAACATTTGTTCTAACCTGAGGAATCATATCTGCAGTAAACGTTGCTGCAGTTCCTACGATTCCATAAACAGATTGAACATCCGAAATTTCATAATCATCAACAGATATAGTTGATCTAGCATTATCACTGACTCCATTAAAATGAAGATTTTCTCCAACAAAAAATTCTCCTTTTACATCATAACAAGTAAAAGCAGTTCCAGCACTTACACTGTTTCTAAGGTATCCAGTTGCCCCACTAGACTGTCCTTGAACAAAAGTAGGTGTATTTAGAGTTACTGCAGTATTAACTGTAAGATCAGTATAAGTTTGAATATCAAATAAAGATAAATCCCATTCATTTAAAGCAGGAGTACTATTATATGATCCAGATTCTAGATCATAATCCCATATTCTAGCTATACCAATCTCTTTACCAGGAGCTACCTGCTGATCACTTCCAACTCTCTCACTTCTCAAACTAAGGGTATTAGTAGTATTAAATCCAATAGTGGCGGCGCCATAAGAATTATTAACAGTAAAAGTAGGACCAAACCCAAAGTTAATTGCTTGGTCTGTAACATTCTTAGTAGTCCTTGGTTTTTGAAAATCAACAAAAGTAGGACCAGTTACATCAACTTCATATCCTCTAACATATGCCTTTCCAGGTCCAATTTTATAAACCCCTAAATCATCATTAGGGGTATTTCCTGCCTGAGTAGTTTGTCCAGGAAGATATATACCTCCATTTCCAGTTTCGTTATTTAAACTTTCTTTAACAGTAGTTAAAAAATCTCTTACATAATAATGTCCAGATTCATCAAAAGTTCTTCTAGCCAGTTCATCCCCTAAAATATTATAATCAGTTCCCGTATTAATTTCTCTTAGAATACCATTCTGAACTTCTGCTAACTGAACAAAATTCTGATCATT
>VTLG01003477.1_pt1 | contig 49260 bp, 78 predicted proteins | sample 4694571 | NCBI WGS metagenome assembly VTLG01 (sample SAMN12604809, study PRJNA352737) | marine metagenome | biome: ENVO:00000447; feature: ENVO:00000209|ENVO:00000569|ENVO:01000036; material: ENVO:00002151; isolation source: viral sequences binned using virsorter ... | reverse complement strand
CCCTCTGCAAATGCACAGACAGCAGCACAGTTTACTGAACAGGTAGAATCTGCTACAGCTACACCATCTCAACAAGCTACTGTACAAGGACAACTTGCACAGCTAACATCTAACTTTGATGCAACTAACCCCCCATCATGGGCTGCAGGAGCAATCAGAGGTGTACAAGCTGTAATGCAACAAAGAGGTTTAGGTGCATCTAGCATAGCAGGACAGGCACTTATACAGGCTGCAATGGAGTCAGCTTTACCTATAGCATCAGCAGATGCACAGACACAAGCACAGTTTGAAGCACAGAATTTAAGTAACAGACAGTCTAGAGCAATGTTAGCTGCACAGCAACGTGCTCAGTTTATAGGGCAAGAGTTTGACCAACAGTTTCAAGCTAGAGTACAGAATGCTTCACGTATAGGTGATATAGCTAACATGAACTTTACTGCTGAACAGCAGGTAGCATTGGAGAACTCTCGTAATGCAAACACAGTTAATTTAAATAACTTATCTAATAGACAGGCAGTTGTATTAGCTGAAGCATCTGCTTTAGCCAATATGGACATGGCTAATTTAAGTAATAGACAACAAGCTGCAGTTATGAATGCACAAAACTTTATGCAAGTTGATATGGCTAACTTATCTAATAGACAGCAGACTGAACTATTTAATGCACAAGCTAGACAGCAGTCAATGTTTACAGACCAAGCTGCAATTAACGCATCTGCACAGTTTAATGCTACATCTCAAAATCAGGTAGACCAATTCTTTTCACAGTTACAATCACAGGTAGGACAGTTTAATGCATCACAGGCAAATGCACAATCACAATATAATGCAGGTCAAGTAAATACAATTGAAAGATTTAATGCTGAATTAAATAATCAACGTGAGCAGTTTAATGCACAGAACAGATTAGTTATTGACCAATCAAATGCACAATGGAGAAGACAGATTGGTACAGCAGATACTGTTGCAATTAATCGTGCAAATGAATTAAATGCGACTGCATTATTAGGATTATCTAATACAGCTTATAATAATCTATGGCAACATTATGGTGATGTTATGGAATGGGCTTGGACATCATCAGAAAATAATGCAGAGAGAGTTCTGCAAATGGCTATGGCAGAGTTAGATGCTAAAGTTAGAACTGACTTAAAGAACTTAGATGCTGAAATAGGTGAAGCTACAGCAATAGGTGGTCTTGTATCTGACTTATTCTTTAAACCAATAGCAGGTACTTTATTTGGAGGAATATTTGGATAATGAGTTATTTTAATGAACCAGCTAGACTAGCAATGTTAAATATAAAAAATGAAATTGATAAAGAAGAAGAAATGGAAAAGCCTATTGAAAATAAAGGTTTATTATCTAGAACTAATCCTATGTCATTTAAAGAGAATAATCAAAAAGGTAAATCTGAAATTGAAAAAGTAATTGAATATGCTCGTAATATAAGAATGGAAATGAGGAAATATAAAAATGCCATTTAGAAAAACACCTGCATTTGATGCACCTATTCCGGGTCAATCACTAACATCTGAGCCTAAGAATAGACCTTGGAGAAATCCACCTCAACTAGACACAGTTGAAGATGCAATGGAATATTATCTTCCTCGTTTATCTTCACCTGAACTAGCACCTAGATTACTAGATGTAATAGAAAGAGGTATACCTTTAACATCACTAGCTGAAACAATTGTAACAGGTGGTGCAATGCAAGGTGTTCATAGTATTGATGTAGGTATTTTAGTTAGTCCTGTACTTGTTGAGTTTATGAAAGGTATGGCTGAGATAGCTGAGATAGAATATAATTTAGGTGATAGAGATAAAGACGAAGAAGCTGACCCACAAGTGCTTCAAGATGCTATGCGTAAATTAAAAGAAGCTAAACCTGTAATAGAAGAAGCTAGTGAAGCTGTAGAAGAATTGCAAGAAGAGAGAACTGTAGGTTTAATGGAAAGAAGGAGTGAGTAATGGGATTTAGATTATCGTCAGCAATTGCAGGATTTGCAACAAGAACATCAGAAAATTTAGATGAGTTACAAACTAAAGCAGATGATATAGCTAAAACTGCTGCGGCTAGATACGCAAACGAAGCGTTGCAGGTACGTAAAGAAAGAATGAAATCTAGACAAGATTACCTTGAAGCTGCAACATTCTTAAAAAATAATTATGGTTTAAGTAATAATCAAGTTGAAGTTGTTTTATCAGGGGGTATAGCAAATAAAGATTTGTTTGTAGAAAGAATGAAAGATGTAGAAGATGCCGCATTTACTGCAGCAAAAGCTAATGGCGAAGATATGTCTAAGTATAAATTTGATAAAGTTGCAGGACTTGGACAAATATTTAGTGGTGAAGAGTCAGGAGATGGAAGAGCAATTATAGAACAGGCTAAACTGTTTGCATCTAAAAAGTCGCCTTTTGCATCACCTGATATGCAGTCATTAGGAGATTCTATATCTAAATCTACTAAAACTATATTTGGTGCAATAGGTCCTGAGTATGGAATGCAACAGTTTGAAGCACAACTAAAAGCACAAGCAGGTGAAATGCCAGAGGAGTATGATATAACTACAGGTTTTGGTGATACAGGTTTAACTGCTACCTTAACAGGACTTTCACAAGAAGAGAAAAGAAAAATAGAACAATTTGATGCACAAATAAAGACAACAAACTTAACTAATGAACAGTTAAAATTAAATAATTCATGGATTGACAAGATGAATACTGCTGAGTTAGAGAATTTAAATTTAGGAAATAAGTTATTAGGTGTAAAAATTGACAATGCTGATTTAGAAAATATTAAACTAGGTTATGAAACTTCTATGCTTAATGATAAACTAACTGATTGGAGAGATTGGGGAAAAGATTTAAATAAGAAACAAAAAGAAGCTGAACTAGCAAATATTATAGCACAAACAATAAACTCAGGTGAAACAAGTCCTACAAATGTATTGGGTGGGCTGTTAAAAGAGAGGTCAAGAATTGAAAGTGGAAAATTAGATGGTCAATTTAAAACAAAAGAAGAGAAAGCAGCGGCTATTGAACAACTATCAATTGAGATTACACGTACCCAAGCAGTTATTTCTACTCTATATGAAGCACAAAGAGACCCTAGTCCTGACATAACAGGCATGACAACTATGAGTGCTTATGCTGAAGAGTTTAAAGAGGAACAGTATGATAAGATAGGAATATCTAATGCAACTGGTATATTTATATATACAGATAAAGAAGGTGTAAAACATGGTAAAGAATCTGCAGCGTACCTAGAAGCTAAAGCACAAGCAGATAAATTAGCCCATGAAAAATTTAAAAGAGTATTTCTTCCCGGTGGCAAAGCATTAAATGAAGCGGCTGAAACTATATCAAATACCTTTGACTCAGTTGGGCAAAAAAATATAGAAGACAAAAGTACAATTGACGAATTTTCAAGTATGCCTATAGAAGATGTTTTAACAGGCTTGGTTGGTAATGAAAAGTTTAATAACACTAGAGAAGGAAAAGCAGATTTAATACTTAAAATAAAAGGAATATATAAAGATAAAGTAGATGCTGGTGAAATGGAGATGCCACAAGATGCTGACCTCATTAAAATGCTTAATGATGCTATAGCAAATAAAGGTAAACCTAATGCAGAAAAACAAGCCTTAATGGAATTAATCGGTGAAGATGATACAGCAGAATCAACAGTCGAATTAGATATAAATACCCTTGACTTAGGTGAAATAACTTTAAGTGGTAACATTAGAGGTTATCTAACAGATAAAACTAAACTAATTGAAAACTATAAAAATGCAAAAACTTTAGAAGAAAAAAATTCAGTTAAAGAAGATATTAAAAAATTATTAATGAAACCAAAAGCAGCTGGTGGATATGCTTTATCAGAAGAAAAAGCCTTAAAACTTATACCTTTTGTAACAGACTATCAACCAAAGAGTAATTAAATGGGTAGTAAGTTTGATATATTTTTTGAAGATAATTCTGTAAAAACATCATCTAAAAGTAAAAATAAATTTGATGCATTTTTTAAAGAAGAAGATGATGATACAATTATTAAAACATCTAAAAATAAATTTGATGTGTTTTTTGATAGGGATGAAGACAAAGATATAGAGCCACTTATAAAAGCAGATGCCTATGAATCAGATGCTGTAGGTATAGACGCATGGGCACAAGACCAAGATAGAATGAATGATTTATCTAGCTATATGATTTCAAGATTTGGTGAGGAGAATGGTCGCAAGAAAAAAGAAGAGTCGAATGAAGATTACATAAAAAGATTTATAACCCATGCTAGAAAAATAGAGGGTAATAGTATAGGCTTGATGGGTCAGATAGATTATCTTCGTGGTGCAGATGATGATGAGCGAATAGCTTTCGGCACAGTGTATGATGAATATTTAAAACTACCTAGTTTTTGGGAGAAGGGTGGAGATAGTAGCGTAAGGGCTGTTAGAGACACTGTAGGACATTTTTTATTTGACCCAATTAATTTATTTAGTTTTGGAGCAGGTCGTTTAGCTGCATCAACTGTTGGTAAAGTAGCTGTAAAAGAAGGATTTAAAAGATTTATACCTAAAAGTGCAGTGATTAGAGGTGGATTAGCAGGTGGTGCTGTTGCTAGTGCAGAAACTGCAGCATTTGATGTAGGAATGCAAGATGTAGAAAGAAAAGGTTATGTAGGAGATGCAAGACCTGACGATGATATAGACTTATTTCAAACTGCACTTGCATCAGGTGCAGGTTTTCTTTTAGGGGGTGCTTTAGGAAGTTTAGGTGGACTGTCAAGAGGTACATTATCAGCAGAAGAATTAGCTAAAAAAGGCAAACTTAAAAAAGCAAATAAAAAAGCAAGTCTATCTAACAAAGCAGATGAATTATTATCAAAAGAAACTGATATAGAAGGATATGACCCTAACAAGGGTGCATCACTAGCTGATGCTACAGAAACAATTAAAAAGTTTCAAAGAAAAAAAGCTGCAGAGATGAGAGAAAAAGGTGTTCAGTATACACCTGAAGGAATGTATAAAGATACAGCATTTTTAGAACCTCAAGTATTGTTAGCTTTAAACAGAAGAATGTCTAAGGTTGTGTATAACTTAGCACAGGAAGACCCAACTATATTAACTAAATATAAGAGTAATATAAAAATATCTGATATAGTACAAGAGACTTTAGAAAAGGCTGCACAAGAGGGTGATGATGGCATATCCAAAGATATGTTAGATAGAGCATTGAGAAAAGAGGAAATATCATCTAAAGATTTTTTAGATTTTATGGAAGTTAATGATGGGTTTGCTCAAATGGCAAGAGGTACAAAATCAGAAGCAGGTGCAACACTAGCAGTTGATAGTCCTCTAGGTAAAATGAGAAAGGCTTTGTTAGATTTAACACCTGACGCAAAGAATAGACTTGACACATTATTTGGTAGGTCAGAAGAAACAACAAATGCAATTGGGTCATTTTATAATTTCTTTAAAAGACTTGATAGAGAAAGAAGAGCATTGATGGTTACACAAATTGCAACTACAGCTAGAAACGTAGCTACAGGTGTATCTGTACTAGGTTTTGATACTGCAGCAAATATAATGGAGTCTAGTTTGTATCATGCAGGAAAAGCTGTAAGAGCATTGGCTAGAGGAGAGGGTAGTGTAACAGGTTTTAAAAAAGGATTTGATGATTTATTTAAAGATAGTACAAATCTATTAGTTCTCATGGTTAATCAAGGTAAAGCAAAAGAAATGACTGACTTTATGCTAGAAAATAATCCTAGACTTGCTAAAATAATTGATAGAACACTACAAGAAGTAGGAGAAGGTGAAGGGCTTTCAGGTTTTTCAAGAGCGATGAACACTTTAAATGCCATGCAGGATAGAGTATTTAGAAGAGCATTTTTTGCACAGGCAATTGAAAGAAAATTAAGAAGAGCAAACATAGGTGATACTGCTGAAAATATATATAGAAAAGCAGATGGAACAGTAGATGAAGACCAAATAAAAGCACTAGGTCTTAAAAAAGATAGTCGTATTGAAGGACTAAATTATATATTTGCACTAGATAAAGAGATAGATGTAGCATATTTAAAAGATGCTGTTGAAGAATCTTTAGCAAATACTTTTGCACTGATGCCTAGAAAAGGACCTGCACACCATTTTATAAAAGCAATAGAAGGATTGCCGGGTGTTCCTGTTATAGGTACAGGTGAGTTTCCGTTTGCTAGATTTATGGCAAATGCAATGACATTCCAACTTAAATATAGCCCATTAAATGCTGTGGGTGCTAGTATTAGTTACCTTTCTAAGAAAGCATTTAATAAAGGTGGAAAGATAACTCCTGCTGAAAACCAACTTATGAGAGAAAACTTTTCTAAAGGCATGGTTGGAACAGCCGCACTATATGTTGCAGTAAAATATAGAGCAGAAAATCAAGACACTAAGTGGTATGAAGGTATAAATAAAGAGGGTAAAACAATTGACCTTAGACCTTTCTTTCCTCTTGCACCATACTTAATTGTTGCAGATGCAATGGTAAAATATGCAAATGGAGAGACAGATAAACTATCAGGAAGAGATATATTAGAGGGATTTACAGGAGCACAGTTTAGAGCAGGTGCTGCATCGTATACTATAGATAGATTTTATGAACTACTTGGACAAGAGGGTAGTGTTACAGGAGAGCAAGTAGGCGAAACTGTAGGAACATATATAGGTGAATTATTTGGTGGTGCTTTAACACCTCTTAGAGTGGTAAAAGATATTCAAGCAGCCTTTGATGATGAAGCTGCAATTGTTCGTGATACGAGACAGGTAGAAGGAGAGGGTGGAGTACAAAGAGGATTTGACTCATTTCTAAATGCATCTTTTCATAAGAATCTACCTGCATTTTTTGGAATTGAAAAAAGTTTACCTGCATTACAGTCTCCTACACGTAGTGATTATGTAAGAAGACAGTCACCTTTACTTGGTCAACTTTTAGGATTAAGATTTGTTGAGAGAAGAACTCCTGTTGAAACAGAACTTGTTAGACTAGGCTATGAAAATTATGAAATCATGCCATCTAAAGGAGATAAACTTGTTGATAGTTTAATTAAAAGAGAACTCGCACCATTAATAGAAGATGTTTTAAGTACAGTTATAGCTACACCTGCGTATGAAAAATCTAGTGAAGCTGAAAAAAAGAACATGGTTAAAAAACAACTTGAAAAGTTTAGAAAATATGCAACAGAGATTGCAAAAGAAAGGTCGACTTATACTGCACTAGTAGAAGAACAAAAACCATTTACACCTTTTGAAAGAAATGAATTTATGAGAACACCAAGAGATGTTCGTAAATTAGCCGATGAATATTTTATGAAACACTATGGTGAAACTGTAGCTGAATCAGGTAGATACAGAGAAGGTAAAGCCATAGGTTTAGCTTTAGCTAAACTGTATCAATTTTAGTTATCTAGTATCTCCACTACCCCCTAACACTCCTCGTGTTTTTCTTGACTGTAACTTATCTAAATTATCTTCCATAATCTTACCTAGATTAATATCAAAATAATCAGCTAACATAGCACAGTACCATAGTACGTCACCTATTTCCCCACCAACGTCTACATTTAATTTTTTATCACGTATTATTTTTTTAACTTTATTAGCAACTTCACCTGCTTCACCTGCCAACCCTAGAGATAAATACTCTAGGGCTTTGTCAGGGGGAAATATAGCAGTTGTCTTTGCTTGTTCTTGATAAGAGTTGGCAGTTATCATACTTTTATTTTTATTGTCCATAAACTTTTTTACCTCTTCCTCTAGATTCATATTTCTTTACCCTTTTTAAATTTACAAAGTAAGCGAAACTAAATCCTCTCTCCCACTCACGATGTTGCATAGTGTTTAGAGGATAAGGACTTCTAATCCTGCCCTTTCTAAACGATTGTATACCCTTCTCGTATTGTATACGTAAAGGTGCATCAAATTTAGATAGCTTATTACCTTTGTGGTCATATCTATTTATCATTCTTACCTTTCTCCTTTTCTTGTTGAGGTTGCTCTTCAGGTTTCATAAAAAACTTTTGTAACATTTCTAGCTTATCGTGGTAGTCAGCAATCTTGCCTAACTCTTCCTCGATAACAGCTTGTATGTCCTGATGTGGTGGGTCTCCAATACCTACAGGGTTAGTTAGCAATACTTCCATGTTTGCTATCGACCTGTTTATCATACCCATATAATATGTTCTTGCTGAACCTAATAGTATATTTCTCATATTAATTCTCCTCTTCTTTAAATGCTTTAATAACGTCTGATGAAAATAGTTTCTGTAGATTTAACAGGTACATTCTAGATGCCATGTTATCTCCACCTGAAACACTTCGTTTATAGTCTAATTTATTTATAATCTTTTTTAGACTCTTTGTGTCAAAGACAAGAGTAGCAAAGGTCTCATCACCAATACATAAATTATGAAACCAATAATCAGATTCTGTAGTGTTAATACCACTTGGTTTTCCATAACATTCATACTCAATTGCTATATTACCTGTCTTTTGCCACACATCTCTCTCACTTTTAACTTCAATCTTTTTATTCTGAAGCATATCAGCTACAAGTTTTTCTCTTACCTTTCCGTATTCTAAATCTATATCAAATTTTTTTCTATTATCAATACTTGGTTCTAAGTTCTCCATAATATACTCCTTTCTATGTTGCTACAATATCAACTACCTCGCATACTCCTGCTGTACAAGCTAGTTCTTTACTACCTGATGTTGTGTCTATGCCTTTTTCAAACTCAGATAGTTTACTCCAATCAATATTCTCAGGCATTTGTTTCATAAGTTCTTTATACTTATCTTTATTAATAGCTTGATAAGGTGCTTGTGCATATGTATGGTCACTATGTGGTAAGAAACTTATACCTGATATATCTTCAAAGTTTTCATATACCCATGCACCTACCTTTAACCAATCATTTTCTTTGACTGATATAGTTACAGACGGCTTATGCTCACACCAATACTTCTGAAAGATAGCCCATGTATTCAATTGGTTTATAGAACTTAATTCTGTCTCTGCTCCTTCAGGTGCTTTCATAGGAAAGCTAAACACTGTAGTGCTATCAGGTTTCATAACATCAGGTTCATTAGGAATACCTGCAGATTTCATAAACTCAGTTAATGGGTCTTTGTTGTCAGCACGTACAGTGCGAATGTAATACTCGCTATATCTAGTATGTATGCCACTTGCACTATCCACGAGTTGAGAAACAGTACCACTTGGTTTAACACAAGTGATGGCAGTTGATTGAGGTATACCCAAAGCCTTTGCATATTTTTTGTTTGTTTCAATTGCTTTCTCCTTTAACTTTTCTAAGATACCACCTACAAATGTTTCATCAAAAACCATTTGACCATCTTCTAAATAGATTGTGTTATAACTATTTAATAATTTACTATCCATAATACCTGTCAGTGATACGCCAAGCAATCTTTCTTCCTCTGTATTATCTTTCCATATCTTACGTAGATATTTAAAGTCTGTAAGTGTAGCTTGAAGTGTGCCAAGTATTGTAGCAATCTCTACCTTTTCAAGAAGAGTTTCTTCTGTATCATCTTCTCTTACAACAACTTCAGATAGATTACAGAACTGATATGGTCTAAGTATAATTTCACTACAAGGGTTACAACCAAAAGCATGGTTAGTATCTCTTCTTTCATTCTTACCTGCTTGTTGTCTAGCTGACTCTCTATTAAATATGCCACGCTCACCTGACTTACTTTCAACAAGAGACAGCCACTCACGCATAAATGTTTCCATACTAATCTTACCTTTGTATGCTACACTATTATTAGCCAATGCTCTTTGTCCTTCATTCTCCCACCATTGACCTGACTTAGCATATCTCATTTGGTCATCACCTAAATTTGAAAGACTGATGAGGGCAGAACGTCTTACCCCACCAACGACTACAACCTCACCAATCTTACACATTATGTCGTGACATTCTATTGGATACAATCTTCTACCTGCTGCACCTTTAAATATACCGACACAAAACCGATAAAAGTCTACGAGGGGTTCAGGACCTGATGCTCTCCCACCAAATGTTTTAAGTCTAGCACCTGCAGGTCTGACATCTTCAACATCAAACTCAGGAACTTGACCAACATATAGCATCGCAATAAGTTCTCGTACTGCCCTTGCCCAACCTGACCTAGAATCGGCAACTTTAATTACTGTTGTACTATCTTCAAAATGTTCATTAACAATAGGAAGTTTATCTACATTATCTCTCTCAACTGAGAAACCTACACCTGTTCCACACATAAGAATATACATGCACTCATCAAAAGCACGAGGGCTATCTACAGGTAGATATGAACAGTTATATCCTGCTACATTACATCTATCTAATGCTTTACCTGCAGTCATTAACGCTCTCATGCTTGGCATAACATTTAAGTTAGCTATATTACTAAATATTTTATCTTGTAAATCTAAAGACAAATCAAGATTATGTTTTTTAGAGATATGTGTAACCATGTATTGCACATATCTATTAACAGTTTCTGTCCATGTTTCTCTTCTCCCATCTTCTTCTAACCATCTAGCATAGCGTGATAGTGCAATAAAGTTTTGGTAATCCGTTGGTAATTTTATATCATTATTCATCTTTTATCTCCTGTGTTACTCTTATATTTTTAATCTTAACTCCATCTATATCGTGTATGTATTCATGCATAGCATCTTGAAACTCTTCTGTGACATCTCCATCTGATGGCATCATATACTCATCAGGGTCAATGTCTAGGCTAATAAATATTTTAACTTGTATTCGCATTTGTAATACCTATTAACCTACTCAAATACCATTGTGCTTTCTTTAAATCTTCAACACCATTTTTATATCTATATCTCCAAAGATATTTAATTATATTACCTTGTAAGTAATACTCATATCCATCACCTGTTGCAGCTTCGATAGCATCAATACATTCTATACCACGTTGATTGTAATGTGGTGGATGATTAACCATATCTTTTTTTGTCTTTATCTTTTTTGTTTCTTTTATAGTCTCACCCTTTTCAAATTCTATTAGTTCTTTTATTGTTGCATTCATTAAGCACTCCCCTTTGTTTTTGATTTAAAGTTTAGTTTGATTACATTACCTGTTTTACTTTCTATTGTCAAGCTATCTTTTTCTTTTTCTTCTGAAAAATCATTGTTTGATGCGTACTCATCTAACATATACATAAGTTCAGCATCTTCATGCATTATAGGTATAACACTACACATCATTCGACATAGATGCCATAGGTCAGATATATCTTTTTTATTCATAGGATTTTTACCTGACGTAGCTATATTTATAACTACACTCCCACTCCATTCAAATGTATTTGGTTTTACTATTGGAGTTAGCTGTATAATAAAATCTTCTTTTCTTAGTATCTTTGTATCAATCATATTTTTCTCCTCTTTATTCCTTTAAAAGCTATAAAACTTTTATGTTTAGTACGTTTTTTCTTTTTTTCTTTTAACCAATCTTCAGGTATGATTCTATCATAATATCTAAAACCATTTTTAATACACCAATCTGCATAATTAGATTTAGCACCCTTACGTATCTTAGACCTGCTATTTGTAAATACAAATCTTATGTCTAGTTCAGGGTGCTGTCTTTTTATACACACATGTTTACGTCTATCTATTGCAGTAAACCTACCCTTTGTTTCTATTATAATACCATTAGGTAATATAAAATCAGGGGTATAGGTGCGATATGTTAAATCTTCCCATTCAATCTTAACCTTTTCATATAAAAACTTTATACTTAATTCAGTTAAATAATCTGCAAGAGAATGTTCTAACCCACTCCTATACCCATGCTTACGTGCTATTTGCCTAGCACTATATGCAGACATTAGAAATAAAATCTAAATGGAAGATTAGAAGAATGTGTATGCCCATAACCTAATGCTTTCATTTCATCACGCACTAGCTTTTCTGCTTCCTTTCTTTGTTCTATAGCACTACGCAAACCTTCTGTTCTACGTTCTCTATATTCTTTTTTCATTTCTAAGAGTTCATTTTCTTTTTCTTTAATCATTTCAGCTAAATCATCTATTGTTGTAGTCATAAATTACTCCTTTCTTTTAAACATAACCCACTATCTTTGGGTTCTTTGCCTGTGACATCACGGCAGGTTTCTCTTCTAAAGTTTCCCAACACTCAAAACGAAACTCACAAAAGCTGCAATCTTTTCCGAGTATCTTATTGCCTGTTAGTTTACCTCTGAAGGTCTCATCTTCAGCTTTAAAACATCTTTCAAACTTATTCTTTGCAAGACGCTTAGCTGTATCTTTTAATTTAGTTATTTCTTTTGATAAGTCAATGCCTGTAGCAGGAATATATTTAAAATCTGCATTATTTTTATTTATAACCCACCAACCACCGACTTTCTTGCCTGATGCTTTTGCATAACCTGCAAGTTGTCCGACATATCCGAATGGGTCACTCTCTGATACAGTATCAAAAGATACAAATTTATTTGTATAAGACCATGTGGATGCAGATTTAATATCATCTACTGCACCATCTACTACTAGGTCATATGTACCTTTTATATTTGACTTACCTAATTTTAATTTGACTTCTTTACTATCTTCAAAGTCTACACCTGCTTCAGTTAGCAAACCTTTAAATACAGCTTCAACTATATCACCTAGCATAAAGTTAAGTATTTTTTTAGGTGATTCTACTTTCTTATCAGGTTTGTTTTTTTGAAACCAAAGTTGGCAGTAGGGTCTGCCGATATTAGACATTCGTAATCTAAATGTACTATCCTCTTCACGAGAGAATTGTTTCTTTAGTGCATCACGAATATGTGACACAACCATTTCGATTGTGTCATCACTCATACCTGCAAGACCCTTACCTGCTTTTTCAAGGTAGGTATGTAACTTTAATTCAGCTACTGAGTTCATTAAAACTGTCCGTTGAACTCTTCGTCAGTAACTTTTACAAAGTCATCAACTACCTTCTCATCCTCTTTGCTAATAGCATCCTCAGTGTTACCTGCCTTATCCTTCCAAGCGTTAAAGATATATACGTTGTAGTTTTCAATCCACTGCATGAACTCAGCGAAATGGTCTTGGTCTTGGTCTACAATCTCAATTGTGTCTTTATTAACAGTTGCTACAGGAATATAATAAGTGTTACCACTTGGTAGCTTTCTTTCTTCACTTGCAAGTGCTATCTCGTGTTGCAAAGTAAGATGTTTCATAGAAGCTATCTTAGATACAGCATCACCCATAACCTTGAAAGCATCTCTATTATCTATCTCCCATATGAAAGGTAGATTTGCAATCTCCATTGCATCATTACCATCAACATTGAGTACATTACTAGCTGATAGAGTACCGATTAAAACACGAACTCTCTTAATACTTTTTAAGAGTGCTTTTGTTTTATCAGGTAGTGAAGCATAGTCTTTGACGAAACCTGTAGGTTTGCCACAGTTAAAACCACCCATGTTATCCTTTAAATCTACATTTAGATTATCGGACATAACAGTTTTAACATAAAAACCTTTGCCACCTTCAGGCTTTACAAACTTTTTATACATAAATCTCTGTACATAAGGTCTGATTTTTACATCATCAGAATAGAAAACATTATTATTATTTAAGTCATCTATTCTATAGACACCACCATTTACTATGGCAGCTTGGGTTTTTTTACCCTTCACTTCAATCTCACCCATGATTGGGGAGTGAGATATTTTTAACCTCGCAAGTTGCGAAGTCTGTTTATTTTGTGTCATGTCTGCATTCATGCCCATTTGTTGTGCCATTGCAGAGAAGTTATTTGTATCAATTGTATTATTATCTAACATAATTATATGCTCCTTTCTAATTTGAATGTCTAGTTATATCAGGCTATGTCTTTCGTGTCAAGCCAATTATTACCTATTTTTGCTTCTAGTTCTAGAGGAACATTCAGATTAATATTAAACTGACTATCAATAATATCTTTAAGATTACTATTTGTATTCTTAATAACATTAATAACATCTTGTTCCTCATTGGGGTGGACATCTATAACAATACTATCATGCACAGTATTTACGATACATGATTGTAATTTATCTAATTGTTTTTCAATATCCAACAACACCACAGGTACAATATCTGCAGTTGCAAATGATTGTACAGGAAAGTTTTTTATCTGTGTAAAGAATGTAACAGAACCATTTGACCTTCGTTCTACAAAGGGAAATGAAAACTCTCTACCTGATGGTGTTGTTATCTTGCGTGTACTCATAGCTTCTTCAGCCAACTTAGAATGCCAAAGGGAAATGCCTTTGTATTTCTGCGTGAACTGTTTATAATATGTTGCTTCAGCAGGAGTTCTCCCAAATCCTGTTGCTCCATAGAGGGGTGCAAAGGTATGGGCTTTTGCTTCCTGTCTCGTAGTCTTCTGACCACTCTCCGAAATAACTTTTGCAGTGTAGCTATGTACATCAAATCCATCTTCAATCTCCTTCATTGCTGTTTTATCCTGTGACAAATATGCAGCAGTCCTAAACTCTAATTGTGCAAAGTCTGCTTCAAGTATCTTGCCACCTTCCCACCTAGATATAAATACTTTCTTAACAGGAAATGTACCACCTCTAGGCATGTTCTGCATGTTAGGGTCTGCTCCACTGAACCTGCCTGTGGCTGTTCTGTGTTGTAATAATCTAACATGCAATAAATTATCTGATTTTAAATTGTTATCTATACCATCTATAAAAGAAGATAAATAACTATCTAGTGCTGACAGACGTATGGCTTTTGATAAGAATGTCTCAGCTTTCTTCATGCCTTTCTGCCTAGCTATGGATGTAAGTAACTCTAGATTAGCCTTAGATGTACTCCAACCATGTGCAGAAATCCATTTAGAATTAGGTGCTGTAAATTTCATACCTGCAATTTCTTTTGTTGGCATAAATAAATAGCCTAATGAATTACATGTAGGACATTTATTCTCCTTAGCAAAAGGTGTACCATCTTTTCTAATCTTACGTATCTTTCCTTTGCCATCACATTTTTGACATCTTATCGCCTTAGTTTTATAAAGTATATTAGAATGTTCTTTAACCTTTCGTTTATACTCTTCAATGTGCATATGTGGAGATAACATAACTGTCCATTGTTGTTTATCTTTTGGCTTTCTACTATATATTAACCAAGATAATTGTTCAGGACTATTGAGATTGATAGGTGTGTCACCCATGAAATCTCTAACCTCTGCCTGTAAGAACTCTTCAATCTCTTTCTTTTCTTTTGTAAATTCTTCTTTAACGCTACTTAACTTAGCCACATCCACACGAAAACCATTTCTATATATATTAGCCAAAGTAAGGGCGACACGATTAGTAAGACTAACTGTATTAGTAAGCCCACTATATTCTTCGGTAGAAAGTTTATTAGTAATCTCATTATATAACTCCTTTGTAGCATGTAAGTCACTACTTAAATAAGATGATAACTCATCAGGTGGTATCTCATCTACACCCATGCCTTGTTTAAAATATTCTTTTAGTGTGTCCTGCTTCTTTGTATCTAGGTTATATCTTTCAGCACACATCTCTAATGACAACGCTTGTTTCTGTCCACGTTGTAATACATACTCACCTAGCATAGTATCAAACACATCACCATTATATTTAAAGTTACTTTCCCATAACCACATTAAATCGTGAACGATATTATGTCCTATAAGAACTGTTGTCTTATCTAGTAACTCTTGTATTTTGTTAAAGTAAGATGCATCCTCATCCATTCTGTATAAGTATTCATCTCCACTTTCAGTTAAAGCACCCACCATAATCAGACTATTGTCAGATTCAAATGGGTCTAAATGTAACTTACCCTCACGTTCAGTTACAGTATTTTCTACATCAAGAACTAATTTCATTTTTTATACTCCTTACTACTTCTATGGCACTATCCAAAGGCATTTTAAACCACTCACATTTTTCTTCTTCAGCTATCCAACTAGCCCTTTCATGGGCTGTGCTTTCAGCTACTTTTATATCTGTAACAGGAACAACAAACTCTACCTTGTAGTCTCTGAAAGGTGAACAAGTTTGATAGTTTAATAGCCTTTTATTAACATCAACTGCCATACCTATTTTTACCCAACCTTTCCATGCAGGATTGGATATTACGTATACCCACTCTTTTGAGTCGCTCATGCTGTATACCTTGCTAATTTATAATCAAGTTCACAATGCACACTTCCGTGCCAACCTGATAATTTATTTTTAACTACGTTTAAATGTCTTTGTGCATCCTCTTCCTCTTGTCCTTCAACTTGAGGATTCTTAGCAATCAGTATCATTAAGTCTGCTTCAGCAGCTTTACCTGTTCTACTACCTTCCATCATACTTTGATTTAATACTATCTTGCCCTCAGCTTCTGCACTTAACTGAGACATATATAACACAGCACATTCATATTGCTTTGCTATTTGTCTTGCATGTATAGCACATGCTTTTAATGCTTCATCTGCTCTTGCAAATCCATTATAAGTAGCAAACTTATCACCCATATCTAATACAACTATGTCAGGTCTAGAAGATTTAACTGCTGACTCTACCCAATTCATGTCATACATTGTTGTATCTTTTATTCGTATGTTATCTCTTATCTTGGAATATAATTCCTGTGCTTGAGATGGGTTCTCTTTCACCTGATGTAGGTTCATACCTGTACCTGCTGTCAGATACCTAGCACCTACCCTGTGATAACCCTCTTCATTACAAAGCACTATACACTTAGCACCTTGCGATGCAAACCCACCCGGACCTGCTATAAGACTAGCATGGAAAGATGTTTTACCTGTGTTGGGTCTAGCACCTATCTCAACTAGATGTCCTGCATTTATACCCTCTACCTTTCTGCATAGAGATGGTATATTAAATGACCATCTTGCTTCCAAATCATTCTTTGCAAGTAAAGTTTCTATACTTATATCATCCCATTGTATATCCATGCTTGGTGTAAAGTCATCTCCATATTGCTCTAGCAATGCTCTCAGAGGTTCTAAAGAACTCTTTGCACCATTAACATAATCAAACCCAAGATTAGCTATGTCTTCACCTATAATCTGTTGAAAAAGTTTTGATAAAACTTCTTTAGCTATATCCTCGCCTAGCTTCTGTTCTTTTTTAATCTTCAAGAATAAAGAACTATACGCACCTTTCTGTGCTGTAGTCATAGATGGATTGTTAGACATAAACAATGCTTCAATCTCATCAGGTGTGACAGTCCTATCATACCTAGTCATAGCATTATCTATAACCTCTTTTATTTTTCTTACATCTTTACTAAACAATCTATTAGGACATCTTGCTCCACGATGGTCTTCGTAGAACTCTCTGTCCATTAAACTTCTAATTAATGCTAATTCCATATCATCTCCTTCAAATTATTAATGTCAATTTCTTTTTCATACTTCAAGTCATCTGTTATACGAAGCACCTTAGCAGTACGAACCCAACTTTGCAACTCTTTTCTTATCTGCAATGTTTTCTGTAGTGCATCAGGGTCAAGTGCAACTACAACTGTATCAAAGTTGTGGCATAAAAATCTCTTATGTTCTTCTAATAAACTTGTACCTAACAATGCTACCCCTGTGATACCATGCTTGGCAACAGTACATGCACTATAACAATCTTCAACTAGCACACAGCTATAGTCAAGACTATCTTTATACGTACTCCATGTTACAAAAGGGTGTTTACCCCTGCCATATCTCTTCCATTTAGGTAGGCGATTATCTGTTGATGCACCTATGGCATCTACAACTCTACCTTTTTTACTTTCCTTTATCAAGAATACTGCTCTATCTTCTTTTACATCATGTAAGCAATGCTCTTTCCATATCTTTTCTTTCCATGTTAATCCACCTATGGGATTCTTAAATCTATCCTCTTTTATAGGCACAATATATTCAGGAAGAACAAACTTCTTATCTTGTACAGTATCCTGTTTTGATTTCTTTATTTGGTCTACAGTAAGGTTTACTCTTCTAGTGCCACTAACTACACAACTAGCTTTGTAACAGTTAAATAGTATAGAACCCATACTATTTGTTATTGTAAAAGTATTTTTACCTTTGCAAGATGGACAGTCCATCCTTTTTGTAGTACCTATATCTAGGTCAATATCATTTAATATATCATCTATGTTCATGTGATAACATCCTTTCTGTTAACAGAGTTAATATCATATTTTTAACTTAAAGGCAAGTACCTCATACGTAAATCTTTTCTGAGTGTGTCTGCACTTTTAATTATTCTTCGTGCAACTTTAGAAAATCTATACTTTGTGTATGGTATATACTCACCTCTAAATGGTTTTATTTGTGGTGCAATGTATTGCTGAAAACCAAAGTCTTCTTTCTGCTGTTTGAGTGTATGCAACAAATTTGCACTCCACGCATTATCTACATCTTCCCATGTCCATTCAAATATTTTTTTGAACTCTAGTCTTGGTGGCTGAAGTTCGTATACAATCTGCGTGATAACACCCACATTCCTGTATTCAAATTTACTATATGCGTGTTGCAAAAATGCAACAACTTCAGCCTTTGTCCAAAGATTAGTATGCACGTTCCCAAGCCGTTTCATCTGAAGACAATACATAATCTGAATACATATTTGGTTGGTCTGTATTAGGATTTTTTGTTGGTGAAAAATTCAGTGACGTGTGTAAATGATGCACCAACTCTTCCATTATAGATAAGTCAGATAGACGTAAGTCTTTACATTCTGATGCGTATTCTACTGCATCCTTTAATTTGTTATGCAGCTGTAGGAATCTCATACGTTGCTCCTCAGTTACTAGTATATCTTTGTTATCCAAGTTTACCTTGAATTGATTTTTTGTATCTCTCATAATGCTACTCCTTTCATCCAAGTAGGTTGTTGTGTATATCTATATCGTGCAAACCTAGCCTTGTCAGCTATGTAGAAAGCACGATACGCTTTGACAGGATAGAACTCATCAGTCTTTAGTTCATCCATCCCACTAAAACATTGTGGGTGTTTAGTTAGATTACCTTGAGGTATATATTTTATACCTGCTAGTATAGAATAAAAATGCTTACTTGCTCCATGTACTTTTTTATATCTAAAATCATACTCCGTAAGCATTTCCATATATAAAGTAAAAGCAAATTCAAAGTTTGCTCTTGTCTCCATAGCCCATAGAGTGCATGGGTGTTTCTGATGCACAGGTTTATATAAGTTCTTCTCCTCTGCATATTCAGGTGCATGATACCACAGTGCAGTGCATAACATCTGTGCTTCTTCTAATGGCATCTTCACCACATGTTGGTCACATAAAGATTTAGCAATCTTTTGTGGTTCACCTTCTATAATAAATCTATTCATGTTCACCCCCATTTCCTCTACCTAAACCACGTTCTTTATACCAATGGTCAAAATAAGTTGATTTACGTTTAGCTGTTTCAAATACTGCTACTGTTACTACAATAGCAAAGATAAGTATAAGGTGTATGACGGCAGTCAAACCAAATACCCACATACTACCCACCCATAAAGAGAATGCTATGCACCACATCCATGCTAGTAGTTGCATGACCATGTGCCTTACGTGCAGGTCCTGTATGTTACTCAGTGGATTGCGTTCATAATTCATAACGACATTCCAACAATCATATATAAATTTACTCATAATTAATATCCCATCTGTAAAATATGTGGTCGTCTATTCTCGCTATGTATGTCTTGGTACTTGCCCAAGATGGTGTAACATAGTATGCGTGGTAGTGTGTAGCACCCTCTACAAAGTCATCAAGGTTGCCATAGTACACTCCGTGTGCAACTGTTATGGCTTGTTCCCAAGCAAACTCCTCTTTAGGTTTGTCACTCTTACCATCACAATACCAACTAAACTGACAGCGATTACGTACAGGGTAGTCAGGCTTCCAACTGTAAGTTGGTCCTTGCTCCACCACTTCACATACTGTGTTAGGGTATCGTTCATCTTTAACTCTGTTCATCACGACTTGTGCTACGGCTATCTGTCCAATCAAAGATTGGTTCTTAGCTTCGTGATATACGTTAAGTGCTAGGCACATCAATGCTTCAGTTATCATTATCTTCTCCTTTTTATTGGTTTAAAGTTTCTTTCTTGCCAATCTTTACGTTTGATTTGCCATTCTTTGTCAGTCCAATGTGGCATAAGTTTAAAGTTTGCGAGTGTCATTTTATGTATATCATTGTATACTTTACCTGCTTCACGTAGCCAAACCCACTTACGTTTAAACAATACCCACGTTTTCCTGTATCCACTACGAGGTAGCCTACCACTCCAATATACTTCGTATAGTTCAGCATCTTGCCACCTCTTTGCTTTAGGTTTAGTCCACGTCATTATCATACTCCTTAATGTAATCAAATTCAATTACTGCATTAGAGTGTTGTGATTGCACCAAATCTAATCCAAAAGTTATAGGTTCTCCTTTGTAATCAGCTTTCTGCATATCATCATCTGAAAATGTACAGTTTGTTTTATGTATATTATTTATTGTAACCCCTATTTCATATATCATTTTTTATTCCTTTCATTATGTGTGAAATTACATCAACTGTCCAGCCATTGCCTATCATTTTATATCGTTGGCTATTGGACACATGATTCGTGTAGTTGTCAGGTACAGTCTGCAATCGCTCACACTCAAGAGGTGTTAGCTTTCTCCATTGCATTCCGTTCACAAGAACATTATCTTTTGTGAACGTAGTCAAACAATTTGACTTACCTGTATCACTGACTTCTAATTGCTTTGTAAATGGTAGGTCTAACTGCCCATCTTTACGGACACCATGCTCATCTAATCTACGATTAACAACCCTACCTATAGCAACCTTTGGCTCTCTATGCCCACCCTGCATGGTGGTAAGTGTGGGTGCTTTCCCATTGGGTGAGTATATACGTTTAATACTATCAAAGCCTTTGATGTTATCAGCTTCGCCTACTTGTACCATAGTACGTTGCTTACGTTGGATACTATTCCACCATACTGCTCCATTATATCGTGCAGTAATGCAATGTGACTTACCTAGTTTGTTAGTCATAGCTTCATTAGCTATACCATCTTCTTCTAGTATATCCTGCAATACTATACCTTTATCTGCCGTAGGCATTGTGTCAAAGGGTATATTAGTCCAATATAATCTCTTTCTATTCTGTGCTGAAAATAAACTACTGTTTATCATCACAGGTTTAACACCAAGATATTCAGATATAATATCTTGTGACTCCTGTTTCATAAGTACATTTTCCATGAGAAAGTATTTAGGTTTTAACTCATCTTTCAACCTGACAAACTCAAAGAATAGTTTGCTACGTGGGTCATCAAAGTTTAGTTGCTTACCTGCAAAGCTAAAGCCTTGACATGGCGAACCACCCATGAGCAGGTCAATGCCACCAAATGGTAGCCTTGTATGGTCTACCTGTGTAACATCACCTATCTGGACAGTACTAGGATAGTTAGCCTGTGCAACCTTGATAGCATACTTATCAACTTCAGATGCAAAGTATGCATCATACTTTATACCTGCTCTGTTGAGTGCTATCTGTCCACAGGACATACCATCAAATAAACTTAATACATTCATACTTACTCCTTTACTTCTACTGATGCTTCTATATTCCAACTCCAACTCAATAGGTTATCGTCATCTATATAGCCTAGTTCATTTAGTGCATCATGCACTATATCTGATATAGTTTCTGCATCACGTCTGCCTATATTATCATGTATTTTCTGTATGTCTACATCTATAATTTTTGTTTTCATTTATCTATCTCCCTGTATGTTTATAAATTTTGCTCTGCTTATCTTCCCATGCCATTGTATTCTATCCTTTAGCAAGGCAAACTTCAAGCCTTTTACATCATCACTATCACCCTTGCTATCCATACCTAGTATGAGTGACTTACCTGCATAGGTCTGTAATAAATACTCACCCATTCTACCATTGCTTGTATCCTCGTTAAAATGATACACAGGAAGTGAATAATAATAGTTGTACTCTTTGAGTAAACCCTCGTCATCAACATACAAGCCGTCACCATAGCCATTGAGATTAACTACATCAAATGTAGTTGCATCAATCCATTTGTATATCTGCTTGTAGTCACCTGCAAAGTCTACCTCAGCTACGAACTGAAGTATTGGGTCTATGTAATATGCTTTCAATGTATTTCTCATTAGTCTTTCTCCTCTATGTATACACGTAAGTGTGTTGATTGTTCTATGTTCTGCCCATAAGCAGTAACACCTGTGCCTTTGTATTCTTCCTTGACGTGTTGTCCTCTAACATGCATAGAATACCTGCTAGTGTTAAGATATTGTTTCATATCATCAGTGAACCTTTGCCCATCACAGTCATTAGGTATTTCACTGAACATATAACGTGGTGCAGTTACTTCTCTGTAAGACTTCTCCTCAAGCCTTTTGTGTAAGTCTTGATTACGTTCATTCATCTGAATGTTTAATTCTTGCAAGGCATGATTTTGTTTATTCAAATCTTTTATTCTCATTACTCTAGCCCTTTCTTGGCTAGATAATTTTTCATGTACATCTGCGAGTCTCTCCTCTAGACGTTCACATTTATCGAACAACATCTCATACACATCTTTACGTACATAGTTCTGTGTCATGTCTTCTTCAAGATGTGCAACCTTACCCTCTTGGGTATCTCTTCGCACCTCTTCGTTCAATGTTGTTTTCATTTTTACAAATGCTCTAACAAAATGCACAAAGTCCATGTCACCTATGGGTGCATTGGTATTATCACCATCATATATGTATTCAGGTAATACCTGCATATCAGATGGTAGCTTACCATCAATTACTTCTAGTAATTTTATTAACTTTTTAACTTTCATAGTTCACTCCTATATTGTATTTGGTTCATCATCATAGACTTCTCCGAAGTCCTGCCACTCCTGCTCCCATGATGGTTGCCCATCATCTTCAGGTATGTTAGCACAATCTATGCACACCACACCCTCGTCAGTTTCGTGACTTACCCAATCGTTCTTGGTTACTTCGTTACATTCAATACATCTTTGCATTATTTACTCCATGATTTAAGTTGATTAGTTTGTTTAAGTTGACGTTGTAAACGTCTGTCGTTCTTATAGCTTTTGTGTTTGTTTTTATCCTGTGACTTTCTAGTCACTCGCATCTTTCCTAAGTTTTGACTTTGCATTTTTCTGCCTTTCTTTTTTCTTGTTGTGCTTTTTATTGTCACCCACAACCCTACGTCTATACTGTGCAAGTTGCAGGAAGTAAGCCATAGGGTTGCGTTTACTCATTGGTTAGGCTACCTTCTTTTGAATAAGGTTAGCCTTAATAGGCACATAGTTGGTTTGAGTATGTCTACTCTTGCCATTCCTATCGTAGGCTTGGAAAGAGGAATACCAAGTGCCAAAGTTGAAGCGAACTAGAGGTTCGCCACTCTTGCCACCATAGCCCTTACGGACAAACCACCCACGTTCCTGCTTGGCAGGTCTGCAAATTACAGGCTTGTATCCCTGTAGCTTTAGCTTTAAAGCAGTTGAGATTATTTTGAAAGGTGTTAAACCACCTTGTACTTTCTCGCCCTTTGGCAAGTCATTAAAATTAATAAACATAAATGTTTACTCCTTTCTTGGTTAGTGTCCAATGTTGGACAGTTGAGAGTAGTGCTTTTACACTACTCATTATTAAGTTTCTTCTTTAATAACTCTATTGCAGTTATTAATAGTCTGTGGCTATCTTCGCCACTAAACCCACCATATGCTTTGTTATGGTTAGGGTATTCACCCTTACCTTTGTGCCATATGTAATGGGTTGTTTCATCACCCCAACGCTCATAGTTACCTATGTAACCTTTGGAGTATTCATCTCCAAGCAACTTCATTATTTCATAAGTCGCTTCTCTGTTGGTTTCTGCTACTGTTGGTGTATCACTCATTGTGTATCCTTTCTAAATATTTATAAAGTTATATATTACTTTTACATTACATTCAAGTAATATATAACAATAAATATTAATGTTCTAAATATGTTACGTTTTTTATGTTGGTATCCCAACACGCTCTACAATCGCCACATTTGTTGTCCTGCTTAGGTGCAGGGCATAGATGACCTATTGCTAGGTCATTGCTAGTGGCTACTGTGCTACTGTGTTCATGGAACTTATGGGGAACTCCGTTCACCATTGTAGCACTAATCCTCACTACAAGATTGCTAGGGAAATCGCCAAACAATTTCTTGTATTCCTGCACAATGCCTACCTCACGTGTAGGCAGCCAATGTTTTACATTGGGTGTACACTCTGCAATATTTACAATATTGATTAGATGTTGGACACTTTGTAAGTCTCCACTATCATGCCACCTAAAGACTTTAGTCTTTGTGCAATAGTGTTGGATAAGAAATATCATAGCGTCAACCCATTTAGGGTTGTTTTCTAGCTTGTCCATTCTCCTATCCAATGCTTCCTGCACGTTAGGGAATATGTACCTACCCTTGAGTGCATAGCAATTTGCACAAGTAGAGTTCAAAACTTCTCGAAGTTTACTCCCTACCTTGCATTTAAATGCACTTAGTGAATAGCCATAAGATGGCATTTTAGATGGCTTGGATAAGCCACCTACTTCAGCCCATGCTTCTTTAACTGTGTTAAACATTTGGTAATCCTTTCATATTTCTAATATGGTTAATTCTTCGGAGCAAGTCCTCTCTTAGATTGTCACATTCTTGTGACAATAAGAATTTTTCAGAACGCACCTGCCTAATTGCTTTTTGATAGCCCTTGAGTACGTTTTTTAATCTGTAAACTTCTCTTTCAAGTTTACTTACTTTTTCTTTGTTAAACATATTGTTTACTCCTCTCCAAAAGTTTCAGCCCACTCCTCTGGAGTGATACCTGACATCACGAACTCACGTTCATCAGGTGTTAGATGTGGCATGGCAACTTGAACAAGTGTACCTTGCTCCCATGCAGTGTACTGCTCTTCCGTAATGGGAAGAGACATTGAGTTTATGTTGCCACTTATAAGTGACTTTCTAGTAATTAACATCATATTTAACTCCGTTAAATGTTAGTGTCCAATGTTGGACAGTTAGTAAGACCAAAGGTCTTGATTTACGTTACGTGTTGGTACACTAGTGGGTTCTATTGCCCAAGTACCCATTCTATCTGCGTCTCTACAGAAACAAACATAGGTTGTTTCATTTAGCCATTCTCCACCCAAGCCATCACCTACATGATTTGTAACAAATCGCCTAGCGTCTTCAAGGTTGCTGAATGAGCCACCTACTACCCACCAATTATCTAATTGGTTTGTGTCATCACTCCAATCGCATTCCCAAACTAAATATCTCATTTCAAAACTCCTTATAAGTTACATATATATAAATAAAACACTTTCATATACATTTCAAGTGTTTTATTTATTATGTAACTAATTATCTTCTTCGGAACACAACTGTTCCAACAATCATCATTCCCCAAAGAATGAAGATTGAACCAATGCCACATACAAGCATATCATATGTTTGCATTTCTGCAAACATAGTTGTGTCTGCAAACGAAATAGTCCAAAAACCAACAGTAATGTTGAGGAAAGCATATAAAAATGCTACATAAATTGCTATAATATTCATTATAAATTCTCCAATAAGTTATCAAGAATGTTAATACATTCTTCTGTTTCAGTTGGTTGTATAAACAACCCTTTGCTCCCATGACTATACACAGCCATTGACTTCATGTCAATGTTCATGCTTTCCTTTTCGTATTCCGTAGGAAAGCTAGAACTTACAGTTCTAACATAGTCAAAGTTGTAGTTACGATTACCCTTCTTGGAACAAGAAGTCTTACCCCATCTACGATTGTAAAACAATCGAGGGTCTGGTGGACACTTAGTTATAGGTACTGTAGTCATATGCAATTCTCCTTTGGAGAGTGTAGCTTAAGCTACACCCTCAGTTGATAACAATTCAATTTGCTCTTTCAGAGCAAGTAGTAATTCCTTTGTAGGAATTGAGTTCTTCTCAGCTTGAACTAGCATTTCAAATGCTAGGTCACTTGCTGAAAGCAAGGACTTAGTTTCAAACTTACCAAAGTTTTCTACTTTGGTGTCTGCTTGTCCAATGTTGGACACTTTAGATGATTTATCATCTACCTTAGCAGTTTCTTTAGAAACTGTCTTAGGGTTATCAGCTTTAGCTGATTCCTTGTCAATTTCTTCTTTGCTAGGCAAAGTGTCCTTGTAATGCTTTCTCATTGCATTCTGCAATGATGGGATAGATGTACCACTAAACTTCGTCTTCTTAACGAAGTCAGCTACAGTTTGACTATTGTCAATCAGCCATTCAGCTTCAGACGTTCTACGTCTGTCAATAGCGTCAATCTTATACTTCTTCCTTATCTTATTGGATAAGGTAGAAACACCCTCAGCTTCTTTAATCTGTTTGATTAAAGTGCCAAGTCTGAAGTCAAAGCCTTCAGTAATGCTTTTCTTAAAAGCAGTCTTCAGCTTTTTAAAAGCTGTAGTCAGAGCCTGACCTTCATTCTGAAGGGTAGTGGTTTGTGATTTGTTGTTTTGTTGTGTCATTCTAATCTCTCCATCTTTTTTAACACTTTTCATATACATTCAAAGTGCTTAAAAAAGTGGAGAGTTAAGAGGTCTGTTTTGAGTGTCCAATGTTGGACTGTTTTGTACTCCTCCCATTCAACACTCTCAACTCTAGGAAATCAGCGACTTTCCCTCATGTCTATGTGGGCAACTCAAGCGACTGGACAGATGACCCATGTCAGGTGACCACATAGCAGGGGTGGGCATGGGCAGGTAGGGGGGTGTGGGTATACGTGTATGTATAAATACACAGATTAGGTATTTTCAATGTAAACCACAGAAACAACTCAAAAGAAATGATACAAAAGGGTAAATTAGTTGCATAAATGTCACACTAAAATACCTATTTTATATTTGTAGGGGTTGACAAGCTACAAAAAAAGAGTATAATATACACTATACAGTTAAATGTAACACTTTAAAAATAAATAAATACTTAGATGTAACATATTATAAGTATATAAATTCTTGGTAATACATATATATGTTACCTATCTGTAATTTTAAACTTGACTTCTATGAAAAAATCTGTAAAACTAACATATAAGGACAATATTATGTCCTTAATGTATAAATCTTTGCGTACTTATGGAGATTTACGTGCTGTTCACGTACCTCACTCCTCTGTACATTATATTAGAGCCTTAATTGAAAGAGACACAGGTGTGCGTTATACGCTTTCGCATGTAGAAAATGCAATGAAAGCAGAAGGAATGTTAGATAAATGATAGAAAAAAGTGGAGAGAAGTTTTCTGGCTACAATAAGCCGAAACGAACTCCTAAGCATCCTAAAAAATCCCATGCAGTGTTAGCAAAAGATGGAGATAAAGTACGATTAATAAGATTTGGACAGCAAGGTGTCAAGGGTGCAGGTAAAAACCCTAAGACAGCTAAAGATAAGGCACGTAAGAAGTCTTATTATGCTCGTCATAACGCACAAGATGCCAACCCTAGTAAGTTAAGTGCTAGGTATTGGTCACATAAAGTAAAATGGTAAGGAATATATCATGTCTATACTAAGTAAAGCAGCTAGAAAAGCAGGGCAAAAAGCTAGAAAATTATTTAAAAAGAAGTATTCTGTACAAGAAGGTGCAGGACTAGACCCTGAAGGTGGGGGTAGTGTTGCAGCTGCAAGGGCTGTAGGAACTAAAGGTGAAAAAGTTACTAGAGGTAAACTTTCAATGGCTAATTTTGAAAGAGACCAAAGGAAGTATAGTAATTTTGATGCTAAGAAACTTTTAAAATTATATAAAGAAGATAGACCTGCGTATAATAGGGCTATTAAAAGGTTAGAAGAAGCTGAATCACGTAGAGTAAGAAAAGCTGCGATTGGTAGAAGAGATGCTTCTCAAAAAAGAAAGGCAGATGCTACACCTGATAAGTTAACTCCAGAACAAGAAATAGCTAAACTAAGAGACTTAAATACTAGAGCAAGATTAGCTAATGATGCTAGACAAATAAAAGCTGTTGAAAAACTTATTGATAAATTTACAACAGCAGGTACAATATCAAGTCAAAGAGGAAAAGTTTTACTATCTGATATTAAATCACGTATGGCAATTAAACAAAATAAACTTGCAAAAGCTATGGAAAAAGAGGATTTAGAATTAGGTAAAGCTGAAGGTGAAAGTCAAATAGGGAGAAGAAAGAAAACACAATCTCCAAGAGAGTTTAAATCTAGAGCAGAAGAAAGAGCCAAGGGTGGTTTTATATATGGTGGCACAGCAGGTGGAAAGAAACATAACTACGCAGCTGGTGGTTCTGTAGTAGATAATTTAAAACGTAGGAGTTAATAATGGGTATAGTAAGTAAACTAGCAAGAAAATTAGTTAAAAAACCAAAGCCAAAAGTAAAAACTAAACAAAAGCTAGAACAAAAACCAATTCAATCTAAAGGTGGTAAATTAAAAGATAAGACACCTTTTGATGTTAAAGTAAAAAACTTTAAAAAGAGTCTTGATGATATATTTAATAGATTAGATGACCATCATTATGGTGGACAAACTTTATCTAAAGCAAAATATAATGAGTTAAAAAGTAGAGCACGAGCAATTTTACGTGAAGGTAAATTACAACTTCCTAATAAAAAAGGAGTAGATAAAACATTTCAAGAATTGCTTGACAGTAACTATGAAGACCAAGTTAGATTTAGTAAGGGTGGTGATACACCTAAAAATAAAACAAAGTCTAAAGATGCAATTGGCATAATGATTGCAGTTGGTAAAGTTAAAAAAGGTAAAGCTGAAATGGCATATGGAGGTTCTATCGGAACTAAAAAATATAACTATGCTGCAGGAGGTTCAGTTACAAATAATTTAAAGCCTGTACCACAAGGAAGTAAAGGTAAAGGTTTATCAAAGCTACCCACTCAAGTCCGTAATAAGATGGGCTTTATGAAAAAGGGTGGCATGGTTAAAAAGTAAGAGGAGAACTTAGTATGCCAATGCACGGAATGAAAAAGAAAAAAGGTATGGCTCGTGGTGGTGCTATGAAAAAGAAAAAAGGAATGGCACGAGGTGGAGCAATGATGAAGAAGAAAAAATCATACGCTAGAGGTGGAGCTGCAAGACGTAGATAATGCCGTATCTCATTAGTAACGTACCCCATTTTCATTGTTGGGTACGGAAAGAGTTTACGTCAAACCATCAGCAGTATCACGGAGAGTTTTTACATGCGATGGTATTTGCAGTTAATACAATACCTGACAGGTCACTTAGCTTTCAACTCGTATTCACAGGTTGCGAAGCAGACTTTGAAGATGGACCTGAAACAAACATACATGGTGGAGCAATGTGGGCTAGAATGCCAATACAAGCACTTGTAGCTGACATACCACTAGATGAATGGTCAGAACCTATGGATGACCATTTAGCACAACCTTGGGATTGTGAGTCTAGAAATCACAGTGTAGTCGTGATGGATAGAGTAAGTTCAAGTCCTTGGCTTTGTAAGATAGGTGGAGAATTTTACAGAGGTAAATATTTATTTACAGTTGACTACACAGATAGCGACATAGCAGATGACCCTGCTCAACATAAACAGTCGCATGTGTTATATCTGCTAGATGCAGGGAAGTGGACAGGAAATTTTGTTGCTTTACCTAATAATAGAGTCCGTGCAACAAGCCCTGCGTTGTGGGCGACTGGGGAAGGTGCTCCAGATTTTACGCCATCTCAGTGGACACACTCAGCAGAAAGCCACGAAAGCTACTTAGACCCTAGCATTACATTCGATAACTTGTATAATGATAAAAAGCAAAAAAAGAAAAGACCCTAAAGTTGGAACAGGTAAAAAACCAAAAGGCAGTGGAAGACGTTTATACACGGATGAAAACCCTAAAGACACTGTTGGCATCAAATTCGCAACTCCATCTGACGCAAGAGCAACAGTTGCAAAGGTTAAAAAAATCAATAAACCATATGCAAGGAAAATACAAATCCTCACAGTCGGAGAGCAAAGAGCCAAAGTCATGGGTAAATCAGAAGTTGTTTCAATTTTTAAAAAAGGCAAAGAAAGTTTAAAGAAAGCTAGAGGAAAAAGATAATGCCACATTATACAAAACCATTAACTAAAATTATAAAAGGTTTAAAGAAAGCATCTAAAACTCATGCAAAACAAGCTAGAAGTTTAAGTAAAATTAGAAAAGACCAAAAGAAAAGATACAACAAGAAGAGGTAACAATGGCTGCAAAGAAAAAAAGCACAGTTAATAAAGCAGGTAATTATACTAAACCAACTATGAGAAAACAATTATTTAATCGTATTAAAGCAGGTGGTAAAGGTGGTGCTCCCGGACAATGGTCAGCTAGAAAAGCACAAATGTTAGCTAAACAATATAAAGCTAAAGGTGGGGGTTACAGATAATGTCTGATTACATGCCTGAAGAAATACAAGAGATAAATGATTTACAAAAAATAAATGTGGCAATGGAAGAGTTGCCAGAACCATCACAACCATTTTTTGACTGGTTAGAAAAAATAACTTCAGAGGAGAAGGGGAAAAGTTTTTTTGACTGGTTATTAAAATAAACTTTTAGGATACCCCAACATGATAGACCCCATTACCCTTTCTGCAGCTGTTACAGGTGCAACCACAGCCTATAATGCTATTAAAAAAGCTATAATGGTAGGCAAAGAAATAGAGGACATGTCATCTGAATTAGGCAGATGGATGACAGCCGTAAGTGACGTAGATAATGTACATAAGAATGCTAATAACCCAACAACATTTGATAAAATATTTAATGGGTCTATTGAGCAAGTAGCAATAGAAAGTTTTTCAGCTAAAAAAAAGTTACAAAAACAAAGAGAAGAATTAAAAAATTTCCTAGTAGCACACTATGGATTACAGGCTTGGGATGATTTAATTAAAGAAGAAGGTCGTATACGTAGGGCTAGACAAGAAGCTATCTATGCTAGAGAAGAACAAAAAAGACAGATAAGAGATTACACAATCATAGGCATAGCTTCTTTAATAGGATGTAGTGCAATAGGTTGGATGATATGGTTAATCAGCGTTTCTGTTTAATAGTATTAATAATAATAGTTTTTGCTATCTTATTTGGAATAGTTGTATTTGCAAAAGATAATACAACTAAAATGACAACATGTAGATTAGCTAGTCAAATATTAGGTAGTGAACAAAGAGTATGTGTATTTGTAGGTGCAAATAATACACAGTATAGAGAATATCTTCCATATGATGCAGGAGAGTGTCCTAGACAATATCAATGTCCTTATAGACCAAATGAAAAACCTTTTGACATCAAAGCAGTAATTAGAAATATAAAGGAACAATTTAAATAATGGCACTATCAAAATCACAAAGGTCACTAAAAGCATGGACAAAACAAAAATGGAGAACTAAATCAGGAAAGCCATCTAGTAAGACAGGTGAGAGATACTTACCAAGTGCTGCAATAAAAGCATTAACTCCACAGGAATACGCAGCGACAACAAAAGAGAAAAGAAAAGGCAAGAGGGCAGGTAAACAATTTACTAAACAACCTAAAAGTATTGCTAAAAAAACTGCACGATTTAGAAAATTTAGTTGACAATGGATATAATCTCAACTATAATGCGTTATATTATGTACTTAGTAAGTGCATTTATGATTTTTATATTAATATATGCAATAGCAATGGGATTGATAAATGATATTTGTAGCTGTGCAAATGACTATGCACTAACAAACTTATGGAACTAAAATGTTATGGATGTTATTTGTAATACTACACGGAACGGATATACAGGAAAATGTCTACTTCAATGATTTGGATACGTGCCTTGAATATGCAGGAAAAATGCGAGAGCAAGACTTTCACCAAAGACAAGCAGGAGACAAAATCTTTCTTAAAGTTTATTGCATACCTAAAGAAAGTGAGTAAAAGATGTGGATTCCAGTAATAACAATATTATGGGCACTAGGAGATAGTGCAACATGGGTAAATTTTCCGATGGTTAATTTTCCTTTTTCATCAAGCGATAAATGCTATCTATATATTGATAGTGCAAGGGCTAAGATAACACAAGACCCTCAATATTTAAATGGTTACAGTACATGTGTTTATATAGGTAGCCCTACAGGAACTAATGGAGAACCAACATGATTGATTGGGATAAAATTAAATTTGATGTATGGAATAAAAGATTTGGTGAAGGAACTAAATTTGATTTAGATTATGGTAAATTACTTATCATAGGTCTATTAGTTTATCATATATTTTTCCAAGTATAATGAAAAAATTACTTTTTATTCTACTTATATTAACAGCGTGTTCATATATGCCTGAGCCTTTAAATAATCCACAGGTATCTATGTTAGGTAAAAAATGTAATGAACAAACTTGGAGTTACATTTGGATTAATAAAAAAGGTCAAAACTTAACAGCATCTGAAGAGAATTGTAAAATACCAATTAAAAAGGAGTAATATGTTTCAAGCATTAATAAGTCCTATAGCATCTCTAGCAGGTACATGGCTAGAAGGTAAAGTAAATAAAGCAAAAGCAGAAACAGATGTAAAAGTTGCTCGTGCTAAAGCAGAAGCTAAAGTATATGAAACTGAAGCTACATCATCTATGCTTATGGAGCAGAACCTTACAGCACAAATGGCAGGTTCGTGGAAAGATGAATTTTGGACAATAATTTTTGGTGGTATTTTGGTAGGTTGTTTTCTACCTTGGACACAACCATACGTAAAAGAAGGGTTTGATTTCTTAAATGCAAACACACCTTCTTGGTTTGCTAATTGTTTATACATTAGTATTGGAGCATCTTTTGGTTACAGATTCGGTAAACAAGGGCTACAGATAATGAACAACAGAAAGCAGTAATATGGCATGTGCGTGTGGAAAAGAAGACTGTAAATGCAGTTCAAATGATTTAGTGCCTGATAAAATGGCATATCAGGTAAACAAAAGGAGAATGGCATGGGTTTTAATTATTCTTATGGGTATTACGACTATATTAACCCTAGCTTTTCCAGACAGACTTGCAGAAGCAGAGAGTATCCTTATGACACAATACATAAGTATGTGTGGCTTAGTAGGAGCATATTTTGGTTTTAGTGCAATAAGTGGGAGAAAATAATGTCTAACGATTCAAAAATAAGAAAAATATTAAAAAAATTAGGTGGAAAATACTTAGCAGATAAAATTACTAGTACTCCTTTTCAAATAAAAAAAGAAAACAAACAAAAAATGTTAAAAAATAACAAAGTTTTAACACAAAAAGATTATAAAAATTTAACAGAGAGTCAAAAACTTAAATTTGATGTTGCTAAAGAAACTAAAAATATTCCAGTTCTTAGTAAGTTTGGTACAAGTACAGGAAGAGTTACTATATACGATTCTGAAAGCTACAAACCTGCTAAAGCAATTACTCGTGCAGATATGCTTATGATTACAGGATTTGGCATGGAAGGTAAAACTACTGCAAAAAATAGATTTAAACAATTTACTAAAGAAAATTTAAAAAAGGTAGATACTACAAAATCTAAAAAAACTTATAGTACAAAATATGGTAAAAAAATTGGGATAAAACCTAAAGTAACTGTAAAAAGAAAAAATGATTGAAGTAAATGGGTGGGATAACCACGAAGATACATTTGAAGAAACAATAAGAAGAGAACTTTTAGCTGCACAGCAAACTATATATATACTAAAAGAAGATAATAAAGAATTAACAAAAGCCTATTATTTATTGTTAAGAGAAAACGAAAGGTTAAAAAAGTTAAACTAATGGATTTTACAGATAGATTAAGAGAGGAACTAAAGATAGATGAAGGATGTAAATACGAAGTATATCTGGACCACCTTGGATTACCTACGTTTGGTATCGGACATCTCATCACTCAAGACGACCCTGAGTACCAAATGGGGATGGGCACACCTGTTGACGAAATACGAGTCAACGAAGTTTTTGAACAAGATATAAATGTCACAATAGGTGAGTGTAAAAGATTATTTGACGATTGGGATAAACTACCTAAAGAAGTACAACTAATTACAGCTAACATGATGTTTAATATGGGTAGACCTAGATTATCACAATTTAAAAAAATGATACAAGCTATTAGAGATGGCGATTGGATTGAAGCTGGAAATCAAATGCAGGATTCAAGATGGTACAAACAAGTAACAAATCGAGCAGACAGACTTATATCTCGAATGAAAGCAGTCGGCTTGAGTTAATAAAACAAAGACAAAGAAAAAGACATATTAAAAATTTAATAGAGTTTTTCAAACCTAGAGAAAGAAAGTTTATAAAACATGGCTAGACAATTATCAGATAGACAGAAAAAATTTCTTGATGCACTTTTTACTACAGCGAAAGGAAATATCAAAGATGCTAAAATTATAGCTGGGTATTCGCCTAATACAAGTAATCAAGAAATTATTAAAGCTATAAAAGATGAGGTGCTTGAAGCTACTCAAATGTATATGGCTAGTAATGCACCTAAAGCTGCATTTGCTATGGCTAATGGTTTAGATGACCCAACTGAGTTAGGTTTTCGAGATAAGATGACTGCAGCAAAAGAACTACTTGATAGAAGTGGTTTAGTTAAGACTGAAAAAATGCAAGTCGAATCAACAGGTGGAGTTATGCTTATGCCTGTAAAACAAACTGAGGAGGAATAATATGGGCATAATAAGTAAAATTGCAAGAAAGCTAACTAAGAAAACTAAACCAAAAACTAAATCAAAAACTAATGCACAAAAAATTGATTCTATGACAAAAAGATTGAGAGAACTAGATAAAACTTACAATGTAACAGCTACAGAAAAAAGAAAAAGAATTGCTAAAGAATTAAAGAAAAAACAAAATACAAAAAGCATTTTTAAGAAACAAGGTCCGGGACAAGCTAAAACACAAAAGGCTGTTGAAGGTCAAAGAAGATATAAAGTTGGACAGGCAAAAGGTTTTGCTACAGGTGTAGGTGCAACTATTTTAACAGCAAGTGCTGCAACAGCTTTGTATAAAAAAGATGCATTGTTTGCAAATAAATTACAGAAAGCTAATAAAGAAGGAAAATCAACTATTAAATATAAAGGTGATATGTACAAAGTTCCTAAAAACTTACCTGCCCTTCCAATTCCAAAACCTAAAACTACACCAAGTAAATTTAAAAAAGGTACAAGAATTAGTTATGCTGAAAGATTTAAAGAAATAGAGCAAGAAAAAAAGAAAAAATAAATGACTAAAAGAACAACAGGTGAGTGGGTATTGCCACAACCTCTTGACATAAAAGATAAGAATGAATGGATTGCAATACCTAGAATTGCTAGAACAGTTCCATTTGGTTATAGTGTTGACCCTGACAATGAACATATACTTAGACCTATACCTCGTGAGTTAGATGCACTTGAAAAAGCTAAACAACATCTTAAACAGTATTCATATAGAGAAGTATCTAATTGGCTAAGTAATTTTACAGGAAGATATATATCTCACATAGGATTAATGAAAAGAGTAAAACGTGAGCGACAACGTAAGAACAAAGCTAGAACTCTCCGTATCTGGTCAGAATATGCAGAAAAGGCGATACAAGCAGCGAAACAAATTGAAGAAGAAAGAAGTGGTGCAAGAGCCTAAACAGCCTGTTGTATCACTTGATAAAGTAGAACAAGTACCTGAAGAAGAATTAAATGTAGCCTTTAAACCAAATGAAGGTCCTCAAACAGATTTCTTAGCAGCAGGAGAAAGAGAAGTATTATATGGTGGTTCAGCAGGTGGTGGCAAATCCTTTGCGATGTTGGCAGACCCACTCAGATACATGGGTCATCCAGCCTTTAGTGGGTTGCTCCTTCGACACACGACAGAAGAATTACGAGAACTCATATTTAAATCGCAGGAACTCTATCCGAAAGTTTGGAAAGGCATCAAATGGTCAGAAAGAAAGATGCAATGGGTAGCACCATCAGGTGCTAGATTATGGATGTCATATCTTGATAGAGATGATGATGTTATGCGTTATCAAGGTTTGGCATTTAGTTGGATAGGTTTTGACGAATTAACACAGTGGGCTACACCTTTTGCTTGGAATTATATGCGTTCACGTTTACGTTCTACAGCATCTGACCTACCAATATTTATGAGAGCCACAACTAACCCCGGAGGTGTAGGACATCACTGGGTAAAGAAAATGTTTATTGACCCTGCTCCATACGGAAAGACATTTGATGCAACAGATATTGAAACAGGAGAAATCCTCAAGTATCCTGCAGGACACCCAAAGTCTGGGAAATCTTTATTCAAGAGGAGATTTATTCCTGCAAGATTATCTGACAATCCATACCTCTCAGAGAGTGGAGACTACGAAGCAATGCTACTCTCCCTTCCTGAACAACAAAGACGACAGTTACTTGAAGGGGATTGGGATATTAAAGAAGGTGCAGCATTTACTGAGTTTGACAGGACTGTACACGTTATTGACCCATATTCTATCCCTAACAATTGGGTTAAGTTTCGTGCTTGTGATTATGGTTATGGTAGTTATTCAGGAGTTATTTGGTTTGCTGTTTCACCTGCTGAACAGCTTATTGTCTATCGTGAACTCTATGTATCAAAAGTATTGGCGACAGACTTAGCTGATATGATATTAGAAGCTGAAGCAGGAGATGGTAATATTAAGTATGGGGTATTAGACTCAAGTTTGTGGCACAAACGAGGTGATACAGGACCTTCACTTGCAGAGCAAATGATTAGTAGAGGATGTCGATGGAGACCCTCAGATAGAAGTAAAGGCTCAAGAGTTGCAGGTAAAAACGAAGTACATAGAAGATTACAAATAGATGAGTTTACAGATGAACCTAGATTAGTATTTTTTAATACATGTACTAATATAGTTTCTCAATTACCTTCAATACCTTTAGATAAGAAAAATCCTGAAGATGTTGACACAAAAGCAGAAGACCACTTGTATGATGCTTTAAGATATGGTATAATGTCAAGACCTAGATTTAGTGTATTTGACTATGACCCACGAGGTAAACCATTAAGTAGTATGCCTATAGCAGATGCTACATTTGGATATTAAAGGATAAAGTATGGCTGAAGAAGATATTATGATTGAAGATGATGCAATCTCACTTGATGACCTTGCAGACTCTAGCAATCCTGAAGACATAAATACAACAGGTATTGTAGACTACGTATATGAAAAATACAATAGAGCCGAAAACTACAGAGAAAATGATGAAGATAGATGGCTAAGAGCCTATCGTAACTACAGAGGATTGTATGGTCCTGATGTACAATTTACGGAAGCTGAGAAGTCTAGAGTATTTGTTAAGACAACTAAAACAAAAACACTTGCAGCTTATGGTCAAATAGTTGATGTATTATTTGCAGGTAATAAATTTCCTATAAGTGTTGAACCTACAATATTACCTGAAGGTGTATCTGAGAATGTACATGTAGATTTACAACCTAAACCTATGGGTGCTGAACCAACAAGTCCATATGGATTTGATGGAGATGGAGCAGACTTACCAAAAGGTTTTACAGCTACAGGTATTGAGTTAGGACCTTTAGAAGAAAAGTTAGGTAAGATAGAAGATTTAAAAGAAGGTGCAGGAACAACACCTGCAACAGCTACGTTTAGTCCTGCTATGATTGCAGCTAAAAATATGGAAAAGAAAATAATGGACCAGCTTGAAGAGTCAAGTGCTACTAAACATTTACGAAGCACAGCATTTGAGATGGCTTTATTTGGTACAGGTGTAATGAAAGGACCTTTTGCTGTCGATAAAGAATATCCTAATTGGGGTAGCGATGGTGAGTATGACCCTAAATTTAAAACTGTTCCTGAAGTAACACATGTTTCAGTGTGGAACTTTTATCCTGACCCTGATGCAAACAATATGGATGAAGCACAGTATGTAGTTGAAAGACATAAATTATCTCGTAATCAGTTACGTAATTTAAAGAAGAGACCATACTTTAGACAAAATGTTATTGACTCATGTATTGATATGGGCGAGACATATACTAAAAAAGATTGGGAAGATGACTTATCTGATTATGCAACAGGTGAAACATATATAGATAGGTTTGAAGTTATTGAGTATTGGGGTACAATGGATACTGAAATGCTCTTAGAAAACGAAGTTGAAATACCTAAAGAGTTACAGAAGTTTGATGAACTACAAGCTAATATATGGATTTGTAATAGAAAACTTATTAGATGTGTATTAAATCCATTTAAACCTGCTAAGATACCTTACATGGCTGTTCCATATGAACTTAATCCATATTCATTCTTTGGTGTAGGTATAGCTGAAAACATGGATGATACACAAACATTAATGAATGGTTTTATGAGAATGGCAGTTGATAATGCTGTATTGTCAGGAAACTTATTAATAGAAGTAGATGAAACTAATTTAGTTCCGGGACAAGATTTATCAGTATATCCGGGAAAAATATTTAGAAGACAGGGTGGTGCTCCGGGTCAAGCTATTTTTGGAACTAAGTTTCCAAATGTTGCAGGAGAGAATATGCAATTGTTTGATAAGGCAAGACAACTATCCGATGAATCAACAGGCTTTCCATCGTTTGCACATGGACAAACAGGTGTAATGGGTGCAGGTAGAACTGCATCAGGTATATCTATGTTAATGAATGCTGCAAGTGGTGGTATTAAAAATGTTATTAAAAATGTAGATGACTATTTATTAAAACCTTTAGGTCAAAGTTTATTTAGTTTTAATATGCAATTTGATTTTGACCCAAAGATAAAAGGTGACTTAGAAGTTAGGGCTAGAGGAACTGAAAGTTTAATGGCTAATGAGGTTAGGTCACAAAGACTAATGCAATTTTTAGGTGTCGCAAGTAACCCTGCCCTTGCACCATTTGCTAAGTTCCAATATATTATTCGTGAGATTGCTAAGGCTATGGATTTAGACCCTGACAAAGTTACAAATAATATGGAAGAAGCTGCGTTACAAGCTAAAATGCTTCAGGAACAACAGGCTAAACAACAACCACCTGCAGGAGCAGACCCAAATGACCCAACAGGAGCAGGTGGTGGAACAATTGGAACAGGTATAGCACCAACTCCAAACGAACAAGGATTTACAGGTAATGCACAACCACAACAACAAGCAGGTACTAGCGAACCTCAAACAGCTAGTGGAGAACAAGAAGCTAATAGACAGCTTCAATAATTATATTGATGTACTTATAGATAGACAGCATCAAGTTATTGAACAAAGTGAAAATAATATTATGATGTATAGAGCACAGGGTGCAATTGCAACCTTGCGTAGATTAAAGTATCTAAGGGAAGAGGTATTAGGAAATGATAAAAAAACAAATGGAAATGTTTGACGAAGGTGGTTTAGAACAAGATGGTGGTACAGTAGACCCTGTGTCAGGTAATGATGTTCCTGTTGGCTCTACTCAAGAAGAAGTTAGAGATGACATACCTGCACAATTAAGTGAAGGAGAGTTTGTATTTCCTGCTGATGTAGTTAGATTTATAGGCTTAAATAATCTTATGCAGATAAGACAAGAAGCTAAAGCAGGTTTAAAAAAGATGGAAGCTATGGGTCAGATGGGTAACTCTGATGAAGCTACTATATCTGATGATATTCCATTTACTGCTGATGATATTACAGTTGAAGATGATGATGGTAACGAAGGTGACTTAGAAATGCAGGTTGGTGGAGTTGTACCCCCTAATCAAGGTGTATATTTTCAACCATCACAAGTAGGGTCACAGTTTAATATTGCACCTCAACAACAACAAATGTATCAGCCACCTATGTACCAACCTATGCCACAACAACAAACAGGCTATGGACCTAGTTTTGGAATGCAACCTCAACAACCTCAACAATATACATCATTTGAAAATTTATTACCAAATACACAAGCATATGAAAATGTAGAATATATTAATAGCACTACAGGTGAGACAATGGTTATACCTCATGTAGATGGTAAACCTATTTATCCACCACCTGCAGGTTTTAAAGTTAAACCTACAGAACAAGTGAAACCTGAAGAACCTAAAGCAGAAGAAGTTACAGTGCCTACAACACAGGTAGTAGAAGCTAAAGAGAGTGACGATAGAAATGAAAACCAAAATAGATTGCAAAGCACTAAGTCATTATTAGGTACTACATCTACATTGGGTGTAGCAGAAGGATTAAAAGGTATTGCTTCAAATAAATTTGGACAGGCAGGTTTAGCACTATTAGGAGGTGGTATTCCGGGTGCTATATTAGCATTAACAGGTATACCTCAAAAAATAGCTAATACAATTATGGGTAAAGCTAAGAGTGGAGAACAATTAACAGAAGAAGAACAACTACAAGCTGATGCTTTAAGTAATGCTGTTGCAGACCAACTAGGAGAAAGTGCAGACCCTGCTACTAACGTGGCTAGAAGTAATCTAATGAAAAGTTTAGGTGGTATGTTTGTTTCAGGTAAAGTAGGTTTAGGAGTTGGAGATATTGACCCTGTAACAGGTGGAATATTTAATCAGGCAGGACAAGCTGTTGACCCAAAAACAAATGAAAATCTAACATCTTATCGTTCTTTTAAAGATGCTAAAGTATCTATGATGGCAGGTGCAAAAGCAGGATGGTTTGGTGGTGAAATATCTAATTCAACATATATGGGTCTAGGAGAAGAAGGCAAAAAACGCTATGCTGACTACGTAAAAAATATGGCAGAACAGGGTGTTGATATTGCTGCAGAAGGCAGAGGAGGTTCAGGAACAGGCACTGATAAATTTAAAATTGCTACAACACGGACACCTGAAGGTTCTCAAATTGTTACAAAGAAAACAGATACAGGCGAATCTAAAATATTAGACGCAAATAAAGAAGCTGAAAAAAGGTTTAATCTAGAAGCCGCTGCTAAACAAGAAGCTGAAAGAAAAGTACAACAAACTATAGCAGAAAATAAAGCCTTAGCTAATCGTAAAAAACTAGAAACTGAACAAAGAGCTAAAGAAGCTGCTAAAACAAGACAACAAAGATTAGCAGATGAAGAAGAAAGAGATAGAAGACAAAGAGAAAGAGATAAAGCACAAGCCGCAAGAGAAAAAAGAAATAAAGATAAAGAAAAACAAGCAGAAGTTGCTAAACAAAAAAGAGAAGGTGGGCGAGGATATGTTCGTGCTAAAGGTGGACTAATTGAAAAACCTAAAAAGACCATGAAGCGTGGTGGACTAGCTTCTAAAAAATAGTCTACATTGTTGGCTACTTATACCCCCTAGTGGCTACTATAACCCCAACAAGGAGAAAAGAAAATGGCAGAAGCTATTGTACAGGAAGCAACACCTAAAAAAGTTGCATTTATGACTAAACCTAAAAATGTAGAAGAAAGAATAAAGAAAGACGAAAAAGAATTAGAGAAGTTATTAGAAGAGCAAAAAGAAGATGCTAAACAAGATACAGAGTCTAAGACTGAAACTGATGATACTACAGAGCCAGACAGTGCTGAGGAACGTAGTTTTAAAAAGCGTTATGGCGATTTACGAAAACATCAACAACAACAGCAAAAAACTTTTGAAGATAAAATTACAAGTCTTGAAAGACAGCTTAGTGAAGCTACTAAGAAAGAAATAAAATTACCTAAGACTGAAGAAGAATTAGAAACTTGGGCAAAAGAATATCCTGATGTGGCTGCGATTGTAGAGTCAATAGCAATTAAAAAAGCTAGAGAGCAGTCAAAGAATTTAGAAGATAAGATGAAACAATACGAAGACTTACGTGTTGAAGCATCAAAAGAAAAAGCTGAAGCAGAATTATTAGCTATACATCCTGACTTTGCTAAGATTAGAGAAAGTGATGAGTTTCATAAATGGGCAGAAGACCAACCTAAATGGGTACAGAATGCCTTGTATGAAAATGATAATGATGCTAAATCAGCCGCAAGAGCAATTGATTTATATAAAGCTGACATGAATATAACAAGTCAAAAGCCTAGCAAAGACGCTGCAAAAGCTGTTAATGCTAAAGGTGAAAGGTCAGAACCTCAAAGTAATGAGAGTAAAAGTTTTATAAAAGAATCAGATGTTCAAGCTATGTCTGCAGAAGAATATGAAAAGAAATCAGACATGATAATGGAAGCAATTCGAGCAGGTAAATTTATATATGATTTATCAGGCTCTGCAAGATAATAGTTGACAAACAATAATTTGTATGTATAACTATTGTATGAAAGTTGTATCTATCCCTATGTAATAGCTACATAGATACAATACTCGCAAGTATAAAGAATATTAGACCTACTCTGTCAAGTAAAAGCCCAATTATATTACGTACAAATGTAATTGCACCTTTGAAAAATAGACCCCTAAATAAACTAAATATTTTGCATTTGTTTATAGTATATAAATAAGGAGAAATACTATGGCGTTTAAACAAGCTGCTGGATATGGTAATCTACCTAATGGTAATTTCTCACCTGTAATATATTCGAAGCAGGTTCAACTAGCATTCAGAAAAAGTTCTGTTGTAGAAAGCATTACTAATTCTGATTACTTTGGTGAAATTGCAGCGATGGGTGATACTGTTAAGATTATCAAAGAACCAGAAATCACAGTCAAGGAATATGCTCGTGGTACAATGATTACACCACAAGACCTTGATGACGAAGACTTCAGCTTAACTGTCGACCAAGCAAACTATTTTGCATTTAAAATCGATGATATAGAGGAAGCACATAGTCACGTAAACTTCTCTCAACTAGCAAGTGACAGAGCAGGTTACAGACTTAAAGACCAATATGACCAAGAAGTTCTTGGTTATTTATCAGGTTTCAAGCAATCATCAATCAATTCCGTTGCTGGAACTGCTAATGATGTCGTTAATGGCACAAAAGCAGTATCAACAGCAGGTTCTGATGAACTATTAACAAGCATGAAACTTAGAAAAGATAGTTTTGGTAACATCACCACATCAAGTGCTGGTGACCATTCTATCCCACTTGCACCACGTATGCCGGGTGCTACTGCACAAGCAACTGCTACTGCTACACCATTGCAAGTTATTGCAAGAATGGGCAGACTGTTAGATACACAATTTGTAGATACAGATGGTAGATGGATTGTGTTACATCCAACTTTTATCGAAGTGTTAAAAGATGAAGACTCAAGACTTCTCAATGCAGACTTCGGTGAATCAGGTGGACTAAGGGCAGGACTATCAATCGGTAAGATACATGGCTTTGATGTTTACTCATCAAACAATTTACCTGCCGTTGGAACAGGTCCGGGAACTTCAGGTTCAGCAAACCAAAACTCTAATTATGGGCTTATTGTTGCAGGACACAGTTCTTCAGTAGCTACTGCTGAACAAATCAACAAAACAGAGTCTTACAGAGACCCTGATTCTTTTGCTGACATTGTTCGTGGTATGCATTTGTATGGCAGAAAGATACTTCGACCTGAAGCTATCGTAACTGCTAAATACAACGTAGCGTAAGGGAGGATAGACTATGGCAACATATGATTTAACATCATCCGATACCACAGGGGTATCCTCAAATTCTATCGCAGCTATGCCATCTGTTAAAAATACTCATGTAATGAGAAATATTGAAGCATACTTAGATATTGATGCTTTAGTAGCAGCAGGTGGTAGCTTTTCAGATGGAGATATCTTTCAGGTGTTAGAAATACCTGCAAATACTCTAGTCTTAAATGCAGGTGCAGAAGTGATGAAAGCATTCACAGGCAGTTGTACTCTTGACATGGATTTTGCAGCAGGTGATGACATTATTGATGGTGCAGACATAACCTCTACAGGTTTTTGTGCAGCAGGAAGTAATGGTCAAACTAATACTATTGTGGGAAGTGCGGCTTCAACTTATACTCAATTTGTAACTACTACAGATACTATTGATGCTAAGATTGCAGGTGCAGCTCCAGCTACAGGCAGACTCAGAATGTATGCAACTGTTATTGATTTAGCAGGGCATGGATTAGATGATAAGCCTGATGAAGTTGATAGAGACCAATTAGCTTAATTAGCTAGATATAGGGTGGCAGGGAAACTTGCCATCCTTTTAACACGAGTTTATTATGGCAGAAACATTCCTTACACACACAAATAGAGTTATAGCACGATTAAATGAAGTAGCATTAACTTCATCTAACTTTAGTTCTTCACGAGGTATACAGACACAGTGTAAGAATGCTGTCAATGAAGCTGTAAGATATATCAATCAAAAAGAGTTTCAATACCCTTTTAACCATACCACAAAAACACAAACACTTACAGCAGGAACAGTTAAGTATAGCATACCTACAGATGCTAAAACTGTAGATTACAATACATTTAGATTAGTAAAAGATAGTGATTTAGGTGTAAGTGGTGGAAGACTGTCAATACTTAATTACAACGATTATGTAAATTCTTACATAACACAAGAAGATGAGATAAGCACAACTACATTAAGCCAATCTCATACAGATTCAGTTACTACAATTACAGTAGCTAGTACATCAGGTTTTGATAGTTCTGGAACTTTGTTCATAGGAAACGAACAAGTTACATACACAGGCACAACAAGCACAACATTTACAGGTGCTACAAGAGGTGCTAATTCAACTACAGCTACAGCACACGATAGTGGAGTTCAGGTAGCACAGTTTGATAGAGGTGCAATACCATCTTATGTAACAAGAACACCTGACAATAATTACATTCTTTATCCTTACCCCAACAAATCTTTTTCTATAAAATATGACTACTTTACATTTCCTAGTGACATGTCAGCACATAGTGACACAACATCTATACCTGACAGATTTGCACCTATCATAGCAGATGGTGCAACAGCTTTTGTATATCAGTATAGAGGTGAAACACAACAGTATCAATTAAATATGCAAAGATTTGAACAAGGTATTAAAAACATGCAGACTTTATTAATTAATAGATTTGAGTATGTTAGGTCTACATACATACCAAGAACAGGATATTCTAATACAGCAGACATACCATTAAGGTTGACATAATATGCCTGACCAATCGCAAACATCACCTTCAGCATTTGTATGTGAGGGTGGCTTAATTAAAAGCCGTTCAACCTTTATTATGCAACCGGGTCAAGCGTTAGAGTTATTAAACTTTGAACCTGACATTGAAGGTGGCTACAGAAGAATAAACGGCTTTAGAAAACATTGTAATCATATTGTACCTCAAACATCATCTAGTTCTGAAAAAGTTTTGATGGTAGCATTTTTTAATAATAATATTGTTGCTGCAAGAGGTGAAAAGATATTTAGTTCAGCATCAACTGAATTAGCAACTGCAATAACATCAAGTGCAACAATGTCAGGGTCAGGAACTATAACTGTAGATAGCACAACAGGTTTTAGTTCAAGTGGCACATTACAGATTGATTCAGAAATATTTACATACACAGGTGTTACATCAACAACATTTACAGGTGTAACAAGAGCAACAAGTTCTACAACAGCAGCAGCACATGTAGTTGATAGTGCAGTTTCTGAAAGTTGGACAGAAAGAGATACAGGTAGAACTAATGCAGGTAAATATACGTTTGAAAGATTTAACTTTGATGGCAATGAAAAAATAATTGTCACAGATGGAACAAACGACCCAACAGTTTTTAATACATCTTTCTCTGCAACAGATGTTACAGAGTCAACAGTTGAAGGTGCTAAGTTTGTAACTGCATTTAAAAGTCACATGTTTTATGCAGGTATGTCAAGCACACCACAGACACTAGTATTTAGTCAGCCATTTGATGAAGATGCATTTAACAGTGGTAGTGGTGCAGGTAGTATTAAAGTTGATGATACTATCGTAGGAATGAAGGCTTTCCGTGGTGACTTATTTGTATTTTGTGAAAACAGAATATTTAAACTAACAGGAAGTTCATCAAGTGATTTTGCAATAACACCTGTTACAAGAAACATTGGCTGTGTAAATGGAGACACCATACAGGAATTTGCAGGTGATTTAATATTTTTAGGACCTGATGGATTACGTACAGTTGCAGGTACAGCAAGAATTGGTGACGTTGAACTTGGAACTATTAGTGCAAATGTACAGTCTATATTTGATGAAAACTTAGTTGATGCAGCTTTATTTGAGTCAGTAGTTATACCTGACAAAACACAATATAGAATATTCTTTTCTAAAGATGAGCAAAGTGAAGATAACACAAGAGGTGTTATATGTGTTATGAAAGGTCAAAACTTTGAGTTTGCAGAGTTAAGAGGTATAAAACCATCTGCAACAGATACCTTTGTAGAAGCAGGTAATGTATTAGTTTTACATGGTGGCTATGATGGATTTATACACAGGCAAGAAAAAGGCAATGATTTTGATGGAACAAAAGTATCAGGTAGGTATAGAAGTCCTGATTTAACTTTTGGAGACCCCGGAATAAGAAAGCATATGCAAAGGGTTATAGTCAACTACAAACCTGAGTCAGCTATTAATGCTGATATGTTTGTAAGATATGATTATGAAGATAGAAACTCTTCAAGACCTGCAGCATATCCCTTAGATTCTGAAGACGTGGTTGCTATATATGGTACATCAACTTATGGAACACCTACATATGGTGGTGCATCACAACCATTGTTAAGACAATCCGTAGAGGGTTCAGGTTTTGCAGTAGCATTAAGAGTAAACGACAATGCTACAACAGCACCATACTCATTAAAAGGATTTCAATTAGAATATCAGTTAGGAGCAAGAAGGTAAATGGGAGCAACGTATACACGACAATCATCTTATACAGATGGTGACGTAATCACAGCAGCACATACTAACGATGAATTTGACCAACTATTAGCAGCCTTTCAAGCAAGTAGTGGACATACTCACGATGGTACTGCCAACGAAGGTGGTCCTATAACTAAGTTATTAGGTAATACATTAACCTTTGGTGCAGGAACTGCAGGAACAGATATAACAATAACATTTGATGGTGAGACATCAGATGGTGTTCTCAAATGGATGGAAGACGAAGACTACTTTGAGTTTAGTGATGACATTCTAGTTGCTTCAACAGAAAAGTTACAGTTTCGTGATACAGCAATATATATTAACTCATCAACAGATGGACAGTTAGATTTAGTAGCAGATACAGAAATACAAATAGCTGCAACAACTGTAGATATAAATGGTAATGTAGACATATCAGGAACACTTACTGTAGGTGGTGCATTAGATTTTAGTGAAGCTAATATATCAAATGTTGGAAGTCTTGGATTAGACTCTATTTTTGGTGATGCAGATACAAATACATCTATTACATTTTCAGGTTCTGATGTTATTACAATCGCAGCAGGTGGAGACAACCAAGTAACTTTTACTAATGGTGGTATCGTACCTTCTACTGATAATGATATAGATTTAGGTTCAAGTTCTGTAGAATTTAAAGATGCTTTCTTTGATGGCACAGTAACAACAGATGCTATTGTAGTTGCAGGTACAATAGGACATGATGATGATACAGATTTATTAACACTTGCAAATGGCATTGTTACAGTTGCAGGAGAAATATCTACAACCACTCTTGACATAGGTGGCACAAATGTAACATCTACAGCTACAGAATTAAATGTAATGGATGGTGATACATCTGCTAGTTCAACAACTGTTGCTGATGCAGACAGAGTTGTATTTAATGATGCAGGTACAATGAAGCAAGTTGCTGTTACAGACTTAGCAGCTTACTTTGATGATGAAATTACTGCAATGCCAAACCTTACATCTGTAGGTACACTAACAACACTTACAGTCGATAATGTAATAATAAATGGCACAACTATTGGTCACACAAGTGACACAGACCTTATAACTTTAGCAGATGGTATTGCAACAGTAGCAGGTGAAGTATCTGTAACTACACTAGATATTGGTGGTACTAATGTAACATCAACTGCAGCAGAACTAAATATAGTAGATGGTGGCACAAGTGCAACATCAACAACATTAGCAGACGCTGATAGAGTTGTAGTAAATGACAACGGAACGATGGTTCAGGTTGCATTGACTGACTTTGAAACATACTTTGAGTCAGCTTTAGATACACTTTCTAATGTAACTACTGTAGGTACACTAGACAGTGGTGCTATATCTAGTGGCTTTGGTAATATAGACATTGGTTCAAGTACAGCAAACTTTGGTGCTACAACAGTAGACAGTTTGAGTGCATCAGATGGAAACATAACTAACGTAGGTGATATTGCACTTGACTCAATTAGTGCAGATGGAACAGATATTAACGTAGCTGTATCAGATAATTCAGGAACTGCATTTACAATCAAACAAGGTTCAGATGCATACTTTATTGTTGACACAGGTAATAGTAGCGAGTCTATATCAATCGGTACAGGTATATCAGGCACAGCTATAACATTAGGACATAGTACGTCAGAAGTAACTGTAGCAGACAACCTAACAGTTACAGGTGACTTAACAGTATCAGGTACAACAACTACTGTAAACTCAACCACTGTAAATTTAAATGACCACAACATTGTATTAGATAGTGGAAATAGTACAAGTGCAGTTATTAATGGTGCAGGTATTACAATCGAAGGTGGGTCAGGTGATGATGCTACATTTACATATAATACTACAGGACCTCAGTTTGAATTAAAGTTAGGTTCTAGCTTTGAAGATTTACAGACAGCTAAACTAACTGCTACTGAATTAGATATATCAGGTGATGCAGATATTGATGGCACGTTAGAAGCAGATGCTATAACAGTTAATGGTACAGCACTTAATACTGTAATTGCAGGTGTAACAGTTACAAATGCAACTACAGCAGCAGTAGCAACAACAGTAACTATTAGTGATAACGAAAGTACAAACGAAGATAATGCTATCATCTTTACATCAGGTGGAGATGTAGATGGTGGTAACATAGGATTAGAAAGTGATGGAGACTTAACATATAATCCAAGCACAGGAAGATTAACAGCTACACAGTTAGCAGGTACATTACAAACTGCAGCACAGGCTAATGTTACTTCTTTAGGAACACTTACTACACTTACAGTTGACAATGTAATCATTAATGGGTCAACAATAGGACACACAGG
>VTLG01002230.1_pt1 | contig 49262 bp, 79 predicted proteins | sample 4694571 | NCBI WGS metagenome assembly VTLG01 (sample SAMN12604809, study PRJNA352737) | marine metagenome | biome: ENVO:00000447; feature: ENVO:00000209|ENVO:00000569|ENVO:01000036; material: ENVO:00002151; isolation source: viral sequences binned using virsorter ... | reverse complement strand
GGTACAACAACTATGATTTTTTCTGATGGTCTTGGAGCAACAAACGGTAACATAAAAAATGGCATAGGCACTCTTTTAACAGAAGGTGTTATTCCAGCAGCTGACAACACACATGATTTAGGTTCTACAACAAATGAATTTAGAAATTTATACATTGATGGTATTGCTTATTTAGATCAAGTTGATATTGATGCTGGAACTATAGATGCCGTTGATATTGGTTCTAATGCACCTGTTACTAATCTAACTGTTGATAATGTTAATATTAACGGAAACGAAATACAAGCAACATCAAATCAATTAGCTTTTGTAACTGGTGGTTCAGCTGAAAGAGTACGAATAGATAGTTCAGGTAATATATTTTATGGCGGAAGAACAACAACAGGTGCCACAACTAACGCTACATCTTATTTAGATACAGACACAACATATAAGTCTTATCAAGGTAGTGGTACACCACATATGACATTTTTAAATGGTTCAACAACTGTAGGCACTATTACAAATAACGGCACAAACGCCTCTTATAATACAACTTCTGATTATCGAAAGAAAAATGAATTTGGTAATATAGAAGATGCATGTGAAAGGGTTCTTGACCTTCGCCCTATTCAATATGAGTTTAAGGATATTATTAATCCTACAAGACAAGAAGGTTTTATAGCTCATGAAGTACAAGAAGTTGTGCCTCATGCAGTCACCGGTGACAAGGACGCTGTTGATCCAGTAACAGACGCACCAATTTTGCAGCAATTAGATCATTCTAAGCTGGTTCCTTTACTTACTCAGGCATTAAAAGATGCCATCTGGAAAATCGAAGACCTCGAAGAGAAAGTGGAAGAACTACAAGATGCCGTTAGCGAAATTTAATTTTAGACCAGGAATAAATAAAGAGACAACAGACTATACAGACGAAGGTGGCTGGACTGATGGTAATCTTGTTCGCTTTCAATCTGGTCTTCCTCAAAAAATAGGTGGCTGGGAAAAATATTCTGATAATACTTTTGTAGGTAGTTGCCGAACATTATTTGAATGGTCTGATTTTGACGGCAATCAATATTTAGGTGTAGGTACTAATCGTAAATTTTATGTTTTAAACGATGGTATTTATTATGACATTACACCACTAAGAGCTACACAAACTGTAAACAATCCTATGACAACAAATGGCACAACTTCTGTGCGGTTTACTGTTACATCTCATGGTTGTGCAACTGGTGATTTTGTTACTATATCTGGCCTTGGAGCACCAGTTAATGGTATTCCAATTGCAGAAATTAATAAAAATCATACGGTAGCTGTTGTAGATGCTGATAATTTTGATATAACAGTAGATACGACTGCTTCTGGTTCGACTTCCAATACTGGAGGCTCTCTAACATTTAAATTTGAAATTCCAACTGGAGAAGACCAGCAATCCTTATTAGGTGGTTGGGGTGCTAGTAGTTGGAACTCAGGTTCTTGGGGGTATGGTACTCCTACAGAATTTAGATTATGGAATCAGGATAACTACGGTGAAGACCTTATTATTAATTATCGGGGTGGAGCTATTTACAAATGGGATGAGTCTGGAGGGACGGCTTCCCGTGCCACCAACATTACGGCTGATGCAGGTGCCAACCTTGCACCAACTAAAGCCAATCAAGTTATCGTATCTGAAAGAGATGGACATGTTATAGCACTTGGTGTTGATCCAATATCTGGAGCGTCAAGAACTGGAACAATAGACCCTATGATAATAGCAATATCTAACCAAGATAGTGCTGTAGATTGGCAGATAAGAACAGACGGCACTTCAACTGCCGATCAAATAGAATTAAATTTAGGCTCAGAAATTATCGGTGGTCTACAAACAAGACAAGAAATATTAGTATGGACCGACATCGCATTGTTTTCATTGCGATTCGTAGGCGGACCCCTTCCCTTTACCACTTCTCTCCTCGCTAGGGGTCCGTCGATTTTAGGACCTAATGCTGCTGTCAATGGTGCTGACGCAACATTTTGGATGGATAAATCTAACTTCTATGTATATACAGGTTCTATTCAAGCGTTACCTTGCACTGTTAAAGAATATGTGTTTGGCGATCTTAACTACGATGAACGATATAAAATATTTGGTTTTTCAAATCAGACATTTGACGAAGTAGGTTGGTTCTATCCTTCTGCTGGTTCTGCTGAAATAGATAGATATGTAACATATAACTATGTTCAACAAACATGGTCTATAGGTAAGTTAGAAAGAACAGCTTGGATTGATTACGGTATCTATCAAAAACCAAGAGCTGCAAAAGGTTCATCAACTGGATATGTGTATGCTCATGAAACTGGTTATGATGATGACGGTTCTCCAATGGATGGTGTGTTTGTACAATCTGGAGATATGGACTTACAAGATGGCGAGCAATTTGCTTTTGTTAGTAGAGTTATACCAGACTTTAAATTTATTGGAGTAGACGGAGCAGGTGCACAAACTGTTGATTTACTTGTACGAATGCGTGATGCACCAGGTGGAAATCTTGTTACTGATGCAAATGTTGCAGTCGATTCAGAAACACAAGTTAAGAATATTAGAGGGCGTGGCAGACAATTTGCTTTAAAAGTATCAAGTCACAATGATAGCTCACAAAACACAGCAAACAGATTAGGTGTAGGATGGCGATTAGGTTCTACACGATTAGATGTTAAACCAGATGGGAGACAATAATGCCGAGATATGACATAAGACAGTCTTTCTCTTCTCTTCCTCGGTTTAATCAGGAAGACATAGATGCCAATACTTTGAATAGGTTAGTGAGAACAATTGAACAAAACCTTTTCCAATTGGACTTAAATGTAGTACCTTCCTACACAACAACGGAAAGAAATAGTAGAAAATTTAGCCCAGGTGGGTTAATATTCAATACAACGATCGAAGTACATCAAGCGTACGATGGCAATGCTTGGCGAAATTTGTATGAACCGGTGTTTTACCCGACAGGAGTAACTGCCGCTAGTTCATTAGGAACAGTAACAGTGGTGATAACATAATGAATTTTTTAGAACAAGTATTTACTTCAACATTAAATCCAATAACATCAGGCATTCAAAACCTAGCTAATCCTTCTAATTTAGGTAATCTTGGGAATATGTATATTCAAAGTAAAATTATGAGTGGATTAGGTATGGACCAACAAGCAGCTATGCAAGAAAATATGATGCGTAATTATATGGCTGATCAATTTTTAGGTGGTGGTATTGGTTCTTTACAAGGAGGAAGCCCAATAGACGCAAGGACAGGTAGAACATTTCAAGCATTAGCATCAAACCCAAACAAAGAAGCAATTAAAGCATCATACGGTTATGGTGGTGTTGATGATGTTGAGTTAATGAGAAAATATAAAAAACTTTATGAGGAAGATGGAAGACTTAAAAGAAAAAAAGGATTTTTTTCAGGTAAAGATAAAGGTCCAAAAAAATTAAAACCAGAAGACATAAACCTTATGATGCTTATAGAAGCATTAAGAATGCCTGAAGATGTAGTAACACAAGGCAAAAGCGAATACCAAAGAAGAGAAGATCAAGCAAGAGCAGATGTTGAAAAACAATTTGGCGGTCGTTTTAAAACATATGATACAGGTGCCATGTATCCTCAATATGCTCCACAAAGAGGTTACGCTCAAGGAGGTATAGCTGATTTAAGAGGCGGAGGAGAAGCTAGTGGACCTGGTACAGGAACAAGTGATTCTATACCTGCGAGATTATCAGACGGTGAATTTGTTATGACAGCTAAAGCTGTAAAAGGAGCAGGTAATGGAGATAGAGCTGAAGGCGTAAGAAAGATGTACGCCTTAATGAATGAATTACAAGGAATGGGATAATGACTACACCACCATCAGCTACTACAGGTCAGACACAAGGTCAAGTTGTTCAACAATTAGATGATCCGTATCTTAGGGCTTTAAGAGAATACATATTTAATACTGCTATGGGTTTTGCAGGACAACCACTTCCTATAGAATCTTTAGTAACTCAAATAGCACCGTTTAATCCATTAGAACAAGGTGCAATTGATATTGCAGCAGGCGGAGTTGGTTCTTACTTTCCGTATCTCAGAAGAGGTGCACAAATGTTTGAAAGTGCAGCTGATTATTATCCAGAATCAGCAGCATTAATTAGAGAATCTGTTCCTTATTACAATGAAGCAGTAGGCGGTTATAGAGATGCTGCTAATTTAGCAAGAAGTGGATTGCAACCAACCGAAAGGGGAATTTACGAAGCAATTAATATGCTTAACGCTGGACTTGGTTCTTTTGATCAAAGAGCAGCCAACTATTATATGAATCCATATATGAATGCAGTTGTTCAAGATCAGTTAGATGAAGTTGATAGATACTATGATCAACAAATAACTGATTTAGGAACACGATTAGCTGGTTCTGGTTTAAGAGGTTCTGCAAGAGGTGGTTTATTAGAATTAGAACTTGCCAAAGAAAAAGAAAAAAGAAGAAGTCAGTTGTTAAATAGTGGTTTAGCTTCTGCTTATAACCAAGCACAACAACAATTTAATTTAGAACAAGGAGCTCTTCGAGGTGCTGCACCAACTATGGCTAGTTTAGGTCAAGGTTTTGGGGCTGCTAGAAGTGGTCTTGCTGGATTGTTAAATGATTTATCATCTAATGTTGGAAATGTTGGCGGTAACTATTTAAGAACAGGAACAGCTTTAATGGGAGTGCCAGGCGGTATTCAAAGTCTTGGTGGTGCAATGACAAATCTTGGTGGTATAGAGCAAGCCTTTAGAGGAAATGATATTGGAAATTTAATGAGTGCAGGAAGAACAGCTAGAGGTTATGAACAAGCTGTATTAGATACTCAAAGACAAAATGCTTATGCACTTGCTATGGAACCATACAACAGATTAAGTTATTTGTCTGAGTTTGCTAGTCCAAATTATATGGGTTCTGGTCAATCAATGAGAATAGCCCAACAACAACAAGCCTTACCAAGTCCTTTTCAGGCAGCTTTAACTAATATTCCTCCAGGAGCTAATATTGGAGGAGGAGGTTTTAATTTTAATCCATTAAGTTGGTTTGGAGGCTAATAAATGGATAATCCTTTTATAGTAAAACCTAAAAATTATTTAAAAAGAGCTATGTTTTTATCACCTGCAACAGTTGGAGCTAGTGGTTTAATGGCTTTAAATCAACAACTTCAAAGTGATGAAGTACAAAAAAATATAGCTAAAGGAACAGAAAGAGCTCGTGGTACAAAAAACCCTTTAGTTTATAATTTAATTGATGATCCTATATTACAACCTAATAACATTCAAAAAGATTTAAATGCATTAACATCAGATTTAAAAAATGTAAAATCTCAACAACCAAAAAAAGAAGAATTAGTTAATGAAAAAGAAACTAATGCTGTAGAGGATATAGATGATTTTAAATCATGGATAAAACAAAATACTAAATTTGATGATGAAACAGGTGAATTGTTTTATGAAACAATTCAAGGAGAAAAAGTTCCTTTAGAAGATTCTCCTGAAACTAATGTATTATTATATGAAATTTTTAAACAAGAGACTGGGCGTGGTGGAGAAGCATTAGAAGCTATTCAAAATTTAGATATTGAACAATTTCAACAAGCTCCAGCGAATGCAAAATTTTCTGATAAAAATCCTTTTGATGATAAGTTTTCTAAAGATTTACAATCAATAAGAAAGGATATGGGTGTACCAAAAAATGAAAAAGACATAAGAGAGCAAATGCAAAATTTAGAACTGCAAGCTGCTCGTGGAATGGCTACACCAAGAGACGGTAGTTTCTTAACAGATGAATCAAGAAGAAACGCTGCTGTAATGGCAACAAGAGCAGAACAATTACGATCGCAATTGCCAGAATCAGATAAGCGAGATTTTTATTCCTACAGAAGAAAAGATAAATCAATGTTTGGTTTTGGTGATAAAGGTCAAAATGAATTTGTATTAACTCCAACTGGATTAACTCAAAGAGAAGTTTATGAGTTAACAAAAAACGGTGATTATGAAATAGGCCCAGCTGAACTTGCAAGAGAAATAAGAGGCGATGATATAGATAGGGAAGAAGAGTTTATGAGAAAAGCTATTCTTGCCGGTCGAGTACCAATGCCTGGTACACAACAACAGGTAGCTGAATCTAAACCAGCACAAGAAAAAGTTTTAATAGAAACAGAAGAACAAGTTCCTAATAACTTTAGGCATAAGGCTTTTGTTCCTGTAGAAATTAGTGGTCTTTATTCAAGAGGAAGTAAGGATAATTTAAAATTTAGAGTTAGAATGTTAGAAGATAAAAACACAGGAGAAGTTAAATATGTTCCTGATGTTAATTTAGCTCCTATTATAACAGAAATATACCAAGCTGAGAATTATGCTCAAGAATCTAAAGATGAAATTGGCATGATAAAAGATTTAGTTAGTGCAGATAACATTGGTTTAGCTCAAAGAGTAAATGATTTATCAAGATCAATTGCAGCTATTGCTGGTGTTGAAAGAATAGCTTTTGACGAAAATGGAAATCAAATAATGCCTACACCTGAAATTATTGCAAGATGGGCAAAAAGATTTACGGCTCAAAATATTACAACTATTCTCGGAGAATCTAACAGAACAATATCCGACGCTGATAGAAAAAGAGCTGATGACATTGTAAATGTTTTAGGAACATTTACAGATGTAGCTGGAGCAAAATTAGCTTTAGAACAGTTAATAAATATTTTTGAATCTCCTTCTAGAAACGCTAATTCTGCATTACAAAGTTTATATGCTCAAGGAGAATCATCAGGATATCTTAATGATATAAAAGACATAGAGCGTTCTGTTTTAAATCAATTGCAAAAAGGCGGAGGAGCATTTTCAATTCCAAAAGCAAGTGCTTTACAATTTGAAGAAACAGATGAAACTGAAAACATATATGAAAGTATTGATTTAACACAAGGGTAATATGGTAGTAAAATTTTATAAATCATTTGATGGTAAAACTTTTCAAGTTAAGCAAGCTGGTGAACAACTAACACCAGCTGAAGAAAGTGCTTTAAGAAATAAAATTGGTGGTGATTTTATGGAATCAACCAAGCGTGCTAAAACTTTAAAAAAAGAAGCAGATCAACCTTTAAGTGTCTTTACAAGAACAGGTCGTTTTAGAGGAGCTGATTACAAAACAGGAGTGGGTAATACAGCAACTCTTAGAGAAGACCCAATGGGTTACATACAGGGAAAAAGATTAAGAACATATTTTGGTCAAACAAATAGTTTTGATGAAAAAGTAGCTTACTTAAATAAAATGACAGGTGATAAAGGTTATGTTGTTGATAAGTTAGGTAATTTTTTATTAACTCCCGAAGGTCAAAAAAATTTAGGTATTACAGCTACAAATAATTTACTTGCAATAGATTCAGATAAATTTGAAGCTGAAGATTTTTTAGATTTTTTAGGTGAGTATGGTTACACCACTGGAGGTTCAATTGCTGGATTTGCTGGTGGTTTAGCTTTAGGAGCTGCTGCTATAGCTGCATTACCCGTTTCCGCCCCTATTGCTGGATTAGCTACTATAGGTTTAGCTGTAACAGGTTCTGGAGCTGGTGCTTATGCCGGTAATGCAATAAATGAAGCACGACAATGGATGAGAGGAATACAAAAAGAATCAGCTGCTGAAGTAAACAGAAGAGGATTAAAAGAAGCGGCTTGGGCTGCTGGAGGTGATCTTGCAACTCTTGGTTTATTAAAGGGTATTGGAAGAGTTTTAAAAGCTAGTCCAAAAAAACAAGCAAAAGTTATATATGGAGAAGATGCTTATAAAGATTGGGCTAAAGGAGTATCAAAAGGAGTAGAACCAACTCCCGCCAAAGATAGTTACAAAGACTTTGTATCAAGAGGATATAGACCAAATCCATACTCAGAACCTTTTTACAATAAAAACTTAAGAGCAAAAATGGGGAGAATTGCTGAAAATGTTGCTGGTTTACAAAAGAAAAGATCAGAAATAAATGCAAAAGCATTAAGAAAGGAATTTGAAGAAGCCTTAACGCCTGGAGAATATGCAAAAATTACTGATAAAGACATAGTAGAGTCTATGCAAGATGCTTTAGGTTTAAAAGCAAATGAGCTTAGAAACGCAAGTAAAGGTTTTCGTCATAATATTGTAACTAATATATCTGGTATATTAGATAATACTTTAAAAGGTTTAGAAAAAGGCACAATAAAACTTGATGAGGATGCAGGTGTTATATTTAAGGCATTACAAGATAATGTAGCACTTGGTTCAACAGAAGCTATTATTGTCGGAGAAAAAACAGCAAGAAAAGGTTTTGAAAAAATTATGCCTTTGTTTGATGAAATAACTCCGCAAGAATTACAAAAACAAGCTAATAAATTTTTTGATTTTGTTGGCCCTAATAAAATGCCAGTAATGAAACAAGGTTTAACCTCAACAGAAAAAAATATTGCTAATTATTTAAATAATACAATTGCAGACACTGCTGGCGAAAACATAAATGTTCTTACAGCTCAAGTTGGAAAAAGAAAAGTACCTGTTTTTGCAATGATGTTTGATAAAGAAAAAGGAATTAGATATATAGCACCAGATAATCTTTTAACAGAAATTCAAAAATTTAAAAGCACAACTCCATTAAAAAATGTAGGAGAAGGAACTTTTGCAAAACTTTACAACACTGAAGGCGAATTTATAAATAGTCAATTTATTCCAGATAAACAAATGCTTTTATCTCCATTACAGGTTAATGAAGTTATACAAGAAATGAGAAAAATAACATTGGCAGCTAACGATGGTATAGATTTTCCTGTAAAAAATTTATGGGATTCAGCTGTTCAAGATTTTGATATAGCAAATGCAGCTTTAGCTTCTGCTGTTGATTTATCTAGAAAAGGAAAAATTATTCCAAAAAAAGAACCTGATGTTGTTACTCCAGGAAAAAAACGAGAGATAAGTTTTTCAGGAAAAATAACAGAAGCAGTACCACCAAAAAGAATAAAAGGAAAAACATATAAACCTGAAGATTATAGTGATGGTTTAAATCTTTTAGATGATTATGTTGCTAAAACTTTAGATATTACCATTGATAATAGAAAAGCATTTCAGGCTTTTGAAGAATTTGGTTTAGGAGTTGCTTCACAAAAAGTTGCTGAAGGTAAAATGCCAATTGAAGGTTTGTTTAAATATGTTTTAAAAGAACAAGCTGACAGTCCTCAAGTTGTTGAAAGTTTTATAGACTACACAGGAGATGTAATAAGGAGAGGGGATAGGTCAATGATGAAAACATCTCCAGAAACAAAAACTCTTGGACAAGATGAAATAATTAAAGATGTTATTGAGCAACCTATTTCTTTAGCAAAAGGTAAACAAAAAATTGCTCAAGATGTGTTAGAAGAAACAGCCGATGTAAGTAAAACTGCTAGAACTGAAATAACTGAAGGCAGAGCTTCATTACGAAAAGAAGATGAAATTTTATTAAATAAATTAGCAAAAGAAAAACCTGCCGAGTTACAGCAATCTATAAAAGCACAGTTTGGTAAAGCTATATTAGATGAAATGGGTGTAGGTCAAGGGCAAACAACTGTTCGTAAAGTTTCAGATGTTATTGCAAAATATGGTTACAATGGTCAAGGAACAGCAGATTCTACATTACAAGTTGTTTTTGGAAAAGACGGAGCAAAACAATTAATGGATTTAAATGAATATCTTAGTACTATAACAGACTCAGCGATGAGAGCTGGAGACTTTGAAATAGGAACTGAACAAGCAATTAAAAGTTTATTTGATGAAAATATTAAATTTTTAGCCGATCCTAATGCCCTAGGAACTGCTAGTCTTAAAGAAGTAAAAGATAATGTTAAATCATTTAATAAAAACATGGAAGAACAGGCAGCTTTAACAAGTGATGCTTTTTTTAATAAAATTAAACAAAATGGATTTAAATTAAACGATGGTCCAGATATTGATGAATTTGTAACTCAATTTTTAAATCCAAAAACAAGCACACAGAATTTAGAAAGAGTATTAGAAAAATTAACAAAAAATCAAAAAGCAAATTTACAACAAAACATTTTAGAAAGAAGTTTAACAAGAGCTCTCGGAAAAAATGCAGATGAAGTTGAAGATGTTATTGATATTGCTGATTTAAATAAGGTTCTTTCTGGTGGATTCGTAAAACAATTTGGCGATGATCCAAAAAGATTTAACATGTTGTTTGGTGAATCTAAATTTAAAAATCCATATGAAGCTATTCAAAGTTTAGGAAATACTTTTGATAAAATAAAAAAATGGGATATAGGAAATGCTGGAGCTTTGATTGCTCAAACTTTAGCAGCGGCTTTTGCTGCGTTACCAGTAGCTGCATTAACAGGATCAGTGGCTCCTACAGTTGCGGCAGGTATGGCTGGAAAATATCTTAGTATAAGAGGTTATGCTCAAATGTTAAATTCAGAGTGGTTTATAAAAGCATTGGCAGACCCAAGATGGGCAACTAAAACAAATCCAGCAGATTATTTTAACCCTAACAAAGCTAATTTATCTGAATTATTAACTATGTATAATGTAGGTTTAGCAAATACATCTAGAAATATGATTAGAGAACAAAGTGATGAGGTAGAAGAATATACTGGAATGGCATCTGGAAAAACAACAGATTCACTTAAAAGACTTGCAAAACCTGATTCTTTTTTTATTCCTAGTGGCGAAGATATATCTAATCGTTTTTCTGATTTAGGAAAAGTTTTGACAGGAACTGCTAAAGGTGTATCTAAAGCTGTTAGAAGTTCAACACCTCTACCAAAAGTACAAGACTTTAGACAAGATGTTGATATATTTAGTGAATTAAATAGAAGACAAGCGTTGTCTGGAAATGATCCAGCTACGCAACAAATTGCACAAAGGACAAGACGATGAACAGATTAATAGAACCACCACGATATGGAAGAAATATAGGTGACTTTGGTTATCGATCTACATCTAAACCCAAATTTGGTGGCGGAGATCGCAATAGGTTAAGAGGTATACCTTCTTACGGTTATGGCTCACCTAATCTTAGTTATAAAGTTGGTAGTGGTTCTACAAGACCAGGTGCTTTACCTCCTACATTAGCAGCACTTGCTGGTGCGAGTGGCGGAACACCTGCGTCAAGTTCTGGTGGTGTGTCTTTTGGAGGAATGCCAGGTAATCCTAATGATTATGCTATTGGACAAGAAACTTATGATGTTGGAGGGGCTGCAAAAACACCTTCAACCGGAGCTATGCTTGGAGATGCTTTAAAACTTGCTGCTGTTGGTACCGGAATAGGAACTGGTTTAAATGCTATAGGTGCCCCAACTTTTGGATTACCTGTTGTTAAAGATATTGGTAATATAGGTTCTGGCATATCTGGGTTTTTTAAAAATTTAGGCGGTGGAACTCCTGAACCTTCAGGAATTACATCTTTATTTGATAAAGTTAATTTTGATAAATTTAAAACAGTTGGATCAGATTTAAAAAATATATTTACTAATCCAAAATCATTACTTCAGGATTCTGCTTTTGACTTTAATTTAGATAAATTTAGAACAGTAGGATCAGATATAAAAGGTGGTTTTGAAAATTTTAAAGATTTTATATCAGGTGAACAGGCAAAACAAACTCCTCCTGGTTTTTTTGATAAAGTAGGAAACTTTTTTAATGCACCAAGAGATATGTTGGTAGGTGCTGATGGAGTTGGTATATTTGGTAATCCAGGTGAATTAGGGTCTGGTATATCAAGTGTAGGTAATGTTCTCGGAACTGTTGGTGGTTTGTTTTCTCTTAATGAATTTATGAAAGACCCATCTGTTGCTTCTGGCCTTGGAACTTTAGCTGGAGCTGGAGCTTCTGGTATTCCATTGTTCGCAGGAACTGCCGCAGCACCATCAAAACTTGCTGTTGCCGCTCCTTGGCTTGCGGGTGCAGCCTTAGTTGCTAGTTTATTAATGAATAAAAAACCATCTAATAAAACTGGTTATACATCAATTGATTTAGATGAATTTAAACCGTTAAGTTTTGGTATGGAAGGCGGTAAATATAGTAAAGAAAATGTTGATCAAACAGCACAAATAATGGAACCACTTATTCCAGCAATACAACAATTAGAAAAACAATATGGTGTTGATTTAAAAGGAGATATTCAAGTTAACTATGGTGGTAGAGACGGACTTGCATATAACATTGGCAACAGAGATGTTACAGGATTTAGAAATAGATTAGATTATTTTGATGGTAGAGATCAATCAACAAGAGACGGTGGTAATATTTATAGAAGAACATTTAAAGGTGAAAATGCTGGAAAAGATTTTTATACTTCTTTATTAACTGACCTTGAAACATTAGCTAAACAAAAACAAGCTGGTGGTGGAGGAATTATAGACCTTGCTAATTATAGTGGTGTAAGAAGAACACCTCAAAATATTTCACCAGAACAGCTAAGAGCATTAGCAGCAAATGTTAGATTTTAGTAAAGAAAAAAAATGCTGTAAAGAAGTGCCTTTAGAACAGAAAACGGTTGACTATAAGTGTCAAGGCGTGTGTAAATCAGAGCAAGAGGAGAGTAAAGAGAAATGAGAAATGAGACAAACTTTACGAGACCTTTTAATTATTTTTGTATCAGTAGCAGTTGTTAGTTCTATTGTTATAGCTGAGGACAGCAACATAACAAATACGACAACGACGACTTCTACTGTTACTAGCAATAATACCAATACAAATAATAATACCAATGTGAATCAAAGCACTAGCAATAACACCAATACCAATTTTAATACCAACAACACCACAATTTCTCAGACCAACAATTCGACATCGAACAATACAAATGTGAATACATCAACGGTGACGAGCACGATTAATCAGACGCAAAATGTTAACAACACCTCACTAATAACTAACAACTCTACATCAGAAAATACCAACTTGAATACGAACAATTCAACAAGTGTTTCAACAAATACTAACAACAACAACAATATCAGCTCATCAACTTCCGATGTTACAACGAACAACCAAAATGTGAACACAAATAACAATACTTCACAAAATGTGAACACAAATAATTCCACAAGCCAAAGTTCACAAAAGGTGACACAAAGAGTTAAAAGTCCGCCTCCGTCAGCGGTGGCTCCTTCCATCATGTCCTATTCCCAGGACCTATGCACTTCGGGGGCCTCATCAGCAGTCCAAACACAGTTCTTTGGTATATCTACCGGTAGAAGTGTACGGGACGAAAACTGCGAACGCTTAAAACTTTCCAAAGGTCTCTATGATATGGGGATGAAGGTAGCAGCTGTTGCATTACTTTGTGAGGATGCTCGCGTGTGGAGATCGATGATGCAAGCCGGCAGTCCCTGCCCGTATAAAGGTAAGATAGGTGAAGAGGCAAAAGTTGCATGGGAACAAAATCCAGAAGACAGACCAGACTGGGACGAAGTAAAAAAAGAACTTACGGGTTATGAAATAAAAGCATATAGAAAAGGCGACTTCTGTAAGAAGTATCCTAAGCACAAAATATGTTCTCCTTAAAAAACATATACACTACATTAAAAAATGTAGTTATAATCATAATTGCAATATTATGCACTGTTGGTATGACAACTTTTGTTTCACTAATAAGATCAGCTATGGCTAATCCGCCTACATTTACTATAGGCAGTGATCCTATTATTGATATAACTGGAACTGGCCAAGGATTAAGCCTCGGCGACGATTCGATGTCTGGGATGAAAAATATCGGTTTCGATTTTACCTTCTATGATCAGACCTTCTCTCAAGTAAATATATCTATGAACGGGTTCTTTACTTTCCAGTCAAATTTTTCTGTGCCAAGGGTAAGAAATTACAGATCGGAAACGCTACCAGCTACTTCATTCAACTACTCTGTTTTTCCTGCCTGGTCAGATTATATTAGAAGGTCTAGTGGTAATCAATCTCCCTACATACAAACATTTGGACAAACAGCAGACACAGATCAATATTTTGTCATCATGTGGGACAATGTTTCTGAATATAGTAACGGATTAAAAAGCACTTTCCAGGCTATATTATATGAAACGACTAATGAAATTGCTTTCCGCTACGATGAGCTTCGTATCCAGAATCACGATTTGACCATCGGAATCCAAGGCAACAATGAGGCTTTAACTTATATGCGGTATGAAGACACTAATAGTACAACCTTTATTGAGACAGATGATTTTAGTGTAAGTACAGCTATTGATGAGTCTTTTAGCAATCTTTCTTCTGAATGTTTAATTGATTCTAGCTTTTCCGCATTGTGTGATGTGTATGATTTAAGCAACAATTCTCAGGATGATGACTATCTTTATGGGATAAGTGAGGATATAATATATGGATATGATGAAGATACGACATTTTACGGATTTGATATGGACGAAGATGAACAACCTTTCGCCATTTCAGTTGTTTTTGCGGATGACGGTGATTGGAGTGATGATGGTCATTATGATGATACTTTTCTTATCTTTAACGATATTGAACCTAGTCAAGAGTTTGAATTAGAAGATGATACATTATTTATACATCTTGATGGCGAGTACGATATTGAGTTCCTTGATCCATTGCCTACTGTGGAAGAAGGATTTTTAGAAATAATCGAAATCGAAGAAGAAGAATTTATCCAACATTTTGAAGAAGTACAAGAAAGAATGGAAGAAGATTTTCTTGTGTTTATGGAAGAAGAAATATCTGAGGAAGAATTTGTTGAAGTTGTAGAAGAGTTTTTTGATGAAGAGGAAGCAATAGAGGAAGAGGAAGAGGCATTAGACGAAGCCATAGAAGAAATAACACCAGAGGAAGTAGAGGAAGAGCGAGAAGAAAGAGGAGCTACGAGAAGAAATATAATAACAACAAGAAATCTTGTTTCTGACCTTGTTACAAGCGTTGTTAGAGGTAGTTACACATCAGCAAATAGCACAAGTAATGACAGTAATAACAGTGGTTCTGTAAGCGTTTCTGGTACGACAGTAGGGAATGTTAATTCACCTACCGTGTCGAACCAAGTTGCTGCTGATCAAGTGCAGACTAATACTGTATTGCAATCTATTACTGTAATGCCAATGCCTGGTGTTGATAATACACCATCTGTTGCTATGGCTGAGGTCCAAGTAACAACTATGGAGAACCAGATAGAAAGCGTTACATCTTCTGTTATGACTGCATCGGAAGCAGACCAAGTAGCAGACCAAATTGTAGCTCAGAATATACAATCTCAACAGGAAGAAAACGAAAGAAGCCAAAGCGAGTCTGGAGAATACAGCACGCAAGGGCAAGCTAACTTATTGGCTTATATGGGTTATTCAGCTGGGTTCAATGCTTATCAAAATATGAACATACCAGATGGTTCAAATTGGTATGAACCAAGAACTATATATGCAAATGTAATTTTAGATGATAATATAACCGGATATTATAGCTTGGTAGGAACAAACTTAGATCAACAAGCTAACTTGATACAAACACAAAACATGGAGTTTTTTAGATGACAGAAAGAACATACAAAACAAATTTAAAAACTTTTCAGTTTCCTTTACTTCATAAAGAAAAAGGTCTGGATAAAAAATATAGAGGTCTTGATTATCCTTTAGTAACAGTTCACGAGATAAGTTCTCAGATGGGTAGATACAGGGGTATAGAACACCAGGTAACTGTAAGGTCTTAAATGTCTGAAGAAGTTAAAGTAATACAAGTAGAAAAAAAATCTTGGTATAATAACGCTGAAGGCTTTGACAAGTGGAGAGTTTTTCCACGAATATTAATAACATTATATGGCATTATGTTTTATAAAACATGTGATTGGTTTATGACTTTACCTGATCCGACTAACTCACAATCAGCTTTTGTATCTGTAATTGTAGGTGCTGGAGCTGCTTGGTTTGGTCTGTATATCGGTAAAAAGTAATGTCAAGAAATATATATGGAGTAAATAATGAAAAATATCTTGCCTAAATTACAACAGTACATCACCATAGTAGGGGTAATCACTGCTATAGGTGGCGGTTTTTACACTTGGGGACAGTTCAATTTGCGTCTCGATAATATTGAGAAGAAGAAAATTAAAGCAGTTGATCTAACTCCGGTTAATACAAGTATTGCTGAACTATCGACAAAGGTCGACAACATAGAACAGAGATTAGATAGAACAGAGGACAGGATTGATAAGCTCGGCAATAACGATAACCCACTAGCTAGGTAACTTTACCTGCTCTCAATTCCCCATATCCATGAGCAAATGGTCCTTCAGGTACATCAAGGTATTTTGCTTGACCTGTGTTTTCTTTAAGTCTTGCACGGACAATTTTTCTGTCGTCAATAAGTTCTGATACATATCTTCTAAATGTACTTTGAGATACACCTTTTAACTCAGGAGGCATTTCGCCCTCACGAGCTACAAAACCATCTTCGCCTGTAACTGTAAAAGGATTACCTTTTTGTGCTGCTAACTTAATTATTTGAACAAGGCTTCTAAGTCTTATAACTTTATCCTGCTCGTCTACAACAGATATATCTTGTGAAGTTCCTTCTAGTAAACCAGACTCTTCATCTCTAACAAAGATACGAACCTCTCTATTAACAGGACCATTAGATTTGACAACGGCTCCATATATAACTTTGTTTCTTTTAAATGGAACCTCCATCTTATGACAGACTGTCTTAGCCTCACTCTCTGGAGCGGGCCATAAACCAATAGCAAAACGAACACCGTCAACAAGTGCCGATGTTCCTCTAATTAAATTTCTTGCATGTTCTGGTGTACGAACAGGATACTTCATATCAATCTTGGTCATATGATGGACCATGAGAAATGTAGCTTTAGTCTTTGTGGCTAAACTTGCAAAGTATCCTGTTACGAATGCACCATGTGAAGGGTCAGCGTTGATATCTGCTAGAACAAAACTAGCAAGAGGATCAACAACAACGAGAGCCAAATTATCCATTTGCAATAATTGTCGCTCAATCTGCCGCCACTCATCTGTGATAACAGGTCGACCGTTTTCGATTGCAACGATAGGAGTAACTCCACCGTGGTCTGGGAAAGGGACAGTATATAATTCACACCCTGTTTCCCTAAATCTACGACCTTCAGTGTCCAGTTTTTCAATTCGTCTATGTATTTCATCTTTTTCATCCTCTGCGGTTAAAATGACGACATTGCCATTATTTACTATTGTAGCGTCAAAGGCAGTGTCGATGCCGATATTACCATATGCTATCTTCATACCCAAGTCTAAAGTCAAAAGACCTTTACCTGTGTCCCCTGATGCCGCTAAAATACCGGCAACGCCTTTAGGTAATGTTGATTCTAATAAATATTCATAAGAAGGTGCTTCTCCTTGCACTAAATTTTTAACAGATAATGAGCTATTTAAAAGGTTAACAGGCGAAGAACCTTCCGTTCTAAGTAATTCATCAATGTCATAACCTTCTTCTATTGCGTCAGCAGCGTCCCAACCCTTTTTCTTTTCTCTTGGTATATCTATTACTCTAATAGAAGAACATACATCTACAAGGTATTTAGAAAGCTTTTGAGCGTATTTTACGCCAGCATCATCATTATCTGGCCATATAATCAAATGTTTACCTGTGAGCACACTCCAATCTGTTTTATCTAAATTAGTATTAGCACCACCCATAGCACTTCCTGCTGCTATATTTTTCTTAGATAAATAATCAACACACTTTTCGCCCTCAACAAAGACAACTGTATCAGCGTCTTTTATGTTTGGTATATTATATAGAGGTCTAATCTCAGGCATTTTATATTCCCCTGTAACCAAACGAGGTCTAAAAGTTTTCTCTCCATTGCCAGACTCTATTCGCATAACAGTGCATATCAAATCATTGTTACGATCATAATATTTGTATTCTAATGTTTGAGGTTTTGGTGTTGGTTTAGGTGCTGTATTAATTACAGGGATAGAAAATTTTTCTGATATACCTTTAACAGCTTCAGCAAAGTTACATCCATATACTTTTTGCCATACATCAATGAAGTCGCTAAAAGATTGACCACCATTAAATTCGCTACCAACTCCATCCTTTTCTAAATTAAAAGAACAGGAGTCTCCTGGAGCTCCATTTAAATCGCCTATAATAAATTCGTTTCCTCTCATTTTTCCTTGAGGAAACATGTGTGTAAATATACTTTTTATCGAGCCTCGTGCTCTATCTTTGAATCCCTTTACATCAAATTTCTCTGGCTTATCACGCCCACTTGGGTTGAAGTCCAGTATGCTCTTCTCTTCGTTCATTTATATTATCCCAACATTTGTTTTTAAACTCACACCATTTACATAAAAAACTATCACTCTTGGCAGCAACCCTAGGCATCAGTTCGTTGTTCTCAACGGCTTTTAAAATACTAACTGCTGAATCTGACACTCGCTGAGCCACTTTAGCATCAAACGGTACTTTTTCAAAATATATCTCCTGAGTATTTTTGTTGACAACTGTAAAAAGAGCAGGGTTATCCATTAGGCCCATGTAAGCCTGGTACAGAACAACCTGAGCGTAATAAACAACATTTGCTTTCTCTACGCCTTTTGATTGAAACTCTTTAAACTTCCTATCGTTAGCTGATTTACATTCCCAAAGAAAAGGATATTCCCAAGAGACAGGTCCATCTGTAATAATGCCATCAACATGTCCTTGTATCTCTCCTTCAGCTGTATCAAAGCCAAATTGTCTTCCTTGTTTATCATGTGTAAGTAAGTTAAATCCTGCTTGCACAAGCCATGCTACGGCAAGCTCCTCAAAATTATGACCGACTTGAAATATTCTCAAAGTCTTTCCGTCAAAATCTTTTCCCTCATCCTTTTCAGTCTTCATATATCTATATTGTAATTTTCTTTTACAAGGTTCGCCAAGAGATGATGCACCTAAATATTTTCTTTCCGGTTCTCTCTTATTAGCTTCAACAAGAGCTTTATCTATAAAAGGAGTAATAATCTCACTCACATCTCCTTTATTTTCTGGAGGATTAAAATCTAAAGCCATGGTATATCATCATCAAAAGGCTCATGGTATTTTTTGTTCTTACCGGAACCTGTTACTTTACCTCTTTCTGTTGGTATTTCTACACCGTTAACATTAAGAAAATCTTCTACCTTATCCTCAACGCCAATATGTTTATGGAGATGATCTCGATAAGAATTTAAAGTTGTAATAATAATTTTTTGTATTTGTTCTTTAGTAATAGCAGATAGTGGAGTACTCCAGCCTATCTCTTCTAGTACTACAGCTAAATCCTTTATAGTGTCATCAACTGCTTTTCTCTCTGGTACTAAATCTTGATATGACATTGTTCTTTTTTCCTTATTGTATTTAGACATTAGCTTCATTGCAGCATAACATCCATAAAAACCGACTATTTCCTTCTGCTTAAAATTTGCATTATCAAATAAAATGTAAGGCACAACCCTACTATATGAACATAACCCACAGACCCTTCTCCTTTTTAGATTCATTATAAACTACCCTTGGTTGTGGAGTTTGTGACAGACAGGCACTCCACAAGCCTGCAATATAGGTCAATGAAGAAAAGACCTTCTGTCTAAGCCCAAGCTGGTTTCTCGCCCCCAGACTGATCGCTAGTTACTTGTTGTGGGGAGGTTTGTGTATCAGTCTGTGTAGATGGTGCGGGAGCACTAGCCTTGACTGTTCCATCTGGACCTAATGGTTGTTTATACTCTGGCATGCCAGGAGTTACAACCCTTGATAACCTATTGTTATCTTTGTCGTTATAGGTTTCTATACCTACTTCAACTTTTGCTAATAGATTATTTAAGTCCATATAAGATGATAATGTTCTCGCAGCTTTCGCTGGCTCGCTCATATCCTTCGGTTGAATGGCATAACAAGACTCTAATAAAGCACGAATAGTTCTTTTAGAAATATTACCTGCTTTACTTTGTCCTTTATCATCAAGGCTACCACCGGCTACAGTTAAGTTTGACCAGAATTTTCTTCTTTCAAACTCTCCTGATGTTACCGTAAATTCGCATTGCAGATATTGTGCGTCAGATCGTTGTGATTGTGTCAACGCTCCGTCAGGACCTGCTCCGCCTGGTTTAATTGTTAATACTGTATCAACAATTGTGCCGTCTGGTATTGGTGAAAAATCAGTTGATGGTCCATCATACTGTTCTTCGGCTGTGTTAAAATCTAGTGTCATTATGCTACCTCTTTCTTTTTAGTTTCTTGTGTTGGAATTGTGTGATCAAATTTTTGCGTTACAGTACCGCTCTTAGTTGGCATTAACTTTGTTAATAACTTACCAAGATGAGGTTCTTCAATCGCATTAAGAAGACCACTTCTATCTTTAGCTGGATAATTATATTCATTGTCAGTATGACATATAAATTCACGCCATGTTTTACCCTGCTCATCTTTATTTATGTGCATAGTAATAACTTCATCAACAATGCCTGGTAATTCCCTGCCTGTTTTTGACCCTTCAATCTGTAAAGAATAAACGGTCTGATTAAATTCGTCTTGATATTCATCAAGTATGCCGACGAAAATAATATTCTTGTTACGGATGTGCTGTAAATGTGTCAGCCAATCCATCATTTCACGACCATGTAGACCATAAACTGCAAAGTTATTAATCTTTCTGGTCTTGTCAGTATAAACTTCGTCTTGTTGTTTACACCAACGGAAACATAGACGGCCCGCAACAGTAATTGAATCAATAAACAATGTTGAATATTTACTTATTGCCTCTGCTGGATCGCCATGTTGCTTAACAAGATGATCAAAATGTGCCTGTGAATAAGGCTGATCATCTGCAAGACTTGGGTTAGGACCTCCGTAATAACATGCAAAGTCCCTAGCCTCTTGCCAAGTCTTAGGACGGATAGTATCACCTTTCCACCCACCATTCTTTTCAAGGGCTAAATCGCCAGCTTCAAAGTCCATAAATAATGTCCCCTCGTCTGGCAATGTATAAAGAAGACTAGTTTTACCAACACCCGCTTTACCGGCGATGACAACCTTAGCCCCTTTATCTTCTCTTTGTCGTTCTGATGCTTTAATTATTTTCATAGTTTTACCTCTCTAATTAATTAAATTTTGATTTATGTTTATTAAATTTTTTTCATCATCTTCTTTAATTGGTTCGATGATGATACGAACAGAAGGGAGGTGTATACCAGGTGTAAATTTGTCTTTGTCGAAGACATGCACAACCTCAATAGTTTTTTGCATTTTATTTTGACCAACAAAAGAACAACCACCCGCAATAAAAGCCTCCCCTAACGCAGAAAGAATATTTTCAATATCTTTCTTAGTCATGAGGTTTCTCCTCAATACTGATATAGTAATCAGGACCTTTAGCCTCAACTGTCCGTGCATCGTCAAGAATAAGACGGACTTTAGTTTCTGCATCCTTATACTTATTCTCTGGGATTTTAACAGTAACATCAGAAATATTTTTTGCGACTTCTGTGCCAAACTCTTTCGATATCTGGTCCAGTGCTTCCCACAATGTATTCGGTTCCCAAGTTACTGCCTTTCTCACAGTAGCTTTGACACTAAAACCTTCTTCGTCAAAAACCACTGTGCCTGTATCCTTATTATCTCCTTTAAGCCGAGATTCAACACGCTGCCCGTATTTACGGTCGCATGTTTTCTTCTCTAAGCTACGGAAAAATTCAGATACGCCTTTAAAATATTTACTTTGCTCATGTAAATCTTTTAAAAGTTTTGGATCGCTTGCAATGTCATCAATTTTTTTTGAATCCCAATCACTCACAACCCCTTTCGCTATATTTTTCATTTCTCTACCTCGCTAATTAATTTATTTATCTAATTTACTTTTTACTTTATTTACGCTATATATTGTTCCGTTTGTGAAACAACTATGGGAGTTTATACTACACATGATAACCGCAAGTCAACTAAAATTTTCACGAAATATTTTAAGGTTATCCACAAGAGAGTTATGTGCTCTTTCCGGAGTATCGCCTGCGACTATATCAAGGGCTGAGAATGGAGCCGATGTCAAGTATTCGACTATTAAAAAACTTGCCAAAGTTTTCGAGAGTAAGGGGATAACTTACCCGACTAGTAAGTCCTTAAAACACCAAGGAGTGCTCGTTGACTTTGATGATTCTCACAATCAATCATGCGAAACCAAAAATTACCTGAGCGAAGGCTCTTATTTGTCACGCTCTTAATAAACATATTGATTATCTTTTCAAATTACATAACTGACGAAAATCAAAACCTAGTGTTTTTCGGTCGCCGTCGTGGTATTAATTCTGAAATAAATTATTTAGTGGAGGATTAATTTTCGTCGTCTTGATTAAAATCCATGTAAACAACATTGTCTTCTCTTAATAGATCATCTTCCATTTCAAAAACAACATCATTCTCTTGACTGCCTTCTGGCATAAAACCAGGTACACCCGTAACATCAACTTCTTGCTGACCATTAGCAATAGCTGCCGTGCATACTTGTAACAATGCAATGCCAGCCGCCTCACCTCTCTCCTCAATGAAGCGACTGATACATATCATTATATTCATGATAGCAACTTGACCAATAGAAAAATCTTCTTGCTGACTGTCTATCAGGTTCCTTGTTTCTATTGCAAGTTTTGTAAGGTCTGTAGGCCCTTTAGCCATTGGGAAAGACTTCGCCGTGTCTTTTCTCAATAATACCACCGAGCTCACGACCTATTGGTCTATTCTCTTTTTCAGCAACCTTTTTTAACTTAGAATATAAATCTACTCTAAGGGCTACGCTTTTATATGATTCTTTATCTGGCATAATTTTACCTCGCTATTAAGTTATGGAATATTATATAAACTATTGAATAAGATAATCAAGCATTATTTGCAGCGTGCTTTAAACCCCAACATTTAAATGGACCGCATTGACCTTCATTGTCTTCAGGTAAACTAGTTCCACAATGCATACAAGTTCTAGACTCTATAGCAATTTGCCTTCTTTCTTCTTCTTCAGCTAATTCAGCTAAATGATCGTTTTCTGTCATTCCATATTCTTCATAATCATCCATTGCTTCCTACCTCATAAATTTTTTGCCATATCTTTTTTAATGAAATGCCAGATTTAGCTCTGCCTTCTTTAATTTTTTCAATCAAAAATTCAGAATTTAATTTTGTTGGTTTTGGATCAGTATCAGGATAATAATCATCCTCAAATCTTTCTCCATTTTCTTCCTCTTCTATGTATTGATTACCTACTTTACTCATTTTTATTTCCTTTCGTGTTGTTAATTAATAAAGTTATATATCTATATATATGTTCCAATATATATATATTCCCATATAATAAATCAAGAGGTAATGTAAAAAAAAATGAGGGCCGGCTATGTTGTTAAAGAAGGAAAGGATGTCCGGCCCTCGCAACGAAGGAACCACAATTATATTGGGATACATAATCGTGGGAGCACCCCATATCTAGTATGTTCGCAACTATCCGTCAACTAGATATTGCATCTTTTTTCATAAAGTTATATGTAGGTAGGGTAATTTTTGTTAAATGTGGCGGTCTGTGGGAGGTTAAACCTAATCTATGAACCTTTCCTATAACAGAATTTCTTGATATATCACCAAAAATTATAGCTATTTCTTTAGCTGTTTTGCCTTCTGCCCATAATTTTTTTAATTTTTCAATGCGTTGATTATCCCAATGTATCCTTGTCATCGTTACTCCTTTGTTGCAAGCGGTTAGTATATATTATCAGAGACGGGAGGACAACCAATTTCATTAACATATATGGCTTCTGTCATTCCATCCTCGTCATAGCCTGTGCCAATGTGAATTGGAACGCAGCCTGGATCATTAGGAGCAGTGCAACCCACAAGAAAAGCAATAAAAAAATAAAAAATTAACATATTAATTATAACTTTTATCGCAAACATTATCTTTTCCTTTGGTAGATATCAATGAGCCTGTTAAGAACAAACAATACATCCTTATTGTTTTTCCAATAATGTCTCATGTTAGTGCCATCTCTCTTGCTAATCATTATATAAAGATCGTTGACCTCAACAATTGTATCATCATCGTCCACTTTAACCTCCTCTGTCATTGCGTAAACTCCCACCTTATACCTCGCCTTGCCGTGCTGTGCTGTGCAACGCTATGCGTGGCCATGGCGGGCAGTGGATTGCCGTAATTTGCAGGGCACCGCCTAGCACAGTTATATCTTTAATTGTTCCCATTTAAACTCCTTCGCTTTTTTCCTTGCCAACGATTTTGTTTTCGCTGTACCTATGCAGACCCATCGACCTGAATACCAGGACCAATGAGGCCAATCTTCTATTCTTAACTTAACCCAAATATTATATATGTCATCATATGCTCTTTTTCTTAACTCAATAACTTTTGGCTCTACGAACGCTTTCTTTTTACCTGCCATTTATTTACCTTATACTTTCCAAATGGTCCTTTCCTATCTGGTCTGTAATCGCCCAAGCCAATTCTTTTCCCTGCGTCGTCTATAATCTCCCGCATTAAATTCACGGAAATAATATCTGTATCAAGTGTTGCGTCAAATTCCAACTGCCAATCGTTAAATTTAGGTCTATATGCCAAGATACGACCCCCTGTTGCCGGTATCCTTACGGGCCTCTCATCAACTTCCCATCCTTTTGTTTTAATAGGTAACATAATACCTTTAATATCAAAACAAGATGGAATCATGGATTTTTGCATTGTCGTTACCGATCTGTTTTTAATTTTATGGAACCGTCCGCCTTCTATAATACTTGCTAATATGTTTGGCTGAGGAATACATGCTTTCTTTTTTTCCATGTATAACTTCTCTTCAGCTTGTTCATGTGGTGTTAAAGGCTCTCCTCTATTGTTAGAGCTAACTCCGGTGGTTGCAGCAAGGGCTGCTTTATCTGTAAATTTATTACATATCAATGGCGTAACACCATTAATGGTTATCTTTATATCTAACATGTCTCTCCTCTACGCTAATGTAGCGTGTCTCTCTTTAGTGCTAAAAAATTATATTCGTTTTGGACAACCTTATAAAGGTTCATTAAACTTTCTGCCTTGTCTTTATTGAATACGCCTTGGCATAACTCCATTTCAAGTTCTTTAGAATAAAGCCTTATTGCAGTAGCAAGAGAAGCCATAGCTTCTTCTTCACTTGTTGCAATTGGCAGGAATTTAATTTCATCTGACATTTTCTGCATTATAATCATATTTGTCCCTTTTTCACAAATGTTGGATGAATTAATAATATTTCGTGTTCAATAATCTCCTTGCCGTATTTTGGATGCCACTCGACTTCCTCTTTGACAAAATCATCAGAGGTGCCGTCGTCGAAGAACGGAGCAAACAACTTTCTATAAGTCGAGCCGTCGTCCTTTTTAAAAGTTACCAGGACTCCAAAGACTTTGTCGTTAGGGTCTGGGTTGATGTCTAGAACTTTTATCGTCATCCTTAAATTCCTTTATAATTTTATTTTTATCTTCTTCTAAAATACAATCTTTTTGATATAGAAAATCCTCTACATGAAATTTATAACATTTTTTAATGTTTCCATATTGGTCTTTTTCACCACTTCTTTTAAAAATAACTTTTTTTAAATCTCTTGCGACAAAACAAAAATAATCAGTATCTCTTGTAGTATAGGCTCGATAACTTCTATCAATTTTATTATCTGGGCCATAACCTCTTGAACCTCTTAATATATTAAAAGAATATCTACTTTCTCTTTTATTAATATTGCATGATTTAACTTCAACTTTTTTAAGTAAACCACCTACATCAACAATAATATCAAAACCTTCTCTATCTACTAATGAACAGTTAACAAAACCTTTTTCAAGCAAGGCAATCATACACATATATTCGCCTATTCTACCTAAATGCTTAGTGTACATACTGTTTCCTTTCGTTCTCCCACTCTTCGTATTGACCAGGAGTTCTAATCCAACCGGCATTAGTAAGTAATTCATCATGTTCAGTAATTATTGATTGATTGATAGCATTGCTTATTTTTATTAACATGCTAGTAACTTCATTGCCGCCAAATCTCGTCATAACCTCAACTATGTCCGTTCTTCCTTCAACAAAACCTAACCAGATATATTGATCTTTTGGATCAACAAGACATACAGTTCGTCGACCATTATGTTTATCTTCTTCAAAAATTTTTAAATCAGTTTTATCCATAACTTCCTTAAAAGAGAATGGATGTTTAGTTATAAAATCAGTTGACATTTTTTGCTCCTTTTTCCTTTTTGCATTATTTACTCCACCTAAATCTGAAGCATAATAAATTTCTTATATAATATATAAATTTCATTTAATAATCTCCCCATACTTTTGTTTTAGTCCCACCGTGATATTCAACAGCATGACCTTCTTTAATAAGGATTTGACAAATATCCTGGCCATCTTCTGTATATGGTATAGCCAATATTCTGCCATATTTACCTTTCCCTAATGATTTAATCTTTAATTTTTTACTACATAACTCTTTTAATCGTGCCGACGCTTTTTTACCTAATACTTTTTCAGCCAGGTCTCTAGTTCTTGATTCCGGTGTATCAATACCAGCTAAACGACATCTCTGTTTATGCAGCTTAACATTAAAACCAAGATCAAGAGTAACATCGATAGTGTCACCATCAACTACTCTTTCTAATTCAGCATGATATATAAATGCCTCAACTTGACTTTTGCTCATTTTCTTTCCTTTGAAAATTATATGTTGGTAGTGAAACTTTTAAACCTTTTCGTTTAAAGTGTGCCTGTGATATTTTAATCTTTTTTATTAAGTGATAATCTTTCATATTGTAATCCATCCTCGCTTTTTAAAACTGTTCTTCTCCCACATTGTAAAATGTAGTGAGCTTTTAAAGGGTCCATATCGTGAATAAAATCAACTGCCTTATCTTTTAATTCTTCATTATCTTTTGCGTAAAATGAAGTTACTAACTCAATATTGATTAAAACTTTTACACTATATTCTTTATTTTCCTTTACCATAAAGAATGTCATAGCATGGGACAATATCTAAGTAAAGAAAAAAATATATTTAATGAAGTGCTTGACCACTTGACCACTTGCTCATTGGGCTAGTTGAGCAGTGAGCTAGCACTCTTAGTTATAAGTTATTGTTTTTATTATATAAAAAAAAGTGCTTGTCCACTAGCTCAATCGGGGTATTATAGGGTGAGCAAGCAGATTAAGTCATTGAAAAATAAAGAAATGTTCAGCTTGTCCAGCTTGCCTATATAATATATATATGTAGGGGTGGGCTAACGCCCCACCCCCTTACAAACATTAACGCTAGGTGATCAACATGGAAGAAGAAAAGATAGAAATAACTGAGGTGGAAGAAGTAGAAGAAAACCAACTCGGGCTGTCAGTTAATTTAACACAACAACAACAAAAATTTGTAGAAAATGTCGTTTATCATGATATGTCTCAAACTGAGGCTGCAAGAAAAGCAGGTTATAGTAACCCCGCAGTCCAGGCTCATAGAAACATGAAGTCAAAAAATATTATGATAGCTATTGAAGAGTTAAGACATGAGGCTCAACACAGAAACAATGTTACATTAGATCGTTCACTTCGGGATTTAAAATCAATTCGGGATGCAGCTGTATTAGATGGAAGTTGGGGACCGGCAATTAAAGCCGAAGAATTAAGAATGAAAGCAGTCGGACTTCTTATTGAAAAGAAAGCTGTATTGCATGGTCGGGTTGACGCATTATCAAAAGATGAAGTGTTGAAGGAACTTAAAAAGTTACAGGATAAAGCAAAACATCAATCGGGTATTGAAATAGATAAGTCGGGTAAATTAATAACTAATTAACCTGGCCGTCATGCTCTTCTAAAAATTGATAACATTCTTGTATTTTTTCATCAATTTCGTTTTGTTCCCTAACATTACCTATAATTATTAAAAAAGCGATAACGACTAAAGCAACAAAATACATTAATATTTTTTCATGCCATTTAAAAATCGGGTCCTTTTTAACCATGTTTAATTTTCCTTCTCTCTTTTTTTGCTTTCATATTTTCTTTTTTAATTAAAGATCGGGCCTCAATGTCAATTACATATTTTTCCCATTTCGTTCCTCTAAGTTTTGCATGATCTATTTCAGGTCTCCTGTGTGATTTAGTTTTACCTTTATCTTTAATTGTTTTACCTGGTAGTAATCTTTTACCCATTATTCTTCTCCCTCTTTAAATGAAAATTTGGTAATTTAGCATAATCAATACCTTGTTTTTTTAATTCTCTATCTACATAATCAACATATCTTTCTCTTCCCTCTTCATCACCTAAACCTTTTTTCTTTTTTTCTACCATTATTTTTCTCCTTTTGTAGATATATTTATATCGACTGAAATATCTAAATCATCATCAACTAAAAGTATCTCGTGCCTATCATCATCACTTTGATTAAAAACAGCTATAGGTAAATCTTTATTTTTTACCTTTTGCAATTCTACTATTAAATCATTTACTGTCATTATTCTTCTCCATTTTTTATGTAAGCATTAATAGAAAGCAAATCTTTACAAACACTATCATTATCAACTAATACTTCTGAAGTTTGCTCTGTTAATCCGTCAACATTTTCTATAATATCTATTAAAATTGTTGCATTAGGATTAAATTCCAATTCTTTTATTGAATATTCCAACTCATCAATTAATTCTTGTATTGTCATTATTCTTCTCCTTATATAAAATTTCTTGATTTATTCGGGTCTGTTGTTTCTTTTCTAAACTCAACATCTTTCTTTGCCTCTTCAAAAGCTAATTTTTCTTTATCTTCTGAATGAGAAAAGTGTTCTAACCAAAATTGATATCTCTCCTGTAAGTAATTCATACTTATCGGGTAATAATTTTTAATTGTCATTAGCCCTCTCTCTCGCAGCCATAATTTTATCTATATCATATTTTGAACAATATCGGGCAACTTCTTGTTTATTTTTTATGTTTTAAATCGGGATGCATATATTCTAAAAAATGTTTCATTTTTTCTCTCCTAAATCAACTGATAATCTTTCTATTTCCTCTGACTCTCCACCATCCAAATGAACAGTTATTAATAACTTATTTTCGGTGTAGTCAGACCTCTCAACTCTAATAGCAATTTTACTATCATAATCAAACCACTTGACATCTTCTTCATCATGCCAACCCATTTGACTTTTATGTTCATCTATTTCATATCTCATTAGTGCCAATCCTCCAAAAATTCTGCATAAATCTTTTGATCTAAATCTCTCAAATGCAATGTTTCAGCTAATGCACACGCATATGCTGTATTAAAAATAATATCATTATCATCCATCGCATTAGGGTGTGGCTCTCTTCGGCCCCTAGCCCTTAAATCTTTAATTATGGTTGCTAATTCATCTCTTATTGTTTGTTCTTTCATCATGTTTCTTCTCCCGATGCTATAATGTCATATTCCCACCAACCATTAGATTGCTCTACTCCATGATAAAAGGCATCTGCCTCCGCATAAGTATTAAATCTATAGGTTTTAGTTTCTTCTCTCTCTGTTCCCCAAACGATAGTAATAAAATGTTTTTTCTCAGTCATTTTTCCTCCTAAGTCCATTGATCTGCCATAGCTTGAGCAATACCTGGAAAAAATTTACTTCTAAATTTCCATCTATCCTCACTTGGCGGTGCATTATGAACATCAGAACGAGCAGTAGAGCCGTCTAATGTTCCTGTTTTTTCAAGTAGTGGTAAGTTTTTTAACCACAAACAAATTCTTTTCTTCTGATTGTCCCAAGAATTTTCATCATGACCAAATTCATATGGCTGAAATGATTGTGCTTGTTTCTCAAAATTCTCAATTCTCTCTTTTGCATATTTATGCATAACAGGATTTTCAATACAAATTTTAGGAACATCTGCATTCCATAAATCAGAAAACAATTTTGCACCCTCATCTAACTCATCCCAAATTTGTTCAAGTGTTTTGTTTGGTGGTGCTTTATGTAACCATCTAACACCTGAATTACATAATCTTGTGCATGGCGGGTGTGCCACCATTAACATATCCCATTTTTCCATAGCTAAAACATTACGAACATCATCTTGGATATGTCTGTTAGTTTGATCATCTGATGGCAATACATCACATGACCAAGTATCATGACCTTTATCTAAAAATGCGTTTCTAACTGTTCCGCTAGTTTCACAAGCTACTAAAATTTTCATAATAAAAACCTCCATTAATTTATATTACCCATAACCTAGCATACATTCCCATAACAAGTCAACACTTATAATGAGATAATTTTAGATAATTTAATATGGAATATTTTAACAATAAACTTACCCCCTCAAAGAGAGGGGTTTTCTTATTTTTTTCTATGAAACAAAGTAAGCATAAATGAAACAGGGTTACCTACTACATGTAGTGGGTTTACATTAGTGGTAACATATGGTATAATCTAGAGGGGTATAGTAAGTCGGGACGCGTGTATTAGTCGGGACATGCGTTAAGTCGGGACACGCATTAAGTCGGGTCGCATGTAAAGGTCGGGGGTCGGGTTTAGGTTATGGAACTAGAACACTATATAGTATGTAGCATTATTATCACACTATATATAGGTGTTTGACAAGTATATTATCCCATGTTATAACATAACTAATATTAACTAATGGAGGAAATTATGCCTGGTAAAATTATTTATAATGGTAAGTCACTTCTTGACAATAAAACGCCAATTATTGCTGTAGCTGTAAATGGTAATAAGTCCGCACCCAATTCTAAAACTGGTGACATGCTACAGACTTATATCTTAACAAAAGATATTGACCCAAGACTGGCAAATAAGACGGGCCAAGACTTTGGAATTTGTGGAAATTGCCCGCACCGTGGTACACCATCCACCGATCCAAAGAGAGCGACGGCCGAAAATCGAAATTGCTATGTACGAATTGATCAAGCACCTTTGATAGTTTTTAAAAGTTTTCATAAAGGCAACTATCCAATTGCGACTGATCAAGAAATTATAGAAATGGGTTCTAATAGGCCAGTAAGACTTGGCACATATGGCGACCCTGCCGCGGTGCCGCGGAATGTTTGGGACTTGTTAATTTCAGAAAGTACCGGCCACACTGGCTACAGTCACCAAAGCAAAATAAAAGATAGCTATTCGGATATTTGTATGCATTCGGTTGAAGATAAAAAACAAGCCATTGCAGCCTGGAAGGATGGCAAGCGAACTTTTAGAATTGTTCAAAGTGTGGACGAAATAATTAAAGGTAAAGAAATTTTATGCCCAGCGTCAAAAGAGGCTGGCCGCAAGTCTGTATGCGAATTGTGCAAATTGTGCAGCGGATCAGAAATTAAAAAGCGATCGGTTGCAATTGTACAGCATTAAGTCGGGATTGCGTATTAAGTCGGCCGTCGGGTCGGGTCGGGTTTATAATCGGGTCGGGGCCAGGGTAAATAAAAAATTGGTGAAGGATAGGTAAACGAATAATTACAAATAAATTATATTTTCCCATTGACTTATATAATAATATGGGATAATGTATAAGAGTTTTTAATATAAATAATGGAGAAAAAATATGAAAAAACTAAATAAAACTGAAGCCGAAATACTTGCAAAAAGAATGCTTAAACAACAGGTTGCTGGAGCAGTAGAAAAAGCTCAAAATTCACCTGAGATTAAAAGCAAGGTTGCAAATGCTACTAAACTTCTGAAGGTATGGGTTAAAGCACAAGAAAAAGCTAAACAAGAAGAACATACTTTTAATAAATTCCTTAGTGATAATAGGGTTTTAATAGAAGGAGGTTTTGGCGATATTATCTTGAAGTGTAATGAAGATTGGAACTCTCACCATAGAGGGTGGGATAAAAATGTTATTGTAGATATTTCTTCTAGCGAAGCAGTAAAAGAAAAGCTAAAAGAAGAAATTCTCTACCAACAGATAGATAGTGAAAATCTTGATGAATTGCAAGGGAAAGTAATAGAAGCAATACAAAGGAGTAAATCTCAAAAACTTCTAGCTTAAAGAATTATCTCAGCTGAGATACCTAGTGGTAAGGGCACGAAGAATTCCGGAAAGTGCTTAAAAATATTCCGACGGAAGTCGCACTTCTCTTGCAATTTACTTACCACTAGGAGTTATACTAAACGAATAGGTTGTATCTACATAATATATTGCAAACCCTATCGTTTAGGGTAGAGAGAGAGTTGGCGTTTGTAACTGGAGAGAAATCTCCCTTAAGGGAAAAGCCATTAAATTGTGTTCTAAAAAAATAGCTCTCTCTCGCTAGTTAAATCGGGAGAAAAAATGACCAAAGAAAGAATAAGACAAAAACTTATTGCAAGAGGTGAGCAATTAAAAAAAGGACTAAAATGGTGGCAGAAAGAATTTCCAAATGACAAAGATTTACCTTTGCGAATGTTTGTTGATGGAGAATACCATGCGACTTTTAATGATCTATTAATATTAAAATTAATTGAAAGTGAATTTAAAAGAGCAGGACATACAGTAGAATTAAAATACCCTGAAGGCGTAACAGATTAGAGGAAGGGTTGACACTAATAGAATAATATGGGATAGTATATTTTTAATATTAATAAATGGAGAAAATAATATGAAGTTAATTACTAAAGAAGTACAAAAAAAACTAGACGATAACATGAAGCTACCGGAGGAAGAAAGACAGCCGGTTGTCAAATTCTTTGGCGGAGGTGGATGTAGTTGGTTTATCTCTGAAAGAGATGACAACATCCTCTACGGACTATGTGACCTTGGTGTTGGCTATAGAGAATTTGGAACGGTTTATCTGAGCGAGTTGGAAGAGTTAAAATTTCCGCCTTTCGGACTAGGTGTTGAAAGGGACTTACACTGGACTCCTCAAACTTTTGATGAGCTGCTGGAAGAACACAAACAAAATGGAGGTTGGTAGAATGGGTGAATCAGAATTTAAAATTGAAAACATTCATAATTACCATCATGACTTTGCTCAAAGTGTTCCTGGAAAGCTACAGCGTCCGGAGCTTAAATATACAATCATCTATTGTATGTTTGAGAATTGGAAGGATGATCAAGGACGATTCATACAAGCTCAGATTGTAAGAGATAGCGATCATGAAGGTTGGACAGGCCATCTAAACTTAGGCGTTAGGCCATTTGATAACGGCTACTTACCTCGCACCTGGGGTTCTGATGTTGACATAGCTCGCAAGACTATCCACGAATTAAATGCTGATCACGGTATAACTAGTCGTGACGAATTTCGAGGATGGGTCGGAATGCATATGAACAATATTAATCTTCAGAACCTGGATGATATTGTTGACTTTAACTATCCATGTAATGCGGAAGGCCAACGAATAGTAAAAACTACAAGAGCTAACGGAAGGTACTACGACTTCGTTACAGATTAAGATCACATCGGGTCGGCTCGGCTGCGGTCGGGCCGAGTCGGGTTACATGTAAAAGAACACTCCTGGCGAGGAGGGGTCGCAGTCTTTTCACTCCATTGTTTGTGACGGCGGCCCAACACATATTGACTTATGGGAGAATATCTAATACATTAAGGACATGGTAAATACATTAAATAAGAAAATAGAAGACTTGACTAGCGATTGCGGTCGAGTCTCTAAGGTTAACGCTCAAACTTATAAAGAAGGCAGGGAGTTCATGGAATTTCAAAGCACCTCCAGGGCTATCGATGTAGGTTTAGGTTGTTATGTTAATAACAAAGAAACTGTTGCTAGTGTTACAGACACACGAGTCAACGATCTTGCGGATGGCATCTTTAAATTATACATGGCCGTATGTAAGCTCGACACACCATATCTTCTTTCCCTCGCTAAGGATGACAGATTTAGATGCGTAATTCAGGCTGCGAATTTACTGCCTGAGCTAGAGCAATCCATCAACAGTTATGGTAGTAGAGACTTGATCTACTCAGAAGAAGACAAATAGGGAGAATGGGGGCAGCAATGCCCCCACTTAATCGGGTCGGGTCGGGTCGTCACAAGATAGTCCGACTTACCTACTAACTTAAGGGTATAGGTATATGCATGAACTAAATCACTCACCTTTACATATGGGATATTATCCCATATATTAATAGTCATTAAACAAATGGAGATTAAATATGAAACTACTTAATAAAATATGCAAAGCCAGATACCTTACTTCAGGTGGTGAAGCTAAAGTCTACACAGTTATCAGAGCTAATGAAATTCATCAGCAATCAATGACTGAAAGATTTACAGATAAAAACCCTGAGGATTATATCGTTGTTAGAGGAATGGCTAAAAATTCTCATGACTTTATGATTTGGAAACGAGATAACATATTGGAGGTATTATAATGAGTATTGCATTCACAGATTATGTTCTTGAAGAACAAGAGAAGCAAATTGAACAAATCATGAGGGAGAATAAAATATCTCATGAAGAAGCTTCAGAAATATTCGAGCAACGCAATCAAACAAGGGAGCTGTAAAATGATAGATTTACTTATATTCATATTACCAATTATGACAGCAGTCGGATTGTTGGCTTGGGGATTTAGACTGGTTCACTATGTCTTCACTGGTCGCTGGATACCATAGGAAAGTAGGTTCCCTGAGCTTCTAAATTGCTCAGGGATACCTTTAAAACAAGGGGCTACCCATCGATTTTACTCTTAAGGAACAGCAAAGCTGTTCCCTGTTTATGCCTAACGAAAATAACTTTTAACTTTTTGGGTCCCTAGAGGGACTCCGATTGACTTTTTAAAAAAAAATTATAATATATATCCATGAATTTTAATCCAAACATGCCTAAACAACCTAATATAAACCAACCATTTCAGCAGGGTCCCTTGAACCATGCAATGAGTGGGGGGCAGGCTTTTAATCCTGGTCGTGGTGGTCAAGTGTTACAACAACAACCAAACATGCATCCGGCGACTAGACCTCCTATGCCGCCACCAATGCCTTATGGTTATAATCCTCAACCGCAACAACCTACTGCAAGAACAGCTCAACCAATAATGCAACAAGGACCAGTAACACCTATGGTAGAAACGAAAGCGGTTATGGATATGCCAATAGATTTAAATAAAATTCGTGGATTTAGTAACTATGTTCGTGGATTAAAGAATCCTACCCCTCAAAACTACCCAGAGATCGATGTCTTTGGGACATATTTTTAACATAATTAACAGTTAACAATCGTTAAATAAAGTTGTATAAAAATATTATACAAGAGGTTAACAATGAAAAATTTATTTTTAGTTCTTATGGTAGTGGTTTTAGCTGGATGTGCAAGTTCTGCAATTAACATCTCAGCAAATATTCCAGAGTCACAAGAAATAGACATACAAATTTCTACTAAATCTGCCGACGAGTAGATTATGGATGAAATAACAGGTCACGCTCTTGAGCTTCTCAAGATAATACTTTACATATGTGGAGTGTTTTCTGTCTATTGTGGTTTGCAATACATGTTCATGGCAGATTGGCCTATGTTCTTTTTTCTCTTGCCAATTAATGTAGTTTTTATCTATTATGTAAAACTTAGATTAAAAGGAGAGATTTAATGCTGTCACTCGTTGGAAGCCTTTTGGGCTTCGGAACTTCTTTTCTCCCCACGCTCTTGGGATTCTTCGAGCAGGGACAAAAAAATCGTCACCAATTAAAATTGTTGGAGGCACAGGCGAAGCACGCTGAAGTTTTAAGTCAATTGAAACTTGAAGAGCTCGACGCAGCAGCAGATGTAGAAGAATCTCGTTCTATCTACGAACATGCTGCTCAACTTGCTAGAAGTAATAAGTCTTCCTTTATATCTGCACTACAAGCATCCGTGCGACCCGTCGTCACTTATTTCTTTTTTATACTGTTTGCTACCATTAAAGGGTTAGCTGTCTATGTTGCAGTACAAGAAGGAGATGATGTCAGCCAGGCTATATTAGCCAGCTGGGACGAGGAAACAAAAATTTTGTTTTCAACCGTAATTTCGTTTTGGTTTGGGCAACGCGGCATGAAATCAATAAGGAAGGCAAGAAATGGCAAAAGCTAAAACTAAAAAAACTACGAAAAAAGCACCAGCGAGAAAAAGAGCTAGGACATCTAAAGGCAGATTTGTAGCCGATGATCCATCTACTCCAGAAAATGAGGCTTATGTAACTGAAAAACAACCATTTTCAACAAAATGGCTTGTCCCAGTACTCGTAATTGGAGTAATAGCAGTAATTTTCGTACTTACTGGTTAAATATTACCAATATAAATAGTATTTATTCATCATATTTAGTTGATAAATAAAGAAATAGGTATATAACACTATTAACTAAAGGGTGTTAAATGCTTAATTTTATTACATTTATTTGTGTTTCAACTATGTTTTTATGTGTATTACAGATCGTATAATCAATATTTAGTTGCATAAATATCAAACCTACTATATGTAGGAAATATGGAGAGCTCACGCAAGTGCAATACATGCAAAGTGACGAAACCTATTACAGCATTTGAAAAAATGTTTTCAAGAAATGGGTCTCCTTGCTACCGACGGCGTTGTCGTAAATGTAATATACAATTTCGCAATGATGAAACTAATAAAGACCCAATAAAATTTCTAAGAAGAAACTTCACACAGTTACGATCTGCTCGAAAAAGAAAAGGAGAAAAATCTTGGGACTTGTCTTGGCAAGATATTTTAGATATATGGTTAAAGTGTAAAGGTGAATGTCAAGTCAGTGGTATTAAGATGACACACAAAAGAGATGGCACCGGAAAAAAATTATATACGAATGTTTCAATAGACAGAATAGATAATGATATAGGTTACAAAAAAGAAAATATTCGTTTAGTATGTTGGGCAGTAAATATTATGAAACATAATATGTCAGACACAGAATTAATGTTATGGGTATCGAGAATACATGACGCAAGCAGAAGTTGATTACAGTAGTTTAGACGAAGAACAAATTCGTTATGCTCTTCAATTAGAAGAGAGATTAAATTTCTTGGAGGAAAAGGATGCAGCAAAAAGTAACTTCCTAACCTATGTTAAAAAAATGTGGCCCGATTTTATTGAAGGCAACCATCACAAAATTTATGCAAAAAAATTACAAGACATAGCTACAGGAAAATTAAAAAGATTAATTATTAATATGCCACCTCGACACACAAAGTCTGAGTTCGCATCAATTTATTTTCCATCCTATATGTTAGGACTTAATCCTAAATTAAAAATTATTCAAGCAACGCACACAACCGAACTTGCTACAGGTTTCGGTCGTAAGTGCAAAATGCTTGTTGATACTCCAGATTACAAAACCGTCTTTCCAGAAACAAAAGTTTCCCCTGAGTCTAAAGCCGCTGGGCGTTGGGCAACTACACAGGGCGGTGAATATTTTGCGGCGGGGGTTGGTGCAGCGATTACAGGTCGTGGTGCTGACCTCCTTATTATTGACGACCCTCATTCTGAGCAAGATGCGTTATCACCATCGGCTATGGAAAATTGTTATGAGTGGTATACATCTGGTCCACGACAAAGATTACAACCAGGCGGTTCTATTGTTGTTGTTATGACACGATGGTCTACGAAAGATTTGACAGCAGAGGTGTTAAAAAAACAAGGACAAGAGAATGCAGATCATTGGGAGGTTGTAGAGTTCCCTGCAATATTTGAGGACGGCAATGTTTTATGGCCCAACTTCTGGTCTGAAGAAGAATTATTAAAAGTTAAAACTTCCCTACCAATTTCTAAATGGAATGCTCAGTGGTTACAGCAACCAACAATGGAAGAAGGTGCTATTATTAAAAGAGAGTGGTGGAAGATGTGGGAAGATGAAGAACCACCAGAATGTGAATATATATTACAATCATATGATACTGCGTTTTTAAAATCAGAAACTGCTGACTATAGTGCTATTAGTACTTGGGGTGTATTTTATCCTAACGAAGATGACGGTCCTTGCATTATATTATTAGATTGTTGTAAAGGACGATGGGAATTTCCTGAGTTAAAAAAGATAGCTATGGAATCGTATTCTGATCATAAACCTGATATAGTTTTGATAGAGGCTAAGGCTTCTGGGCTTCCTTTAACTCAAGAGTTGAGAAATATGGGGATACCTGTTATAAATTTTACACCAGGTGGTCGACGCTCTGGACAAGATAAAGTTTCGAGAGTCCATGCCTGTGCCCCGATGTTTGAGTCTGGTCTTGTATGGCGACCGGATTTTCAATGGGCGGATGAGATGGCAGAAGAATGTGCCTCTTTTCCATTTGGAGACAATGATGACTTGGTAGATTCGATGTCTCAGGCTATACTACGGTTTCGTGAAGGTGGATTTGTTAGACACCCGAGCGACGAATTATGGGACGAAGATCGTCCTCGTCAAAAGGAGTATTATTGATGTCAAAAGAAGTAATAATAGAAAAACTTAAGACACCTAAAATTCATAAAGAAAAAGGTGAAGTTGAAGTAAAAGTTCCAGAAGGTCCAGGAGGCGGTACTGTACGAGGTATGGGTGCTGCAACTAAGGGCGGTAAATTTGAAGGTGCTTTTTAACATAAGGAAATAACATGGCTGAGAATCCATTCGGACAAGGCGGTCCAGAAGAAGAGGAACTTCCTATTGAAGGAAATCCTATTGACACTGCTGAAGTTCCGCCTGCTCTTGCAGATGCAATAGCAAGTGGTGAAATGACAGAACTAGAAGATGGTTCTGTAGAAGTTGGTGAATTTGTTGAAGAAGGACTTGCTCCAGAACAAATTCCTTTTGATGCTAATTTAGCAGAGTATGTTGAAGAAGGTGTATTAGGTCCAATATCTTCTGATCTATTAAGTGCAGTAGAGAGCGACATTGACGCTCGTGAAGACTGGGAAAAAATTTATGAGAAGGGTTTAAATTTATTAGGTGTAGAAGAAGATGAGAGAAGCGAACCATTTGAGGGAGCTTCAGGTGTTACTCATCCTGTTTTAGCTGAAAGTGTTACTCAATTCCAAGCACAAGCCTATAAAGAATTACTACCTGCGGGTGGACCCGTGCGTGTAAATATTATTGGTGAACCTAACCCACAATCAGAACAACAAGCACAAAGAGTTCAAGATTATATGAACTATCAGATTTGCTACAACATGGAAGAGTACGATCCAGAACTTGACCAGTTGTTATTCTATCTACCTTTAAGTGGATCAGCTTTTAAAAAGGTTTATTACGATGAAACAAAACAAAGACCCGTGGCTCGCTTCGTTCCTAGTGAAGACATTATTGTTCCTTACAGTTCTGTCGATCTTGCGAATGCTGTTAGATTAACACATAGACTGAAGATGACAGGAAATGAAGTTCGTAAACTTCAAGTTGCTGGTATCTACAGAGATGTTCCCGTCAGACCAACACATGTCTATTCTGATTTAGAAGAGACTATGGAAAAAGTATCTGGTGAGTCTGCAACAATGACTTACGAAGATGATGAATTAGAAATTTATGAGATACATACTTTTTTAGACCTAGAAGGTTTTGAAGATGTTGGACAAGACGGAGAACCAACAGGAATTAAATTACCTTACATTATTACTATTGATGTAGGTTCATCTAACATACTTGCTATTAGAAGAAACTATGAAGAGCAAGACCCACAAAAAACTCCTAACCAATATTTTGTACATTACAAATTTTTACCTGGCTTAGGATTCTACGGATTTGGTTTACCACATATTATTGGTAACTTATCTCGTTCTGCTACATCTATTTTGCGTCAGCTTATCGACGCTGGAACATTAGCAAACTTACCAGCTGGTTTTAAAGCTAGAGGTATTAGGGTTAGAGATGAATCAGACCCATTACAACCTGGTGAATTTAGAGATATTGATGCTCCTGGCGGAGACTTGAGAGCGTCTATTATACCACTACCATTTAAAGAGCCATCTGGAACTTTATTACAGTTACTAGGAATAATAGTTGAAAGTGGTAAGAGATTTGCGTCTGTTGCCGACATGCCGTTAGCTGAACAGAACAGTGCACCAGTAGGTTCGACTGTTGCTATGCTAGAGCGTGGCACAAAAATTATGTCAGCTATTCACAAAAGATTACACTATGCACAGAAGATAGAATTTAATCTTCTAGCAAATCTTTTCCGTGATTACACACCACCATCATATCCATATGAAGTAAGTGGTGGCGATCCAAATATTAAGCAATCAGACTTTGATGAAAGAATTGATGTTATGCCTGTATCAGACCCTAACATTTTTTCAACAGCTCAAAGAATTGCAATTGCTCAAACAAGTTTACAGCTCGTGCAATCGAACCCACAAGTTCATGGACCAGCTGGAATGTATGAAGCGTATAAAAGAATGTACGAAGCATTGGGCGTGCGTAATATTGAAAAAGTATTACCACCTCCTCCACAACCTCAACCTCAAGACCCTGCTATTGAAAATGCTAAAGCTATACAAGGGCAGGGACTACAGGCTTTTCCAAAACAAGACCATCAAGCACATATTGAGGCACATTTAACATTTATGCGAACACCTGCTGTTATGGCTAATATTAATATTATTGGTCTTTTAACTTCACATATGTATGAGCATGTTGCGTTACAAGCCAGAGAATTAGTTGAGGCAGAATTTGGACCTAAGTTGCAAGAATTACAGCAACAATATCAAGGACAAATTCCAGAAGAGGCTATGCAGCAAATACAAGTAGAAATAGAAAATGAAGTTGCTCAACGCATTGCTGAATTGTCTGCTAACTTGTCTGAAGTTCTTGCTCCAGCAGGTAATGAAGACCCACTTGTAGAAATACGAAAACAAGAGTTAGCATTACAGGGTGCACGCTTACAACAAGATGCAAAAGAGTTTGAAACAACCACTGTATTGAAAGCTCAACAAGATCAACTAAACAATCAATTAGCTGCACAAAGAAATGATATTTCACAACAAACAGTTAATGAAAGAACACAAGTTGCGAGAGAAAGAATAGACGCTCAAGAAGAAATGGCAGCGTCAAGAATTGCTGTTGAATTAGAAAAACTTAATAAAGAAAGAGTTCAAGAAGCAATTGATGTTCAACGATTAAGAGATTTATCTCAAAGAAATTAGGAGGCAAACATGGCTGAAGAAAAAAAGACTAAGACTAAAGCTAAACCAAAAGCAAAAGGTAAAGACCCACTAGGTAGAGTTGGTCTTGTTAGAGCTGTTAGAAAAACATCTAAAAAATAATGGCGGAAAGAAAGAAAGCAAAACCTATCAGAAGAACCACTGGTAAGGGTGGTAATTACCGATCAACTAAATCTGGTGCCGGTATGACTAAAAAAGGTGTTGCTGCTTATCGTCGAAAAAACCCTGGCTCTAAATTAAAAACTGCCGTAACTGGTAAAGTTAAAAAAGGTAGTGCTGCCGCAAAAAGACGAAAAAGTTATTGTGCTAGGTCTGCTGGTCAGTTAAAAAGAAGTAGTGCTAAAACGAGAAACAATCCAAACTCTCGTATTAGGCAAGCTCGTAGAAGATGGAAATGTTAATTAAGGAGTAAAACATGGCGACAAAAAAGAAAAGCTCAGGAAAAAAAAGACCTGGTTTATATGCTAATATCCACGCTAAGAGAAAAAGAATAAAAGCAGGCTCTGGAGAACGCATGAGAAAAAAAGGAGCAAAAGGAGCTCCAACTAACAAGCAGTTTAAAAGAGCTGCAAAAACAGCTAAAAAGAGGTAATTATGTTTAAAAAAACAAAAGCTAAAGGTTATTTTGCTGGCGGAATGGTAAAAAAAGCTAAAGGTTACATGGGCGGAGGTCTTGTTAAAAAGGCTAAAGGCTATTCCAAGGGCGGTCCAGTAGGCGGCAAAAAGAAAAAGAAAAAATAAATAAGAAAGAGGAGAGATGTCTTATTTAATATCGAATGTCCCTTACTTTAAGGTATGGGTCAGAAAAGAATTTACAGCTGGTCATCAAAGATATCATGGAGAATTTATTCATGGATTAGCTGTAGCAGTTAATTGTATTCCAGATAGATCACTATCATTTCAAATTATATTTACAAATTGTGAAGATTTAGAAAATAATGTGCACGGTGGTGCAATGTGGGCTCGCATGCCTATACAAGGTCTTATGGCAGATATACCAGTTGATGAATGGCCAGAAAGAATGGAAAATCATTTATGTCAACCTTGGGATTGTATGTCTCATCATCATTCAGTTATATCTATAGATAGAGCATCATCATCACCTTGGTATGCAAAAATAGATGGTGAGTTTTATTTAGCTAAATACATTTTTACAGTTGATTATACTGAACATGAAATAGCTGATAGTCCAGACCAACATAAACAAAGTCATGTTTTATATCTGACTGAAGGTAAATGGAAAGGTAACTTAGTTGCTTTACCAAATAATAGAGTTAGAGTAACAAATCCAGCTCTTTGGGTAACGGGAGAAGGACCTCCAGATTTTATACCTAGTCAATGGATTCATAGTAGTGAAGAACATGAAAGTTATACTGATCCAAATATAACTTTTGACAATTTATACAGTAAAGGAGAAAAAAAATGATGGATGGGGTTGAATTAATACAAAAAATACTACATATTATTCGTGAACAAAAGGAGAGTGTTCACGAAAAAGTAACTTCAGGGAACTGCAAAGATTGGGAAGCATATCGGTCGTGCATAGGTCAATTACAGAGTCTGGCTTATGTGGAGCAAGAGATAATCGCTCTGGTGTCACAGGAGGATAGTGACGATGGCTAAAACAAAGCTGTATGTACCCGATAGGTACGCTGATAAAAAAGTGGAGAAGAAAGTAGAAAAGGAAGAGAAGCCTGAACTACAAGTATCCGATGCTTACACTGAAGAAAACAAAAGAGTACTTGATCCAAGTCTTCTTAAAAAATCCGCAAAAGAAAGAATACCACAACCCACAGGATATCGTGTGGTCGTTATGCCTTTCCAAGGATTTGAAAAATCTAAAGGTGGCATTGTTATTCCCGACGAGACACGAGAAAGAGAATCTTTAGCTACAGTCGTAGCTTATGTGGTCACTTTAGGCCCTGATGCTTACAAAGATAAAAAGAAATTTCCTCACGGAGCTTACTGTAAAGAAGGCGAGTGGGTAATTATTAGTAAGTACGCTGGAACAAGAATTAAACTTGCTGACGGCGAAATTAGGATTTTAAATGACGACGAGATTCTTGGAACTATCTTGGAACCAACTGATGTTTTTACAATATAGGAGTGTCTAATGAATGATGAAACAGAAGAAGCAAAAATAGTTGAAGTTGAAGAAGATGTTACTATTGATGAAAGCCAACCGGCTATTGTTGATGTAACTGGCAATGAAACTGAAGCTACTGGTGAGCCAGTCTCTCAAGGATTAAGTGAAGAAGAACTTGATAAGAGAAGAGATAAAACCCAAAAACGAATTAACAAACTTGTTGCACAAAGAAAAGAAACCGAAGAAAGAGAAGCTGCTGCTTTACAATTTGCTCAACAGCAAAAATCAGAAGCTGACGCTTTAAGAGCACAACTTTCTAATTTAAATACAGGTTACAGTGCAGAAGCATCTAGTAGAATTGATTCTCAAGAAGCACAAGCTAAAGCTGCTTTTAAAGAAGCGTATGAAGCTGGTGAAGTTGATAAAATGGCTGATGCTCAGCAAGTAATGGCTAAAATTGCTATTGAAAAAGAAAGATTAAGAATTTTTAAAGGCAATCAAGAAAAACAGCAACAAGTAAGACAAGCTCAGCAAAATTATCAAGCTCAGCCTGGTGCTCAACAACAACCACAACAACAAGAATATGCTCCTCCACCTCAACCAGATGCGAAAGCAACTGAGTGGGCGGAAAGAGATGAGAATAGTTGGTTTGGACAAGACCGTGCTATGACAGCAACGGCTTTTACAATTCACCAACAACTTGTTCAGGAAGAAGGTTATGATCCTCAATCTGATGAATATTATTCAGAAATTGATAAAAGAATTAGAACTGAATTTCCGCATAAATTTGAAGGGAAAACTACCCGTACTCAAACAGTTGCTCCAGTATCACAAGGAAAGACTAGCCAAAAGAGTAAAAAAAGTGTTAAATTAACCCCAGCACAAATTTCTGTAGCTAAAAAACTTGGCGTACCGCTAGATGCATACGCTAAAGAAGTTGCAAAAATTGATGCAAGAAATAATTCATAGAGGTCATGATGTCAGAAGAAAATAACGAATACGAATTTATAGATGCAGAGGCTGCTGAAGCTCCTGCTATAGATAGAAACGCTCGGTCAAACAACACACGAGCCTCTAGCGAACGCCCCGTGCAATGGCGACCACCCAATAAATTGCACGCCCCAACCCCACCCGCTGGTTATGTCCATAGATGGATAAGAGCAGAAGTTCTAGGTTTTGATGATAAAAACAATGTTCATTCAAGATTGAATGAAGGTTATGAGCTTGTGCGTGCAGATGAGTATGAGGGTAGCGTCTTTCCAACTGTCGAGGATGGTAAATATACCGGAGTCATTGGTGTAGGCGGTTTACTTCTGGCAAGAATACCAGAAGAGTTCGTTGAACAACGCAAACAATATTACGCTGATCGTGCTAAACAGCAGATGCAAGCGGTTGATAACGATTGGATGCGTGACAACAATCCCGCAATGCCTAAATTTCAGGCAGAGCGGAGTTCAAAAGTAACCTTTGGTTCTAATAAATAGAATCAAAATCTAATAGGAGTAGCTAATGGCTAATAAAGATGCTCCATTTGGGTTAAGACCTGCTGCCTTAATTGGCGGTGGTGCTTACACTGGCGGTCAAAGAGAATATGAAATATCAAATGCTAATACCACTAAGATTTATCAAGGTGATATTGTAAAAGGTCTAACGACTGGATATATCGATCGAATGGCTGCTGGAGATGGTGGACTTGTAGTGGGCGTATTTAATGGGTGCCAATTTACAGATTCATCAACAGGTAAACCTAAATGGTCAAACTATTGGACTGGTGATAATGCAGTGACTAGCACTGTTAAAGCATATCTTGTGGACGATCCTAATATTATTTGTGAAGTGCAAGCAGACGCTGCATTCACTATAGCTGGCGTTTTTGCTAACTATGATATTGTGGATAATTCAGGTACAGGAAGTGCAAACAGTGGTATTTCATATGCAGAGTTAGATGTAGGAACAGGAGCAACAACTGCTTCCCTTCCTCTAAAAGCTCTTGCAGTATCTACCGATCCTGACAATGATGATACAGGTTCTACAAACACTAATGTTGTAGTCCTTATCAACAACCATTTCGCTTCTGCTGGTACAACTGGCTTAAATTAGGGAGATAAACAATGGCTATATCAAGAGCACAACTTGCTAAAGAACTAGAGCCTGGTCTAAACGCTCTCTTTGGCTTAGAGTACAGCAAATACGGAGACGAAGCTGCGGAAATTTTTGAAAGCGAATCATCAGACAGAGCTTTCGAAGAAGAAGTAATGCTTTCCGGATTTGGAGCGGCCCCAACAAAATCAGAAGGTGCTGGAGTTGAATACGACTCAGCGACTGAAGTTTATACAGCTCGATACACACACGAGACTGTAGCAATGGCATTTGCCTTAACTGAAGAAGCTGTCGAAGACAACCTCTATGACCGTCTGTCAAATCGCTATACTCGTGCATTAGCACGATCAATGGCACATAGTAAGCAAGTAAAAGGTGCGTCAATATTAAATAACGCATTCAATAATAACTTTACTGGTGGTGATGGCAAAGAAATGATTGCTACTGACCATCCGCTTTCTGTTGGGGGGACCTTTTCAAATGAACCAACCACAGCAACCGATCTAAACGAAACTGCTTTAGAAAACGGTCTTATTACAATCAGTCAATTTACTGATGAAAGAGGCTTAATCGTAGCACTTCGTGGCAGAAAACTTGTTATCCCTGCGGAACTTCAATTTGTAGCTGAAAGATTAATGAAATCTGAAGGCCGAGTTGGAACTGCTGATAACGATATCAATGCACTTAGATCATCAGGTGCGATTCCTGAAGGGTACACTGTTAATCACTTCTTAACAGACCCTGACGCATTCTTCATTCTTACAGATGCACCAAACGGGTTAAAACACTTTACTCGTGCACCTTTGAGGACTGCAATGGAAGGTGAGTTCAACACAGGTAACATGAGATTTAAGGCTAGGGAGCGTTACAGCTTCGGATGGTCTGATCCTCGTGGAATCTATGGGTCACCAGGTGCTTAATTAATTAAGTATCAATTCTTTAAAGGGGCTAGGGATGCTTAGCCCCTTTTTTTATTTGCATTATCCTCTTTTCTTCTGTATTTTATAGATATCCCTAGACGACCAATTAAGGTCGACTTTAACGACTAAGGAGAAAAACAATGGGTCAAACAACTTTTTCCGGACCTATCAAGGCCGGCACAATCAAAGATACCACAGGTACAACGGTTGGCACTGATGTTACTAATGTTGGTTCTGTCTTAATGGCACAATCAGTAGTTATCGACATTATTGGAGCTTCTGCACTAGATCAAGCTGTTGCAGTAGTACCTGCTAACTCACAAGTGGTAGATGTAATACTAAATGTAACAACTGTTAATAATGATGGTGGCACTGCCACTGTTGCTCTTGGAACAGCTGCTGACGCTGACGCTTTCTTACCTGCAACTAATGTTAAAGCTCTTGGAACAACACATGGTACTTTAGATACTGAAGCTACTGATGTTGGTACAACTGATTTAAGAATTTTTGCAGATTTTGTAGCTGGCACTGGTAATGGTGCAACAGGTGCTGCGACTGTAACAGTACTTTACATACAAAATAACAACCTATCTTAGGAGGTATAAATGGCAGGGTCTTACTTAAGACATCAGCAAGGGTCTAATGCAACTACAATAGTTGTTGCGGGTGATACTAATAATGCTAATACTGCTGCTAAAGGTACAAACCAAGTTGTTTACTTTAGAGGTATATATTTAGAAGCCGATTCTTCAGATGGCACGGTTAATATTCAATCAAAAAATGCCGCTGGAACATGGACTACTGATAGTACTTTTAAGGTAAATAGTGGAAGTAGTGATAGCTTTTATGCAGATGCAGGTTATAAATTAAAAAGAGGTATGAGGGTAATATCTAATTCTGGTATTACTAATTGCGTAATATCTTACACAGCCTAAGGAGAAGAAATGGCTATTTTTAAAGAAGCATTAAATCCTTTTGGTGAAGTATTTGGCGATATGTCTAATTCTGGTAGAAATAATACATACGCTAATGCAGTAATGTTTAATGCAATGAGTAATAGATTAGCCGAAGGTAGAAATATCGCAGCTGCAAATAATTTAAGTTATGGCGGTGTTGATGATAATGGTGAGCATATTTTTGCTCCAGCTGGTGTTTATCAACCAACAAGAGCACAAGAAGCAGCACAAGGAATTGCAGGATTACTTGATGTTGGACCACCACCTATCGATCCTAATCTTGAAATGATAGGCGGTCCTTTACCAGGAACAAATTTAGGCGGTCCGTTACCAGGACCTCCTTCTTTACCTAATTTTGATTTTGATTATCCTGATCCAGCTCCTCCTACTAATTCACAGGTGACTGATCCTTATTTTCAACAACCAATAATAGATGATCCTTTTCAATATGCTCAACCAGATACTAGAATACCTGATGTTCAAGAAGGACCTCCTATATTTTATGAAGACCCTATAATACCTGACCCTCCAAAGGTTGTTCAAGGTGAAATTCCTACTCCTGGATTTGAAGCTACTGAAGACCCAAGATTTAATGAAGGCCTAGTAGAAGTAAGTGAAGGAGTTGGTCAACCAACTGCCGTTGATCCAAACGATCCAGATATTGGATTAATGTCGAATACAACTACAACACCAGGCATAGGAACTGATAATCCATTTTATGCTGGAGCAACAAATGTTGCACAACCACCAAGCATGACTCCAATAGCACCAAGTTTTAGTTTAGATGTAGGTGTGGGTGGTTACGGTACACCGGCAAACACTGCTGGATTTAGTAATTATGATGTAGGTAATATAGGTGGTTTTGGTGGATTTAATCTTCCATCTACTCTAACACCACCAGAACCTACACCAACAATAGCTACTACGGCTGCACCTCAAACAACTACAACTGCACTTCCAACTGTTAATTCATTTGCTGGATTTAACGGCTTTGGTGGATTTGGAGGATTCTAATGGGCAGAAGGACTGATTTTTTACCAAACATTACTTACGACGCAAATGGTAACATTTTAGTTAATGGAGCTCCTATTCCTGGAACTGGTCCAGTTGATTTAGATGTTACACCTGGAACTTTCTCAACAACAAACGCAGCTGGCGTTCCTTATGTTGCATCTGGTGTTCAAGGACAAGGCGGTCCTGCTCCATCTTTAGATGTGGATTACACAGATGCAATGGCTATATTAAATAGTCCTTTTGCACAAACAAGTGTATTTAGCGATCCAGATTTAGATGGTTTTGAAGATAACACTGGTGATCCTAATTTATTTGAAGATTTACTTTTACAAGGTGCTGCTACAAGAGTTGGTTTAAATGAAGCAGCAAATACTATTTCTAATAATATAGTAGAACCACCTGTTGAGATTACTGAAAATGAAATTACTACTTTTGAACCCGCTCCTACAACCTATACAACTGCTCAAGATTTACTTGGTCCAGTTTTATCTGGAAACAATTTAGGTGGTAGAAAAGTTGACAATCTGCAAAACAATGATGATGGAACATTTAGTTTTGTATTAGATGATGGAACTTTATTAACTTATGATAATCAAGGAAATATGGTTTCTAATCCAAATGTAGAGCAATTTCAATATGATGGAACTGGTCCATTTATGATAAGGGATAATATTAATCTTTATGACACTAGCAGTCCAACATTTGGTTCTACATCTATTGAAGATATAGTTAATTTCTTTAATGAAAGAAATATGGGTGCCGTTGGTCAAAACTTTAAAAACCAATTAGGTTCTTTTGCTAACGCACAACATATTGAAGACAGTTTCTTTAACCAAAATATGGCTGAAAGAAGTGCTTTTAGAAATCTTTTAAAAGATTTTGACATGAGCGGATATTTACAAAGTCCTGGTTATCAAGAGTATTTAGCTGACAGAGCCGCAGCATTAGCAGGAGAAACTAATAATACCACTGATCCTAATGCTGTTAATTATCAAGATTTATTTCAAAATTTAGTGCAAGAATATCAAAGTTTACTAGCTCAACAAAACCAACCAACACAAACCACACAAACAACTGACATG
>VTLG01010997.1_pt1 | contig 49295 bp, 70 predicted proteins | sample 4694571 | NCBI WGS metagenome assembly VTLG01 (sample SAMN12604809, study PRJNA352737) | marine metagenome | biome: ENVO:00000447; feature: ENVO:00000209|ENVO:00000569|ENVO:01000036; material: ENVO:00002151; isolation source: viral sequences binned using virsorter ... | reverse complement strand
AGTGGTTCAGCTAACGCAGCAGTTAGTTTAGGAGCTAAAATGTCATTAAAATTAGTAGGGTCCTCAGCAACAAACTGGGTTAGACTTACACCTAATATTATATATGATAGCTCCGGCGCAAGACTTAATTAAGTTTAGTAAAGTAGGAAAGTTATAAATGAGACCTTTAAGAGTAAAAGCATCAAGTTATCCGGTTAGTTCATCGAACTTCCAGGGCCTTCAGGAAATGACTGATGCAGAAATACAATCATATTATTCTGCTATATTAACAAAGGATTTCGCTGATAACACAGACGGAACAGGCACAGCAGAATTAAACGTTACGACTGACGCATCAGGGTCTGGAACAACTATTGGAACGGCAACCGATACTAAAAGGACAGACGCAGTAGGTACACACCCAACAGGTGGAGGTACAACAACAGTAACAACCTACACAGCTAAACAAGTAGATTCAACAGCATCAGAAAGTATTACAAACAGACCTTTAGGTTATGTTAGTTCAGGTTCAGTAGGAGCACATCAGTTCGATGATACAGAACTAGATACAGATATTATAGACAAAGCAATTGCTTCTATGGTAGGTGAAAACGAATACACAATAGGCCAATATCAACTATCAGCAAGTGCACCTTCAGGTGGTACTTGGACATCACGTTACACATTAACAGACACACAGGTAGATGGAACAACTGCTAACAAATACATTTGGCAGAAGACAGCAGCTACAACAGCAGCAGTATCCAACAATAAACCTGTAGCATACAAAGGCTCAGGCAACACAGGTGTTAATGAAATGACCGTTGCCGAAATGGAAGAAATAGTTCCTAACTTTAGAAATAGAATTATATCAAACACTATAGGAACATATAAGTTACAAAGCGGTTCTCCTTCAGGCGGTACGTGGGTACAGATGGGAGACTCTTATACAGATACAAGAAAAGAAGTAGCATCACAAAACTACGCAGGAAGTTATACTGGTTCTTATACAGGTGGATATACAGGAGCTAAAAACTACGCAGGAACTTACACAGGAAGTTATACTGGTTCTTACACAGGCTCTTATACAGGTACATCAGCGTACGCAGGCACATATTCAGGAGCCTACGCAGGAACATATACACAAAGTTATTCAGGTTACGCAGGAACTTCTTATACAGGGTATTACACAGGCTCTTATACAGGGTATTACACAGGTGCTAAAAACTATGCAGGCACATATTCAGGAGCCTATTCAGGAAGTTATACAGGATATTACACAGGAACATCTGCTTACTCAGGAACTTACTCAGGCACATACACAGGTTATTATGCAGGAGACACAGTTCAATCATCAGCAGAAACCGCCAGTACGGTAAAACTCTGGGTCAAAACTGCAAACTAATTGTATAAATACTTTTATATTATGGAGAGATTATGGCACAAGAAAAAATTGATATTGATCTAGATATTACACCAGCCGCACCAGAACCAGAAACACCTAAATATAAATTTACAGATCCTTATTGGTCCAATAAGGATGCTAAGCATGTTATTGTAACTATAGAATATCCTAACGGTAAAAGAGCCACAGCATCAGTACAAGACAACGATGGTGAAAATCCAGACTACAAAAGAATTATGGAAGAGTTTGGAGAGGAAGTATTAGATAAAAATACTGAAGAAGGTGTAAAAAGACGTGATGATGAAATTAAGAAACGTCTACAAAGAAAAGAAACAGAAGCCATAAGGCATAAACAAGAAATTCTATTTAATTCTAAAATAGAAGCATTTGAAATATCTACAATCAAAAACTCTACTAACATGGAGTTGAAAAGAAAAATACGAAAAGCCAAATCTCCTATGGAAGTTGCAGCATATACAACAATACTATTGCTAGATGACTTTATGAACGAAAAATCAGTTACAGATTTATGGGACGAAACACCTAGTCTAGTACAAAAACTGAAAGAAGTAGCGGAAGTGGTTTATGACGAAAAAGACAAATCCTGATAACGGATTTTTAATAGTAGGTTCCAAGCACGAAAGATTTTATAGAGCAGCTATAGACTGTGCTGAGTCTGTAAAATTATTTTGGCCTGAAGCACACATTACAGTCTATACATCACACGAAGAATGGATAAAGCCAGGAGATTGGAACGTAGTAGATAATCTTATTTTCTGGGAAGTACCAGATCATCATAGAGCAAAATTGTGGGCATTGCCACAAACACCTTACAAAGGTATAACTTGTTATTTAGATGCTGATATGCAATGCCAACATGAAGACGTAGAAAATATATTTGAACAATTACCTAAGGACTTAGATTTAATCTTTACACCTACAAGAGCATACAATGCTAAGTTGGTTAAACTTTCTAACACAGAAGAAATGACTATGCATTGTGGTATGTTCTTATATAGAAATAAACCTAACGTTATAAAACTTATGGAATCTTGGTGGGGAGAATTTTTAAAACAACAAGAAAAATCTGAAGATGGTTTCAGTTATACATATGATATAGGCAATTATCCTAGAGAAGCAAGACAATGGGATACTTTTACAATGTGGAAGTTATTAACTTATTCTGACCATAAGGTAAAATGGGATAATAATTTAAAAATGAGATGGAACTTTATTAACGGACACAATCCAGATGAATTGGAAGGAGAAGATATTGTATTTTGGCATTACACAATTCCAAGTCATGAGGTATATCTAAAAAGAAAATGATAAAAGCAGGATTAATATTATTTGGATTATTAGTAGTAAGTAGATTATTACCTTTACCTCCTAACTCAGAACCCTTATTAGGATTAGCAGTTCTTACTCCCTATTTAACAAATAATAAATTAGCATTCCTACTTACACCTGCTATAATGTTTGCATCAGATTTGTTTTTAGGATTTGGTAATTGGATATGGTTTACATATCCTGCACTAGCAATAGCAAGTTTTATTAGTGAAAAGATGTCAAACAAATATATATCATTATTATATGGTTGGTTGGTATGGCACGTGATGGCAAACTTAGGACAGATGTATCCGCCATTTAGTTTAGAGGCATTATTATTTGATTTAAGATTCTTAGCAAGTGGATTAGGAATAGTTATTTTATATGACATAGCACAAAAATTATATGGAAAAACAATTAGAACTTGACTTTACATCTGAATGTCCTGAGACTGCTAGAGAGTTAGGTATTAGATGGGAACCTAGAACAGCATCTCCTGAAGAAGTAAAAAAGTGGCATGATACAGAAAACAAATGGTGGTCAGATAGAGCATTAACATTTGTAGCAATTGCAAGTGTATTACAATTTGCTACATTAGGTTCCATGTTATTGTTTATGAAATTGATAGAGGTCGCAGTAAAATGATTTTTGTAGATATATCAGATGAATTATTAGAAATGTTAGAGCCATATTCAGAATGGTTTTTCAAACAAGACTTAGAACCTTTAAACGAACTATCTAAAAACAATCCTAAATATGGTGACGCTATAAGTTACGAGTATGCTTGTTCTCAAGAATACTTAGATGAAATTGTAGAAAAAGATGGACAACATATAGGATATCCTGAAGTATCATATAGCTGGGATTTAAATGCTGGAGATGTTCCAGAACATTTTAGAGAAAAACAATTAGCTTTACAACAAGAATTATTAAGTTTCTTAGGAGCTAGAAATGAGGCAGTTCATGTATATTATCCTGTAGGAGGATACATGGGTTGGCATAATAATTGGAACGCACACGGTTATAATATTCTTATATCTTACACAGAAAAAGGCGGTGGTTTCTTTAAATATAGAGACCCTAAGAGTAAGGAAATTGTTCACTTACAAGACCCTGAAGGATGGTCATGTAAAGTAGGGTATTACGGCAGAGGGCGTGAACCAGACAAAGTGTACTATCATTGTGCAGCAACAAGGGAGCCACGTTTAACCTTAGGGTATGTTGTGCCGCATTTAGACATATGGCGTAGTATGATAGAGGATATTTCAGGGAAATCAGCACAAAATCTTTCTTAAAAATGCTTGACATTTAGTTCAAAGTACCGTATCATATACACATAATGTTAAAAAGTGAGGTACAAAATATGACAATGACAATATCAAAATTGATTGAAGATAGCGTCGACATAATTGATGTTAATGAAATTAGAATAGCTGGTAGAGATTACAAAAGACAATCAGAGTTTTTTGACAACCAGTGGTCTACTACTTCAAACTCCGTAGAGTTTGCTCTTAATGGTCAAGGTTTCTATGTAGATGAAATGGATATTGTTAGATGGCATTCTAATGACCAAGAACCATTTGGTGATATGCTTTTAGATTTACACGAAGCAGGTCACATTACTTTAGATCAAGTTGAAAAAACTTGTATGTCTAAAGAAATTAAAACAGATCAGTTCTGGAAAGAACAGTTCGCGGAAATAGCATAATGTCAGCAATTTACACCGGAGGATTTATGGCACAAGAAGATACAGCAAAAGGAATGTCAATGGTACAAAGACCATTAAATGGTGGCGTCCAAAGACAATATAAATTTTCTAATGGCTATGGCGCTAGTGTAATTAAAACTCCTGGCAGTTATGGTTACGACATGGACTTATGGGAAATAGCTCCATGGGTTTCTGCTACAAAAGAGTTTATAGGCATGGACGTAATGAATTGGGACGATGATGTAAAAGGCTATCTTGACGAAGGTGAATTAGTTTATTATTTGGAGAAGATTAGATGTTTACCCACGCCTATATAATTTCCTGGTTCGGTAAAGATAATCGTGAGAAAAGAAAAGAGTATCACGACATACAAGTTCAATGGATGTTGGACAAAGGATTGAATGTAGTTATCCTATCACAACATTACAACAAAGAAGAATATTTTGAACACGAAAACGTAAGGTATATTGATGGTCCTTCGGATAGAGTATTAACACCAGGACAAGCAAGAAATGTTTTACTGAAAGACTTTTATAATTCTGATGTAGACTTTGCTATATTTGCCGACAATGATTCTGTTTTATATGACCATTGTGATGGCCCAGAATTTATTAATCATATCAATCTTAATTGGGACAAATACAATTTCGTAGATATGGCAATGCCTATCAATCCTAGGAACGAACCTTTTAACAAAAGATACAAAGAAGAACATGATTTATATTTCAATAATCATGTATTTAAGAAAACAGGTAATTGTAAAGGTTCTTTATTCTTTTTAAAAAATATTAAGAAACATTACAATAAAGAAATATACAATGCAGATGAATTTGATATTGGCCCAGATGGTGGGATACTAGGTGGAGAAGATGGTGACCTAGCATTGCAGTTTATTGTAAATGGATTAGGAGTTTACAAGTTTGAAAATGTAGTCCTAAAAGAAATGGGAAGTGATACATACAGTACATGGTCTAAAGATGCTGACCATAGGAATTCTATTACAGATCCAATGCACGAAATGTGGTATGAGAGATACAAACAACATGGTATGGAAATAAAAAATAAAAGGATACAAAGAAGAAACTTTATGAAAAGGAACTTCAAGCGTCCTGATAAATTAGTTATACCTTACATAGACAATTCCTTAGAGAGTTTATTTGATGTGTAAGAATAAAACAATATTAGAAGAGATAGTATTTCCTGTTCTTACAGAGATGTTTCCTACAACAACATCTAGAAAATTAGCATTGAAACATCCTAACGCATACAACGTAGAACATCTAGTAGAATTAGCAATGTCTGTATTAGGAGATTACAAATTTATAGATGGAGAACATGAAGACTTTACAGATGGAACAGATTGTAAGACAGCAAGTATATCTAAGAATCCAGCAAAGCCAGGACAAAATTCATATAGGTTAGAAATATCTAATATTGTAGGAGCCTCAGGTAATGAAAAGTCTGGGGACTTAAGAGTAGTTTTATACAATCCACATAAAGAAGGAAAAGATAGATTAGAATATTATTATGTTCCTAAAAGTGTTTGGATAGAAAATGTAAATAGGCATCCTACAACAGGAGTAGGTAGAATGTTTGCTACATACAATATACAAAAAGATTATATTCCAAAGTTAAAAGAATGTAGAGTAGATACATTCGAAGAGTTATCTAGACGTTCTGTCTAGACGAAACCCGGGCCCCACCTCACTTTAACATTATACGGGGCCCGGGTTTCACTTTCTAAAAATTAAGCAGCAGTCTTGACGCCACGATAAAAAGTAGATTTTACTTTTTTCGAAGCTTTCTTGGCTGCTTTCTTTTCAGATTCCCATTTGATTCCACGGTAAATACCCGCTTTCATAGCAGGTGCTTTCTCGTTTACGTCTGCTGGGTTGTATGTTATACCTCTGTAAATAGCCATTGGTAACCTCCAGTTTTCTAATCGATTTCGTACATACGGAACTTAGCCGTACACCCTTCTCATAGCGTTCCTTCGGTAAACTTTCGGTCTCGTTCGGCAATTGCTGCCTACTTGCTATCCCACGAATGTGGAGGTTTTCAGGTTTTCCTACTTCCGTCCCCTAAGGGATGAACGTATAATTATTTATAATAGTTTGAATTTCTACTTACTACCAATAGCCATAAAACGGTCGAAATAAACTTTACCATTCCAATCATAATAGAATTGTTTTTGTTTACCTGTGTAATCGACTTTCTTTAATCCTGCGTTTTCTATTAGAGCCTGCTCACTATCTACACAATTAATACCATACATTTCCTCAATCACGTTAGAGTTTTGTACAGCAAATAGTGCATGTTTATTTGCAGTTTTAAGGTCCTTCAAAGGATACATTTGTTCTGCTCCCATTGTAATTACAATGTCTACTTTCAATTGATTCAATTCATCAAACGCAAAAGGTACATCCATATTCCAATGATTAACTTTAATGTATTCTTCTGTGATATAATGTTTATTAAATACTTTAGAAAGTTCTAAAGCTTCTTCATCTATATCCACCAAATGTAATTCACCTACTGATATGTTTTCACACAATAAGGGAACTAATGGTACACCTAACCAACTATTCAATACTAGAATACTAAACTGTTCGTCTTTCATATAATCATCTAGACTATTTTTTAGTTCTTCCACTAACCAAATAGCAGCCTCCATAGTATTAGGATTCAATGCTTGTCTAAAGTCGTCATGCTTATGTTTCATTTCATGTTCTACTTTAGCGAGTGCGTCGCCCCAATGACTTAGGTTGTTTAAAAAATTAAAATTTAACATCTTCTTTTCTTCCCATACTATCAAATAAACAAACATAAGGTATTTGTCTATATACTTGTAATTCTACATCATGAGGATAAATATATCCGTGATTGTAGCTGTAAAACCATCCTAAAGGAAAGTATTTTATTCTTGCTACTCCTTTATGATAGAAAAAATTATCTATACCTCGGTAGTACCAAAGTATTTTATCTAAGTGTGCTTTAAAATATAACGTGATATTTTCCTTATCTAAATTATCATTCCATCTTAAAATACTACTATTCAAATCTGTGTACCTATGTGGTACGTGTTCTGTATCTTTTTGCATTGTTTCTAAATCGTGCCAATGTGTTTGACCGAAACACAAACAATCCTCAGGATCAAAGTTTGCTATGTCATCGATATTCTTTTGTATAATTATATCTAAATCAAAGAACAAATTTTCTCCTTTTTGTCTAACAACATTATCATCAAACAAGTACATCTTATTCCACCACTTCTTTAACTTGTTACCTTTAGGAAGTGGTATAACAGTTATGTCCCTACTCAATCCTTTTGGATTTTCTGTAAGGCAATAAAATTTAAAAGGCACAGTCAAATGTTCTTTACACGATTCAAAGAGTTTTTCCACGTGCTTGGCAGAATATTTACTGCCCCATTTAACTGTATAGATATTCATTACCAACCTTTAATTATATTTGCCATAATAAAAAATGCACATACAAGATTAACTAATACAATACAACTTCTAACAATTGCAATGACATCATCATATCCTTTAGTTTCTTCATCACTAAAAGAACCTAATGCCATTTTCCATATGTTCCAACAATATCTTATCATTCTCCTGTCCAATGTTTTAATAATTGAGGATTGACCAATTCATTTTGTTTTACCTTACCTCTATCAGGTGTAGGTTGTGGTAATAAATCAATATTAAATACGCATAGAATTGGCGTCTCCCTATAAATTTCTGTTTCTAAATCATCATCTTCCCAACTACGACCTCTGTTATAACTGTAAGCGTAGTCTGAAGGAAAATGGTCCCAAAGTTTTTTACCAAAGTCTCCCCACCTCCAACTATGATAATTATCTGTGCCGTCAGTATATGTAAACCATATCTTTTCTTTATGTTCTAATACATCTTGCCAAATACATTCTGCTTGGTCATCGCTCCATACTTGGCAACTGCCATTAGTATAAGCTCCATGTGCAAGTTTAAATTTTCTTGTTTTCATAGGACGTGGATCTTGCCACCAACTTCTTAATTTAGTAGGCCTTTCCATGTTGTAAGTTAGTAAAGGCTCTATATTGTTTTGAATTATTACATCCAAATCAAAGAAGATGAAGCGGCCCGTTGGGTTATCTGGTGCGAAATTGTGAGTATTGAAGACCATTGTTTTAGGTCTGTCCCAGCATCTAGCCATGCCATACTTAAAGTCATCAGAGCCGAACCAATACTTAGGATGTATGGTATCGATATCTGGAAATGGTATAACCTTAATATCTGGTAATAGTCCCTCAGCATCATCTGTATAGCAATAAAAGTGAAAGTCGTGTTGTTCATTCGTGTGTCTCCTAGACATTTCATATAGTCTATTAACAAAATGTGGACCATATCTGGTTCCCCATTTACTACAAATTACATTGACTCTCATTTATACTCCTCGGCCAATGGAAAAATAATACTTATAACATCAGCAACTGCCTTAGCTATAGCAATATGTTCCTTTTGGGTGCCATTGTCTCCTCTTAGTTCTATATAATGTATCCAACTTCTTAAGGTTCCGTTTACATACATTCTGCTCATAGTGTTTCCCTCGGGTAACACCGCCCTTGCTTGTTCTTTTGCAATACCGTTTTCAATAGCCCAACAATAAGCTTGTCTTGCATATCGAATAACATCCTTTTGGTACTCTTCCCATTGTTTAGATAATTGATAACTTTCTATGTCTGTACCAATTTCAATACTGTTTTGCCTATTAGTTTCATCCTGTAATCTAGCTTCTCTAACTTCAAAGTCTAAATCCTTTGTAGGGTCTGCATACCTTTGACTAAACTCTTGGAAACTAAAACTTCTATGTCTTAGTATTTGTCTAGCAATATCCCTTGTTGTTTCTATTTCTAAACAACAGGATACCATTTCTAATGGACTCCAATGTTTATGTTTCATCAAATATTTTACAAGACCTAAAGCTGTCTTTTTATTATTTTGATTAGCTGGATTACTTACTCTTGCACAATAAGCAATTAGTTCTAATAGATCTGGGTCTCCTGCTGCAGGGTCTAATCCTTCTGGTCCTGCTTTAGGCATTTGACTGTAACTTATTACCTTAACTTGCATAAACTGTTCTCGCTATAACGTAGTCTGTTCCATACTGCTGACCGTGTTCTGCTAATTTGGCAGTCACCTCAACACATTTATCTTCGAAGTCTTCTATATCAGATTTGATTAATAAAGTAGCAAATCTACTTTCCTTAACTATTGATGGGTATGTATCATAATCATCAAATGTCCCTTCTAATATAACGGACTTTTCACTTCTAACTTTTAACATTTTCCTTCCTGTTCATTGTGTAGTATTTGTGGATTTAACTTTAACAAATTATTAAAGTATCCTTTATAAAAATCATTAGTAAATATATTTTCCAAACTGTCATTACTAATATTATTTTTATCCCAATCATATAATAATTCTGTCTTATGTTCAGGACTATTATATGCTGTTCCTATATTAAGCGCTATGTGTTTACAAGGAAAAACATTTCCTGTTGCACTTAAATAAAATTGATTGTTTACTTTACCTTCGCATTTAACGTGAGGAGCAAACTTTACTTTTCTCTCTTTATATATGTCATCTTTACGACGTGTTTTTAGAGTGTCTAATTCTATAAGTTTATAATCTGGTAAATCTACTTTTACCTTTTTCTTTTTAGGTTTTCTAAGAGGCGGTACCTCATCTATATAAACAAAACCTGTAAATTTATATTCTTCTGAAAGTTTTTTCGCTTTCTTTATATCGTTGTCTAATTGATTGGTATGTGTATATGACCAAAACACTCTACAACCTGTATTCAATAAAGCAGTAGCATTCTGTAAAACTATTTTATCTGGATTACCTGTGTTTATATTAAAGGTTACACTTCCTATATCTCCTAATGTTCTGCCTAAAACTTCCCACCAATCTTGTGTATTGTTTTTTCCATTTGTTATTAAGTCTACGCCTGATAATGTTTCTCTAATATACCACTTATTAATAAACATACCTACAATGTCTATCAAGTCATCATTATCAGTAGGTTCACCTGTAAGTCCACCTATTTTTACTTTTTTTAATTTTGCTTTTTCTACAAAGTCCTGAGTAAATGTTTTTCCTATATCCTCAAAAGTTATTTGATTGCCTTCATTATCTATAATTTCCATTTCTACATTCTCAGGCAAGTAAGGATATAAATCTGTAGCTTTGTTATACATTAATTCTATTTGGTCTTCTGTAAAGTCCTCATACCATTGTGGTAATACAACAATATCGCCATCAGTATTTTCAGGATATACCGCAGTCGTATCCTGTAGGAAAAATATGTTGTCTTCATCTATTAGAAACTTCTCACTAAATATATCATAATTATATAAAAGGTCATCTTCTTCTTTGTCCCAAGTATCTAATATTTTTTGTATTCTTTTATCTTTGTAAATGTAGTATGCAAGATTGCCGTCATCTAATCTTTGTTTTTTACAGGATTTGAATGTAAACAAGTGTTCTAAATTATTTAAGATTACGTTAGGAGTTACAAATAAAACTCTATCATTTGCCAATTGCATTATGTCTATCTCTAACCAATCTAATCCATACTTAGGAACATGAAAGTTTATACTGTCTATATAACCATCTTTCTTTTTTGTACTTTCTAAAAGTTCCATTTCCTCTTTAGTAGTAAAGACATAAAACTCAAAAGGATCTTCAATCAGTTTTTTGCACTGGGTGTAAAAGGCATTTATTTGTCTTTGATTGTATTTACAATCTAGCTGATTTGCTATAATCGTTACCATGCCATAATCTCAAAAGTTTATCATCTTCTAATTCATCTATTTTTATTTGTTTATTGTCTGCTTTTATAACATCAACATTGAATAAACAAAATTTACATTCTTCTCTATATTTATGTGACTTTATATCGTCAGGATATGACTTACCTCTATTGTAAGAATACACCCAGTCATTAGGTATATTTTTCCAGAAGTCTCTTTGTCTCCAATAATGATAGTTATCTGTGCCTTTATAAAAAGTTCTAAATATTTGTTGCTCTTCTTCTATTGCATCCCAGAATATATGTTCACATTGGTCTTTGTTCCAACACATTACACTAGAATTAAAATAGGTACCTCTTATGTCTATAAATTTTCTATCATGTTTATGATTAGGGTTTTGCCATTGTACATGAATAAGACGAGGTTTTAAGGATAGTTCATGTATGTCAGTTATATCATTTTGTATTATTACATCTAAATCTAAAAAACACCAGTGACCATCGTATCCTAAAAAGTTATGAGAGTTGAACATTAAAAATTTAGATCTATCCCAACAATAGTTTTCTTTACCAAACCAATATTTAGGGTGTAAAGGATCTATGTCAGGAATATCTTTTGTATCACAATTCAATCCTGTGCTGTCATCTGTATAACAGGTAAAAGTAAAATCATTGTGATAGTTTTCCTGTACCATACGATACAGGTTGTTTACATAATGAGGTCCATATTTAGTTCCCCATTTTATGCAAATAAAGTTCATCATATTCTTTTTCTATCTCCGGGTAAGCGTCTTGTCCATTTAATAAACAAATTGTATATTCTTCTCTTAACTTTCTACCTGCAAACATATAGGAGTAAACCTCATGGTCAGGTAAATGTTCAAATGTAAAACCTTCATGATACAAAAATGTATCATCGCCATACTTATATTTATCATTATAATAATCTTGTTTCTTATTGTAATGTTCCCAGATATATCTACAATCGTTCCATAACATTATACTAGAATTAAAATTAGATAGTGGAGCATCTGCATGATAAGGAAATTCATGTATCGGCATTTCTCTTTCACCTTTATCTTTCCACCAGGTATAACATATAACAGGATTAGAATTGTAATAATCAAATATATGGTCTATAGGTTTTTGTAGTCTTACATCTAAATCTAAATACAATATTGTACCTAAATCATGTAATTGAAATAATTTTAATTTTTCCATATTGCCAGCAGGCTCATGTTCTAAGTATAGAATACCTATATTAGGGTCTAAGTCTTTGGGGTCGTCGGTCACGCATACATAATTATATTTGCCTTTTGTACATTCATAGATAGAATTTACATCATCAGCATCATATTTGTCACCATATTTTAATGTCAAAATCGTTTTCATATTCAACTCTTTTTATTTATAAATAAGAGAGTATAAAAGAATAAGAGAGTATAGATGGCTACTGTACAGAATATAACTATCGATCAAGGTGCTACGTTCAGCATGGACGTTAATCTTACCAACGACGATGGAACAGCAAAGAATTTAGCTTCTTACACAGCCACTTCTCAATTAAGGAAACATTATGAGTCGACAACTGCTACCTCTTTTACAGTAGCCAAAGTAGACGCAGACGGCAAGTTGACGATTTCATTAACAGCTACACAAACTGCTGCTTTAATAGCAGGAAGATATGTGTACGATATAGAAATAGCGAGTAGTTCTGAAACCGTAAGAGTTTTAGAAGGACTTATAACAGTAACACCTAACGTAACGAGGGCATAATGGGAGTAAAGGTAACAGTCGGTTCTAACTCTAGTAGAGTAGTAACTTCAACTCCTACTAATATAACTGCCAGGCCAGCAACAGTAATAACATCTCAATCGAAGACTTCTTCGACACAAACGTTATCAGGATTGACAGGAGTTGATACAACAGGTGTACAGAATGGTTATACATTGGTTTATGATAGCACCACAGGTAATTGGGAGGCTGCACCAGCATCCTCAGTTGCTTCGTCGGTAACAGCGATTGATGGAGGGACTTTTTAGTCTTATATTATTAAAATAAATTTAAAGACCAATTAGGAGAAATAAATGGCAACAACAATTCAGATAAAAAGAAGCACAGGATCAGCAGCTCCTGGAACCTCTGATTTGGTTGAAGGCGAATTAGCGTATGCAGAGGACCGTACTGGAGACGGTGCTAGCGCGAAGTTATATATTTCATCAATCGATTCAGGTGGTAGTGAAGTTATACAAGAAGTTGGTGGTAAATATTACACTGATTTATTAGATAACGCAACAAATGCCAACACTGCATCCACTATTGTTAAGAGAGATTCTAATGGGGACATCATTGTTGGTAAAATTCTTTTCGGGAATTTGTATTCCACAGAGGGAGATTTACCAAGTGCATCAACCTATCATGGTATGTTTGCTCATGTTCACGCAACAGGTAAAGGATATTTTGCTCATGGTGGCAACTGGATAAAGTTATTAGATGAAACAGGATTCTCATCTTCAGACGTATTCGTTGATGAAGACAATATGGCATCTAATAGTGCTACAAAAGTCCCATCACAACAATCAGTCAAAGCATACGTTGATGCTCAATTAACAGCAGCTGACTTAGACTTTCAAGGTGATAGTGGCGGAGCTCTAAGCATAGACTTAGATTCAGAAACGTTAGACATAGCAGGTGGAACAGGACTAACTACTGTAGGAAGTAGTAATACATTAACAGTTAATCTAGATGACACAGCAGTATCAGCCGGATCATATGGTTCAAGCACAGCTATTCCTGTAATAACTATTGACGCTCAAGGACGTATTACATCAGCATCAACAGCATCTACAGGTTCAACTTTAACCATAGCAGCAGATTCAGGATCAAACGATACTGTAGCAGTAGGAACAGATACTTTAACATTTGAAGGTACTACAAATGAAATAGAAACAACTGTTTCCGATAACAAAATTACAATAGGATTACCTAACAACGTAACAATTGCAGGTAACCTAACAGTAAGTGGTACCACAACAACTGTAGATTCAACAACCTTATCCGTAGCAGATCCATTGATCTCACTAGCGACAGGTAATAATTCATCTGACGCAGTAGATATAGGTTTTTATGGTTTATATGATACATCAGGGTCACAAGATCTATATGCAGGTATGTTTAGAGATGCAAATGACTCAGGTAAATTTAAACTATTTAAGGATTTACAAGCAGTACCAGGTACAACTGTAGATACAAGTGGCACAGGCTACGCAGTAGGTACATTGGTTGCAAACATAGAATCATCTTCAGCAACAATTACAGGTGGTTCAATAACAGGTATTACTGATTTGGTAGTAGCAGACGGTGGTACTGGAGTTAGCTCGTTTACAAGTAAAGGTATTTTATACGGTAATGGTTCCGGAGCTTTACAAGTAACAGCAGCGGGTACACAAGGACAGTTTTTACAAGCTGGTTCAGGTGGTACACCAGAATGGGGATCAATAGATGGTGGTTCCTTTTAATTTATAATTAGGAGATTAGATTATGCAACAAGAAGGTAATGAAGCTTTAATAAACGCATATATTAATAATATGGCAAATCAAATAAATGTTTTGACACAAGAAAATATATTGCTAAAAACAAGACTAGAGTTAGCAGAGAAAAATGCTAATGATTTACAGGAACAGTTGAATAAAGAAGAAGAAGAGGATAGTTGATGGCAACAATAAAGCTAAAAAGATCAGAGACAGCAGGTGATGAACCTAGTACCTCTGATTTAGAGACCGGTGAAGTAGCGGTCAATATAGCTGACTATGTTCTTTTTACTAAGAATAGCGCAGGAGCAATTACAAAAATAGCAAACTACGCAGAAGCAGATACTTCCTTAATTTTCCCAACAGGAGATTATGGAAGTGTAGCTGACGCAGCTGGGACAGACGCATTCGGACAACAGGTAAGCACAGCCTTCGATATGAATACTACTATTAAAAATAGAGTCCAGACTAAGGATATAGGGTCAGACTCGGAAGTATAAATATAATTAGGAGATTAAATAATGCCAACACAGGTACAATTTAGAAGAGGAACAACAACACAGAACAACTCTTTTACTGGTGCTGTAGGTGAGATTTCCATAGATACCACGTTAGATACCATAAGGGTACATGATGGATCAACGGCAGGCGGACATAGACTTGCAAAATATTCTGAAATAGGAGATATTACAAGCGTTGTTGCAGGAGATGGTTTAACAGGCGGAGGTACTTCGGGAGATGTTACGCTTACAGTAGGCGTAGATGATAGTTCTATTGAATTAAGTTCTGATGCTGTCCAAGTTAAAGCACTTGGAATTACGAATGCTATGTTGGCAGGATCAATAGCCAATGCTAAATTAGCAAATAGCACTATAACTATAGACGGAAGTGCAATTGCATTAGGCGGTAGTGTAACTACAAACAACACGCAACTATCTGATGAACAAGTTCAAGATATTACAGGCGCACAGATTGCTACTAATGGTTCACATACAAACCTTACAGCCACTTACAACGATTCAGACGGCGACGGAGCAATAGATTTAGCAATTACAGATGCTACTATTAGAGGAAAAGTATCCGTAACAGATTCAGGTGGCGACGGTTCATTAGCATATAACAATTCAACAGGTGTAATAACATACACAGGACCTAGTGCTTCAGAAGTAAGAGCACATTTAAGCGCAGGAACAGGAGTTACATATTCAGGCGGTGCTATAAGTATAGGACAAGCAGTATCAACTTCAAGCAATGTTCAGTTTGGAAACTTAGTTCTTTCAGGAGATTTAACAGTAAATGGAACAACTACAACGGTAGCAACATCCAATACAGTAGTTTCTGATAATCTTATAGAATTAGGAAACGGAACATCAGGAACACCAGGTAATGATTCTGGTATAGTAATAGAAAGAGGAGATTCTGATAACGTATTTATCGGGTGGGACGAAAGCACAGACAATGTTGTTATAGGAACAGGATCTTTTACAGGAGCAACCACAGGTAATTTAACACATACAGCAGCTAACTTTACTGCTGCTATAGGAACATTTGCTTCATTAGATATTTCAGGAAACGTTGATGTAGACGGAACAATGGAGGCAGATGCTTACACCGTAGACGGAACAACATTAGCAGAATTTATTTCAGATACTGTTGGAGCAATGGTATCTAGTAATACAGAATCAGGTATTACAGTAGCTTACGATGATAGTGATAACACACTAGACTTCACAGTAGGAACACTTAATCAGGATACAACAGGTTCAGCAGCAACTTTAACAACACCAAGAGCAATTGCATTAGCAGGAGATGTTGTAGGAACAGCAAACTTCGATGGTTCAGCAGGTATATCAATTACAACAACCATACAAGCAAATAGTGTTGCCCTAGGAACAGATACTACAGGAAATTATATGGTAAATGTTTCAGCAGGCGACGGAATATCAATTTCACATACACCGGGAGAAGGGTCCACAGCAACCATAACTGGATTAGCAGTTTATGATTCTGGCGGAACTAAACTTAACTAATGGCATTAGCAAGTAGACAAAATTTACAAGATTACGCATTAAGGAGATTAGGTCATCCAGTAATAGAAATAAACGTAGATGACGGACAACTTTCAGATCGTATGGATGACGCTTTACAATTCTTTCAAGAATATCATTTCGATGGTGTAGAAAAAACATTTGTAAAACATCAAATAACAGGTTCTAAATTAAAACTTACTGCTAACTTGGCAAGTAATTTTCAGAAAGCAGAAATAATTACAGGTTCTACATCAGGAGCTACAGCAATAGTAGATGGGGCAGATGAAACAGGACAATTTATTTTACTAGAACAAACAAAAACAGGCACTTTTCAAGGTGGAGAAACAGTAACAGGTTCTATAACAGGAGCAACGGCTACAACATCTAATACAGATACATATACAAAAGGTGATATAGAAAACGGTTATATACCTATTACAGACCAAATATTAGGCATCACAAGAATGTTTAATTTCGGAGGTGCAGCAACCAACAATACAAGAGATGGCCAGTTATTTGATCTAATGTATCAATTTAGAATGAATGACTTATACAATTTGATGGGTGCGGATATGATATATTATTCTGTCGTACAAACACACCTAACAACATTAGAAAAACTTTTAACAGGTGATAGACAAATACGTTTCAATAGGAAAACAAATAAGTTGCATGTTGATACAGATTGGGATAAGACATTTAACGTGGGAGATTATATAGTAGCAGAGGCATACGCAATTATTGACCCAGCTACTTACTCAGAAGTTTATGATGATATGTTTTTAAAGAAATATACAACAGCGTTATTCAAAAGACAATGGGGCGAGAACCTTAAAAAATTCCAAGGCATTCAAATGCCAGGCGGAGTAACACTAAACGGAGATAAGATCTACGACGAGGCCATACAAGAGATTACAGAGATAGAGAGAGAAATGCAACTCAAGTATGAATTACCTCCCTCACTAATGATAGGGTAGGTAGATGGCAACTAATAATTATTTTCAAGCAGGCAAAGGAATAGGAACTTCCAACGAACAAAGGTTGGTTGAGGACTTAGTCATTGAAAGTTTGAAAGTATATGGTCATGATATATTTTATTTACCTAGAACCCTAACAAATAAAAGCACAATATTTGACGAAGACCAACTTTCTCAATTCACACAAGCTTATCCTATAGAAATGTATTTAGAAAACATAAATGGATTTGAAGGACAAGGAGATATATTTACAAGATTTGGTTTAGAAGTTAGAGATCAAGCAACATTTGTAATGGCAAAAAGACGTTGGGACGATTTGACATTTAGTTCCCCAGGTACTTTTACACAAACAGCAAGGCCTAGTGAAGGAGATTTATTATATTTTCCTTTAACTAAATCCTTATTTGAAATCAAATTAGTAGAGTTTCAAAATCCTTTCTTCCAACTTAATAAAATATATGTTTACAGATTACAATGTGAATTATTCGAATACAGTTCAGAGGATATAAGAACAGGCATAGCAGAAATAGATGGAATAGAAGAAAAATACTCTCAGGATATGTTGGAGTATCAATTACAACTGGAAAATGGAAACTTACTATTGAAAGAAGATGGTGGTTCATTAATTAAAGAAAACTATTCTACTAACATAGAGCCTATAGACAATATAGACTTTGATAATTTAATTACATTAGAAGGCATACTAGACTTTAGTGAGAAAAATCCATTCGGGGAAATAGGAGCTTAATATGTTTAAGGATACTACATTCTATCATCAACATATTAGAAAGGCAATTATTGCATTTGGAACTATCTTTAATAATATAAACATAGAAAGAAAAAATAGTGCAGGAGCAATTGCACAAGTTATAAGAGTACCATTAGCGTATTCAACAAAACAGAAATTTTTAACTAGGATTAATCGTGTTACAGACTCTACTACAAGAGGGGAAGTAGCAATAACATTACCTAGAATGGGATTTGAAATACAGGGTATAAACTACGACCCTAGTAGAAAAACAACCGTAGTACAAAAGAACAAAGCAGTAGGCGCAGGAGACAATGTAAATACAGTTAGAACAGCATTCAACTCTACGCCATACAACATGAACTTGGCATTATATATATTTGCGAAGAACCAAGATGATGGTTTACAATGTTTAGAACAGATTATACCTTATTTTAATCCAGACTTTAACGTTACAGTAAATGATTTACCTGAACTTGGTATAAAAAGAGATATTAAAATAACACTAGACAACGTACAATATGAAGACGAATATGAAGGAGACTTTGCTAGTAGATTAAGTATAGTTTGGACTTTAAATTTTACAATGAGACTTAATTTTTACAGCAATGTCAACAATGTGGGCGTGATTAAGAAAGCTATAGCCAACGTATTTAATGACCCAACTATGTCATTATCTACTACTAATACAAGTGGCAAGGGAACAGTTACAGCTTCTGTTAATCCTTTAACAGCTACGCCTTCAGACACCTATACGTTCTTGGAGGAATTTGATGAGCAATTCGAAACCTAATAATCCTTTTGACAAGTTAGATAAAACATTTAACACAAAAGAAGTCACAAAGGCATTAGAAAAAAACTTAAAAGAACTGAAAGACAAGAATGATAGTCTTGACGTTTCCCTTACTGATGATGAAAAGGCACTTGTAAGGATAAAAGAAAGACAACAAGATTATGATTATGCCAGAAGTATATTAAAACAAGCAGAGGCATATAACTCTGAGGCAATAGAAGGCATATTAAATATTGCACGTAATTCTGACCAACCTAGAGCTTACGAGGTTGCCATAGCAGCAATTAAGAACTTACAAGACAATGCTAAGGATATGTTAGCAGTTCAAGAAACACAGAAAAGAATAGATACAGAAGAAGGCAAACGTAATATAAAAACACAGAATAATTTATTTGTAGGAAGTACAAAAGATTTATTATCAGCAATTAAAAAAGAAGAAGCTATAGACGTAACACCAAAAGATGAATGATTTAACTTCATATCACGGAAACCCTAACCTAAAACCTTTAGCATATCAGCATGATTTCTCTAAAGAAGAAATAGCAGAATATATAAAGTGTAGGGAAGATCCAGTATATTTCATAGAAAACTATGTAAAAATTATTACACTTGATAAAGGTCTACAACCATTTAAATTATATCCTTGCCAAAAGGAAAAGGTAAAATGTATAATGGATAATAGACGTGTAGTATTAATGGAAGGAAGACAGCAGGGTAAAACAGTAACATCAGCAGCCTGTATATTACATTACACAATATTTCAAGAAGATAAAACAGTAGCTATTATGGCAAACAAATCCTCAGCTGCTAGAGAAGTATTAAACAGATATCAAATAATGTATGAGAATTTACCTATATGGATGCAACAAGGTGTTAAGACATGGAACAAAGGTGACGTAGAATTAGAAAACAATAGTAAAGTATTAACAGCAGCTACAACAGCAGCAGCCATCAGGGGTAAATCTGTAAACTGGTTATACATTGATGAGGCAGCAATTATACCTAACAATATAGCAGATGAATTTTTTACTTCTGTTTATCCTACTATTTCAGCAGGGGAAACAACAAAGATACTTTTAACTTCAACTCCGTTAGGTTACAATCACTTTTGGAAGTTTTGGAATGAATCTGTAAAAGGTGTAAACGGATTTGCAAATATGTTTATTCCTTATTATGAGATACCAGGAAGAGATGAAAAATGGTTAGAGGAACAAAAACAATTATTAGGACAAGTTAAATTTAACCAAGAGGTTATGTGTGAGTTCCTAGGATCAACAAATACGTTGATTAATTCCAACACAATAGGAGCTCTAAGTACAATAGATCCTGAGTTTCAAAATGCCAATTTAGATATATATGAGAGTCCTAAGGAAAATCACTACTACGCAATGGCAGTAGATACAGCAAGGGGCATAGGAGGAGATTACTCCGCCTTTGTGGTTGTAGATATTACAGAAATGCCTTATAAAGTAGTAGCAAAATATAGGGACAATGAAATAGCTCCAATGTTATTTCCCGACGTAATAGGAAAAGTAGGAAGAGACTATAATGACGCCTTTGTATTAATAGAAGTAAATGATATAGGGCAACAAGTAGTAGAAATATTGCATCAGGAAATAGAATATGAGAATATTTTAAGTACGGTTACCGAAAAGAATAGACAATTTGTAAGTCCTGGCTTTGGTAAAAGTACAAAATTAGGTGTAAATACATCTAAACAAGTAAAGAGGCAAGGGTGTTTTACATTTAAATCTTTACTAGAAGAACAAAAACTGTTGGTATTTGATGAACATATAATACATGAAATATCAACTTTTATAGAAAAAGGTAACACATATCAGGCCGACGAAGGCTATCACGATGACCTGGTAATGTGTATGGTGTTGTTTGGCTGGTTATCTAGTCAACAGTTCTTTAAAGACATGACAGATATAAACACAAGAGAAGGTTTATATAAACAACAAAGTGCTAATATAGAACATAATTTAACACCATATATAAGAGATGATGGACAAGAGCCTGATCATTTTGTTGAAAACGGAGATTTATGGTTAATAGAAGACAATTACCAAAAAAACTTACAACAGAAGATGAAGGACTTGGTAAAAAATTAATAACTTATAAATAGTTGGATGATAATAAAACTTGTGTCATTCATAAGATAATATAAACCGAGGAGAAAAACATGGCATTTCAGCTATCACCAGGTGTTCTTGTAACCGAGTTAGACCTTACAAGTGTTGTCCCAGCAGTAGCATCCACAACAGGAGCTTTAGTTGGTAACTTCCAGTGGGGACCGGCCGAGACCATCACAACAATTAGTTCAGAGAATAATCTCGTTGAAAGATTTTTCGAACCAAACTCCGATACCGCTGTAGACTTTTTTACAGCAGCTAGTTTCCTAGCATACGGTAACAATCTTAAGTTAGTCAGAGCAGTAGGAGACGCAGCACGAAACGCTGTAGCTTCTGGTACTGCTATAACAGTAGATAATGAAGACGACTACGACCTAAATCATTCCACAGGAGGAGGCTCTAATGGAATGTGGGTTGCTAGATATCCTGGCGCTTTAGGTAATTCATTAAAAGTTAGTTTCGCGGACAGTTCAAACTTCGACACCAATTCAGTAGCATCGGCAACGATTACTGCAGGTGGTTCAGGGTATAGTTCTGCTCCAACAGTTACTTTTAGTGCAGCACCAACAGGCGGAGTAACAGCAACTGGTACAGCTACATTAAGTGGCGATGCAGTAGCTTCAATAACAATTACCAATCCTGGTAACGGTTATACATCAGCACCAACTATATCATTTAGTGGTGGAGGTGGTTCTTCCGCAGCAGCAACAGCAGTATTAGCAACTGACTGGTCCTACAAAGCCAATTTTGATAGAGCACCATTAAGTTCACAAACAATTTTAGCAAAAGGTGGTTCTAACGACCAATTGCACGTTATTGTTATTGACGAAGATGGTCTATTTACTGGTTTAAAAGGAACAGTTTTAGAGAAGTTCGAAGGCATGTCTAAAGCATCTGACGCTAAAGGTTTAGAAGGCGGTTCAATTTATTATAAAGACGTAATTAATACTCAAAGTAAATACATTTGGTGGAGTGCACACCCAGCTGGCGACAGCACATGGGGGCAAGATTCCACTACAACATTCACATCAGGCTTCACAGCATCAGAAAGCGACGTTAGTTTAACTGGCGGTGTTTCAGCAGACCCTAGTTCAGGTAATATCCAAGCAGGATACGCACTGTTCGCAGACTCTGAAAGTGTTGACATTAGCTTGGTTATGACTGCAGGCCACGCCACAGTCGATGTGGACTATGTTATAGACAACATAGGTAAAACAAGAAAAGACTGTTTAGTATTCTTTTCACCACAGAAAGCGAGTGTTGTAAATAACGCAGGTTCAGAAGTAACAAGTATGGTTGCAGATAAAAGTTCCTTAGCAGGTACTTCATACGCAGTAATGGACGGTAACTGGAAATACCAGTACGATAGATACAACGACTTATATCGTTGGGTTCCATTAAATGGAGACGTTGCAGGACTTTGTGTGGCAACAGACTTATCTACTGACCCTTGGTTCTCACCAGCAGGATTTAATAGAGGACAAGTCAGAAACGCTGTAAGGTTGGCATTTAATCCATCCAAAGCTAATAGAGACGATATGTATAAACAGGGTATCAACCCTATTATTAACAGTCCTGGGAATGGTATTGTATTGTTTGGAGACAAAACAAACTTAGCAGCACCTAGTGCATTCAATAGAATTAACGTAAGACGTTTGTTTATTGTACTAGAAAAAGCAATAGCAACAGCAGCCAAGTTTCAATTGTTTGAATTCAACGATGCGTTTACTAGATCTCAGTTTACTAGCTTACTTACACCGTTCTTGAGAGATGTTCAAGGACGTAGAGGAATATATGACTTTAAAGTTATATGTAATTCTAGCAACAATACACCCGAAGTAATTGATAGAAACGAATTTGTAGCAGACATTTTTATAAAACCTGCTAAATCAATTAACTTCATTCAACTTAACTTTATCGCTACTCGAACAGGCGTAAGCTTCGAAGAGATTGGTGGGTAATATAAATATAGGTATAAGAGGAGAAAGAAATGGATATTGAAGCATTTAGAAGTAAATTAGGAGCGGGTGGGGCCAGACCCAATCAGTTCCAAGTTACACTAAATTTTCCTACAATCGCAGATGCAGATAACACCTATAGTATATTGGTTTCAGGAGCAGCAATTCCGGCTTCGACAGTAAACCCAGCAATTATACAATATAGGGGTAGGGAAGTTAAATTGGCCGGCGAAAGAATATTTGATCCGTGGACAGTAACAATAATTAACGATACTAATCAATCATTACGTAGACCATTTGAACAATGGTTGGATGCAATCAATCAGAAAGATGATAACAGAGGGCTATTAACACCTTCTGAATACTATCAAGATATTGAAATCATTCACTTAGACAGAAATGATGAGCCTTTAAAAGGTGGTCAGTATATGTTGAAGGGAGCATTCCCAATTAATATGTCAGAAATAGCATTACAATATGCACAGAACGACATCATTGAGGAATTCACAGTTACATTCCAATATCAAGCATACGAAAACGTTGGCGTAGACGTAGCCATTTAATGTGGCTAGCGTTTTTACTTAAGGTAAAAGAATAGATAATTATGGATATATTTGGATTTGAAATAAAAAGGAAGGGCCAGGCTACAAACGAGAAATCGTTTGTTGCCCCCGCCGAAGACGGTGCAATTGAGTCTATTAGAGCAGGCGGATATTACGGCACTTATTTAGACCTAGATGGGATTTCCCAAACAGAGTCTGAATTAATAAAAAGGTATCGTGATATCGCTATGATGGCAGATGTTGACACAGCGGTTGAAGATATAATTAATGAATCAATCGCTCAACTGGAAAATGAAACTCCAGTTGAAGTCAACTTGGACAATGTAGAATTGTCTGCTTCTATTAGAAAGTCTATAGTAAGAGAGTTCGAAGAATTAAAGAACTTAATGAACCTAAAAGAAATGTGTCAAGACTATTTCCGAAGGTGGTATATAGACGGGAAAATATATTTCCACAAAGTCATCGATATAGATAATCCAAAAGATGGGATCAAAGATATTAGGTATATTGATCCTAGAAAAATAAGACGTGTTCGGGAAGTGAAAAAGGAAAAGAATGCGTCTGGTGTGCAGTTTGTTAAGGATGTTGAAGAATACTTTATCTATAATGATAAAGGTGTTACAACAAAACCAGGAGCGTATGTAGCCCCAGAGAATCAACAGGGGTTAAAAATTGTAAAAGACGCTATAGCATATGCACCAAGTGGTTTGGTAGATCACGATAAGAAAATAGCATTATCGTATTTACATAAGGCAATAAGGCCGGCAAACCAATTAAGGATGATGGAGAACGCAGTAGTCATTTATAGGATTACAAGGGCTCCTGAAAGACGTATTTTTTATGTAGATGTTGGTAACTTGCCAAAGATGAAGGCAGAACAATATCTAAAAGACATTATGGACAGGTATAGAAATAAACTTGTTTACGATGCTAATACAGGAGAGATACGTGATGATAAAAAGTTTATGTCTATGTTGGAGGATTTTTGGCTCCCTAGACGTGAAGGAAGTGCAGGTACTAATATAGATACTTTGCCAGCAGGACAAAACCTGGGACAAATAGAAGACGTAGAATATTTTCAACGTAAACTATATCAGGCATTGAACATTCCTGTATCACGTTTGGAGCAACAAGCAGGACTAAACTTTGGTAGAGCGGCTGAGATTAACAGAGATGAAATGAAGTTTACAAAATTCATCATCAAGTTAAGGAGGAAGTTTAGCTTACTCTTTAATGATTTGTTAAGAAGTCAGCTTTTACTAAAGAATGTTATTACGGCAGATGATTGGGATAACATTAAAGACGATATTATATATGAGTTTGCTACTGATGCTTACTATACAGAAAGCAAAGAACAGGAGATACTCAGAAGTAGAGTTGAAGTCTTAAATGGTTTATCAGCGTATATAGGGACATTTTTTAGTAAGCGTTGGATACAGAAAAACGTTTTACAATTAACTGATGAAGAGATTGAAACTATTGATACAGAATTATTGGCAGAGCCACAGTATCAAAGACAATATCAGTGGAGTCCGTTAAGTGCAGTTCCACAAGAAGGTGGAGAGCAAACGGATATAAATAGTAATGATATACCGGGAGAAGGAAATCCTCAACCCGGACCAGATAATGGAGCTTAGGAGTTATGACAGACGAAAAAGACAATAGTGCAGTAGCAGATATGGTGGATAATATTATCCAAGGCAATACAGCTGATGCACAAGATCAGTTTAACAATATTATGACAGCAAGGACTAACGAGGTCGTTGATGACATGAAACAGGAGAAGGCTGCAGATGTTTTTAAACAAAGCGTTGATCCTGAAATGGAACCACAAGGTGTTAAATTAGATGACGCACTTGTGGATATAGATCAAACAACAGGGAGACCTGTAGAAGGAGAAACAAATGAAGACATTTAAAGAATTTAGAACAGGGCAACTATCAGAAGCTCCTGTTGATGGTGTCGCAAAAGGCAGTTTACCTGGAGACCAACATATGTGCGCTAGTAAAATAATGCACAAAGAGTGGAACGAAGGTACACCTATACATGGTGAACACGCAGAGCCAGATGCAAACGGGAATGTGGCATGGTATAAAGTAATGTTCGAACATGGTATCGAACAAGTTGAAGTGGATGACCCTAACGTAGAGATACTTGAAGAAGGATCTCACGGATCTCATAGTAAAAAGAAAAAATACTAAAATTTTAACTAAAGGAAAACAACAATGGCAGTAACAGTAAACAACTTAAAACTAACCCAAGTCCAGGGTGTGGTGAGTGTGCGAGGGACTGCTGCAACAGGGACAATCGACTTAAACGTTACACTAAAGAAATCCACTGAAACAGCTAGCAGCCCGGCAGTTAATATAAAAGGACTACATTGGACATTATCAAGTGGCGCAAGTGCTAAGGTGCAGCGTAACTCCGTTGTCCTATACGAACTAGCAGAGAATGGTAGTTTAGATATGTATGGATACGCGGACAATTCCGAAAATACATCAGATATAGAAGTCGTAATTGCTGGGGGAGCCGGCGGAACAGTTATAGTAGACTGTGCGAAGGTCTCAGGATTCGGTTCACAACAACATCAAAACGCACCATTAGACACTAATGATAGTGGCGACGTTTATGACGGAGGAAGTTTAGGATAATGAGACTAATAAAAGAATTTAATGAGGAGATAAGATACCTCACAGAGGAGAGTAAGGACCCTAAGAAACCAAACGTCTTTATAGAAGGCGTATTCTTACAATCAGATTTAAAGAACAAGAACGGACGTATATATCCTAAAGAGATAATGCAAAGGGAAGTCAACAGGTATGTTGAGGAAAATGTTAAAACTAAAAGAGCTTACGGTGAATTAGGACACCCGGAAGGTCCAACAGTTAATTTAGACAGAGTTTCTCACATGATTGTATCTCTTAAAGAGGACGGATCTAATTACATAGGTAAAGCTAAGGTAATGGATACTCCAATGGGCCGTATTGTAAAAGAACTTATCAGCGAAGGTGCTCAACTAGGTGTTTCATCTAGAGGGTTAGGAACGTTGAAAGAGAGGGGAGGCATAAACGAGGTACAAGACGACTTTATGCTTGCCACAGCAGCAGATATTGTTGCAGACCCCTCAGCTCCGGATGCTTTTGTACAAGGCATCATGGAGGGTAAAGAGTGGGTTTTTGTTAATGGGAGATGGACAGAGCAAGACATTGAACAATCCCAATCAATTATTAATAGAGCTTCTAGTGAAGAATTAGAAGAGCAAAAGATGGTTGTTTGGAACAATTTCTTACAAAAACTATCTAAATATTAATAGAAATCCGTATAATTATAAATATTATACGATTTATTATAATTATTTAAATAAATAATCCTAATACAAAAAAGGAGAGAAAAATGGGAGTAGAATCCAAAATCAGAGAACTTTTAGAAGGCAAACAACAGCCTCAAGAAAGTATAGATGAGCAAATTGCTGGTGATCAACAACCGCCTATGCAAGGTTCAAGTTCCAAAGCAAACTTGCCAACATCTTCTGGGGATGCACATCGTCCATTAGACAAAAAAGTTGGAGATGCCAACCCTCCTCTACAAGGTAGTTCAAATCCAAATCCTGAACAACAAGACCTTAGCGGTTCTAGTAACCCAGAAGGCGGATTAACAAGTCCTGTAGGTAAGGAAGCATCAGCAAAAGCAGGTTCTGCACCTCGTCCACAACATAGTGGCGCAGGTCAAGCTCCGAACTTCAACGACTCAGCAGATCCTAGTTCTGTTGTAAACCAAAGTTCTTCACAAGGGAACGTTTACAAAGAAGAGGAAGAAGTTGAAGCCTCAGAAGAAGAAGAAATTCTAGATTCAGAGGTTGAAGTCGAGGAAGATCAAGAAGAGATCGTCGAAGATGAATATATCGAAGACGGTGAAGAAGAAATCGTCGAGGAAATCGAAGACGATGAAGAGCTAGTAGAAGAAACTGAGGAAGAAGATTCCGAAGAATCAGAAGCAGAAACACTTTTCGAAGATGACATCAACAACTTATTTTCAGACGAAGAGCATCTTTCCGAAGAATTTAAAACAAAAGCAGCCTCATTATTCGAGACTGTGGTTGTAGCGAGAGTCAATCATCAAGTAGAAATCATTGAAAACGAACTTGTTGAAGAAGCCAGTAAGGCTTTTGACGAAGCTAAAGAGAAACTCGTAGAAAACGTAGACAAATATCTTAGTTATGTAACTGAGCAATGGATGTCTCAAAACGAGTTGGCTATTGAGAATGGCCTAAGATCAGAGATTACTGAGAGCTTTATTAAAGGCCTTCAGAATGTATTCACAGAACATTATATTGATGTTCCTGATGAAAAACTTGACGTCTTAAGTTCTCAACAGCAAGAAATTGACGAGCTAAAATCTAAGTTAAATGAAGAAATTAGTAAGTCTGTTTCTATCAGCGAAGAAAAAGAGCAACTACAAAAGGAGAAAGTATTCTCTTCCGTGGTCGCAGATCTAGCTGAAACTGAAGTAGAAAAGTTTAGTACTCTAGTGAACGAAGTTAGTTTCGGGAGCGAAGAGGAATATACTTCGAAGCTAAACGTTATTAAGGAAAATTATTTTCCTAAAGCAAAAGCTAGTGAGTCTAGCGACGAGCTAGACGATAGCGTTGACCAAGGAGCTTTAGAAAATGGAACTGTTATGGACCGATACGTTAAAGGTATTAGTCAGGCAGCAAAATTTGATAAGGTTAAAAGTTAATTTTTTTATAAATAATTAGGTTATAACACATAACAAAACGTAAAAAGGAGCAACTAATGTATCTTTCAGAAGAACTACAAAAAAAGTGGGGACCAGTTTTAGAACATCCTGAGTTGGAAGCAATTCAAGATCCTTATAAAAAAGCTGTAACTACTGTGGTACTCGAGAACCAAGAAAAAGCTCTCCGTGAGGAGAAGGAAGCTTTGTTCGAGGCTACACACGCAAACCAAACTGGTTCTGGCGTAGATAACTATGATCCTATATTAATTTCGTTAGTTAGACGTGCTTTGCCAAACTTAATGGCATACGACGTTTGTGGTGTTCAACCAATGTCTGGTCCAACAGGACTAATCTTCGCAATGAAGTCACACTTTACTAGTCAAACTGGTACAGAGGCCTTATTTAACGAAGCAGACACAGACTTTTCAGGTGGCGGTACACACGCTGGATCTAATCCAGTAGATGGTACTTACACAACTGGTGCCGGTGTTTCAACTAGCACAGCTGAAGGTTTTGGTGACTCAACCACACTAAACGAAATGGCTTTCTCAATCGAGAAGACAACTGTTACTGCTAAATCAAGAGCATTGAAAGCAGAATACACAGTTGAACTTGCTCAAGACTTGAAAGCAGTTCATGGTTTAGACGCAGAATCGGAACTGAGCAATATTCTTTCACAAGAAATATTGTCAGAAATTAACCGTGAGGTTATTAGAACTATTTACAAAGTAGCAAAAACAGGTTCAGCCTCAACTGCTACAGCTGGTACTTTCGACTTAGACGTTGATAGTAACGGTAGATGGTCAGTAGAAAGATTTAAAGGTCTACTGTTTAACATTGAACGAGACGCTAACGTAATCGCACAAGACACAAGGCGTGGAAAAGGTAACTTCATCATTTGTTCATCAGATGTTGCAAGTGCTTTAGCTATGTCCGGAGTCTTAGACTACGCACCAGCATTATCAACTAATTTAAACGTTGATGACACAGGTAATACATTCGCTGGTGTATTAAACGGTCGTTACAGAGTTTACATAGATCCTTATTCTGCTAACACAGGAGCTGCATCGCAGTTCTACGTAGTCGGATATAAAGGTACTAGCCCATATGACGCTGGTATTTTCTATTGTCCATACGTTCCACTACAAATGGTAAGGGCTATTGACCCAAGCACATTCCAACCTAAAATTGGTTTCAAAACTAGGTATGGCATGATCGCTAACCCATTCGTAATGAAGAGTGATGGTACTACTGACGCAGATTCATTTACTGCAGATAGGAACCAATATTACAGATCAGTCAAAGTTACAAACTTGATGTAATAGATCTATTTGATCAACTAAAAGGGAGAGCATTTGTTCTCCCTTTTTTTCTTAGGGAGAATACAATGAAAAAATTGTTTATCGTAGCAATGATATGTTTCATAGCTACAGGTTGTGCAGGGAGAGTATTCTTAGACGCTCGATTACCTGATAACAAAGATATTGATATTCAAATATCTACTAAAACAGAACCTGACAACTATATTGTAACTGAATAAGTTACTTATTATTTACGAATTCACTTAACTGTTTAGCGACATCAATAACATCCTGTGCAAGAATTGGTCTTACAGGTAACGCTTTTTTGTTATCTGGATGATTATCGTTGTGCATATACACAGCATCAACTTCTCTTTGAAGATTGCCTTCTAAAAGTCCTTGTGCTTGGTTAAGTAAGTCGGCTCTGATTTCGAACCCTGATTTGGTATCTGACATAATTCCTCCTGTGTGTGTATGTGTCAAATAATTATTTATTAGTTTGGTATTCTACCCTATTGATTAATGGTACAAAAGAAAGTATTATAAATACAATAAAAGGAGGCCTTATGGCATATAGTAGAAAGGTAGTAGACAGATTTAATGATGTTTTAAATAACCCAGCATCACATGGAGTTGGTAGGTTTGATCCTAACGACCCTAATGTAGCAACCGGAATGACGGGAGCGCCAGCATGTGGGGACGTAATGAAATTAGATCTAAAAGTAAATCCTGACACTGATGTTATAGAAGATGTCAAATTTAAAACTTATGGTTGTGGTTCAGCTATTGCTAGTTCCACTATGTTCGTTGAAATGCTTAAGGGTATTACAATGACAGAGGCATTAGAAATTAAAGACAAAGATATAGCAGCAGCTTTGGAGTTACCTCCGATTAAACTTCACTGCTCGGTACTAGCAGAAGATAGTATCAAAAGAGCATTGAGGGATTGGGACGAAAAGAAAGCAAAAAGACAACACAACCAAGGACCTAAATGACCTTAGCACAAGTTTATGATCCTACTAAAAACATTATTGCTTCTACTAAAATACAATTGGTAGACTTTAGTGATGAAGCAAAGTATCAGGTAGAACAAAAACTTTTAGCAAAGGGTGTTAAAGGAGTTAGGTTCGGTTTAACAGGTGGTGGGTGTGCTGGATTTTCTTATGTATTTGAATATGCTGACGGACCTAAACAGGACAATGATGTAGCTGTTGATTTTGGGTCCTTTACATTATGGTTAGATGATATGTCTAAAGAAATGTTGGAAGGAACTTTAATATCATGGAAAGTAGAAGGACTAAATGAAGGTTTTGAATTCATAAGTCCTAAGGAAGAATCATCCTGTGGATGTGGAGTCAGCGTTTCCTTTGCTATATAGGAGCGCAACATGGCAAAAGTTAGACAAGTTATTTCTATAACACCTACAAGAAAAGCAACTTCTCAAGGTGTTGGAGGAAGAGGAAGAAGAATAAAATGTTCTACTTCCACAATGAATAAACATAAAAAGAGAAGTTATAAAAAATATAGAGGACAAGGTAGATGACAACAACGTCAACAGTTATTACTAATGTTACAGAAGGAACTTTCTCAGCAAACAATCCTGGGGAACTAGATTATTTGAGACCCAATGGGTTTAAGTTTCAAATACATAATATTCCTAACGTTAGTTATTTTTGCCAAGCAGCTAATATACCAGAGATAAATTTACCAAACGCAATACAGCCAAACCCATTGGTAGATATACCACACCCTGGTGAAAAATTAGAATTCGGACAATTAATAATTAGATTCCTTATACAAGAGGACATGGCAAATTATAAAGAACTGTATGACTGGCTAATAGGATTAGGTTTTCCTGAAAGCCATAAACAATATAAAGAGTATGGTAAGACACAGGAATACAGATTTCCTGATATAGATTCTACAAAACAACAATCATTAGCACAATACTCTGATGCTACTTTATTCCTATTAGATTCTAATAATAATCCTATTACTCAAATTATGTTTAGGGATTTGTTTCCTATTAGTTTACAAGGACTAGATTTTGAAATATCCTCAGGTAATACAGACTATATGGTCGGTATAGGGATATTTAGATATAAAGACTATATTATTGAATCAGCAGAGACTGCTTAATTGGTATTATAGTTTATTGACTTTTACTCCTAAAGAGCCTATAATTATATTATGATTACTCTAAACGAACTTCAAGATATGTGGAAGGTAGACTGTAAGGTTGATGAGCTTAACCTTGGACAAGAGTCTACTAAGATACCCGAATTACATGCTAAGTATCTAAATTATCTATCCACATTTAAATTACAATTAAGAAAATCCAAAAGTAATCTATTGTCTATGAGACGTGTAAAATGGAAATATTTTAGAGGTGAATTGTCTCAAGAAGAACTAAACAATTTAGGATGGGATCAATACTTAGGTAATCAACCACTAAACAATCAAATGAATGAAGTATTAGATTCAGATCCTGATATAATTAAACTAACAGATAAAGTAGAGTATGTAGAAGCTTGTCTATATCAATGTGAAATGATTCTTAAGTCTATACAAAGTAGATCTTTTGATATTAAAAACGCTATTGAATGGACTAAGTTTACAAATGGTCTCTTATGATAACAGTAAGTAAAAAGAACGAAGTATATCTAAAAATAGATACTGATCCTAGTACAGAACAAGAGCTATCAGACTTTTTTACATTTGAAGTTCCTGGTGCTAGGTTTATGCCTTTATATAAGAATAGGATGTGGGACGGAAAGGTTAGATTGTTTAGTCAATACACAAAAGAATTATATTTAGGACTCTTGCCTTATGTTAAAGAGTTTGCTAATACATTAGAATATGATTTACAAATAAACATACCTGATTTAGGTGAGAAAGTAAACGTAGAAAACTTTACTAAACTGTTAAAATTACAAAGTGGTGGTAAGGATATACAGATACGTGACTACCAAATAGATGCTGTTAGACACGCTCTAAGACACTCTAGAACACTATTATTAAGTCCTACTGCTAGTGGTAAATCACTTATAATTTACACTTTAATTAGGTATCATCAACAACAAAACAGAAAACAATTGATAGTCGTTCCTACAACGTCATTGGTAGAACAAATGTATGGAGACTTTCAAGATTATGCCACAGCTACAGATTGGAAAGTATCAGAAAACTGTCATAGGATATACGGCGGTAAAGAAAAATCAAATGAATATGATATTACAATAAGCACATGGCAATCTATATACAAATTTCCTAAACAATGGTTTCAAAAATTTGATGTTATATATGGTGATGAAGCACACAATTTTAAATCTAAATCACTAACAACATTAATGAATAAATGTACTAATGCTCCTTATAGATATGGAACAACAGGTACATTGGATGGAACACAGACGCACAAGCTAGTTTTAGAAGGTGTGTTTGGTGCTGTACACAAGGTTACGACAACTAAAAAACTAATGGAGGACAAACAATTAGCAGATCTAAAAATCGTATGTTGCACGCTAAACTATACAAAAGACGAAGAGCGCAAATTTATTACCAAAGGCACATATCAAGAAGAGATAGATTGGATAGTACAGAATCCACAGAGGAACGAGATAATAAAGAACCTAACTATTGCTCAAGAAGGTAATACATTATTGCTATTTCAATATGTAGATAAGCATGGTAAAGTTTTACATGAAATGATAGATAAAGCTGTTAAGGGTAACAGGAAAGTCTTTTTTGTATATGGAGGCACTGATACACAGACTAGAGAAGACATTAGAGCTATTACAGAAAAAGAAAACGACGCTATTATAATAGCATCATATGGTACGTTTTCCACGGGTATAAATATAAGGAACCTTCATAATATTGTTTTTGCCTCTCCAACTAAGAGCAGAATACGAAACTTACAAAGCATTGGTCGTGGGTTACGTAGGGGAGATCAAAAAGTTCAATGCAAGTTATTTGATATAGGTGACGATTTATCTTGGAAGTCCAAGAAGAATTATACTTTAAACCATTTAATCGAGAGGGTAAAAATTTATAACGAGGAAGGCTTCGATTATAAATTAGTAAAAATAGATGTCTGATATACAAATAGTTAAATTAAAAGATGGGTCTACAATAGTAGGTAAAATATCAATGGGCCCAGAGATAATAGAAATAGAACATCCTATAGAACTGATAGCACACCTAGAACAAAAAGGTGGATTATTAGGTGAACAAATAAGTTTGCGTCCTTGGATAAGTATTTCTTCAGAAAAAACTTTTTCCATAGAGAGAACAAATATTATAACGACAACACCATTACATGAAAGGTTTGTCAAAGGTTATAATACAATAGTTAATTCAACATATCTAAATAATGATATATGGGATGATCCTTTATTGTTACCAGAACCAAATAAAGATATTGACTCATGGGAAGAATTAGAATTGGAGGACATAGCAGAACTATCAAAAGCTATGATTAAAAAACAGATACATTAAAGAGGTATATTATGAAAGAGTTAGGTTTAGTATTAGTAGGGTGTGCCGTTTTTGCAGTATTTTTTGCAGGCGTTATATACCCAGAACTAGAGTATAAAGGTTACAGTAGGAATCATACTTGCACAGGGCAATGTTATGCAGATTATGTAGCTGAATACGGAACCACAGTAGAAATATTACAAGCAAAACAGGAGTTAGCAGCAGGCGATCCCTTTAGTAATATTAGAAGTTTATGGGCTGGTTGTGCAGCATGTCATGGAGCACAAGGACAAGGAGGCGTAGGCCCAATGTTAGCCGGTCAAAGTTCAATTGATATTGTAGGCAAATTAACCACATACAAAAACAAAGGACAAGTAGGTCCTATGAGTCAAATGATGTGGGGACAGGCAGAAAATTTATCAGATAATGACATACAAACAATAGGGGATTTTGTAGAAGCAAATTTTCCCTCAGAATAGCAGGAGTTTATTATGGCAAAAAGACGTGATCCAAATTCATCACATTACATCGACAACAAGGAGTTTCTTAAGGCTATGACCGAGTATAGGGAACTAAGAATTGAAGCCGAGGAAAGTGGAGATGAGAAACCAAGGGTAACTAATTATATAGGTGAGTGCTTTGTTAAGATAGCAAATCATTTAGCTTATAAGGCAAACTTTGTAAATTATACATTCAGAGATGAAATGATTTTAGATGGTATAGAAAATTGTTTAACATACATGGACAATTTTAATCCTGAAAAATCCTCAAATCCTTTTGCATACTTTACACAAATTACATATTATGCTTTCATTAGACGTATTCAGAAAGAAAAACGACAAATGGAAACAAAATTTAAATATATTAAAAGTCTAGATATAGATGCTATACTAGCTGATGGCGAAGGTAGCACAGACTATTTAGATTATATGCGTAATATTATTGACCAAGCAGAAGCAGATGAAGCTAAATCTAAAAAGGAAAACGAAGGTAAGAAAATACACAAACGTCGTCCTAAATATTTAGATGAAAAAATTAAAGCAGAAGAAAAAGCAAAAGCAAATGAAAAAAGCAAGTAGTGAGATAGAAGGGTTCTATCAATGGAACTTTACAGATATAGTTAATGATTTGCCTGAGTCAGGTAAGATGATAGAAATAGGTTCTTATGTAGGAAAATCAGCAGTTGCTTGGGCAGAGGCATTTGAACAAGCAGGTAAAGAATACACTATACATTGCGTAGATACATTTCAAGGCATAACAGACAAAGGTAGAACTACTGTTATGAATGAAGAACTAAAAAAGTTCTTAGATAGTTTGATGTGTACAGGCGAGGAACAAGAACAAAGGTTCATAGATAATACAAAAGGTTGGGATAATATAACTTATGAAAAAAGTTATTTCACAAGTGAATGGCGTCCTCAAGAAGACTATGATGTTTTATGGTACGACGCTAATCATTTTGAGGAGTCTGTAACTGAGGCAATAAACTTCTGGGAAGATAGAGTAGATACAATGATTATAGATTGTTATGACGAAGTTCATCCTGGAACAGTAGCAGCAATAGATAAATCCAAAATGCCTTTTAAATTATTTGAATATCATTTAGGAACAAAAGGTATAGCATTAATAGACAGTTTTACATCATTAGTTTAGAAAAGGTAATATTGACTCTTGAAAATAGGTTCAGGGTTCATATATAATATCATATTATGGGAAAGTTAAGATATAGCGAAGTATTTTATTCAGTACAAGGTGAGGGTCGATTTGTAGGTGTCCCTAGTGTCTTTTTAAGAGTGTTTGGTTGTAACTTTGAGTGTGCTGGTTTCGGACAAGAACGAGGTAACTTGTTAGCTACAGATAAAATGCCTTACTACACAGATCCTAGAGCAGATAAGAATCATCCTCAGGCATATAAAAGCATTGAGGAACTTCCTGTAACTCCTATAGGTTGTGATAGTTCAGCATCTTGGGCTATGAAATACAAACATCTACAATTAACAGAAACAATAGAAGAAGTTCAACAAAGAATTATAGATTTACTTCCTAATGGTAAATATGGTGAGAAAGAAGACATACATTTGGTTATTACAGGTGGTGAGCCTTTATTAGGTTGGCAAAGAGTATGGCCTGAACTATTAGAACTAGGCAAACAATTAGGATTAAAGAACGTAACATTTGAAACTAATGGTACACAAAAATTAAGAGAAGATTTTGTAGAATATTTGAATGGTGATGGTAAAGATATACATATTACTTGGTCGACATCGCCTAAATTAAGTTTATCAGGTGAAACAAACGAAGATGCTTTGAAGCCTGATGTATTACTAGGTATGAACAAGGTAAATAACAGTCATTTATATAATAAATTTGTGGTCAGAGACATAGAAGATTTTAAAGAAGTAGATAAATTTGTAGAAGCATACAAAACAGTAGGTGTTAATTTAGATGCTGTTTATTGTATGCCAGAAGGTGCTACATTAGAACAACAAACGTTGACAGAACGTGGTGTAGCAGAGGCGTGTATGAAAACAGGATATAAATTTAGTCCTAGATTGCACATTAACTTATTCGGGAATGCATGGGGAACATAGAATTAGATTGGAATACTATAAACCAACAAGTAGATAAGATAGGCAAGTATATTACAGAAAATAATATAAAACTGATTGTAGGTATTTGTCGAGGAGGGTTAGTCCCTGCAGTTATGTTATCGAATAGGACAGGAATACCAATGACTTGTTTAGAATGGCAAACTAGAGATGGAACAGTTAAAGATAAAAGAAAAGAATTCAAGGAAAGTAATAAGGATATAATGTTTATAGATGACTTAGCAGATTCAGGTAGAACAATATGTGAAATAAGAGAGGCATATCCTGGAGCAAGGTTTTCAGTGCTAATTAACAAAACGGTTGACCTAGAGCTTGACTTTGGTGCAACATTACTGTATCATAACAAACAATGGATAAAATTTCCTTGGGAATAGAATTGAAAGATTATAAATATAAACGTAACACAAAGGTTACAACTATAACAGACAAACATCCGTGTAAGGAAGGAGTAAAAAATGGCTTTTAATAAGACAAAAACTGACCCTGAACTAGGGTTAGAAATTCACAAGCACTTAGTCAAGTGTGGAGTAGAAACCCCCGTATTAGATAATGGAATTTCTAGAACAGAAAAGATTGATATAATTAAAGATAAATTTACTGACATTATGAACGTAATGGGACTAGATTTATCTGATGATAGTTTACAAGACACGCCTAATCGTGTGGCCAAGATGTTTATTAACGAAATCTTTTGGGGACTAGATTATGAGGCGTTTCCTAAATGTACAGCAGTTGAAAACAAAATGGAATATGAAAGTATGGTAGTTGAACGTAACATTAATGTTCAATCTAACTGTGAACACCACTTTGTTGTAATTGATGGCGTAGGAACTGTAGCATATATACCTAACAAAAAGGTTTTAGGATTGAGTAAACTTAATAGAGTAGTAGAATACTTTGCTAAACGTCCTCAGATACAAGAACGTCTAACAGAACAAGTATTTTATGCACTACAATATATTTTGGATACAGAGCATATTGCCGTTGTAATTGACGCACAACATTATTGCGTAAAAAGTAGAGGTGTAGAAGATGTAGGTTCATCTACTATTACTAGCAAATTAGGTGGTGGATTTAAAAAGGACAAAGCACTTAGAGCAGAGTTTATGAACCTTATTGCTAGAAAATAACAAGCAGATTTATATTATGATAATTGAGAGACCACATATAGTCGTAGACTTAGAAACATTAAGCACACGTTCTAATGCCTGCATAGTTTCCATAGGTGCAGTTAGAATTGAGAACTTAGAAATTGTAGATGAGTTTTTTGTGAACGTAGATCCAGCAACTTGTAAAGATGCAGGGTTACATATAGATAAGCATACGGTTAAATGGTGGACAGAACAAACTAAAGAAGCTAGAGAAGCTTGGCAAGTAAATCCTTTGCCTTTAGACGAGGCATTAGACAAATTTACGCAGTTTTATGGCTTCGATAGCGTCCCTATATGGGGCTATGGCAGCAACTTTGACGTGGTGATTCTTGAGAATGCGATGACTTTAAGTGGGTGGAATGAAAATAGAAATATCGGCGAAAAATTTCCGTGGAAATTTTGGGACATAAACTGCCTGCGTACTTTGTCTAACGTTTTAGATAAAAGGTTGCCTAAGAAAAACAATCACAATGCCTTAGATGATGCAACAGCACAAGGTAATTTATTAATAGAGATATTGAAGTCATGAGATTAGATTATGTAGTTTCCGGAACAAGTTATATGCGTCTTAGCAATCCTAGAATTGCTACTAATGATACGACAGTAGAAATTGTAAAGATGTTGATTAACAAATTAGTACAAGACAAACACAACCACAAATTTAGTATGCTATATAATGGGCATACAGAAGCTGGCTTTGGAGAAAGGTTCCAAGCATATCGAGAATCCATAAATGATATCCATGTAGACTCAGGTGGTCTACAAATTATTACACAAGGCATGACAATCACAGATGAATTGAAAAAAGAAGTATATCGTAACCAGGCAAAATGGGGTGATGTAGGAATGTGCTTTGATGAGATACCTGTGGTACTTACAGGAGATAGATCAGATAGAAATGATGTTAAAGGTAGATTTTTTGACAAAGAAAACTATGAAGAAAAGGCAAGACAAACAGGACAAAACATTAAACAACAATTAGAAATATTTGATGAAGAGAAAAGCGAATGTAAACCTTTTCTTATTCTCCAAGGTAATTGTGTAGACACTTATATAAGATGGTTTGAATGTTTACTAGAAGAAATACCAACTGAATGGCATGATAGACTAGGAGGCATAGCAGTAGGTGCAGCAGGACTAGGAACAGGTCCTTTAGAAGATGTAAAAAGAGCTTTTATTGCTGCACAAATTAAAACAATGTGGCCACAGGATACAATGAAGTTGCACGTGTTAGGTGTAGGAAGTATTAGACGTATGTTGCCTTATCTAGTGTTCGTACAAAATGGATTGTTCGATGGTATAGATATATCATATGACTCTACAACACATAGTAGGGCGGTTGAGACAGGTTTGTTTTACATGGGTACGGGTACAACTAAGTTTAATCGTAAAATGTCTAATTTGTATCGCGAAATGCACGAAAACTGCATGTCAAATATAGATTTAGGCGTAGAACTTGACCTATTTCATGAGATTTTGAATACACCTAGTACAAAGGCATTAGAGAAATGGGGCGACTTAAATAAATGGATGTATGTTAGAACAGCATTTACATTAATGTCTATTAAAAACTTCATGGCACATTTAGAAAGTATGTTTTTAGAAAAAGAAAACCTAATTAAATTTTCTGGTAAGTTAAAACTTGACACGCAGTTCCGAAATCTCTATAATGTAAAAGATAAAATGGAGTTTGACTATTGGGAAAACAATCAATACTTAGGTGGTTCAATGAAGAGTATGTCAGTAGGCAAGGAACCGCCAATTAACTTAGAGGAATTATTTTAATGGAATTAATAGGTATATTTGTTTTAGTTTTGCCTTTTGTTATAGGTTATAAGATGGGTAAGCAAGCGGGTATTAGACAAAAACATATTGATAGTCTACCCGAAAAAAGAGAAGAAGGCTTTCCTCACTTTCAGAAACCACCACTTACAGGTAAAGGACAATTTGACAAACAAAGAACTACTTATACTGAAGGAGACAATACATGAATATTTTTATGTTACATGAAAATCCACAGACAAATGTAGAAATGCATTGTGATAAGCATGTGGTTAAAATGGTTATAGAATACGCACAACTTATGTCGACAGCACACAGAGTACTTGACGGCAAGTTATACGAAGATAGAACAGCAAATAACAGACGTATTAAAAGGTGGTTACATCCTAATCCTAACATGGAAAATTTATTGTACAAAGCATCTCATATCAATCATCCATGTGGTATATGGTTACGAGAGTCAGCAGGTAATTACAATTATCTTTATACATTGTTTGCTTGTTTGTCTAAAGAATATACACACAGATATGGTAGGGTACATCTAACATGGGAAAAACTAGGAGACTTACTAAAACATATTCCAGATAATATACCAGCAGGCGAAAAAACAACTATGCCACAAGCTATGCCTGACTATTGTAAAACAGATAATGTGGTTGTGGCATACAGAAATTATTACAAAGGAGAAAAAATGGATTTTGCAAGGTGGACAAATAGACAAACACCAGAGTTTATGGTTCCCGAACTACACGCAGGTTACGCATCATGATTAAAAACAGATTAATAAAAGTTAAATTCCAGAAAGAGGGTGTCCACAAATTCCCAGGAGCGGACACCGACCCCAAATATGCTACTGGAGGCTGGGACGACGTCTCATTTCTAGGATATCCTCATAGGCATATTTTTCATTTCTATATTACGGTCGGTGTTACGCACAATGATAGGGATATTGAGTTCATACAATTTAAGAGAGAACTTGAAAGATTATATTCTGAAGGAAGTGATGTAGATCCTTCGAACACAGAAGTATTACAGTTAGACTACCGTTCATGTGAGATGATAGCAGAGGATCTTATAAATTATATTGAACATAAGTATCCTAACAGAGCTGTAAGAGTTGAAGTATATGAGGATGATGAAAACGGAGCTATATTAGAAAATGATTTATTTAATTGATTTAGAATATGTAGAGACTCGTTATACAGCACAATGGAAAACAGAATTTCCACAAGCATTGGCTGATAAAACAGGAACAGATGTTACAATTATTGAAGGACTGCCACAAGACAATGATGTGTCCTCAGGAACATTCTTAGACTTCTCGGCAACAAACATTTACAAGTCTCAGCAAGTACAAAAGATAGCAGAAATATTTAAAGCAGGCGATGTTAAAGATGGCGACCATTTTGTTTTTGCAGATGCTTGGCATCCAGGTATTATTAATCTAAAATACATGGCAGATTTACAGAACATAAACATTAAGACACATGGACTATGGCATGCAGGTAGTTATGATCCACAGGACTTTTTAGGTAGAATATTAAACAATAAACCGTGGGTTAGAAATAGTGAATACGCATTCTTTGATGCTTATGATAAAAATTATTTTGCTACACAATTTCATATTAATTTATTTGCTAGTACAATGTTTCCTGGTCCAGAGTATGAGGACTATTTACTAGACAAAATTGTAAGAACAGGTTGGCCTTTTGAATATTTAGAAAACATAATTAGAAATGATACAATAGGCGTAGAAAAAGATATGCCTCCTAAGGCAAAAGATTTAATATTATTTCCACATAGAAACGCACCAGAAAAACAACTAGATATATTTAAGGATTTAGAAAAACATCTTCCACAATATAGATTCGTTAATTGTGCAGAACTAGATCTTAAAAAACAAGATTATCATAGACTATTAGGACAGGCAAAAATTGTATTTAGTGCTAACCTACAAGAAACTTTAGGTATATCTTGTTATGAAATATTTTTAGCAGGAGGATTTCCGTTAGTTCCTGATAGACTTTCTTATAGTGAAATGTATCTACCTGAATTTAAATATCCAAGTGAATGGACATTAAGTATGGATGATTATCAATCGAATAAAGAATATTTGAAAGATAGAATTATACATCTTATGGAAAACTTTAATACTAATGATTTGAAAGCAGCCGCTGACATTAATAAAAACTCTTTACAGAGAGATTATTTCTCAGCAGGCAACTTATATACGGAGCTAACTAATGAATGATATGAATAAAATTAAATACTTTTCGACAAAAACTTATGGGCATGAGAGAGGACTTTCTTGTGCTTTTAGACAACCAGGGGCAGACAGCCATTGTAAATTAATACATGGATATTCTTTATCCTTTAGTTTTAAATTTGGTTGTGAACATTTAGATGATAATAATTGGGTCGTAGACTTTGGCGGACTAAAAGCGTTGAAGGATTGGTTAGAAGATAATTTTGACCACAAACTTACAGTAGACAAAGCAGATCCAAATATGAAAGACTTCTTACTACTAGAAGAACAAGGACTAGCAGAAGTTAGAGTCCTTAACGGAGTAGGTTGTGAGAAGTTTGCTGAACATGCTTTTTGGCATGCAGATGGATTAGTAAAAGAAATGACAGGAGGCAGATGTTTTGCTGTGTCCTGTGAAGTGAGAGAGCATGGGGCCAATAGCGCGATATACGAGGGTTAGTAATGAAAGTAGCTCTGGTAACAGATACGCACTTTGGTGCACGTTCAGATAATTTAGCTTTTGATTCTTACTTTGAACAGTTTTATACAGACTTTTTCTTTCCAACACTAGAAGAGAAAGGCATAAAAACAATATGTCATTTAGGTGATATATTTGATAGGCGTAAGTATATTAATTTTAATACACTAAGGTCTTGTAAAAGATATTTCTTTGATAAGGCACATGAATTAGGTATTGAAATACATATGATTCCTGGTAATCATGATACTTACTTTAAAAATACTAACGAAGTCAATTCGCCTAACTTATTATTAGGAGAATATGATAACATAATATTATATCAGGAACCTACTGAAATAATGTTAGATAGACACAAGGTATTATATTTGCCTTGGATTTGTGGAGAAAATTATGAACGTACAATGGACGCAGTTAAAGAGTCGGATGCAAGAACTTGCTTCGGACATTTTGAATTCGCGGGCTATGACATGCTTCCTGGAATGCCTAATCAGCATGGCATGGATTCTAACGCTTTTAACAACTTTGACCTTGTGGTTAGTGGGCATTTTCATCATCGCCATAGTAGAGGCAATATTACATATATGGGAAACCCTTATGAGATTACTTGGTCAGACTATGACGACCCAAGGGGATTTGCCTTATTTGAAACGATTGACGGAACTTTGGAATACTATGACAACCCGTTTAGAATCTTCCACAAAATTTATTACGACGATTCAGATTTCGAAGGAGTCAATGATATTAGCAATTTTAATTTTAGTAATATTACTGGTGGTGCTGTTAAGCTTATTGTAACTAAGAAGACAGACTATTCTAAATTTGACCACTTCGTAGATAAACTTTACACTTGCAATCTAATAGACTTAAAAATTATCGAGGACTTCTCAGAATTTGAGGACGAGGCCTTAGGTGATGATATAGATTTAGAAGATACTATGACATTATTAAAAGACTATGTAGATGTAGTAAACACAGATTTAGATAAACAAAGAATTAAAAATCTTTTACAAACATTATATTTGGAAGCACAAGATACTATATGATACATTTTAAAAATATTAAATGGCAAAACTTTCTTTCTACAGGAAATGCTTGGACAGAGATAGACTTTCAAAGGTCTCCAAGTACATTGATTGTAGGTGATAATGGTAGCGGTAAATCTACATTACTAGATGCTTTAACCTATTCTTTATTTAACAAACCTTTTAGAAATGTATCTATACCACAGTTAATTAATTCTATTAATGGCAAAGGTATGTCAGTAGAAATAAATTTTGCTATAGGTTCTAAAAATTATACTATTAGAAGAGGACTAGGTCCTAGACATTTTGACATAGAAATAGATGGCGAAACATTAGACAAAGAAGCTAACATAAGAGATATGCAGAAGTATCTTGAGGATAATATTCTTAAACTTAATTATAAATCCTTCACGCAAATTGTTATGTTAGGTAGTGCATCTTTTACTCCTTTTATGCAGTTACATTTAGGAGCTAGGCGTGAGATTATAGAAGATATATTGGACATCAGTATATTTTCATCTATGAATCAAGTCCTTAAGACAAAATATACACAATTAGAAAACCAAGTTAGGATTATTGAAGGCGAAATACAAGTAGCAAGATCCAAAGCGGAAGTTCAAGAAACATATATACAAACGTTAGAAGAAGACAGAGACGCTAAAGTCAAGGAAATCTTAGAAAAGATAAGCGAAGAAAGAAATGCTATCGAAACGACGCAAGAAGCAGCTAATGAACTCCAGGAGGAAAAAGAGAGCCTGGGCGATGTCCAAAAGACAAAAGGCCAATTGGACAAATATCGAGATAGATTCCAAAGACAAATAGAACAACACGAAAAACAAATAGAATTCCTAACCAATCATGATGATTGTCCTACTTGCCAACAAGGCATCCCACACGAACACAAAGAAAAATTAACAGCTCAGGATAATGAGAAAAAAGACGAGTTAGCAAAAGCATTAGAAGACTTAGAAACAAAGTATGAGGAAGTTCAAAGATTATCAGAACAACTAATAGAAATAGATAATAAAATTATGGAAGGTAATAATAAAATTATTACACACCAAAGAATTGTACAAAGGTTACAAGTAGAACTAAATGATACACAGGAAAAAGTAGGAAACATTGATGAAGAAAAAGCAAAGTTAAAGAAACTTGCTAAACAAACAATAAACAAAGTTAAAGAGAAGAATGAACAGACAGAAACAGAACATTATTACAATGTCGTTCAATCAATGTTAAAAGATTCTGGTATTAAAACTAAAATAATTAAGGAGTATCTTCCTATAATTAATAAGTTAGTTAATAAATATTTAGCAGCAATGGACTTCTTTGTTCAGTTTGATTTAGATGAAACATTTAAAGAAACAATTAAGTCCAGGCATAGAGACAAATTTAGTTACGCAAATTTTTCTGAAGGAGAAAAACAAAGGATAGATTTAGCATTAATTTTTACATGGCGAACTATTGCTAAGATGAAAAATAGTGCAAGCACGAACATATTATTATTAGATGAAGTATTTGATAGTTCATTAGATGTAAATGGAACGGAATATGTGATGAGCTTATTAAATACAATAGGAGAAGAAACAAATGTATTTGTTATTTCTCACAAAGGTGATCAACTGTTTGATAAGTTTAGAAGTGTTATTAGGTTTGAAAAGAGACAGAACTATTCTGTTTTAGAAAATAGGAAAAGAGAAAACGAAATTTGAGCAAAGGGAGTAAGCGTAGACCTGGTAAAGGCTACGAAGATAATTGGGACAAAATTTTTAAAAGGAAAGATATGATAGAAATATATGGAAAAACGCAATGTTCATTTTGTGTAAAAGCAAAAAATTTATGTGAACAAAGAGGGTTGGAATACGAATACAAATTACTTGACGCAGACTTTACAAGTGAAGAGTTCTTTGAAAAGTTTCCTGGTGCTAGGACTTTCCCACAAATCATTATGAACGGTGAAAAGATAGGTGGGTTTTCTGGGCTAATAGAAATGGTTACGAATGAAGAGTAATTATGGAATTTGATATGGAAACATATAGGCCTTTACCTAAAGGTTTGACAATCAAAGAAAGTAAAATAGACGGATTAGGACTTCACGCGTCTCATCCTCATAACGCAGGAACAGTATTTGGAGAAACTCATGTCTTAGTACATAGTAGAGATAGACATGAATGGATTAGAACACCCTTAGGTGGTTTTATAAATCATAGTAATAATCCTAATTGTTTTATTACTACTGATGCTGGAGATAGAACATTGTATGCTATTAAACCTATTAAAAAAGGAGACGAGCTAACAGTATTTTATAGATTCAAAGGTTATAATGGAATAATTGGAGACACAGGAGCACCAGACGTAGGTTGTTAGCATGCCCAAGTACATTAATTTTCCTATTACAGATAACGCTAGAACAAATGATACAGTTTCTATTGTAACTAAAGGAATAGCGCCTTTACATATGGAGTTAGATGTAAAAAGATTATATGAAACAACTATAGATTTGAAAAAAGGTATAGAGAGACATATAGAACAAATGAAAACAGTAGATTGGGCTCCAGTAAAACCAACAGTAAAATCTAAAGAAGAAAGAGATTTTGAAAAAGCTCAAAGAGAAGAAGAATGGAAGAGGGAACAGGACAAGAAGAAATAGTAGAAGTAGAGCCCCAGGAAATTAAGGAGCCTAAACTAAAATTAATAGATCCTATGAATGATCTACTTAAAAGAGCTCCTGCTAAATTTGACTTTGAAAAGGACGACCCTATACAAGTTAAAGAAGATTTACTAGAAGCTATGGAATGGGTAGGAGGAGTAGGACTATCCGCTAACCAAGTAGGTTTAGACATGGCAGTTTTTGTTATAGGAGACGGACAAGAAGAAGGTGTAACAAAAGCATTTTATAATCCTGAGATAGTTGGTTGTAGTAAAGACGAAGATGTTATGAAAGAAGGTTGTTTATCCTTTCCAGGATTATGGTTAATGGTTAAAAGACCTAAACAAGTAGTAATCAAATACTATGACGAAGACAACGAAGAAAAAATAGAGACATACGAAGGCGTAGCTGCAAGAGTAATATTACATGAATACGACCACATGCTAGGCGCTAACTTTACTATGAGAGTATCTAAGTTAAAATTAGAACGTGCTTTCAAAGCTTTGGAAAAGAAGATTAAAAAACACCAAAGGCGTATGAAGCATACACGACTCACATAAATACATATAAACAAGGAGACTAAAATGGCAGACGATACATTTGATTTTGGTTTTACAGCAGTAGATGAACCTGACTCAGGTACACCTGCGCCCCAAGCTCCTAATGTGAACAATGATGAAATTTTAGATAAACTTGCTCAACTTGAAGCTAAACTACTTCAAGTTGACAACTCTGGAATGGTGGATGAACATCGAGCTCTAGTAGAGTCTGATGTTGCAACAAAGCTTCGTGATGTAGAGGATCTTGTACTCCCTTTACTTTATAATTTGCAAAAGAATCCTGAAAAGGAATACATTCATTGGCCCAATAGAACGGCGATAATTGATAAACAAATTGAAAAAATAAAGGCAGTAACAAGATACTATGAGCGAATTAAATAAACCAATAAATCAACAAACAAATAATGCTTACGAAAGACCCGTAGCAAGAGTATTTGATTTTTATCTCTCTGGTGACATTAAAGAAGCCAGAGAATATCAAGACTGGACTCAAATTATGAGGACAGCAACTGAGAATGACGCTATTGTCATACACATAAACTCCCCAGGTGGGGAAATGTTTTCAGCAATACAAATAATGAGAGCGATGGCAGAAAGCCCAGCTACTATTATAGCATCTGTTGAAGGTATGTGTATGTCAGCAGCGACATTGATCTTTTTAAGTGCTGAGGTATGTGAAATATCAGACCACAGCCATTTTATGTTCCATACATACAGTTCAGGTAATTGGGGTAAGGGACATGAACAACTAGAGCAAACACTTGCAGATGATAAGTGGGCGCGTAATTTGTTTACAAGCGTTTATAAGGATTTTCTATCAGCAACGGAAATTACGGACGTTGTTAAGGGTAGAGATCTTTGGATGGATTCCAAAGAAGTTTCTAAACGTTTAGAAGCAAGAAATAAAATAGTAGCAAAGAGTTCTAAAAGGAGGAAAGCTACAAAACCTAAGGAGTGATAATGAAGAGAGTGATCTTTGTCTTGTTTTTGCTGTTTAGCTTCTCGGCACAAGCAAGTATATATTCAAGTGATGAAGTAGAAGAAGTTATCGTAGTTGGCGCAAAAGTATATAGTGGATATTCAGATCCAGTGTACGACGAACACGCGCTAGAAGCAGTTATGCCTACAAAACGATTTGCACCAGGTGGTAAAGGTGGTTTTATAGGAGCTAACATAAATGGTATGGATGTGAAACATACTTCTGTTTGGAAAAATGGAGTACCAGCAAATGACCCTAGTTCAGGTTGGTATGATTTCGGAACAGATTTAGTAGCACAACAATCTGTCAAATATATCTCAGGACCTAATAGTGTTAGGTATGGAAGTGGTTCTATTGCAGGAGCTATTATTATAGAAGATACATTTGAAAACAATACAATCTTAAAAGGTGGTCTTAACACAGACGAATATTATGTTAAGACAGGTATGTCTAATTTTTCTGTAGCTCATTTTAAAGGACACAATGGTTCTGTAAGAAGTGATAATGAAGAAATAGATTGGTATGAAAACACCACAGTAAAAGTAGGTGGAGATGTAGGACAATGGAGATTTAGAGCAGAGGCAGTAGACTATGAATATGACTACGACCAATGTTATATGCCTGATTGGTCTGTATCTAATGATTGCCAACAGGATGGTAAAAAATATAACGCATCAATTAGAAGTAACTTTATGACAATAGGTTACTACAAAAATGAACAGGAACATAATTCAGGATATCTCGTAGATGCAGAAAGAATTTATGTTGATGCTATTGTTATGGATTACCAAGGACATCAATTAGGATTGAACGCAGAACAAGAAAAATATAATGAAATGGACAGGAAGAATGGAGCCATTTATTATAGAGTTACTCAAGAACAATGGGGACTAGGTATCAGAGCAGAAGAAGATGGTCCTATTGTAGGAAGAATTGGTGTAGATATAGGACCTGTAAAATGGTCGTTAGGAAATAGTTATAGAAGGCCTACGCTTTACGAAGCTATTGGTGACGCATGGGTGTCAGCAAATCCTGACTTAGACGCAGAAGAAGGTATAGGTACAGAGCTAGCCTTTTTTAACTTTTCTATATACTATTATGATTTTTCAGAAGGTATAGAGTTTGATAATGGGGCATATCAATATGTAAACTCAGGAGAATTTGTGTCTCAAGGTGTAAAATATAATAATACTATCCTCACAGAAAATGGTAATTGGATTTTACATTTTGAATATACAGATTCAGAGAAACTTAGAGTGCCTGAATTTATGACTAAGTTAGGTTATGAATGGAGTGACCAACTATCCAATGGTATGCCATGGGATGCGTCAATAATGTATG
>VTLG01005188.1_pt1 | contig 49313 bp, 66 predicted proteins | sample 4694571 | NCBI WGS metagenome assembly VTLG01 (sample SAMN12604809, study PRJNA352737) | marine metagenome | biome: ENVO:00000447; feature: ENVO:00000209|ENVO:00000569|ENVO:01000036; material: ENVO:00002151; isolation source: viral sequences binned using virsorter ... | reverse complement strand
AGCACTGCTGTCCTGCACTACACCGTCTACAGATACTAAAACATCCTGAACATTAGAGATGGTCTGTGACAGCGTAAATGTGGTGTCAGAGCCATCACCATTAAACCTCTGTACGGATGGTATGGCATGAAAGCCTGACTGTATCTGATTTCCTATGTATGCCATTAGGTTATTTCCATTATGCTTAGTGACCCTGAGAGTTTATCTGCGACTGAGCAGTCTATCCTCAGTACGTCTGTTGTTTCTAATATAACTTTACCACCTGACAACAATTCTAAAGAAGAGCCTACAGGTATGGGTACATCTTTGGCTAAAAAGGCTGTACCATTTGTAGCTCCTCTACCACCTCCTGATGTATCACTAACAAGTTCTACCTCTGCTGTGACCTGTGAAGTGTGTATATTAGTTAGTATAAGACCTATGACAACCGTTGTTGTACTAGAGGGTGTAGTATAAACCGTATATGGTGTACCTGCTGCGTTTGGTTCAGCTGCAAAAGTTACTACTTTAAATGTATTTGCCATGCTTTTCTCCTATATCAACCCAACGCTATGGCTAATGCCGTGGGGTCATCTGTTGTAAATCCTGCACTTGATAGATAAGTTTTTACATCTGTCAAAGCAACTTGTTTCATAGTACCTGCATCGTTAGTTACAAGCCTGTCAGCGTCAGCGAGAGTTGTAGAAGTTGCTGAAGTATCACCATCCATAATATTGAGTTCGGCAGCAGTAGAAGTAATTGATGTTCCTGCTATTTGTAAAGTAGTAGCATTTACTTCACCTGAGCCACCGTAGATTACTGCTTTACTGTTTACTATTGTACCAGAAGATGAGCCATCTGTCAAGTTTAATTCTGCACCTGTTGCAGTTATTGCTGTTCCTGCGTAATTTAAGTTGCCAGAAGCTATGTTTACTTCACCTGTTCCCTTAGGTGAGATATCAATATCTATGTTAGAGTCATCTCCAGATGCTCCTACTACCACTGAACCACCTGAAGCAGAGTTAGTAACTTCTAGTTGATTAACAGCAGAAGATGCTGTCTGTAACATAATAAGTTCATTACCATTAGCATCAGCTATAAACCCACCATCTGCAAACTTAGGAGCAGTAAGAGTCTTGTTTGTTAGTGTTTTAGTAGTACCTGCAAAGTAAGTGTCTACTAGGTCTACATCAAAATACTTTGCAGCAGTAGCTGAGGTATCAAACATAAGCATACCATCATTATTAGCAACGGCTGTGCTTGTGTCTACACTTATGGCAGAGTTATCAGCAACAGTGTTAAGTTCAGCACCTGTAGCATTCAATCCAGTTACATTTCTATTGTCATCTACATAAGCCTTAACAGACTGCTGTGTAGGTACAAGTGTAGCACTGTTACTGTCCATGCCATCTTCGTCTACAAATGCTGTAATAGTTATAGTACCATCACTCAGACTTCCGTAGGTTACTGTACCTGTAGTGGTAATAGCTGAAGAACCATTGTCGATTGCACCAAACCCACTTGTAATACTACCAGAGTTTAATGCTCCTGTTGTGACAATGTTACCACCACCAACATTATGACTTGCAAAGTAAGTAGACACTGTGTCCACATTTGTCATACGCATTGTACCTGCGTCATTGATAAGTATACCATCACCAGAAGCTACAGCAGTAGTTCCACGAGAAGTATCCCCATCAATTAGGTTAATTTCTGCAGCAGTAGTAGTTACACCATCCATGATGTTCAACTCAGCCGTAGTTGCAGTCACACCGTCCATTATATTTAGTTCAGCAGCTGTGGCTGTAACACCATCCATAATGTTAAGCTCGGCTGCTGTAGCAGTAACTCCGTCCATAATGTTTAGTTCTGCTGTTGTAGCCGTAACACCGTCTAATATATTTAACTCAGCAGGAGTAGATGTGATAGCTGTGTCACTGTCTGCAGCCAATACTGGTAGTGTACCTGACTGATTTGGTAGCTTGATAGTTCTGTCGGCTGTTGGGTCTGTAATAGTTAGCGTAGTCTCATGGTCATCAGCAGTAGCACCCTCAAACACTACAGCATTCTGTGCATTCATGGTTACAGTATCTACTACTGTCTGTGTTCCACCTACAGTTAAATTACCTGTAATTGTAAAGTTTCTAATACCTGTATAGTCTTTATTGGAATCTAGGATAACAGCCTTAGATGCAATTCCTGTACCAACGGCTGTGCTTCCAAGGTCTAGAGCATTAAGCTCTCCTACTACTGCTGTTACTCCATCAAGAGTGTTAATTTCAGCGGCAGTTGCTGTTACACCATCGAGTATATTTAATTCTGCGGCAGTAGAAGTAACATTAGTTCCCCCTATGTCTAGGGTAGCCATAGATATTTCACCTGTGGCTGTTAGATTACGTATTCCAGTATAGTCTTTGTTAGAGTCTAGTATTACAGCCTTACTTGCTATGGCAGTACCTACAGCCGTAGAACCAAGGTCTAGTGCGTTGAGTTCTCCTACGACAGCAGTAATACCGTCAAGAGTGTTTATCTCTGCTGCTGTAGCAGTAACTCCATCTAGAATGTTTAACTCAGCGGCACTACTAGTAACCCCATCAAGTATGTTTAATTCGGCTGCAGTCGATGTTACTCCGTCAAGTATATTCAATTCAGCAGTTGTTGATGTAACTCCATCAAGAATATTAAGTTCAGCCGCAGTAGAGGTTACGGCTGTACCATTAATAGCTAACTTGTCTGTAACGACATTAAATGTAGCATTGTCTTCAATCCTAGCAACTTCTGTTCCATCTCTCTGTTGAAAGATAATATCTTTAGCATCGGCTATTGGTTTAATAATTACATCACTAGAAGAGTTAGTAATACGAAGTATCTCTGTACCACCATCCTGAAACTTAAAGTCACCACCATCTGCGTCTAGTATTATATCCCCTGCTACATCAACTGTAAGGTCTCCTGAGGACAGGTCAATCTCTGTGCCATCTATGGTTATATTATCGACTACCACCCCTGCATTAGCCGTTACAACACCTGTGACACCCAATGTACCTGCTACTGCAGCATTTACATCTACGTCTAGTGTATCTATGTGTGCAGTACCGTCAAGATACAGGTCTTTAAACTCTGTTCCTGATGCACCTAAGTCTATATCATTATCTGTTACTGGAAGTATTGCACCGTCTTGGATTCTTACTTGTTCTACTGCTGAGGAACTAACCTCACTAAAGAATCCTACACGATTATTGCTAGTGTCTACTACGACTTTATTAAGGGCATCTGTATCAGCAATTAACCCTACGTATGCACCCTCTGTTGATGAACCATCATGGTTATGTCCACCACTGAAGGCAAATGCTGTAACAACAGCGTTTAGTTCAGCGTTTAACGGAGCAGACTTAACAACCTGTCCTGACTGTATATCGGCTGTATTTGTTCTTGCGTAACCTGCCATTACCTTACATCTCCTAATCCGTGTGTAATTGTAAATCCTTGAACACTGTGACTTTCATTAGTATCATCTGTCACATACGTTAATGCTATTGCCTTACCTGACCCTGAGAATGTTACTGATTCAACTGGTGATGGGTTGCCATCATAAATATCTGTTGTGTCGAATACAGCCACGTTTGTTCCTCTGTCAAAAAATGCTCCCGGACTTGTTGTTGAAAGCGTTAAGTTATCTGGTGTACTTATATCAGTGTTATCATAATCGTAAGTAACTGAGAGTGCTATAGTAAAGTTACCCTCTGCACTCATGTATGTTGACGCACTATAAAAAGTCTTTCTTTGTTCAGGGTTCTCCATGTAAATAAATGGAGTCTTAAAGATACTTAGTATATTGCTTGTGTCAAATGCGTTACCTGACTCTTGTTGAAACACTTTACCACTTGATGCACCGTGTAATACAAACTCTTCTTGTTCTATGTACCCACTGTCTGCACACGTACAATCTATACCAAAGGTCTGTGCAAACTCAAATCCTATATTACCCTGATACTCTCTTAATGCTCCTAGTATTCCTTGAGAAGAAGAAGTAGAAAACAAATACCTAAACTGTGATTTACTTCTAATTATTACAGATGATAGTGCGTCTAAGTCTTCTGATGCTATTACGTTTCTTACTGTAGACTGTATATTTTTAGATAAAGTTTCAAGATTAACGTCACCAATCTTGTTTGTACCACCAATAGGTCTTATACCGTCAGGTGCAAGGAATAATAAATCTCCCCCTAGTTCTATCACACTATCAGTAGAAAGGCAACCTAAATTTGAAGTAACTGACTCTAAAACAAAATTAGCTGAATTATCGCCTACAAGTCTTTTAATATTATTCTTACCAAATATAAATAATACGTTACGAAACTTCTTAATAGCTACTATTGTAAAGCCTACATTTATTACTCCACCACCATTAGCAGGACTAAAATCTGTTTCGGCTGTAGGTGCAGAGAAAAACAAGTTACTAGGCTGTGCAGGGTCTGCGGCAAGAAACAAATGATTCTGAAACTCTGCTGCTATCTTAGGGTCTGTTGGTGCATTTGAGTCCGTTATCTGCGTGTAGGTTGACCCATCGTATGTAGCTGCAGGATTTATACCATCTGTTAATACTACCTTAGGTGTTCCAAAGTTTATCTCTGTAAACCTAACCTTGCTTACTCCTGTCATTGTTGGTGAGCCACTTGTAGTTACGGCTGTCCAACCTATAACAGTAGGAGTAGATGTTACTGTTGTTTCTGCTTCAGATGTTCCACCAGTTATTACGTTGCTTGTTGCAAATACTGAGGTAGGTATTCTACCAAAGTCTATTGTTAAAGATGCTGATGCCCTAGCTTTAACTGTTCCTGAAACTCCTGTTGCTGTATTATCACTAGAACTTACTACGGCTGTTACTGTTTCTCCTACAGTAAAGTTTGTTCCATGTCCTGACGTTACAGCTACTGTATAGTAAAAGTTCCAGTGGTGTAAGTAGTTGTTACCTGATGATGGTGTTCGACAGGCAAGTACTCCTTGATTTACACCATTAGCAACTGCTATACCTAAGACTGACCCTGTGCCTGTAACTGTACCAAAGTTATTAGCAAATCCATTTATTCTCCTGTAGCCACCCTCTAAGTTTGGTTCATAGTTTAGTAACTGTATTGCTGAACCGGGACTTTCTGCACCAAGAGATAAAATGTCTGCACCAGTGTTTAAACCACCCCTACAGACAGCCCTAAACGTGGAGACTGCATCAACCATTTAGCCACTCAATCTTAACATTTGCGAAACAAACTTAGGTCTATTTATCATAGAAGACCTTATAGATAGTGGGTCATCTAATAATAATCTACGCATAGACTTTATACCTTCTTGAAATTTAGCCTGATGTATTTGTGCAGACTGTTCGTTAGACCTAAATCTCATCATATAAACCATAGCACCATCTATTATTATATACTTGAATCTATCTGGTATAATCATTGTGTCATCAAAAGCTGACAGGTCAGAAGGAAACTTATAGTATACATATTCTATAATATATGCTGCGTCAGGGAGAGGTGTAACACCAAACTTTTCTTCAGATGTTTGATATATCAATGTTGGTGTTGTACGTCCACCTGTTCCTGCATTCTCTTCTATTGCTTTATACTGCATAACATACTGTTCAAAAGGGACAGTAGACAGAGAGGTTGCAGAGTTACCTGCACTAGATAGTGCCTGTAAATAAAATGTATCCCAATCCACACTTGCTGTGTCAGTAGGTAAGTCATACGTGCCTGTACCTGCTGTTAACGTCTGGGTAGTTGTTGTTTTAAGAAAGGGGAATTGATGACCGTCTTGGAGTATTTCACGTATAGCGTTATTAATAGCATCCTTTGCTATAGCCTGTACGTTCTTGGCAGTAGAAAAACCATCACCTGATGTAACGAGTGTAACTTCATTCAACCTACGCAGAAGGTCATTTACGAGTGTAATGTAGGTTGTTGCCATTGTATGCCTTTGTTATATAGATAGAGGAGCAAGTTTCCCTGCTCCCCATTTACTAAATAGACTTATACTAAGTCTCTTGAAGCGACTGCAGCTTCAGTGTGTGCAGCAGAAACATCTGCTATAATTGCGTACACTCTGAGTCTACCTGTTGCAGGAGTTGCACCTGCTATAGTAACATCAATAGTATCGGCAGCTCCAACACAAGCAAGAGCCGCGGCAGCAAAAGTAGAAGCCGCACCTGTGTTGACTACGTTAGCTTCACCGTTAGTACCCTTAGCTAAGTAAGTACCTGCGGCAGCGTCTAACGCAGCTCCGTCAACGATGTCATCTCCACCTGCAAAGTCGATATCGCATGTGCAAGACCCAGTAAAAGATTTCATAATCTCAGCACCTGCAGCAACCACAACTGATTCAGCAGGTATCTCAAGGATTTGAAATACGTCACCGTTTGCAGGAGAAGTTCCTGCAGCAACCATAGCGTCAATGTCTAGGATTGCTTCGATTGTTTTCACAGGATTACCTACAACTGTAGGAACTGCTAAAACATTTGCTCCAACACCATTAGTACTGGAGGATGTCATATCAAAAGTAGCCATGTTAAATTCCTCCCTTAACCTGCGTTATATTTAGCAGTTACGATAGCTTCTGGTCGAAGTATCTTTCTGCCGTATAGGTGCATACCACGTACAATGTCTGCAAATGAGTCAGGGTCACGGTATGTTTCAGTTTTGCTGAGTTGTTCAGCAGTAGCAATCGCAGAACCATGACCTGCAACAATAGCTCCGTAGTTGGAGTTTTGGTTAGCAGTTCCTGAAGTTCCAGAACCTGTACCTACAGATGGTAGATTGCTTGAAACGTAGACTCTGAACCCTGCAAGATTGTTAAGAACAAGTCCGTTTTGCAACTTTCCTGCTCCACCGTAGTCAGCGTTCATTAGTTTAGAGTTCTCGTCACCGAGTAGCTCCATGAATACAGGGTCAATGACAAGCCATCTGTCCTGTGTATCCACTTGCTGTTGGTTTAACAGCCTAGCCATTCGATTAACCACAACCATTGGTGTAACAGCAGCAGTACCTACAGAGGTAGCTCCACCTGTTAAGTTAACTACAGGAATAGAATGGTCTCCTGCAGATGAAGTTGTGATACTTCCGAAAGAACTCTTAATGAGTTTCATTGAAGTTAAAAGCTCGTCTGACCCTGCAGATGAAATAGCTTTGCTACCGTTAACTTGGTCATTAACAGCACCTGCTGCACTATGCAGAGATGATTGCTTATAACCTGAAAGATAGCCAAGAACTTCTTGGTCATACTGGTCAGCTAAACGATATGCAGCCCTGCTAGTTGCAAGTTCCATAAAGTTTACATGAGAGTGAGCTTCCTCAATGTCATCCATTTTGAAAGCATAGTAGTTAGCCTTGTCAACAACAAGCTGAAAGTCATCGTCTTCAAGGTCTTGTGCAGTCACGCTAGTACCTCTAGCGTATGCACTCACTGAGATTTCAGGCTCTTTGATAATCCGAACAGTATCGCCTTGTCCAGATATCTCCCCAAAATAATCAGAGTTAGTTATGTCTCCCACAACAGTTGACTTACGGAATGCAAGCTGTACCTGTTTGGAATAGATTACTGGCGAAAAATTACCATTAGGTAAATTGCCATAACCTGAAGCTGTTTGAAAAGCCATAGTTAATCCTCCTATAATTGGCTTAATGAAAAGCTAAACTATCGTAGGAAGAGGTCATACTTTCTAGAGTGCATATAGTTATTCCGTAGCTAACTTCCTAACCTATGGGTCTATACTTATATAAGTAGTCTTTACTCGTTTAAACTTCGTGATTTACTAGAACATAAAGGTAGTCAAAGAGAGGCTTTATATTCTAGGGTAGTTATATTAATAAAATATTGTTTGTCAACACTTTATCTTCTGTTTCCTGACATATCGTAAATAAATTTGCCAGAACGCATAGCTTTTTGTATTTTATCATAATTTGCTTCGTATTGTTTATCCGACATTTTATCAACATCAGACTCTTTTACAGTATCAGCAAGTTCTTCTGCATCTACTTGAGTTCTAGAAGTTTTATTAACAAGAGAAGCTGCAGCTTTAGTTTTATTTTTTTGGTCACTTGAAGTCAAACCCTTATCAACTTTATATAAATCAATAACACGAATAACAGATTTAGCATCATCAGTATTTTCATACAGAGCATTCTGCACCCATTTAGGTTGTACTTCCACCCACTCGTGAAACTCATCAGAGTCTCGTAACTTATCAAAGTCCTTGTGAGATTCTTTTATTTCACTCTCTGCTGTCTTACGAGTTGTTTCTTGACGAGCCTTACTAAGTTCTTCAATTTGGATATTAGCTTTATTAAACATTTCCTGAGCTTTTTTCTCAGCTATTGTTTCTACAATACCTGCAACATCAGGGTATTCACTTGCCCATTTACTAATGTCTTCATCAGACTTAGGTGGCACAAGTTTTTTAGTTCCAGAAAGTTGTTCTTCTAGTTCTTTTATCCTAGAATTAAACTCCTTCTCCTTTGCCGCCATATGTCTGCGTACATCCCCATATCTCGTCTTAAAAGATTTTTCCTCTTTGCTAAGAGTCTCGTCAGATACTTCCTCTTCCTTTCCTTCTTCAGGAGGAGAAACATCCTTGCTCTCTTCAGAGGTTTCCTGAACCCCCTCTCCTTCGCTTTGTGCAAGGAGTTCTTGAAGTTCTTGCTCTTCTTTAGCAATCTTGTCCTTGTACTTTGAACGAGTCCGACTTACAAATCCTGCAGTCTTCTGTGGTTGTACTGTATCTAATTCTGGCATATTTTTCTCCTGTTATTGGGGTTGACATGATTGTCAAGTAGCCTTAGGTTTAGTGCCTAATCCTTTAGTATTCTTTTTTCGTTTTGGTTTTGCTTTGGGTTTAGATGCTAGTCCACCTTTTTCAAAATTAAAAGGGTTTTTGCCATAATCTCCTGAACCCATTACAGGCTTGTTTCCACTACCTCCACCACTACTTCTAGGTGTTCCTCTTGCTATGGCTTCAGCTTCTCGCATCTGTTGATTAAAGGTTTCATTCTGTGCCACAGTATCTAAGTCACCTTGACCTGCTTCTTCTTCTGCTCTTTGTATGTTAGGTGTAAGTCTGTCAACTTCTTTTAAATGATTTTCTAAAGCGTTCTCTCTAACTCTCTGCCTATTTTCTTCTATTGCTTTTATAGCTTTTTGTCCTCGTGTAGAGTTTACAGATACAAGCCCTTGGTCGGCAGTATTTACCATGTCTTGACCAAACGTATTACTACCTTTCTTTGTATCCTTAGTAACACCAAATAAAAACCTATCCACTTTATTCATTAATCCATCTGAGTCTGAGTCTATTACTTCTTGGACTGTTCGGTTAGCACTTTCAAAGTTTAATTTTTCTCCAATACCTGTAAATATACTTTTAGCCGCATTAGCTACTGCACCAACTACACCTCCACCCAATGCTGATATTAATTTACTTAACCCTTTAGGGTTATTAGCATTGTTTATTATAGATTGGATATCTCCTTCTTTTACACTAAGACCAATTTCTGCAGGTATCAAACCAATTTTTGCAGATAAAGGTAAATTACTGTATTGGTTTTTGCTTAACTTTAAATTTGGATTATTTTCCATCAAACGCTTGTAAGAAACTTCTAAAGCTTTTTCTGAATCAAATGCTCTTAATTTTTGCATATCGGTAAATGCTTGTGTGGTCTGCGATACAGAGGAATCTCTCTCCCTGTCAGAAGATTCTCGTTCATTTGTTCGTGTTCCACTACCACTTCCTGTGCCTGTTGCTACTTGCTGAACATTAGGAGGTGTTTCAGACCACGGTGACTCTGTATATACTGCATCATTAGAGTTAGCAAGAGTGCCATCAGCATTATAACGTACAACATATGTTCTACCATCTGGATGATAAAATGTTTTCTGTGTTGGTACAGGTCTTGAAGGAAATCCTAAATTACTCCCAACAAATCCAAAGTTACCTAGAGGATTATTAGTTTTAGCAAGAGTGTCGGCTGCAATATCAGACTCTGTAAGTATACCTTCAGCTGCATGTATTACACCACCCCTATTAACCTGCATCATTTCTCTTATCTTTTTTTCATCTTCAGGGTCTAGTTTTTCTGCACCTCCCTGTACTTCTAGTGTAGCTACCCTAGCAATAGGTTCTCCTCCTATTCGTCCATCCTGTTCCATATCTGCAAGACCTTGTTTTGCTTGCATACGTAAGTCTTCAAAAAACTTTACCCCAAAAAATCTAACAACATCAGCAGGAACAACATACTCCCCATCACTTAACTGTGCAGGTATATCATCTCTTACTTCTTTAGCCATTGAGCCAGAGGGTACTTCATTACCACTTACAGGGTCTTGATTCATCCCATCATCCTTTAACCCCCCTTGTTCTCCAAATAGTTCCATTTGTTCCTCAAGCATTAACTAATCCTCCTTTTGCCATTCCTATTCTAGTAAAACTTAAATCTTTATCGTTAAGTATTCCTCTTATATCAAGTATTTTTACAGGTTCTTTTATATTGTCTTGGTCATAAAAGTCAATAAAACTATTATATAATTTTTTTTCTAACTCTTGTACATTTTTCCCTTCTTCAATTCTTTTATGAGTTTTATAAATTGAAATCATATCCTCAGAAGAAAATTTATGTCCACTAACAGAATAATCTGCTGTTCCTAATATTGCTTTTATTTTACCATTTGATTTTTTAACTATATTTTCTACAGCTTTATCAAAAGCATTTTCATAAATTTCTTTAAAAATAACAGGGGGTTTTGAATAAACGTCTTTGGCATGAAGTCCTTCAACAGAAAAAACTTCATCCATCCAAAATTTTTGAGGTTTACCATCTACTCTAGTAGTCCAATCTAAAAATTGTATAGCATTTTTAGGTTTACCCAATGTAGATTGACTAAAAATATTTTCTATTGTAGATTTATTAAACATAAAGTTATTAGGAGAGTTGGTAAAATCTCTAGCCATTGCTATTCTTTCTAAACTTGGTAACACAATAAAATTAGAAGAATTTACAAAATTGTCTTTTTTACTAGCTAAAATTGTAGATAATAATAATTTTTCTATTATTTCTACCATATTATTAACAGGCAAAGATGCGCTTGCTATTAAATCTTTTTTTGTTGCTGCAGTTACTTCCTTTATCATTTTACTTCTAGACTTACCAAATATATCTTTGTAAGACGAAGAATAAATTTCTCCAACTAACTCGTCTAATGGAACTCCGTTATTAAGTTCTTCTTGTATAAAATCTAAATAATCTGTAGTTGTATTTAACTTTCTAGATTCTTTCCCAATAGTTTTGTTATACGCATTAGCTACTTTAACTCTCTCATCTAATAACTTCGTGTCTATCTCAAATGGTGCAAAACCTTGGTCTATCTTTTCAAAATAAAAATCAGTAATATTATTTCTAACCTTTTCAGTTAAATTACTTGATTTACTATTTGTAAGAAGTTTCATACGTCTTCTAAAACTTTGATTAAAAAATTGTTGAAATAAATCAGATTGTATTTCATCAATAAAAATAGAGTCTCCTACTTTAGTCGTTCTTAAATGTCCTATTGTATCTACACCAAAACCATGAGTATTAGTTATATCCACACCTGATTGTTTCTGATTTAAAACAGATTTAAACCTTAACTCAGCCACCCCAGAAGAGTAGTTAAAATAATCTCTTAAAGTGTTTTTATTTTGAGGTAAATTAATATTTACTTTATTTAAAACTTGTTCTATATATTCTACCGAACCATAAGCCAATTCATCATCAATAGGAACTGATTTATCTTTCATAATAGTTTCTAACAAACTTTCAATTTCGTCAGTATCTACACTAATTCTACGAACACTATTAGGATTTGTAGAATCTATAGGAATATTAAAAGAAATTTTTTTACTGTTATTCTGAAATCCTCTGCTAACACTACTAACAAAATCTTCTATCAATCCTATATTATTGCCTTTATCTAAAAAATCTTCATCTAGCATAACATTAAAAAAATTTTTTGTATTAATACTTTTATCACCAAGTGCTAGTGTACTAACAAGTTTAGTATACAAATCTCTATTAACTCTAAATATAGTATTAAAGTATGGGGTGTTATCAGTAACATACTTATTAGGAGACAAAATTTGAGTAAGGGATTTTTCAGAGGAAGGTAACTCTTGCCCTTTAAATAAATGTTTGTATTTAAAATCTAAGTTTTGTTTTTGGTTAGTAAGTTCCTTAATACTCTTTAATGTATCTGCACTTAAATCCGTGTTAGGTAAAGTGTTTCTTTCTAAAAATTCTCTATTATTTAAAAGACTTGGGTTTCTTATTACGACTATGTTTTGTGATTCAAAAGCATTTCCTTCATTTAATAGTCCTGATGATTTTCTTTGAGTCTGTGAATTAAATGGGTACTGAGAAAAATCTATAGTCTCAGAATTATATTGTTTTCCTACCCCATCAGTAGTTAATATATTTGTATCGTTACCCCTTTGTTTTTTTAAATACTCAACAGTCTGGCTTTCCCCTTTACCTGAATAAAGACTTTTTCTACTATCATAAACGTCTACAAGAAGCTCTGCAGATTGAGAACTTTGTGTAGGCAAAGTTAATTGAACATTAACACTATTTAAAAACCTAGTATTTAAGTTATCAAAAAACTTTTTCTTTTCAGGTAAATTTTTAAACTTTTCAAATCCTGACTCAATTAATTCAACTGCATCATTTATATTACCCTTAAAATCTTGAGGTATATAATTTATTTTTTGATAAAATTCTATGAAACTTGCATCAATTATGGCATCTGCTTTAATAGAGTTAAGAATAGCCGTATTGTCTTCAGGGATATTTCTTATTAAAGATTTAATATCTTCTGGAAGAATATTTTTTGAACTAAATTTATTAATGTCTATATTTCTTATTGCTTCTAAAGTAGGACTATAAGTGTCAATACCATTAAATCGTAAGTTAAAAGGTGTGTTTAAATTAATGGGATTTAGATTAGCTTCTTTCTGAGTTTCAAAAGTTTCTGTCTTATAAGGTAATCCTACCTCACTGTCTAAATTAATTTTTTTACCAAATACCTCCGTAGTTTTTTCATCAACAGGCATATTATTAACAAACTTTGTTATTTTTATTTTTTCAAGAAGTTTTGTTAACCCTTTTTCATCTTTATTTAATTGATAAGCATTAATTGCTTTTCTAACATTCCTATCTATAAACTTCCCTGACTTTCTGATTGCCGTACTTATAGGTTTTTTAGGAAGCAAATCAAAGGCTGATATCCCCAAAAGAAGTCCTAGTCCCCCCACCGTAGCATAGTCCCATACACCCTTATCTTCTTTTTCTGTTGCTACTTGCAAGTCTACTGCCAACAGTGCTTCAGCGTTTATAGGCAAATTTTCTGCTGTTAATACAGAATTATATCCTGCCCTAGCTGCAGATTCATAGTCTGAACCTTTACTTATATGGTAGTCTCTAACTGCTTCAGCCTGTTCTCTACGTAACCAATTTTTTTCTTCTTCAAAAAACTTTACAGCATTCTCTGTATTTTTTTGTATTTGATTTTCATATAGAACCTCAGAAGGTCGTAAACCTTTCTTTAGCAAGCCAAATGCAGTTTGTGTTTGACTACTCGTTGTGTCCATTCATTTCTTCCCTAAGATATTTAAGTCTTCGTAATGCACCTATTGCACCCTGCAGTCTATGAATAACAACGTGATTGTCTGACTGTTCTAGTGCTGTATGATTTTTTGTAATAGCATCATCAATGTATTCTACAAAGTTATCCCACAAAGGTTTGTCATTAACTAACTTTTTTAAGTTCATTGGATTGTACCTTGATTACCAGTAAATCCCGGCTCATCAGGTGTTGGTACTGAGCCTGTGCCTATGTTAGCTCCACCTGAACCCTGAGTGTCTTGTACCTGACTCCCTACAGGAACTTCCTCAGTTTCTTGTGGGGGTCTACCTTCATTAGGTGGAGGAGGTGGAGGTGGATTTTGTTCTTGAAACTTTTTAAGTATCTCAGCCTGTACTGCAGCCTGTCCCATAGAGTTAGCCACTTTGTCAGGGTCTAAGTCCATAGACTTTGCTATCTCTCTAACAATATAATCCATTCGTGCAAACGGAGCAAGAGCAGGATTAGATACTGTTTGCATAAACTGCATTAGTCTCTGACTACGTACTTCATTAGCCATAAGACTTTCTGTACCCTGTGCTTTAATTTCTAAATCACCTTTTATCTCAGGGTCAAAATCAAACTGCATATTAAAACTAAAGAAGGCTTTACCCAAAGGACCTAGTAAATAGTCATCTACATTTTTAATTACACTACGTATTGAGTTGTTAGCAGCATTCATTAACATACTAATACCTGATGCTGTACGTCCTACCCCTGATATACCTGTTTGTCCATGAGCAAACGAAGGAAACCCTGTACTCTCATCTGCTAACTGTCGAGCCTTATCAAACATCTGCATATTTTCATTCGACACGTTAGGAAACTTTGTACCAAAAATGCCTTGACCGGGAGCGCCGCCCTGTCTTCTAAATATTTTTCCGGGATAAACACTCAAGTCCTGTCCGGGAACTAAGTTAGTTTCATCTACTTCTATAATAAGATTACCTGACAGTGCAGCATTATCCACAGACATACGCATAAACCCATTCATTAGTGTTTGTGTGTCATCCATATTTTCTGCAATACCCACACCAAAAACACTATAAGGATTCATCTCATAAGGAGTAGCATAGTAAGGTAGGTATGCAGGGGTAAACGGATTCATAACAAGTCTAAGTACATTGTTATTGCATATCCATATATTTACACTCACTTGTTCTACGTCACCTAGTTCTTCAGGTATATCAACATCATACTCTTCTATTATTTCTCTGTCAACAAACCCCCAAAACTCTAGGATTTCAAACCTTTCAGCTTTGTCTTCATGGTTATTGTCTTCCATAACATGTTCCCACCATTCTTTATTGTACATCTCCCCTTCATCAAGAGATTTATCAATAGCATTACTTCTAAAGAATGGTCTTTTCTTTAAGGCACGTAGTTGAGAACGAGACATCTTGTGTCTTTCAATTACATACTCAGCTTCATCCATGTTACTTGCATCAGGGTCTGGGTAAAAATTCCAGATAGATACGTGAGAAGTTTGTGGTACAGTCTTAAACAAAGGGGTGTACATACCCTCTTCATCCCAATTAGGGTATTCTTTGTCTACAGCAAACGGTCCTTTCATTATACCTGTACCAAAGAGAGCCGCTTCAAATGCTGCAGAACGTAACTGTTTCTTTGCATTAGACTCTTCTAGTTGGTCATGTATCTTCTTCTCCATCTTCTTAGCTGCAATCATTGCAGGGTGAAAGTTTACAGATGTAGGGCTACCTGTATTTTTAAACTCTATCTTATCCTCTACGGGATTTAAATTTTCTGATAAAGGTCCTACTCGTTCATTAAACTCTGGTAAAGTTTCACCTGCTAACAATTCAGGAAGTTTATTAGGAGTAGTACCTGCTTGTTCTTTAGCTTCTTTTATCTGTGGGTTAGTCTCTAAACTAACTGTATCCTCTACACCATCAGGGAGTATTGTAGGGTCAATGCTTAGTGGAAACTTATTACCCCCAAACAACACCTCAACAAGTTGTCCATAAGCAGCAAGAACTTTAGTCTTAGTTACTTTTACAAATACTTTAGATTTTTCTGTAGAAGTAAATTGTACATCAGGACTATACAAACCACGATAGTTTCTATAAGCCTGTATCCATCGTTCTTCATCTCCTCGTCTATTAGTTTCTGCTTTAGAGTATTTACCCTTTACAAAATTAACAATGTCCCCAACAGGTTCATCTGCTAGTCCATCTTTTGCCATATCTTCTATTGCAGATGATTCTGCAGAATCAGGGGTTATGTTATCTTCTTCCATATTTTACCTCAGTATCCAAAAGTTGAGTCAGCCATTTGAAAACCAGTTCGCTGCATATCTGGATTGTAGTCAAATAAACTACTTCGTGGTCGTGTCATAACACCATAACGCAAAGCGTCATACAGGTGGTCTTCTGCCTTTGTATCTACATCTTCCGAGTTGTTTTTGTCAAGAGGGATAGAAGGAAGTTGTGATATAATATTTGTGCAAGTATTAAAGAACACAATACGTGGCTCTTCAGTAAATTCATCGACTTGCAATCGTCTGTGTATTTCGTTTTTTCCTGCAATTCTACTTCCTTTACTTCTATCAGACGGTCTCCATCGACAGCCTTTGATTATCATTTGTTCGGCTAGTGAAGGTCCTGTGTCCCCTCGTTTGTGCCACAGTGAACTATCAAGTACACCATAACGAATCGTTCCATCTTCTTGTTCAGCTTCTAACACCATATCAGCCAAATCAGTTGCTAACACCCTTGAAGCATATAACTCTCTGTAGACTACTAACTGCTCTGATGGGGTAACAGCTAACCACACTACCCCTGTGTGACTTCCATATCCATAGTCACATGCCCTAAACTTAGTCCAACTATTAGGTATATTATAGGGTTCAACAACATGTATTTGTCTGTTCCACTCTGGGAATGCTGCTCCCTCATTAACGTCCCAATTTCCTTCTAGCAGTTGTTTACGTTGGTACTCAGGTAAGGATAAAAGGTTTGCTTCATACATTCCATCTTCAGCTAAGTAAGGGTTATCAAATAGTGTAGCAGGAATAAATCGTCTTTTAAATAGTGGCTTGCCCTCCTGACTATGACCCTTAGGCATTTGAAGAATTTGCCCTGTCTCTAAGTCTGTTGCCCAAAAGGACGTATTATGTGGAGCAGGGTCAATAAACATTTTCTTTACCCAACTATGTCCTGCACCTCCGGGGTTCGATGTAGCTCTCTGGTATAAGTCTAACCCACTCCCCTTTGCTGTACGTAGTCTTGACCTCATGTAGTCAAATGGATAGGGACTTCCCCATTGTGTAAGTTCATCAAATCCTATCCAACTAAAAGCCTGTCCCTGATACCGTGTAACATCATCATCTCTGTCTAGGTAGGACATCCAGAGTGTTGCTCCTGACGGTGCTACCCAAGTCTTGTCTCTTTCCATAAAGCGTATGTTAGGTATTGCCTGTGGGTAGAGTTGTTTAGATACAGAAATAAGTTCCCTCAGTTCTTCTGTTGTACGTCTTATTAATAGTCCCCTAAAATGAGGGTTATTAAAGTAACGTACAGGGTCGGCTAACATTGCGTAGGACTTACCCCCACCTGCTGAACCACCATATAATACTTCACGTTCTGTAGAGGAAAGAAACTCCGTCTGTGGTCCTTTATTTGGTTGGAAGATAACTTTCTGTGCTTCTTCGACTTCTACTGGTTCAGGTTTCGCCTGTGCATGTACTTTGGGTTCTTCCACTAAAACTACTGGCTTCAATTTTTTCTGCTTTTTCGAGGGCTTCTTTGTACCTTTTGGCAAGGTAGCGTTGGTTTGAAGCTTCTCTCTTACGCTTTTCTTCAAGTTTCACCCTATGTCTTAGTCCTACGTATGATATGTAACGTCCAGACTGTTCACTTAACCAATTTGCTACGTCCCTGTAGCTATACTGTTTAAGATATTTTTTTGCTTGTTCTAATAAATCTAACTCATTTACTATTGGTAGGAGTACATCTTTATCGGTTTCATCTTGTGTATAACCAAAAGGTATAACTCGTCCCACTCTTACTACTGGCTTCCACTCAAACCCTTCATCTGTTTCTTCTGGTACAGGGAGTTTCCAGTCTTTAGTCGTTCTCATCGTTCTTCGGTGGTAGGATAAACAGAGGACTAGCTGCTGTCACTTCTACTTTATCTGTCTTAGTAAATCCACTACGGTCTAGTACATCCTTGGCTGCTATCATCTTCTCTTTGTTACCTAAGTCTGTAGGACTGTGCATTACTTCATACATAGAGTAAGCAGCCTTAGTGGCTGAAGAAGAAATAAATTGTTTAGTCAAGTCAGCTATTTGTTCTTTAAGAGCAGCAGTAATAGAGGAGGTAGCAACATTGTCACTATACCCTGCAAGCTTCTTAGCCTGAAGAGGATTACCTCGTGCTTCCTCAAAGAGTACGTCTAAAAACTTCTGTTGTTTTTCTGTCAGTGCCATTAGTTTAACTCAAAATGAGGACCATCAATAAATGGTCTTCTGCCCTGATTACGTCTTACGTCTATGTAGTGGTTCATTGCATCCTCCATTGGTCTCTCCCACTCAGCTATATTATCTATATTCCATGCTGCTCCCCAACGAATTTTTGCACCAGTAATCTTAGCTGCTGCTTTCATTGCGTCTGCAATGTCATCATACACCGTTAATTCCCACGATGGATTTTTACCGTCATAAGCCATAAGGTCTACTGCATGTCCTGTCTCATCATCTTGCAGAAGGTGTTTGGAGTTCATTGTTTGTGACCGTTTTGCTTCATACAAACGCTTTTGCTCATCGAAGGTACGAACTCCATAAATTACTCCGAAGTCTACTTTCGTCAGTTTAATCGCTTCTTTAACTGTGTCTTGAAGTAATTCATTTACTCCTGCTAATTTTTTAAAACTCTTCTGTGATAGGTTAAACCCCATTTATGCTCTCCAATCTATAGATTTATGGTACTGAACTGCACTCAACATATCAAACATTTGATTTTTATATAATGTCTGCATTAACAACATGTACAACAAGGCTCTCATTGCATCTTGAAATCTTTGCTGTAAATCAAGTTGATACTTTTGTGTGACAACTCTGTGGCTATTATAACTCTTATCAGGGGTTATTGTCAAGTTGTTTATTGTCGTATTGGTCGTATTATACGAATTAGTATTATTATACGAGTGCGTTGCTGTTATTGTTGTCATAATATTATATATGCTACTAGGCAACCAAACACGAACATAAAACAGTGGGTTATTAAAGCTTGTCTATTCATTTAGCTTTACTCTGGCTAATTTTTTTCTTCCGAGCTTCCATATATATACGATGTGATTCATTTAATGATTTGTAGCCTTTTTCTATATTTCTTCTTCTATTTTCTTCTTGTATAGGCTTAACTAAAAGGTCTTTAACAAGACTTACCGTTTCAAACCCCATACCATTCTTGTGCTTTGTGTGTCCCTTTTTAGGTGTTAGGCTCATTTCTTCTTTCCTTTATTAAAAAACTTACCTGCTGAACGTGTGGCAAAGCTTGCACTTACGATAGCTCCTAACGCAATCTGATACCACTGTGGCATTCCTGCCAGTGCTTCAAATCCATCTGCTACTACACCCCTACCCCAAGACCCCATAAAGCTCAGTACCAGAGGAATACTAAAAAGTAAAGTTAGCCATTCGTCCTTCCACGAGCTTTGGGATGCCCTCATAGCAGCTAAGTCCCAATCAATCTCACCTGTGGCTTCTTTCATACGAATGGTTGCTTCAGCCTTTTGAACTGCAACCTTACCATCAAGGTAAGAGGATGCCAAATTAGATATCGAACTAAATATTGTTCCTATCATTTCTTATCCTTTTCTTTAGTATTGTACTTCCTATCCATCTGTTTTTTGTAGCAGGGTTCACAAATACCCTTCATTTCTTTCCATTCTTTTTTGATAGTAAGTACGTTATATATTGGAACTGGTTTATCACATATAGGACAAGGGTATGTCTTATACGCAGTCACACTCGTCATGGCACTTTTTGTTTAACAATGCACACCATAATCTTTTAAAATATTTTCTAATTCTAGTAATCATCTGCTCTCCCTACTTTCAGTTTTAGAAGAAACCTGAACACTTGCTCGGTTTCCGTTAACATAAAGACCAAACCATGCTGCTCCTGCTCCTACGACAACAGAAACAAATCCTGCCTGTGCATTGTTAGGTTCTGATAAATTCATAAACCAGTTACAAGTCTGGTAAAATACTACCATATAAGATAGTATCAATGCCCTTGGCACTAGTCTCCATGAATCTAACTTCTCAGCCGTTATCATCTTTCTTCTTCTTCTTCTCTTCTTCTATAACTTTTTCTATCCAATCGCCATTGTCTCCAGTTTTTTCACAGAATACGCAGTGTGTACTCCTGTGTTGATGCCCACATACTTCGCAGGTTACTAACTTTGCTCCTGCAATGCTGTAAGGACCATGCCTATATTCTGGCATCCAAGTTACTTATGTCTTGTTCTTCCACGAATTTAAGAACATTCTCTTCAGGAACGCATAAAACTTTTTGAATAGGTCTTCCACCATATTGATTTGCCAATGCCTTTATAATAGGAATAGGGTTATCTCGTACAAATTCTCTACACTCCACTGAACTGTGGAAGTGACCGTGTTCTTTCGGTTTTTCAAATATGTACACATCCTGCGTCCCATCTGAGTGGACTCCTAACATCACGGCTACTATAAACCAAGTCTCAATCATTCAAAGTACCCCACGTTATGTAACCTTTCGATAACTTCTGGTTTTTTTAGCGATGCCTTTAGGTTGTTTAACAAATTGCTTTCCTGCCTTTGAGCCTTTTCTTTTAGCTTTAGTTGTTGCAGCGTACTCTTGGGGAGAGAGTGCTTTAATAGCAGCTGATGGGAGGTAGCGTTCTCCAGTTTTACCACTGGGTTTACCACTTTTGGTTCTCCATTTTTGTTTTCCCCAAGATTTAAGACTACGTTGGCTTTTTGCAAGTGCCATTACTTCTTCTTCTTTTTCATCATGCCGCCTTTAGCATAACCCTTCTTCTTCATTCCACCCTTAGCGTAGCCTTTTTTCTTCATCATGCCACCCTTAGCCATCTTGCCTTTACCGTCCATAGCAAACTTAGGCATCATCTTCCCTGTCTTAGGGTTTTTAGCCATAGGCATTCCACCTTTAGCCATTCCTTTTTTCTTTTTTACTGGTTTTTTTTTCATTACCATTGTGCTTCTCCTGTTTAGCATATAAGTTATCGAATACTCTCTGGGTATCCCATACGTATTCTGTCTCTTGTTTTGAATGGAACACCCTTTGGCTAGGCATAAAGTCTGGTGGTCCTTCCCCTGTCTCAAACCATGCAGGGTGTGTTACTCGTACTCTGTTGTTTGGTAACGCTACTATGTTACCAGTATACTCTCCTGCTTCCATCAACTCTAGCACATGACTCTGTTTGTGTTGTGCCGGGTCATCAGCTATTTCACTGTCTGTATAGTCTACAGTAAAGTAGTACTTAGCAGGGTAGAACTCTCCTTCTATCTTGGCTATCCAAGGAGCAGGAGTTGCTCTATTCAAAACGTAGACTGAGTGGTCATGCGACATACAATCCCAAGGCTGTGCTACGTATGGTGGTAACTCTTGCGGCCATTGCTCGTAGGGTGTGTCACCAACCAATCCTGTAATGGGCATTCTCGCCCACATTGCTCCACCGTGTACATTCGGTTCATCTGTATTATCTGACTCACAGCCAGTAAAGATAACCTGAAAACTCAGACTTCGGTTTGGCATACTCGTTACGGCTATTACCATTGCGTGTAAGAATTCACCATGATACTGTTGAAAATTACACGTATACTCTCTTCTCACCCATGCTTTAAAGTAGGGTATGTTGCTCTGTAAATATGGCACTAGGAGGTGTAACCCCCACCCTTCGCCTTGTACTGTTTAGCAACCATCTGTGCCTTACGTGCAGACCACTGACCGGGCTTACCACCCTTGCTTCCTGCCTTTACCCTTGCCACTAGGTTCTTTCTCATTTTTGGTTTTGTGTAATTTTTAGCTGCGTTTACTACCATCCAGACTTCCTCATCTTATCTAAATTGTATACTCTATTGTATATATCACCCCTAGTTAGACCTATATCCCAAAGTTCCCTGTCAGTAAATTTATTTAAATCTTTACAAGCCTGACGTTTCTTTTGGTTTTCTCTTGCCTGTCTTACTAGTCTACTTACAAATCTAATCATAGCATATCTCCTTGTTTAATGCAAGTTAATTATACCATAATTAAAAAAGATTACCACCCTATTTTTTGCATAACTACTATGCAGCTGTTGTCTTCGGTATTTCCACAATAGATGTAATAACGTGTAGCCTATTTGCTGTACCTGCCGTTACCTTAATAATGTCACTAGAGGTTAGTATCAGGTCTCTGGTGAATAGCTCCACAGTCCCTTTAGCACCAACAGCCTTATCCTTGTACACACTAAATACATCGCTGCCGTTTGTTATCGTAACTGTTATTGTATCAGCATTGTTGCTGTCTTCTGATACTATCATAGACTGTACTACGGATACGGTGAGAGCAGGACAGGTGTAGACCGTAGTAGCGTTGGTAGTCGTTAAGTCCGTCTTTACATTCTTCAGCCGTGAGGTGCTGAGGACATTTGCCACTATCTACCTCTTCTCGCCATTCCACCACCGTAGAACATTCCTGACTTACGGTAGTCCGTCATGCCGCCCTTGTTCATGGTTAGTCCAGTAGAGGGGTTAATTTTTCTGCTCAAGCCATTCTGCATAGCAGAAGAAGTGAGACCACCTACGTTCATCTTTTTCTTCTTCTTTATTAACCCACCTTTGTTTTTATGTCTTTGTTGAAACATTTCAGAGTTCATAATAGCTTTCAAAGGGTTTTCATCAAAATTCCTTAACCCCTCAGCATCAATTTCTTTCCACTCTGCTCTTTGTTTAGGAGTAAGTTTAAGCATAGATTCAGGAACTGTTTTTAAGTTACCTTTAGGGTCATAGGTATCATATCCTTGAAAATGGTCTAGAAGTCTTACAGCCATTCTTTCAAACCAAGGAAGGTCTTGAAATTTTATTTCTCCAGATAATACTTTACTCTTAGATTTTTTATCTTTAGGTCCTGCCATAGTTTTCTCCTACCATTTGACTTTATGTGACCAGTATCGTGCCGACATAATGTCAGGCTTCGAGTCCTGTGCGTTGTGTCGTGCGTAATACGACTTCTTTCGTGCTTTATCTTTAGCACTCTTAGGGTTCTTTCCTGCACCACTCACCCCTTGTTGACCAAATCGTATTAGCTTTAACTCATGTCCCTTCTGTGCAAGAACCATGTGGGACTTAGTTTTGTGGTCTGGTGTTCTCTTAGGCTTATTCACTCCCTTTAGGTTGTGTTTCTTTAGGAGTGCTGCCCTTCTATTCTCATGTGCCATAGTTTTTTCTCTTTAAGTGCGGCTTATAGACATCCTTTGCTTCAAGCATTCCCTCCAGATACATTGCCCTCTCTACGTGGTCTAGTGTGTATCGCACCCCGGTGTCCTGACGTATCTTCTCTCGGACATAGAAGACATCAGAACGAGGTATGTGGCATCTTCTTAGTCTTGATTCGTCACCGTCAGCTAAAGCATTATAAAATTCTAGCAAGACATTATCGCTAATATACGTTTGTGTCTTTGGCATGGCACTAGTTATACTTTCTTCGAGTTCTTTGTCAAGAACAAACGACAGAAAATACCTCTCCTCCTCTAATTTAATTTTTCTGTTACTAGTATACTTAAAGTATACTTAAAGTATACTTAAAGTAACATTAATAATTAACTAAAGGAGTAGGAGACTAAGGTTAACTTTAAGTTACTTTAAGTATATTATAATGTATACATAATGTATGTCAATAGAAAACTTCATTTCGTAGGGAAATATATTCAGAATGTGACATAAATGCTTAACATTATCCATCAGGCTACTGATTCGTTAATAGTAACACAGAGCTTAGGCATTGTCAATACAAAATGTTTAAGATTTAGGCAATACTTTCGTTGCAACCCCGGTCTCCATCTCCTCCAGAGTAGAGAATTAACAGAACTTTGCGTATAAACTGTGCAAATGCCTAATATTTAGGCAGAATTGCAGCTGCTGCTAAAAATGCTGCCGCTGTATACAGTACTTAACAGCCTAAAATACCCCTCTCTGGCAAAGAGCATACATACTATCCACGTGCCGCAGGGTGGAGCATGCATGTAGTTGTATTTTTATCACGCGTGTTGCACGATTGCGAGACATTTTTACAACTATTATGCTCAAACCCCTTATTTTATTGACGATTTAACATAATAATACATTATCGAAAATTAATTTGCATGTATTTTTCTATAAAAATAAGGGGTTTTGTGAGTTTTTGGAAAAAAGATGTATATTTTTTTATTTTTTGTGTTGACTCTAAATCGAGAATATGCAGAATGAGAGTTGTTGCTACGGCAAGACTTCAAATTTTAGAACATCGTTGATTCGAATGATTCATAAAATTTACTCTTGAGATACGGCAAGCCTAAATGACTAAAATTTTTTACTTGACGATTTAACGATTTTCTGATTTATTGATTTTACGATTTAATTTTTATAGGAGTTTATATGGTGTAGTTTTATGAGTTTTACATAGACCGAATTTTAGTAATTCGCAGAGTGCGTGGGAAGTCACCAACATTATGTTGGCTGTAGGGATACGTAAGAGCATGACAAATAAAATGCCACTTGCTAAGGTCGGTTTGAGATTGAGAGGGCTAATCTTATTTCTCTTTAGATGGTGGGAGCAGTACGGCTGAGATGCAATGCACCACGGCAATAAAAATACCTTGCAAAATGTAGGGTTGTCTAAGACGAGCCAACTCGTTTATGTGAAAGCATAGGACAACCCTTATTTTGCCAGTAGTTTATACCATAGGTAGTACCTCATTTTATAGCGAGGTATTACTATGAAGACAACTAAAGCAAAAATTTATACTAACTTAATCTTAACCATAAATGACAAAAAGAAAGTTGTTTATTCGTTCATATCAAATAATGATGGGACGCGAGGGTTTAGATTTAATATATTAGGATTAAAAGGTTTCCTTCGATTAAGAAGGAATTTTAAATCAATTATAAGAGTAAACAAAACTAATGAATCTTTTAAACAGTTTCATTTTTTCCCTTTAACTATTGCTTTTCAAAAGAGAAGTAATCCTATAAAATTATCTAGGACTTTTGCAAAAGTAAGATAATTATTGACAACAATCTTTAGAGGTGCTACCTATCGTATAAACTAGAGGAGTATTACGATATGGATAAAGAAATTGAAAGATTAAACCATGAAGTTAGAATTGTTAGGAAATATCTAGATAGAGCCTATAAAGATATTAAAAGATTAAAAGCTACTAATGATGAACAGTATAATCGTTTACAATACATGCGTGAAAAATATGAAAAGGTTAAAAGAGAATTAGACCAAGCAGAATAATGATTATAGGGCATTCTTTCGAGTGTCCTATGACCATTATTAGGAATGGGAAACTGGAAAAAAGGAGTAATGGTATGAGTAAATATAGTAGGTGTACTTATCAGGCTGTAGCTAAGATTATAGCTGACGAGTTTTGTTGGGCTAGAGATAGCTATGGGGTACAACAGAGATGGGTCTTTGATGCTTTCAATGACCTATTTAAAAAGGATAACGATAGGTATAAATCCGATATGTTTAGGAAAGCATGTGACTTACAAGTTGACTATGAAGATTATAAAGAGGATAGTTATCTATTAACATGGAGAGATAAGTTGTGGAAAGAAACTTTAGATGAAAATCCACAAGTTAGAGAGGAGTATAAACAAAAGCAGATAGAGATGGGTATACTCCATGAACAATTAAATCCTATAGAAGATGGAGATTATTAATGGCGAAAGAATATAATGGGCATAGAAGTTGGAATGCGTGGAATGTCGCATTGTGGCTAAGTAATGATTATGATGTGTATAAATCTACAGTTAACGCAGTACAGACTGTAGGGTTAAAGAAAGCTACAGATATAATGGTAAGAGCCTATAGAGGATTAAAAACTCCTGATGGAGCAGACTACAATAAGCTATCTATAAAACTAGCAATAGAGGGAATGGAGATAGAAGAAAATGATTGAGAATATAAAAGGAGTATACTATCTCTCCAAAGCATACGAGAAAAAGCATGGGGAGATATGGTATAAGGTAGCTAATAAAAGTTGTGGTGCTATAGCTAAGAAAACACAGATGCATAGTGCAATAGTTGTGGGAGTATTATCTGCACTCTCTCCTAATAATAAATGGGAGAGAAACATAATAGATACTGAGAATATATGTATGGCATACAAGTCTGATATACCATTAGATGAAGTAAAAGTGTGTACATACAATGCCAATAAACAAAAGGCGATAAAGATATTGGGCATACTCGACAAGGGTAGTATGGATTTAGAGAATGATATTAGAGAAATACTGAATGGCAATAAAGTAAAAGCATTCTTTAATTGTATACACAACTATGAGACCAACAAGACTACAGTCTGTATTGATGGACACGCAAAGGCTATCTATATAGGAGAGAAGTTTGCTCTGAGTAGTAACAGTAGTAATGTGACTAACAAACAGTATAGGATTATCTCTCAAGCATATATAGATGCCACAAAAGAGATAAACGAATCGGAGGGAACGAGCTACCTACCCTACCAGATTCAGGCGATAACATGGGTAGCATGGCGAAGAATACATAACATTAAATGAGGAGTAGATATGTATAAAATTAGAGAAGTGCGAATAAGTGAGGACGTGGTAGAGTACCAAGTAACTAATGGTGAAACGTCCTATTCCTATTTTTATTCAAGGGAAGAAGCACAGGAATGTGTAGACAATTTGAATAATAAGAGTATAATTACACCTGAACAATTAAGGGAGTTAGGACTATGAGTTATGATGTAGTAGGCAGTATGTTTGATGGGTTGTCAGGCACTATGATTGCCTTGCATGAGAAGTTAGGGATTACACCGAAAGAATACCATGCCTTTGAGGTAGACCCATACTCTAGTGCCGTTAGTCGGTACAACTACCCTAACATTATCAGACATGGTGATGCTAGGAATTGGGAAGTACTAAAGGGAAAGAAGATTGACCTATTCGTGGCAGGTTTTCCATGTCAGAGCTACAGTGTTGCAGGATTACGACAGTTCCAAGATGACCCACGAGATATGTCTAAGGTTCTACTAGATGCCTTGCGAGGTCTCGCCATTGACAAAGTATTGATAGAGAATGTTGCGTCAATGCCTAGTGAGTGGCGAGATTACTTTACCAAGATATTCAAGGAGATATTCCCTGATATAGAGTGCTATGAATTGAATAGCTCTAATGATTCAGCACAACAACGCAAGAGATTATATTGGACAAACATCAAGTTCACTAGGTCAAAAGATAAGGGTATTGTTCTCCAAGATATACTAGAAGATGGTGGTATGGTGGACAGAGACAAGTCCTATTGTCTAGATGCTAATTATTTCAAGGGTGGTAGTATGAAGATGTACTACGAGAAGTCTAGAAGACAGATAGTATTCTCCACCAATAGACTTGATAAGTGTAAACAAGTAGGAGAAGCAGACATAAAAGGTTATGACATAATTAAACGTGTGTACGATAGGCAAGGCAAGAGTCCTGCTTTGACTACCATGCAGGGTGGTTGGAGAATGCCTAAAGTCCACACACTAGGGACTATGGACTCAGACCAACTAGGTTGGAGAGCATTGACACCACTAGAATGTGAGAGGTTACAAACTATTCCAGATAAGTACACAGAGTATGGAGATTTTTATGTGTATGAGGAAATAAAGATGCCTTACGAAACTGTTACACACAGAGTTCGTAAAACTAAAAAGGTTAGTAACTCACAAAGATACAAGATGCTTGGCAACGGATTCTGTGTAGACACAGTTGCTGACATTTTGAAGGGGAAGTAAATGACTAAGCAAACCATATACTTCCTTGCAATTGTAACAGTTTGCTATATAATAGACTTAACATTTAACTATATATTTTAGAGGAGAAGATATGTTAGACAGACCAGAAATAAAAAATATGAGAAAAGAATTAGAACAATTACTAAACAAGTATAGCTCTGAGATTACAAAGTATGATTTAGAGTTACTGCGAGGTGGTTCATTTACAGATACAGAAATGACATTTAAGTTAGTAATGCGTATGAAAGGTGGTGAGAGCCAATTACAAGCTGACCTAAGACGTTTCTCAGTTTTTGACAAGATAGACACATCTAAGATAGGAGAGATAAGAGGAGAGAAGCACTCCCTGATTGGCTACAGAAGAACAGCCAAGACAAGACCCTATATCGTGCAGAACTTAAACAACGATAAGGAGTACATATTCACAACGGCACAGGCTCAACAATATTTTGGAGATGAAGTATGAAAGCAATACTAATAAATCCAGAGAAGAAGGAAGTCACCGAAGTGGAATACTCTGGTGACTACCAAGACATATACAAACTGATTGACTGTAAGACGTTTGATGTAGTTAGAACATCTGTGAGTAATGATGGTATCTATGTTGATGATGAAGGATTGTTTGCAAAGGAACAAGCATACTGGAAGTTTGATTACTGTAATGACCAACCACACATCAAGCTAGTCAACAAGGGACTAGTGCTAGGGTGTAATGATGAGGGAGACAGTATAGCTCCTGAATCCACAGTAGACTATATCAAAAGTAGAATAATTTGGAGGTGGTGATATGACATTGTTTGCAAGTAAGACAAGACATAAAGACCACTACAGACGTAATAAATTTGATGATGGTAAATGTAAATCATGTCATAGGTGGAATCATTCTTATACAGAGGGGTGGAATAACTTTGGGAATGATATATACCTAGAAAAAAATGAGTGGTTTAGTATTTATAATGCTGAGTATACCTCTACTCCACCAGAACTATCATTAAAGAATGAATGTTTTACAGTTAGTATAAATGGTCAGACGTTTCATAAGTTAGTTATGACTATACTAAATGATGAAGCTACATCAGTCGCTATAGGTGTACGATACCACCACCTTCTAGGTTTACCATATGATGATGTATATAAGACTAAGAAAAAAATTAGAGAAAATCATCAAGAACTTATGAAGCAGGAACGTGAACATAAACAGAGAGTTAGAAAGTATGAGAGACAACTAAAGAAGGAGAAAGAGAATGAGACTATATGCAGTAATGTTTGAACCCTTTGAGACAGAGGGGTTGGAGTATGTGAAAGAGGGTTGTGGTTCTATGTGGACAGATAAGAGTCCAATCAAAACCTTTGACACTAAAGAACAGGCAGAGGAAGAACTAAAGAAGTGGAACACAGGAGTAGTCGTAGAGTATGGCTATGATGAACCAGATTTTAAAATGGAGTGAGACATGAATAAGAATAATGAAATCATTAATAGACTTAAAAATATGTGCCGTGAAAGGACTAGAATAATAAATCGTATATATCATGGTGGCTTTTCATCAAGAGAACAATCTAATCTTGATGGTCAACTATACATTATGAAAGAGATAATGCAGATGACAGATAGAAGGAGAAAGATATGACTAATACATATTATCAACAAATAGTTGTAAAAATAGGAGTTGAAGAAGGTGCTGATATACAAGATGTAATTAGCGAATGTGATATCAGTTTAAATCACGACAAGATAACAGAAACAGAAGTAATTGAGGTTCGAGATGAATAAAACAATTAGTATAGACAACAAGGACAGACTAGAGCTACTCAAATATGTTAACATACTGAGGGAGTTTAACTGTAATACATCAGAGAAGATACCTATCTACTATGAACACGTTTGTGAGTTAGAGTCTCTCATGTATCGGCTATCAAATATATTAGAGTTTGAACAACCAAAGGGTTTAGAGGGTGGTTGGTACGCAGACTATCAACTAAAAGAAAATTTACCAGAGGAGAAGTGTAATGACAAGACCCACTAAAGAAGACAGAAAGAAGTATGACATTGACTTTGCAGGAGACTTGAACTTTGGTTTAGGTATGGAAGATGAAGTCATTGATATGTTTAAAGGTAAGAAGATAGAGGTGAAGTCAGAGAAGGGTATGTGGCAGCGCACTGGAAATATAGCCGTAGAGTATGAGTCATGGGGTAAACCATCAGGTATCAATGCCACCGAATCAGACTTCTGGTTTCACAATCTGTGTATCAATGGTGACATTTATGCAACACTTGTATTTAAAACTGAGACACTCAGGAAAATAGTTGACTCACTTGATTTCGTTAAGACGGTGAGTGGTGGAGACCACAATGCTTCCAAGATGTACCTTGTAAACATTAAGAAATTGTTTTCGAGTGATGTCATCAAGGCTTACAAGGGTGTTGCAGAAGTATCACAGGAAAATAAATGTGAAGAAGAGGGGTTGACGTAATATATTACTACTGTATAATATTACTTTATGTAATACTTAAAGTTAACCTTAACTCCTTCTACTTTAAGTTAATTATTTAAGAGGTGAAGATGAAGAGTGAATTAGATAAAGACTACTGTAAACACTGTGGCAACTTAGTTGATGATGATGGTGTTTGTTTTGAATGTCAGATGGAGAGTGAACAGATGGAAGACATGGTGAACAGTCCCTCACACTACACTAAGGGTGGTATCGAATGTATAGATGCAATGAAATCAATGATGTATGGTGCTATTGTGTCTGTTTTTATATCGTATTGTTGGGGTGCAGCATTTAAATATCTTTGGAGATGGCACTACAAAGGTAAGCCTATCCAAGACCTAGAGAAAGCTAGGTGGTACATAAACAAGATGATTGAAAAACTAAAGGAAGAAGATGAAGTACACAATAAAAGCAAAACTTAAAGACGGTTCTACTGTCTATCGTTTCCTTCCACCGAAGGACGCAAGACTTTCTGGTGTCGTTAAGAACAAAACATTCAAAGATGGTAGGGCAGCACGTTACGAGATACCCAAGCTCGTTAAGATTGTCGAAGACTTTAGAAGGGGTAAGATACTGGCAGGTAATATTGATATCAACAGTAACCTGAGACAGATACTTGCCTACTACTACAACACAGGACAGTTTAACTCGTTGTCTTTGCACACACAGAAGACGTACACCTACGGCTTCAACAAAATATGTAGTACAAAGATGTTTGGCAGGGAGTTAGGGGACATAACCTTAAAATACCTCACCCCTACTCACTGCACAGAGCTATACGAGACTTGGGTACGCAATGGGAGTGTGGACAATGCCAACCAACTGTCCAGAATGTTCTCAGTGATACTAAACTACTGCATATCGTTGGGTATGATAGACGTTAACCCAATGTCCAGAGTTAAGAAGAGGTCACACGAACCTCGTTCTGTCGTATGGACACGAGAACAGGTGGAGTTATTCATTGAGACTGCCTTCTCTCAATTCAAGTATAGGAACATTGGCTTACTTGCACTCATGTGTTACGAGTGGGGACAGAGACCAGTAGATATTCGCTTACTTAATTGGGAGTCGGTTAACTTTGACAGTGGTATGGTGACTATCAAGCAGACTAAACGTGGTGCAACTGTCCAACTCCCTCTTGATACCAAGATAGAGGAACTGTTGTTAAAGCAGAAAGAGGATTGGGGATTCCAAGAATATGTAATACCTCATCAGAGACCCTCAGACGGTGCATACAGTCCCATTGAGCATTCTCAGGTATCAACCCTTGCGAATGAGGTAAAGGCTCTGTGTGAGCTTCCTAGTGAGTTACAGATTGGAGACCTGAGGAAGACAGCCATCACTGAATTAATACGCAGCGGTGTTGACCAACTAGCAATCATGTCTGTGACAGGACATAGGAATGTGCAGAGCCTTAACCCTTACAACAAACATAACTTTAACACAGCAAAATCTGCACTAGAAATGAGGAGAAAGTAGTATGAATGAAGGACAGAGTACACTACTAATGATAGCTATGATAATAGGTGGCACACTTATTCTCAATGCTTGTATGATTCAGGTGATGTAATGAATGTAAATGATAACACTATATACTTTATAATGATTATGATTATGGTGATACTAATAGTTGATTGGGTGAACCAATGGCTATAGTTGAGACAGCACTAATGTGTATGGCTTTGAACATATACCATGAAGCAAAGTTTCAATCTATGCTTGGACAGATTGCTGTAGGACAGGTGGTAGCTAACAGAGTAGGAGATGACAGGTTTCCCAACACAGTATGTGGAGTTGTGAAACAGGCAGTCACTTTGAAAGGGACAAACAAACCTGTCTTACACAAGTGCCAGTTTAGTTGGTACTGTGATGGTAAAAAAGACACACCTAGTTTAGAAAGTGATGAGTGGCACAATGCAAAACGCTATGCAAAGATGGTGTTGTATGGTACAATAACTTTAGATTTTACAGAGGGAGCTACACACTATCATGCTACCTATGTGAGACCTGCATGGGCGAAGACAAAGACAAGGACAACGAGAATAGACAGACATATATTTTATAGATGGGAAAAATAATGTTGACACGTATGCAGCGTAATGATATAAAAAAGTTCTTCAACTTTTATAGGAGTTCAAAATGACTAAACAATACATACATTACAACGCAGGTCCTTTTGGGATTGTGTCAGAGATTGACAACTTTTATGTACCTCAAATTAAACCTAAGGTTTTAAATATAACTGACGCTGATTTGTTTAGAAAGGAAGCTCGTTCTCTTCGTAGAGAAATTGTGGAAACTTTTAGAAATCAACCTTGGTTTGGTGTGAATACCTGTCTTTTTGATTTAGAAGCTATTGAATGTCTAATTGATGGGACATTTGCAGCAACCACTGCTAAAGAGTTAGTTACTAATAATCCTCTAAGTTCTTCTTTAGAGGATGTAAATGTGCAAATAGTTATGAATAAATTTTCTAAAAAGATTGATAATATCTTACAGAGTTGGTCAACGTGAAAATAATAGAGGAGAAGTAGATGGTAGATAATCCACACCAAGCCTGTCCCTTTGAGGACTGTGGTTCTTCAGACGCATTCAACTGGAATGATGACGGCTATGGTTTCTGTCACAGTTGTGGTGAGTCTTATCCGAACAAGCACAAACTACCTGTGTTTGATTGGGCAAAGCAAAGTTATCCATTAAAGAGGAGAGAGAATGTTATGATGAAAGAAGTTAAGGGTGTCACCTATGATGACATTAGAGGGATAGACCCTGAGGTTTGTAAGCTGTACGGTATACAGATACAGACAGATGCAGACGGTAATCCTGTACGGTATGCCTACAAGTACCCACACACTGTCAAGTACAGAGCCTTTGATGATAAGTCTAAGACTTGGATAAAGGACAAGGGTGTGGGCATGAATCATTTGTTTGGTCCTGAGTTTAATTCTAACTCCTCTAATAAACTCTATGTGACCGAAGGGGAGTTTGATGCGGCAAGTCTCTACCAGATACTAGGTCAGAAGTTCTTTGTCAAATCACTCCCCTCTGCTTCTATTGGTGAGAAGTTTATCAAGCAGAACTACAAGTACCTCGACTCCTTCAAGGAGATTATATACGCAGGTGAGTTAGATGATGCAGGACGTAGGAGTGCAGAGAGGTTATACGAATCTTTCCCTACTAAGTTATACTATGTACCTATGTCCAAGTACAAAGATGCTAATGAGTTTCTCATGGCAGGTGACGGAGAAGAGTTGAAGTGGACTGCTCTCAAGCCACAGAGGTATTCACCTGACAACTTCTTCTGTTCAGATGAGGAAGTAGCTCAGGCAATACGAACAGAGAATCCCTACTCCTATACCCCAACAGGACACGCAGGTCTTGATGATAAGATTAGAGGTATAGTCAAGGGTGGCTTGACGTTCCTTAAAGCACCAAGGGGTACAGGTAAGACTGAGGTGATACGATACTTTGAGACAGGGTTACTAAGAAATCCTGACACACGTATTGCTCTACTCCACATGGAAGAGATGCGTAGCACAACCTATCGTGCTATGGCTACCTACCACCTTGGTGTGAACGTCAGGACAAAGGATGATGCACAAGAGAACAACGTGTCAGAAGATGATGTAGTTAAGGCTGCACTTGAAGCAACACAGGGAGAACGCACTATAGTATTCGAGATGCGTTCACATGATGACCCTCTTAAACTACTGGAGTACACACGACTTGCTTCCACCGTCTACGGTGCAGAGTATATCTTTGTTGACCACGTACAGAGACTAGCCTACCTAAGTCAGACAGGAGTTGATGGTGCTACCTCTGTGCTTACATCTCTTGGTGCAAGGATGGCACAGCTTTCAAAAGAGTTGAACATAGGTGTTGTATTTATATCACAGGTTAATGATGATGGACGTACTAAGTATGCGTCCTCTCTGGAAGAAGAAGCTATCATCTGTATCAAGATAGAGAGGGACGTAGAGAACGAAGATGTCACAGTTCAGAACACTACTGACTTTATTGTTGATAAGAATAGACCTTTTGCTAGACTTGGCAAAGCAGGGAGTGTATACTATGACCCTGAGACAACACTCCTCACAGAGGATACAAGAGAGAAGGAGAGCAATGCAGCATGATAATATTTGATGTGGAATCAAATGGACTTCTTGATGATGCAACAAAGATACACTGTTTGTCTTTCGTAGATACACAGGCTGACATACCATACAGTGATTCTGTTGTGACACTGTATGACTATGACGATATGCGAGACTTGTTAAACAGAGAGACCCACTTACTAGGTCATAACATAATACGGTACGACATACCGTTGCTAGAGAAGATACTTGATATTAAAATAGATGCGAGACTATACGATACCCTGCCTATGTCTTGGGTATTAAACCCTACACGAAGCAAGCATGGACTAGACAGTTTCTTCCCTGACTTTGGGATAGAGAAACCGAAGATAGATGATTGGGAAAACCTTTCAAGAGATGATTACTCTCACCGTTGTGAGACAGATGTACAGATTACATATGCACTGTGGAATAATCTACTGGATAGATTCATGGTGCTGTACAAAGACAAGAAAGAATTAGATAAGTTTTTCATGTACCTTGAGTTTAAGATGGACTGTGCTAAACAGGCTGAACAGTCAGGTTGGAGGGTAGACGTTGACCTTGCAAAGAAATGTGTGGCTGAACTTACAGAGCTACAAGACAAGAAAGTTACTGAACTTACTGAGGTTATGCCAATGCGTAAACTGTACAGAGTACAGAGTAAACCTAAAGTTTGTTACAAGAAGGACGGTACACTGTCCTCTCATGGAACTAGGTGGTTTGACTTACTACAGGAGCATGGACTTCCAGACACCTATGACGGTGAGGTTACTGTAGTAAGGGGTGTTGAAGATGCTAACCCTAACTCCACTGACCAAGTAAAGGATTGGCTGTACTCTCTAGGTTGGAAGCCTTGCACACATAAGTTCAACAAGAACAAGGAGACAGGCGAAGAGAAGAAGGTAGAGCAGGTGAGAGTTAATGGTGAACTTACAGAGTCAGTTAAGTTACTGTCCAAGGAACATCCTGCTGTAGAAGTATTAGATGGACTTACTGTACTACAACACCGACTAGGAATACTCAATGGTTTTGTTGAGTGTGAACGTAGTGGGTACTTACGAGCAGAGATAGATGGACTTACGAATACCCTACGTTTCAAGCATAGGAAACCTCTCGTCAATCTCCCCTCTGTAGAGAAACCTTGGGGTAAGGAGATACGTAGTTGTCTTACAGCACCTGAAGGTTCTCTCCTCTGTGGAGCAGACATGACTTCATTAGAGGACACGACAAAGAGACACTACATGAAACCCTATGACCCTAAGTATGTAGAAGAGATGTCACGTAAAGGCTTTGACCCACACCTTGACCTTGCAAAACATGCTAAGGTTATTACACAGAGGGACATTGAGAAACACCACAGTGGTGAGGTTGACTTGAAGTCATTGAGAAAAAACTTTAAGGTTGTGAATTACTCTGCCACCTACGGAGTAGGAGCTGCAAAACTTGCAAGAGAAACAGGCATGAAGATTAAGGAAGCTCAGAAACTATTAGATGCCTATTGGGAACGAAACTGGTCAGTCAGGAAGTTCTCCTCTGAGCAGAAGATTAGAAAGATTAAGGATGACATGTGGATACAGAACCCTGTCAGTAAGTTCTGGCACTCACTAAGGTATGAGAAGGACGCATTCTCTACCATCAATCAGAGTACAGGTTCATACTGCTTTGACAAGTGGGTAGCATACTACAGAATGAAGAGACCAAACATCGTTGGTCAGTTCCACGATGAAAGTATAAACGTAATAAAAGAAGGAGAACAGAATGAACACACTAGTGTTTTAACTTGGGCAATCAATAAGTTAAACGAGCAACTTAAACTTAATGTGGACTTAGGTATTGACGTTCAATATGGAAAAACATATGCCGATGTACATTAGGGGTTGCAATATAAATTTTATATGATATAATAGTTTAAATTAATTAGGAGAAAATAAATGGCTACACGAAAAGTTGTTTTAACAGGCATTGCTGAATGGGCAAAAGTCTTTGAAGATAATCGAGACATGAAGGGTTTCGAGGGAGCTTACGAAGAGTTTGATGGTGCTTGCACTATCGACATGATTCTTGATGATGAGAACATGGCTAAACTAACTGCTTCCAAGTCTATGAAGAAAGGTTCACCAGACAGCGAAGGTCGAGGTACTAAGGTTAGACTGATACGTAAGTTTAACACTGGTAGAGATTGGGACAGTGGTTCACCTGTTGTTGTTAAAGAGGACGGAACTAGATGGGACATGGACGTAGACGGTCTCATAGGTAACGGCTCTACAGTAATGGTTACACTGTCTGTGTATGACACAAGCCGTAAGTCAATCGTTGGTACACGGTTGGATAGGGTGAAGGTGTTGGAACATGTTACTCCACCATCGAAAGATGATGACGAGGTAGTAGACATGCCACCACCTAAGAAGTTAAAGGTGGTACAAGGTGAAGAGGAAGTTCCATTCTAAAGTTCCTAAACCAAGAAACCTTCAGGCTATGGAGTTACGTACTCCTAAGTATAGCCTGAGGGTTATCCCGGATAAAACAAAAAGTTCTTTTAGAAAAAGAAAACATAAGTTAGGAACAAAAGATGAAAAAGATTGATACCCTTGTTAGAGACATTTATAAAACTGTAGAAGGTAAAGGCAGTTGGGATAGTGTCGTTGGTTCTACCTTTGGTAATAACTTGTCTTCTGTCGCAAGTCAAAGGTTCTCCTCTCCCCAAGAGCCACGAGGGTATCTATCTCTTTCATCTGTGGGTACACCCTGTAAGAGGAAGCTCTGGTACAAGGTGAACAAACCGAAGGAAGGTGAGTCCCTGCGTCCTAGCACACTACTCAAGTTCTTCTACGGTGATATGATAGAGGAGCTACTACTATCTCTAGCAAAGGCTAGTGGTCACGAAGTAGTAGGTGAACAGTCAAAGCTAAATGTATTTGGTGTTAAGGGACACAGAGATGCAGTTATTGATGGCATGACAGTTGACGTAAAGTCTTGCAGCAGCTACGCTTATAAAAAGTTTAAGGAAGGAAAGTTAAAAGATGATGACCCCTTTGGATATATCTCTCAGCTTAGTTCGTATGTATATGCAGGAAAAGATGACCCACTTGTTACAGACAAAAATCGTGGAGCTTTTCTGGCAGTTGACAAGCAGAATGGAAATGTTTGTTTGGATGTTTACGACTTCACTAAGGAGTTAAAAACAAAAGGAAAAGAAATAAAGGAAGTTAAGAAGGTTGTCGAAGGGGATATACCTGAAGAAAAGATTGACCCAATCCCTCAGTCAAAGACTAGTAGCAACAAGAAGTTAAGTATGCAGTGTAGCTACTGTGACTTTAAGTATCTGTGTTGGGACAACCTTAGAACTTTCATCTACTCCTATGGTCCTGAATATCTGACGCACGTTGAGACAGAGCCTAAAGTTCCAGAGATATTCCATGACTAGGAACTCCAAGGCTAAGGGTAGGCTTGGTCAACAGGAAGTCAGAGACAAGTTACTTGAAACATTCCCTGACCTAGAGCCTGACGATATCAAGTCTACTATCATGGGAGACTCAGGTGAAGACATACAGCTTTCACCTGCCGCAAGAAAAATAATTCCTCTCACCATCGAAGTAAAGAGGAGAAAGAATAATTTGAAGACTGTGTATGATTATATGGAACAGGCTTCAAGTCACGCAAAAGGAGAGCCTGTTGTTTTCTACCGTTCAGACAGGAAGCCTTGGGTTATTATGGTAAACATGAAACACTACATGGATTTATTAAAGGTATGGGGTAATGAAAACAGAAAGAGTAAAGATTTGGGCAGTAATCGAAGGACCTTATGACGTAGATTTTTTATTGTCTGATGACAATTATCCCTTTGATATACCTGAGGATTGTAGGTATCTTGTGGTTTGTAAAGTTGAAAAGAAAAAGAAACTATTAGATAAAGAGTTTTGGTTTGAGAGAAAAGAAGATGCCTATAGATTTAAGTCGCATGTTGACTCCAAGATGGAAGCCACTATAATACATGCACCTAGTTTAGAAGAACCAACTGATGTAGAGTGCGAGGATGAGTAAAAAGAAATATGAAATAAATATGACGATAAAGGTTGACCCTACTGCTAACTTTTTAGAGGTAGGAGATTCACAGACAGATGCTTCATGTATCAAGCAAAGAATATGTGAAGCAATATATGACATTGATGATGTTGAGATAAAACAAATAGATATTGCGAGGAGAAAAGATGATACCAACTGACTACCAAAATTTTATAGCCGTGTCCAGATATGCTAGGTGGATAGAAGAAGAAGGACGAAGAGAAACATGGGAAGAAACTGTAAATAGATACGTTGACTTTATGTCTGAGAAAGTTAAGGGACACCTACCTATTCCTCAACTAAAGGACGCTATAACAAAGCTAGAAGTTATGCCCTCTATGAGAGCCTTGATGACTGCAGGTCCTGCCCTTGAGAGAGACAACACAGCAGGGTACAACTGTAGTTACATGCCTGTTGATGACCCTAAGTCTTTCGATGAAGCAATGTATATACTCCTCTGTGGTACAGGGGTTGGGTTCTCTGTAGAGAGACAGTATGTTAGCAAACTACCAGACATACCTGAAGTATTAGAGAAGGTTGATACTGTCATACAGGTTCAAGACAGTAAAGAAGGTTGGGCAAAAGCTCTGCGTAAGCTGATAGGACACTTGTACATGGGGGAAGTACCTACTTGGGATGTGTCTAAGATTAGACCTGCAGGAGCTAGGTTAAAGATATTCGGTGGTAGGGCATCAGGTCCTGCACCACTTGTAGACTTATTTAACTTCACTGTGAATATGTTTAGGTATAACTCAGGACGTAAGCTGTCTAGCTACGACTGTCATAATCTAATGTGTAAGGTAGGAGAAGTTGTTGTCTCTGGTGGTGTAAGACGTTCAGCCATGATTAGTCTGTCTAATCTCTCAGATGGACGTATGAGACACGCTAAGTCTGGTAAGTGGTGGGAGACAGCACCACAGATGGCTCTCTCAAACAACTCAGTCTGCTATACAGATAAGCCTGACGGTGAGACATTCCTACGTGAGTGGACATCTCTTGTGGAATCTAAGTCAGGAGAACGTGGCATCTTCAATAGAATATCAGCCAAGGTACAGGCTTCTAAGTATGGAAGACGAGACCCTGACCATGAGTTTGGTTGTAACCCCTGCAGTGAGATTATTCTTAGACCTTATCAGTTCTGTAATCTTACAGAGGTTGTTGTTAGAGAGAAGGATAAGTTTGATGACCTAAAGAGGAAGGTTATGTTGGCTACAATACTTGGCACAGCACAGGCTACTCTTACAAAGTTCCCTTACTTACGTAAGATTTGGAATAACAACACAGAAGAAGAGAGACTACTTGGTGTGAGTCTCACAGGTATCATGGACAATGAATTAACGAATGGGACTAAGCATGGACTTGAAAGAACCCTCGAATCTCTCAGAGAAATCGCAGTTGAAACAAACAGAGAGTGGTCAGCAATCTTCAAAATACCACAGAGTACAGCCATCACCTGTGTCAAACCAAGTGGAACAGTATCACAACTTGTTGACTCAAGCAGTGGCATACACCCTCGTCACAGTGCTTATTATATCCGTACTGTGCGTGGTGATAATAAAGACCCTCTCACTCAGTTTATGATTGACAGTGGAGTACCAAGCGAACCAGACTTTATGAAGCCTGATACACAGACAGTATTCAGCTTCCCAATGAAGTCTCCTACCACCTCCACTCTCAGAGATGATATGACAGCCATAGAACAGCTAGAGATGTGGCTCACGTATCAGAGGTACTGGTGTGAACACAAGCCGTCAGTGACCGTTTCTGTACGAGATGATGAGTGGATGGAAGTAGGTGCGTTTGTGTTTGAACACTTTGACGAGATGTCAGGTGTGTCATTTTTGCCACACTCAGAACATACTTATCAACAAGCACCCTATCAGGAGTGTACAGAAGCTGTATACAATGATTTTCGCAGTAAGTTCGGACATATTGATTGGAATAAGTTTAGGGATTATGAGAAGGAAGACACTACTTCAGGTAGTCAGACGTTTGCATGTTCTGGTGATAGCTGTGAGATAGTGGATATAGGTGCGTGATATGGGGACTATAATTATATACGCAACACTTTTTCTGAACGGTATGGTTCATATGGTTCAGTACAAGGGAGAAACATTCAAGACACACGAAGACTGCATCGCCTACTTAAAAGAATATAATGCACATGTCAACAAGACACTGAAGGAGCATATAGATAAAGTTGAGAAGGGTTCTACTGTGTTATTCATTGGGTGTTCCGAGATACATAAATCTGAGAAAGATGTAGGAGTTTAGTATGGCTAAGTGGGGAAACATGGAACAAGAAGCAAAAGACTTTAAGAAGAAGAAAGTCACTGCGAAGAGTCTGAAGCCTTTAACCTCTAGGAGATACCTAGCAGGTCAGGCTCTTACTGGATTACTAGCGAGGAGTAATGGGTATGTTAATATGGAGTCTGTTAGAAGAGAAGCCTACGAGTGGGCAGACTTTATGTTAGATGATGATTAACGCATTTGATTAAAGTCAAGGAATATACTGTCGTGATTATCAACCAAGAAATTTAACTGCTGTATTATCTCTACGGCATTATCTAGTTCTAGTATATCACTAACCGTTGAACCCTCTTTTACTATCTTTGAATCAACTAAAGAACCTATTGCAGTATTCAACTTATCTTTATTACCCTTCTTTAAAAGTTTTCTCATCATAGAAAAAGTCTTAGGTGTAAGACTGTCTAGTCTTTTTTCTGTTCTTTCTCTCAACTCCTTACCCATATCAGATATAACTTTTTTCTTTTCTTTTAGATTAGCTTTAAAAAAGTTTGGGTATTTCTCTAAAGTGTTTATTGCAATTTCTTCAAAGATTGGTGCAGCTAAAGCATCCATAGTGTTTTTTATTTTTGGGTCTCCTCCCCAATTTACAAACTGCCACTCTGATAAACCTGCAGAATTTAACATAAGTCTCCCTAGACTAGGTTCAGGAGAACGTCTAGCACCAAACATCATCTTACTATAGTCTGGTTGGATATCTTTACCACTTAGTATAGTAGCCTGTCTCTCCAAAGACATTGGAGACTTTGCACCAAAAGGCAACTCATCTGGAAGAAGACTATTTATATACTTTGTAGAGTTGTTTACAATTTGATTCCCCTGTTTTAAATCAGGAACTTTACCCTCAAACCTAAACAAATTAGCAACCATGTTAAGAGGTTCAGCAGGTCTTGTTGCACCCTGAAATATTCTTGATGCTGCAGTAGCTAGTAATTCTCCTAAAAATTCTATATTATTAATATCATCTCTTTCTCCTTTAAAGAAACTTAAAAAGTCTTTATTAACATATGTAAATACTCTGTCCACATCTCTTACTGCTGAAAATCCTATGGACAAGGCTAACTTCTCTAGTAACTCAGGAGGAATATTTTTTCTATTAAAGTTTTTTTGAATATATTTAGCTGCATCCCCATAACTAATACCTTCTAAATCTTTTAATACATCTCTTCCTTCTCCAGTTAAACCATGTGCAAGAATCTGTGCTGTTAAATCAAATTGATTTAGCGGCCAATCATACTGCCTGTCAGCCATAGCACCTTCTTTAGTTAAATTCTCATTAAAGGCTCTACCCTCTTGGACTTTTTTTAATGCAGAATTTCTTTGAGAGTCCTCATCTACACCACCAAACAATCTATATGTAACATATGTATAACCAACAGCCATTTTTGATATGGATTCAGTCATGTCTTGCGATTCAGGGTCTAACTGTCTACCTCTAGCTCTTTGCACAGCAAATCTTAGAAAGTTAATTCCAGTAAAATCTCCAAAGTTAGCTATTACAGTGTTATTAAAACTACCAAAAGGAACAAGAAAACCTCCGGGAGTTTTGTTTGTAAAAAACTCATACCCCCTTGCCATCCTTCTAAAAAAATTATTGCCGTGCATCTTAACTAATTGTGACCAATTAACAGAAGCTGTTTGACGAAGTGTTTGAAATGTAGCCTTTTCTAATACATTCTTTTGAAACCTAGGTGTTATGATTTCAGCACCTATATCTGTTCTATTAAAAAACTGTGATGGGGATACTCCGTATTCTGACATAATAAATTTGTTCATGTTATTTCCAAATGCCCAAAGCTTCGTGTACTCATCCTGAAGTCTAACAAGACTTATAGTTTGCGCTCCCTTAGTAACAAAGTCTATGCTTTTTATAGCAGCCCCTCCAAGACCTTTAGTCTTGTCAAGATTAAACATTGCAAGGCTGTCGTTAACTCCTCCATCCCCTGCTATATCTCTAAAAATTCTAGACTTTTCTTTATTATTTAAATCTAATATTTTATTAGCATAACCAACTTCCATGTCTGGACTTAATACAGATAAACCTCTCCTTGTTGCACCAAAAAAATTTCCGTAGGCTTGATTAGCATGGTACATAGCTCGTTCTGGATTCCTTGCTAAAACTTTATAGAATGGATACTGTGCTAAGTGTATAACACTAGAAGCATATTCAGCTGCCGTGTCTAAAAAAGTAAGAGCAGAAAAACCTTGAAGGTTTGAACCTGTTGTTGAGGGGTGGGACGTTAGTAGTCTTTTATAAATACTTAATGTATACTGACCTAACTTAGGACTCTTATCTAAATCAATTTTACCCTGACCTGCAGCAATAGAAATAGCTTCTTGAGTATTCTTAACCCTTTTCATTATTGCTTGTACAGCTAGAGAAGCTATGTTTTGATAACGACCTGCTGCCGAAGCTATATTTATATACCTTGCCGCCAAAGAATCTGCAGTATATTCTAAGTTTAATACTTTACCTGTTCTATCTTCATAACTTTTCATAATCCTTTTTACTACATTATCAGGCAGGTACTTTATTGTTTGACCAAGTATTCCTGATATCTTTTTTTCCTTTATCAGGTCTTCGTGAAAAACAAACCCTGCATCTCTTAATGCAGATATGTAACCCTTTGTAATAACTTCCCCCTTAGCATCAACAGTATCAAGAAAAAATTCTCTGAAAAATTGTTGCGTGTGGTCTAAGTCCTGTAGTGTTCTATCATCTATAGGATTTCTTGCTAGTTCAAGGTCAGCTTCTTTTTTAGCAGTTTCCCATGCTGTTAGTTTTGATGGATTACCCTTTATATTACCAAAGTGTTCGTCTATCCTCTCAATCATCTGAGGTATATTAGGTTCAACTCTTTCATCAATAATAGATTGAATATTTTTACTACCCTGCCTTAATTTTTGGTCTACATCTACGTAACCAAAAACCGTATCCTTTAAAAAGTTAGACTTTCTTAACTCTCTTGCTAAATAAGTGCTAGTACCAAACAGTGCAGGTACAAACATACTAGTTAGACCAGTTATGGCTACTCTATTTTTATCAACTTCTTTTTGGTTATCAACATTTATTAGTTGTGTTTGCTGTAGAACATCTAAACCTAAATTAAAAAATAAATCAGGTACAGCAAAACTAGCCGTAGCTAGTGCAACCTCTCTTTTACTTACAGCACTTGCAACTTTTTTTCTAGCCTGTTCTTTTGTAACTCCTTTAGATAACTGAGTTTTATAATACCCCATCATTAACTTTTTAAGACCCTCTGCCTGAGCTTTAGCAACAGGAGTATATAGTAGTTTAGCTATGCCAAAAGATAGTAGAGTTGTAGGGTCATAGACAGCAGACCTTGTGTAATCAAAGAGAGCATCCCCCATCTCACTCCAACTACCTCTTCCTGTAAAGGCATTATCCATCTTACCAAACAAAGTATAACCTGCTCCTATCTTTGCCCTCTCTTCTTCACTTGCAAAGAAACCTGCGTTAACTTCATTAGCAACAGTGATAGAGTTTGCAGAATTAAAGAGTCTCATCCAGTTTTGATATATTTCAAAGACTTCTTCATCTGGCATATCTCTATAGTTTCTAAGATTAAATATACCTCCAGAGTCTGCACCCATAGCAGCACTTACTAAACCTGCAGACTTACTTATTACAGTTGGTGAATACCTAGATTCTAAAGATGACCTAGCTATTTCCATAAATACTGGGTCTCCTAATATATCTTCTTTTGTTAGGTCTCTTGTATAATAAAGTTCAGATATATCTCCTGATGTACCTGCTTCTCCAAAGATACCTCCTGTTAAAAACTTAGGGTCTCTCTGTCTACTAGCTATATAACTAGGCAGATTTATAAGTGCTTCATTATTTTCACCGAAAGGTATTGAACCTTCAACTTGAAATAATGTATCTGAATTAGGGAGGGTTTTTGAAGGTTCAACAATAGAAGTATCTTTTATCTCAAACTTCTTGTCAGAGTTAGGAAGAAACTCTTGAACTTCTTCTTCTAGAGGTTCTGATTCTTTTTCATCAGTAAAATTAAGACCTGTATATTCACCCCTAGGTAATTGATTTGAGTCAGGAGTTACATAAAGATTCATTACAGGTAAATCATCTACCTCAAACTTTTTGTCGGAGTTAGGAAGATAGGGTTCTGCCATTTATTCTTCCCTTGGTGGGGGTACATTACCCCCTTCGTAAATCTGACCATTTATTGTTTGAGGAGTAATAAATTCTATTCTTTGTCCAACTCTAAGAACTCCTATGTCTCGCAAATATTCAGCAAAGTCCAAACTCATAACTTTAACTGGAACTCCTTGTTGATTGAATATAGCTAGGGGAGATTCCTTAGGGAAAGCCTTACCTTTAATATTAGACGTTGAAATATTTTTATATGCTTCAACAGTTCCAAATGTTTCATATAACATTTGAGGATTTTTTTCACTAAAACCATCTATAGCTTGTAGTAGCCCTCCTCTTTCAGTTAACCAAGACCGAAGTATTTTTTCTTTATCAGACAAAAAGTCTTTTTTATTAAGTTGATTAAGGTTTTTATTTATATTATTAAGTTCTGTATTATAAAGAGTTTTAACGGTAGGGTAAACAAATTTATTTATAGTCTCATAATCTTTTAATTCAGCTACAGGGTCAGGGTCAAGTACATTAGGAATATTTAAACTAGTTACTGTGTAGTCTCTAAGACTAGCAAATTTTTTCTGTGTAGCTTCAGACATTCCTTTCATAAATTTTTCATTAAGAGCCATAAAATTTTCCCAAGGTTTCTCTACGGATTCATATATATTAAATAAATCGCCTAGGTATTCCTCTGGTATAGTCCCATCTTCAGTTAACCTATCTTTATATTTTTCATGTTGTTTTACTGTATAGTTGAACAACGCTTCCATAGACCCCGGTTCTAAATTAGTATTAGCCATTATAGTTTTTAATACCCCATCAGCAATATAAGGATATTCAGTTTTCATTCTTTTTGCAAAATGTTTATTACCTTTTCCACTACCTGCTTTACTTTTATTACTACTACCACTCCCCCCAATGCCTAAACCTCCAGTACCATACAGCTTTATAATTAAATCCATTTCTTGTGCTTGTTTTTTTAAATCAAGATTTTCTTTTTGTAGTGCAAGATTTCCTGCTGATATGTCTAACTGTTTTGTTTTTAAATCAAATGCTTCTTCATATTTTTTTTGGTCTTCAGCTTCTTTAAAATATTGATTTGCACCCATGTAGGTAAAAAATGTCATAATTAACCCCTTGCCATTAGCCCTTTTACTGGCTCTTCTACTACTACTTCTTTTTGTATAGGTGTTGCTTCTGCAACCTCTGTTTGTTCTAAGTCCATATCATCTACCATAGTTTCAGGTTTTATTTCTGATAACATTTTTCCTGCTCTAGCTATGTTTCTTTGGTAGCGTAGTCCTTCTTTTTCAGTCTTATTGTCTATGCCCTCATCATACTCTATCCCAAATGCTTCTAATCTACCAACAATAAACTGATGTAGAAGAGGTGCTATATTTAAACTTACATCAATAGAGTGTAAACCTTCAGCAACAGCACTACGTAATACTCCCTCATTTATAGACTTAACATCTAATCCCATCTCTACAAAATACTCTAAATCTTCTAACGCTTCTTTTGAACTTAAATTAGATATGTGTAACTCTAAAGATTCTTTAGGGTCAACACTCTGAGGAGGTCTTTCATACGGAGCATTCTTTGGAGGAGTTGTTAGCGACTGCCCAGAAACAGGATAATCAAATAGTGCCACTTATCTTCTCCTTTAGTTCACGGTTTAAAAACATTATCTGCATAAAAGCATTCTCTTGAAATTTTTGTAAAGGATTTTTTTCATCTTGAGTTTCTGTTTCTGCAACTCTTCTTCTCATAAATCCGTCTTCTTTTTCTTGTGTAGTTTGATTCTGGTAATCATCCATAAAATCTAATCTACGTAATTCTTTTAATCTTTTTTCATAATCTAATGACATTTTATAATAACCCAAATAATCCTTTCGTTCCGAATACACTTAATCCTGCACTACCAAATAACATTCTACCAAAGAAACTTGTTCTAGCTGCAGCTTCGGCTGTATCTAATTGCATTCTTACACTGTCTAATTGTTTATCAGCAAGAAGCAATCTAGTAGACCTTTCTAATGCACTCTCAGACTGTGCCACAGCAAACTGCATAAGGTCTCTTTCTCTTTGCCATATTTGGTCTATTGCTTTATTAGACAAACCGTTTACTTGTTTTGCAAACTCAAAGTTAGCTTGATTCTGCGTGGCTGTATTTATTGTAGTGGTATCTTGTCTCCACTTTGCATTAGCCTGTGCAACGACAAGAGAGTTATTAGCATTAAAAAAATCTCTTTGATTCTGTACCTCAGCATTAAATTTATTAAGTGCATTCTCTTCGTTTACATTAAACTGACTCATAGCATTGTACTGTGCTGTATTGAACTGACTTACTTGACTTGAAAGATTAGCGTCAAACTGTGCAGACTGATTAGCACTTGATGCGTTAAACTGTTCTGAAGCATTCTTAGATGCAGTGTCTGTTAATAATGACTGAGCATTCTGTTGTCCTTTAAATAATTCAGTCTGTTGTGCATTATTAAGATTAGCCATGTCCATCTGCAAAAAGTTTTGTGCATTTGCAACTTGAGCCTGTTGTAGGTTACTTAGTCCTGCCATTTCTAATTGAGAAAGTTGAGCAGCCTCAGCTATAACAAGAGCCTGTCTGTTAGTTAGGTTACTTAGGTCAACAGTCTGTGCCATCTTAGCATTCTCAAGAGCAACCTGCTGTTGTGCTGTAAAGTTCATGTTAGCTATCTCACTAACTTTTGCAGCGTTCATCACCTTAGTCTGAAACGCTTGGTCAAACTCTATCTGTAAAAACTTGGCTCTTTGTTGTGCATTAGCTAGTGCCACCTGTTGTTTATTTGACACATCAATCTGTGCGATAGGAAGAGCAGACTCCATAGCAGCCTGTATGACTGCCTGTCCTGCTAAAGATGATGCACCAAGTCCTCTGGCTGCTAGAGTTTGCATTGCCTTACGCATACTTCCTGCTGCCCATGCAGGGGTCTTACCGTCATCAAACTGAGCCATAAGAGTAGACAGTTCATCTTGTACCGATACAGCCTGTGCATCTACTCCTGCTACTCTTGTTTGGTCTACAACAGGAGTTTCACTTATCATCTCTCCTGTTTCTGTTTTACGAGTAGGAGCATCTTTAACTGTTTGTGCTGTATCTATTTGAGCTGCATCAAGGTCAGAGACAGCCGTATCTTCTTTAGTCTGACCTACAACTTCTTTAGTAACATCACCAGTTTGAGGGTCAACATCATCCATCAACTTCTTCATTTGTTCTGCAGAAGTAGTTGTAGTAGTTTTTGTTACAGGAGTAACAGTAGGGTCATCTGCTTGAGCAGTTGTATCTACCTGACCTATAGGAGCTTTTTCTGCGTCAGGTGTTACCTGACCTGCATCTTCGTCTATATTTGTACCTGTTGTATCAGGGTTTATCTTGTCTACATCTGGTTTCTTCAAAGACTTTGAAGGGTCTATTATAGCGTCACCAATTAGTTTTCTCTGACCTTCTTGGATATCCTCTACTGTATATTCTTTATCTTCTTCTGGAGGTGTATCTCCACCCTCTTGCATACCTATAAGACCCCCTCTGTTCTTCACAGCAATAGGTATGTCTCGTGCATTTATAAAGTTAGATATTGCCCTCTTAGTTTCAGGTCCTGTGTAGTTATGTAGCTTAGTTAATATATCATAAGCTTCTTGTACTGTCATTGCCATTTAGTTAGTCCTTACTTAATACTCTGTCTAGCTTATCTTCTAGTCTGTGTAATGCTTCCATTACTCCGTGCATCTCACTCTTTACCTCTGACCTTGACGCATACTCTTCTCTTGTCTTATTAAGAAGTATGTCTAGTCTCTTTACCTCTAGCATAACATTACGAAATGTCCACAGTGCAGGAGCTATCACAAGGGTTAGGATTAAATTCCAAAACATTACTGGGTCAATTTCCATTTACTTAAAACTCTTATTCATTGAATCTAAAACACTATCTATGTTAGGTGGCTGACCATTTGGGTTATACTTACAACGGTACTCAGTTGGACATTGACCTTCTACTACTAGCGTGTATGTATCGTTTGCTCCTTTGTACAGACATATCTGTTGTCCATTCTTAGCCTGTACTCTCTTGTATCTACGGCATGTGATATACTTAGGGTCTTCCCTTATGCCTAGTCTTTTCTCTTGCTCCCAAGTCCAATCACTAAACTTTTTGAGGAAGCAGGTGAAGCATTGTTTGATGTTGTCTGACTGTGCTAGGACTATTGTGTCCTTGTCTACTGCACATAAGTATTCAAACGTATACTGTCCACCTTCTTTTCTTACGCAGTTAGGAGAACCATCCTCTGTCAAGCCCCATAAGACCGTATACAAACCCACCCAGAATACCAGTACCAACAACAAGAACCACTGCCAAAGCGACATACATTATAACCTTTTCTCTGAACACTTGTTTATCATACACTTCCTTCTGTCTTCTCTTACGGATTTGCCCTTCCATCGCAAGTAGGTCATCCCAAGATTTTGAACCGTGAGTAAACATTAG